>ENA-OWPN01000164-OWPN01000164.1-human-gut-metagenome-genome-assembly--contig:-NODE-164-length-119322-cov-121.266905_pt1 | contig 119322 bp, 89 predicted proteins | sample MGYA00248266_ERZ651850 | MGnify/ENA primary metagenome ERZ651850 (study PRJEB26924, sample SAMEA4378296) | human gut metagenome | biome: human gut; feature: human-associated habitat; material... | reverse complement strand
TACAGGTGGAGGCCCGGCAGGACGTAACCGGAGCTATCCGCACGTTTACGGCTGCTGCTGATCCTTCCCTGATGATTGAAAATTCCTCCGCTGTGGCGTTTTTCAAACATTTTTCCGGGGAAGATGAAGGGATATGAGTGGGCGGTGCAGTATGCAGGGGGGAAGGAGAGTTTATGGAGTGAGTGTAGACGGGTGTTAGAGTCAGGCGGGGTGGCTGCCATGAGCGGGGATATGGTGTTGCTGGGGTGGCTGGAAGATGGAGGGCGCGTGTTTTACGTGCATTTGGCTCAGGGGAGAGTTGGGGCGTTGGTGGAGCTGGCCCGGCAATGTTTGGGAGAGCGGGCGCAGATGGTAGAGCGGGTGAAGTTTGAACGGGGAAGCCGGGTATGGGACCGGGGGATGAGAGAGGTTGCGCTGGTGGAGTTATTAAATATTAAAGATTAGAGATTAAAATATTATGTTTATTGGTAAATTGATTGCGAATGGATTTTTGCGCGCGGAGGCTGGTGATGGGGGCGCAAATGGCGGCGGTAGTCCGGTGAGCCTGATGGCTGGTGCCGGAGATGGAGGAGCTGGTGCCGGAAGCGGTGAAGGAGAAGGAGGAGAAGGAGGAGAAGGAGATGGAGGCGGCAGTGGTGGAGATGGCGGAAGTGGTGCGCCCGGAACGGGAGCCGGGATGCGGTATGATTTGGGGGATGAGGCGGCAATGACGGCATGGAGGGAGGCCCTTGGCATGAATAAGGAGTTTGCGGGCGAGGAGTTTCTGCCTGCGGCTCCGGAAGGTTTGCCGGAGGGGGTATGGGATGCGGAGGCGGTGGAGGTGCTGGGCCGCAAGGCATGGGAGCTGGGGGTGCCGAAGGAGGCGTTTGCGGGGATCGTGAGTGAGTTTGCCGCCCGTAGTGCGGAGGCTCAGAAGGCTGCACAAGCTGCCGAAGTGGAGCGGGTGGCCGGAGTGGAGACGCAACTGAAGGAAGTCTGGGGCGACCAGTACGGCACGAATATGAAGAGTGCTGTAAGTGCCGTGGAGACGCTGGCAAAGATGGCCGGGATAGGCGGTGATGAAGCGCAGGCGGTGGTGAATGATCCTGTGATCGGCTCCAATCCGGTGATGATCCGGCTGCTGGCGCAGATGGGGGCGATGCTGGGGGATGTGCCTGCCAAGGGGCTGAATAGGTCCGGTGGCGCGGCTGCCGGAGGGAAGGTAGAGGCGGAGCGGATTATGAATGATCCGAGCCATCCTTTGCATGAGGCGTTTATGAATCCGAATCATGCCAATCACAGGTATGCCGACGAGCAGTATAACCGCCTGATGGGACTCTGAAGAGTCATTAAGAAACAAAGAAGATTAAAAGTTAACTATTAAATATTATGGCAGTTACAATTAGCGATAATTATCAGGTCAAGTACACGAATAAATGGGGGGTGCTGTTGCAGCAGAAGGTGAGTGCGCTGGAGAAGCTGGTGACGGTGGACCGGGAGTGCAAGGGTGAGGTGAAGTTTATCGACCAGTACGGGATTCTTGATTTCAAGGAGAAGACGACGCGCATGGGGAGCACCGTGCTTGATGAGGCCCCCACGTCGAGACGTTCCATGCGTCCGCGCATTTTCACCAAGGCCGTGGGGTTTGACGAGTTCGACGGAACGAAGCTGGGTGATCTGGACGTTCCGGTGAGCAAGACTCTGGAAGGGCTGAGGAGTGCGGCCAACCGCAGGATGGATGATGTGATGATTACCGCCTTCCTCGGCCAGAATTTCATTGGTAAGGATGGCACGGATGCGGTGGAGTTTCCTGCGGACCGGATTATTGCGAAGGATTTCGTAGAATCCGGCACCAAGGCTGCAAGCGGGCTGACGCTGGCGAAGCTGCGCCGCACGTTGCAGATGTTCCAAGAGGCGGAGGCTTGGACGGAGGATAGTTCCGCAACCGGGGACCAGCTTGTGTTTGCCTGTTCTTCCGCTCAGATTCTCAATCTGCTGAGCACGACGGAGGTTACTTCATACGATTATAATAGCGTCAAGGCTCTGGTGGATGGGAAGGTGGATACGTTCATGGGGTTCAAGTTCGTCCGAACGGAATTGCTGCCCCGGACGGATGGCGTGAGGGAGTGCCTTGCATGGGTGAAGAGCCGTGCGCAGTTTGGGCTGTGGAATGATTTCAAGGTGAAGATTTCCGTGCGGGATGATTTGGATGAGGCGTTGCAGATCCGCGCGAAGTTTGCCTGCGGGGCGACGCGTCTGGAAGAGAAGGGGTTTGTGAAGGTGTTGTGCGCACAGTAAGGAGTAGATAAGAGTTAACAGGCAATATTTATTGCCGTGGAGTGATGGGGGGCGGTCTGCGGGCTGCCCCCCGTTTTCACAGTAAGAAAGTTTTTTGAGAATGAAGAAGTTGGATGTAGTTAATTTTGCCCTTGCCAAGCTGGGTAAGGCTCCGGTGGAGGGGCTGGACGATGAGGAAGTGGGTGCTGTACTGAGTGCCATGTGGCCGAGTGCCGTGGAGTATCTGGTACAGGAAGTGAAGCCTGTGTGGGCGAAGAGGGTGGCACGGTTGGAAGGCGAAGAGGATTTGCGGTTGCCTGGGTTTGTGCGGAGTGAGGCGTTGCCGGAGGGCTGCGTGGATGTTGTGGACGTGGAGGGCGCGGGATGGTGCGTGTTTGAAGGAAGGTTGTTCTGGACCGGGGAAGCCGGGCAAGTGACCGTGATCTATTTGGTGCGCCCGGATGATGCCGCCCATGAGTGGTGTTGTGCGGACGGGGAGTTGCTGGCGGCCAAGTTGGCGTGCCTGTGCGCATTCCCTGTTACTGGCCGGGGAGATTTTGAGGGCAAGCTGGCCGGGGATGTGGCGCGGCTGGAAATGAGGGCGCAGTACCGGGCGCGGTTGCAGGATATGGGGCGGGGAGGGAAACATGAAAGCGTTTCACCTTGGGGAAGGAGGGGGATTGTATGAGCGGGATGAGAGCTTTTACGAGCGGAGAGTGGAACAGGATGGGGGATGTGCGTTATGATGTAGAAGGGTATGACCGGAGTGCACGTTGTATTCAGAATTTTCTGGTTCATACGTTTGGCGGGCTGATGCGCCGTCCGGGATCAGAGCATATGTGCCTTGTTAATAGCGATGAGTATTGCGTGAATGGCGACTACGCATGCGGGAGGGTGAGGCTGATGGGGATGGATGTGAGTGATGAGCGGCGGTACATGGTGGTGTTCGGCGGCGGTTTTGTAGAAGTACGCAGGCTGGATGGGAGTTTGGCCGCGAGGCTGGAGAGTCCGTGGACGGAGCAGGATTTACCGGATTTGAGGTGGGTGCAGTGTAATGACGTAGTGTGGGTGGTGTGCGGGAGGGTGGCTCCTCAGCGGCTGGAGAGGCATGGCGATACTGATTGGAGGCTGGTGGTGATGGAGTTTGACAGGAGCCCGAGAGAGTTTGCCATTTCCAAGGATGGGGAGGTGTGGGTACAGCGTGATGCGGATGGGTTTATGCTTGGTTCCGACCGCCATTTGTTCCGCTCAGAGGAGTTTGGGACGAGTTTGCTTTATACTCAGCACATGCCGGAGAAGGTGGTGGTGGCGCAGACGCACGCGGCATTGACCAGTACGGATAATCCGCCTGTGGCCGTACCGGATTTGGCGGCGGCAGGAACGATTATTCCGGCGGGGCAGGAGTTGTGGACGTTGAGCGGTGATGTGCGTACCACATGGACATGTTTCAAGCAATATCACGGACGGACGGATTACAAGGGGAGCAAGAGTCTGGCTGATTATCCGGAGTTTTTCTTTCCCGGCTGGGTGGTGAGTCGGTTCGGAAGCGGGTATAACAGCATGAAGGAGTGGTGGGACAGTTCCGGAAAGGGGCCGCAGAGGGCTTTTATTTGCCACGAGGGGCCGTGGACGTTGAAGACTTATGGCAATGCAGACCAGCGGTGGCAGGGCGAGTTTCAGCTAATGGGGATGGATGCTGAAGGTGAGAGTTTAAATCCGCTGAAGTTTGAGGTGCTGCACAAGTTCTGGTCATGGGACGGGGATTACCGTAATTATGAGTTCAGCGGCACGTGTGAGCGTCCTACCCGTTTGCAGTTGCGGGTGATGAAGTACAAGCCAGCTGCGGCTGTGTGGGGCAGTCATGAATTGAGGTTGAACGCGTGGGATTACGAAGCGGAAGGGGTGGTGGCCGGGGTTGGCAATTATGAGGAGGAGGTGTGGGGGAAGGTGCTGGAACTGGATGGGGAGAGGTTGCTGCTGGCTGGCAAGGCTCATTCCCGGTGTTATGTGTATGACCGGGTGAATGGAGGAGGCCGGGGAGTAGGGGTGGAGCGGGATGGAGGATGCGGCTGGGTAGGTGGGTGCGTTCTGAATGATGGGCGGGTGTTTTTGACCAGTGGCGGGGCAAGGTGTTGTGTGCTGGATGTGGAGAGCGGGGAGGAGAGTGAGGTGCTGCTGGAGGGAGTGGGGGATGATTATTTTGGCGATGCGGTGTTGATGGATGATGGATGCGTGCTGCTGACTCCGTATTTGACGACTGCTTTTTATGTGTATGATCCTGCGGTTGGGAGTCTGGTTAAGGTGGCGCATTCCGGGTTGGCGGTTGGGAGCGGGAATTACCGGAGAGCGGCTGTGGTGGATGGAGGGCGGGTGTTGCTGTGTGCCGCCAAGAATGGCGTGGCGTGCGCGGTGTACGATCCTGCGGCGAAGAGTTTGGCCGCCTGCACGACGACCGGAGATAAGAAAGCTGTCTGGCATGTTACTCCTTTACGGGATGGCCGGGCCGTGCTGCTGGGCGGCCCTAGTGCGGCGGATGTAGCCGATGGAGCATATGCGACGGGGCAGGTGTATTTGTATGAGGCCGGGAAGGTGGGGCTGAAGATTAATGCACTTTTGGGACCATCCGGCTGTGTGGAGAGGGATGACGGGTGTGTTGTCGTGTTGTGCTGGGGATTGTCTGGATGGAGCGAGCTTGTATGGGATTTGGAGGAGACGACAACGAGGGCTTTTGGTGTGACGGCGGACGGCTATTGGCCGAAGAAGTGGAAGTGGTGCGGGTGGCGGAATGGGGGGATGGATATGGTGAATTATTTGTCCGGTGCCGTGGGGAGGGGCATTGAGCAATCCTGGACGGCGGCAAATATGGAAGGGATGAAGTGGAGGGTACTGAGGCTGAGTTATAAGACGTATGGGGGTGCCGGGTTGCCGTATGATAGGGCGGTAACGGATGTGTGGAGCAGGGGGATGTTCGGAGGCGGGAACGGCTGGCCGAGTGCAGTAGCGATGCACCAAGGGCGGTTGTGGCTGGCCGGGACGGCGGCTAATCCTCAGACGGTGTGGGGGAGCGTGGTGGATGATTATGCTAATTTCCGGATAGGGGATAGTGACGATGATGCGATACAGGTGACTCTGGCGGCCAAGGATAGCCACAGGATCGTGTGGATGGAAAGCGTGAATGATTTGCTGATTGGTTCCACGGCTCAAATCTGGCGGCTGAGTGGCGGGGAGGGCGGCGTGGTGACTCCGGATTTTTGCCGGGCAAGCGTGCAGTTAAGGGTGGGGAGTAGCCGGGTGGATGCAGAGGCGACGGATGGGGGGTGCGTGTTTGTCCAGAGGGGAGGGCTGCGTGTGAAGGAGCTGGGGTATAGTTTTGAGGCTGACGGGTACAGGGCTGCCGACACGACGACGTTTGCAGAACATGTAGGGGGGCCGGGCGGGTTTGTGGGGTTGGCGGTGCAGCGTGTGCCGGAGGTGCGGATTTGGGGGGTGCGGGCTGACGGCGGGCTGGCTGTGCTGACGTATAATGCGGAGCAGCGGGTGTGCGCGTGGACGCGGCAGGTGCTGGGTGGCGGCGGGAATGTGCTGAGCGTGGCCGTGATGGATGGAGTGGATGCGGATGAGATATGGATGGCCGTGGATCATGACGGACAGGTGTGTTTGGAGAGGATCGTAGAAGGATGCGGCGTGTTCCGTGACGGCTGGGAGCGGAATGGGTATACGGGGATGCCTTATGAGTCTGTACTGGTTACAAATGGGCTTGCATTTGAACGTGGTGCGGGGGTAAAGTCTGGTAGTGTGAGCGTGCGTGCGCGGTTTGTCGCGAGCGTGGCGGCTGGGGTGCGTGCAGGGTTTTGCGGGCAGTTGACGGAGTTGAGCAAGAGCCGGGGTGGTGTGCTGGATGGCTGGCATGATTTAACGGTTCCGGGGGTGTGGAGTGATGAGCTGGTGTTTGAGTTGCGGTGTGCCGGAGATGGCGATGTACGGTTTCTAGGTATGGATGTGCAGTTTTCAAAGTAGAAGAATTTTTTAATTATGGAATGGTTTCAATTAGGTATGGCTGGTCTTCAGGGTGTTGCTGGCGCATTTCGCGGCAGTGCCGAGAGGATGGCCGGACAGCAGGCGCGGAAAACGGCGTATTATAATGCGGCGCAACTGGACAGGGAGGCTCAGGAGTTGGGAGCCGAGGGTGCGGAGAATCAGATGCGGATGCGGGCGATGCAGGGCGTGGCCGTGGGACAGGTTGCCGCCCGTACTGCCGCAAGCGGGGTGGAGAGGAGCGGGAGTGCGTTGGGAGCGGAGGCAAAAGTGGCGACAAGGTTTGAACAGGAAGTGAACGACCTTGCGGCGCGGAGTTTGCAGCGTACTTCCGCCATGCGGGAACAGGCGCAGATGACGCGATGGCAGGGCAGGCAGGCGGCCAGTGCAGGGAAGGTGTCCGGATTCGGGAGTTTGTTGAGCGGCGTGTTGCAGGGCGGCGTAACGGCTTTTAACGCTTTCAAGTAATGGATAAGTTTTCTTTGTTGAGCGGGTTTCACGATCCTGTGCTGGCCGATACGGGAGCCGCGACGGCTCCGGCGCGGGCTGTGGCGGAGGTGGCCGGGGAGATTGGAGCCGGAGCGCGGTTGCTGGCGCGGGAGGATGAAGAACGGGCGCGGTTGCAGGAGAAGGCGGACAGGATGGATGATGTGGGGAAGTGGGAGGATATGAAGACAATGGTGCAGGAGATGGCCGGGAAGTGGGAGAATGATGAGTTGGCGGCAGGAAACCAGCCTGGACGGGAGGCCCGCTGGAGTACGCTGGTGGGTAAGAGGATTACCCCGCTGTTTGCCAAAGCGAAGTTTAAAACGCCGGAAGTAAAAGAACGCGCGCGAGCGTGGATGAATGAGTTTACGGCGACGGGCAGGGTGGAGGCCCAGCGCAAGGAGTTGCTGGGGAAAAAGGAGCGGGCCGTGAAGTCCTCCAAAGCGCGGTATGAGTATTGCCTGAAGGCAGGGGATTACAATGGGGCGCGGGACGTGGTGACGACGGCTGGAGCGGAGAGCCTGATGGAGCCGGATGAGCAGCAGTTGATGCTTCAGGATGTGGATTTCAAGGAGACGGATAACCGGGTGCAGAGGGCGATACAGGACGATCCGTTTCATGGGCTGGAGAAGTTGGAGAAGGAAGGGGGGCTGGGTGCCGTGCAGGGGAGGCCGGATTTGATTGATAGTTTCCGGAGACAGGCTGAGACTGCAAGGCGGAAGGCTCAGGCCGGGGTGGCTCAGGGGTATGTGATGGATGCTTTTGAGGGCCGGGAGTTCCGGGAAAATGATTTGCAGAAGGATGTGAAGGAGGGGCGCGTGGGCGTGGATGATGCGATGAGTTTGCGCGGGGCTGAAGAACGACGGAGGAAGGCTGTGGAGAAGATGGGGAAGGAGGCTGCGGAGCTGTACACGAGTCCGGAGGATTATATGCGTGTGGACGGCATGTTGCGGGGGTTTGAACCTGAAATGGATGTTGACGGGACGATGTATGCGGAGGTGGAGAGGGAGATTGCCACGTCCATGTTGTCCAAGACGACTAAGGAGAGGATGATGGCTGAGCTGAAGGATTTGGCCGTGGGGAATGTGCCCGCACGGTTCCGGGGGGCGGCCAAGGAGGCGGCGAACGTGGTTGAGGGGATGGTGGATGGGGAGGTGTTTGGAAAGTGGAAGGAGACACAGAAGGAGGGAGATTTTGCCGGGTATGAGAGGTCTATGGCGGCTGCCTATCAAGTAAGGCAGGGACTGGAGAAATGGGTGCAGGATAATCCGGGGGCAAGCCGCGAAGAGATTCGGGCACGGGCGGAGAGGCTGGCTGCGGATGGTGCAGGGGTGAAGGTGTCAGGCCGTATTCATGTGCCGGATGTGGCGGCTCCTGAACCTGATGTGGAGCCGAAGGTGAAGAGTGTTGGCGCGGGTGAGGTGCTGGATGATTTTGGGGTACAGGTGAATGCTCAGGGTAATGCTGCTCTGCTGCCTCCGCTGGATGGGAATTGGGGGGATGAGGGGGCGAACCGGGAGGGATGGAAGAAGGTGCTGGATGGCGTGAAGATGAAGGGTAAGGATTTGGGGCAGTGCCATGCTGCCGTATTCAAGGTTTTAGACGTTCAGGCCGCTAAGGATGTAGCGGCATTGAAGCGGATGGTGGAGGAGAGATGGGCGTGGGAGAATGGTGAGAAGTGAGGTTAATATTTAATCATTAATAGTTAAAAGTTTTTTTATGTTTGGAGATGATATTTCACAGGTAGCGGCTCAGGCGAGAGAGTTTGAGCGTAGCGGCCAGAAAGAGAAGTTTTTACAGGATCAGGCAAATGATTCTTATAATGACGGGGAAGACCGTCAGTTGTTCCCGGTAGAGATTGATCCGGCGATGGATCGTTATTTGCGCCAGAAGGGGGAGGTGTGGCAGGCTGACGCTTTCCGGAGCTGGCAACGCGGGAAGATGCTGGCCGCCGATTTGAGGAAGGGCGGGGATGATCCGATGAGGACGGAGAAGGAGAGGGTGCTGGGCGAAGAGAGGGCGAAGGTGCAGGAGTATATTAATGAGAGGACAAGGCGCGGCATGCCTTTGTTCCCTGATGCGTTGGCGTTTAAGAGTGCTCAGGAGGATGAGGCGGAGTACGCGCGGCGAAAGGAAAAGGTGGATTGGCACCGGAGCGTGTTCAACGGAGATTTGACGAAGGTGCCGGAGCGCGTGAAGAAGGAGTTTGAGGCGCAGTATTTCCCGGATAATGAGTTGGGGGATGAACTGCGGGCGCGGTCGCTGGTGCTGGGGTGGGCGTTGGATGAGGGGGGATATACCGAGCACCAGGTATCGGCACGGAACGGGGTGCCGTTGCTGGAGCAGATGGCGATACGGCTGAAGGAGCAGGGGGAGCAGATTGATTTTAACAAGCCGGGGCTGACGGTGTACAGGTTTCTCAGCAAGCGGGCGCAGGAGGATGCTCAGGCTGACGAGCGACTGAAGGGGGCTGCCGAGAGTGTGAGGCAGGCAGTGCTGACGGGCGGGGACGGGCGGAAGGCGTTGTGGGAGCAGCGGGGAAGTTTGGGCGAAGAGATGTATAAGAAGGTGGGGAATACGCTGCGATGGGTGAAGGCGGATGCGGAGCGGACGAGGCGGGAGCTGGAGCCGGTATTGCCGAGCGTGATGGAGGGGCTGGAGTGGGCCGTGAAGTATGCTGACGGGACGGCGAACCGGATTTTCCAGCAGGAGGGGATGGCTTCGATCCACGCTGCGCTGAAGGCGATGGATGGTCTTACGGATGCTCAGATGGATGCGCTGGCCGAGGTAGTGCAGCGCAAGGGCGGGATTGAGAATGGGTATGTGATGAATGCGGTGAAGGCCGGGAACCGGGGCTGGGAGGATTTAGGCAATGGAATCAGGTCGTTGCTGCGCGGCGGGATTGCGGCTCAGCTGGATGTGGCTGGGGGAGTGAAGGAGTTGTTTGGCGGGGATGGGTCTGCCCTGAAGGCTGACGCGAAGGCGGTGGATGAGTATGGCCGGAGGCTGGATGCGTTTTTGGCGATGGCTCAGGGGACGTACAGGCCGATTAACAAGCCGGAGTACGGGTGGTTTGGTAATGGCGTGTTGAGCGCGGTGCGGTCCGTGCCAATTACGGCGTTGAGTTTTTCCGGCGTGGGGGCCGGGGTGGCGGCGATGTCTTATGCCGGGGATAGTTACAGCAAGGCCGTGCAGGAGCGTCCGGATGGCGGCAGGCTGGCGAGGCTGGGCGGCGCGGCGGCGAGCGGTGCGGTGCAGGGCGCGCTGGACCGGGCGGGAGCGATTGTAGCGAAGGGGGTGATGGGGTTGAGGTCCGGTAGCGCGTTTGTGGATAAGTGGATGAGCAAATTGAGTCTGAGCCGTCAGGCGATGAAGCTGAAGAGTTCCGCCCTGCGGGCGGGGGTGCGTTCTGGCGTGGCTGGGGGAATGGTGCTGGCGGAAGAGGGTGTAACGGAAAAGTTACAGGATTTGGCCGATCCGGTGATGCAGAGTTTGGCTTCTGTGATGGCCGGGGAGGCACCCGGTATTGATTGGGGCAGGTTCTGGAAGGATTTTACGGATAGGGATCAGAATATGGAGTTGTTTGGTTCCGTGCTGGCGTTTGCGCTGGTGGGGGCCGGGGCGCGGTTTACGGCTGAGGCCGGGATGCAGCGGCAGTTGAGCCGGGAGTATGGGAAGCTGAAGCGGACGTTTGGTTTCAGCGATTCCTTGCTTGCCCGGATGCGGGCGGAGGAGAGTGACGTGGCGCGGTACGCGATGATGCAGGATGGGATCCGGGATTTCATGCGCCGGAATTACGGTCAGGATGTGGACGGCGTGAAGGTGGGGCTGGGGGACAGGGACGGGATGAGGAAGTTGGCTGCCCGCGGCGGGGTGAGGACGATGGATGTGGTGGCCGCCGCTGAAGCGCATGCGGCGGAGACGGCGCGAGGGGTGGATGAGGTGCGTGTGGATGGAGCGGAGGTGCAGGAGGGGAAGGGTGCTGTGGTGGGTGTGAAGGGGCCGGAGAGCGGCGGCGTGAGCGAGGTGGGGAGTGGGCCTGTGCTGAGTTTTGAGCACGGCCCGGTGCCGGAACGCAAGGGGAGAGTGCAAGTGAATGAGAAGGAGGCGATGAGGGAGTATGTGGAGGCTGTGAATGAGCAGTTGAAAGAGTTTGGGGCGAGTCCTATCCGCGAGGAAATTAATGAGTTTACGGAGGAGATGCAGTATGTGGTGGAGCTGGGGGACAGGCCGGAGTTTTATGATTCTTATGATGATGCGTATGAGGCCGTACAGCGGCATTTGGAGGCGCGGGAGGATGAGGTGGTGGAGGGGCTGAAGAGCGGTTTACGGCAGTACCGGGACAAGGATGAAGGGTATGTAGGGAAGGTGCAGGATGAGGCGAATGAGGAGATGATGCAGCATTTGAGCGATGTGGGGCAGGATGGGAGGATGAGTTTTGACCGGAGCAAGATGAACGTGAAGTTGATGTATTCTCAGCTTAAGAATGAGAGTGCATCGCTGAAGAAGTCTGTGGAGGGACGGGAGAGGATTTATGCGGCGCAGATGGGTGAGCTGGCCGGAGTGGACGCTTCCAAGTTACGTATTTACGGAACAAATGTGGGGAAGGAGTTTGAGAACGGGCGGTATGAAGTGGTGAGCAGGTTGTACCGGGGGGCTAATCCGTTTGACGTATATGAAGAGTGGACGGAGGGGATGACGAAGGTGTTGATTAAGGATAATGAGTGGACGGTGGCGGAGTTTGAGGATGAGCTGAAGCGGCTGGAGGTTGCGACGGGCGAGCGGTTTCTTGCGACGGGAGAGGGAGTGGATAGTTTGCAGGCGGTGTGCGAAGGGGTGAGCAGGGCGGCCCGTGCTCATTTGATGGGGCGTATTTCCGATGAGCGGCTGCCGGATAAGTTGCGGCGGTGGTTCAAGATGTTCGCTCTGTTGTTTGCCAAGTATTTTGAGTTTGCACAGGAAGTGATGACTGCGAAGAAGATGCTGGGCGCGGATGTGCAGGGGCAGATGAGCGAGAAGTTCCGCCGCCTGTTGAATGATTTTGCCGGGTTTGACGAGGAGGCGATTGCGGAGCGCGCGAGGAGGGAGGAACAGGCGCAGATTGAGGCGGAGGCGATGGGAGATATGCCGGAGATTGGAGATTGGGTGGCCGGGAGGCTGCCGCACCCGAAGACGGCGGCTGAGGCCGGGTCCGATTTAACCGGGGAGTTGCAGCGGATTTATGATGCACTGACGACGACGCGGACGGCCAAGGGGCGCAGGAAGAAGGATGGGACGCTGGGGAAGGGGTTTGAGCAGCGGGTGGTGGCCCGTGCGGAGCAGTTTTTCAGCAGGGATGGTGGGAGTGTTTCCGATGTGCTGGAGGCGGCGAATGAGGCCGGGTTTGATTTTGCGGATTCAGGCGATTTGTTGAGTGCCGTGTATGATAGCGTGGTGTACGGGTATAAGCGGTATGCGGCGCGCGGGGAGGGGCAGGAGGTGAGCTTCAGCATGGGGGACCGGGTGAGGCGCGTTCCGGTGGAGGAGGCCCGGCGTGTGGCGGCGGCTTTTCATCGAGTTGAAGGGATGAAGCCTGTTGCTGCGGATGTGCCGGAGGCGTATGCTGCCAATCTGAAGGATGCCCTGCGCGCAATCCGCGAACGGTATAGAGTGCTACAGAAGGAGACTCAGGAGCAGGGGTATGCGCTGGTGATGGGGGATGGGAAGCAGGTGCAGGTGGGCGGCAAGGGCTGGCGGGAGGTAAAGCAGCATGCAGCCGACAGGAGGGTGCTGGCTGCGCTGGCCGTGTTGCCGGAGTTGGCCGGGCGGGCTGAGTTTATTTATTCCGGCGAGAATTCAGATTTGGAACGCAAGCCTAATATAGCCAAGTTTCATTATTATCTGACGAAAGCGGATTTCAAGGGTGCGTCCGGTGATGGGAATGCTGATTTGGCTTATGTGAATATTGCCGTGGCGGAAGGGAAGAACGGGGAGTTGTTTTACGATCTGGATGCTTCCACGGTGGAGGATGTGGATAGCATGAGGGGCACTGCCGATTCCCTGCAACGGCCCCGCGTACCAAACACGGGCGAAGCAGGGGATGGAGTACCCCACAAAGGCAGGGTACATCTGCTGAAGGAGTTTGTCAATTATGTTGACAGAGATTTGGCTGGACAAGGCGGGGAGGGGCGTGAGGTGGGTGTGCAGGAGGTGGAGGATCAGGGAGGGTTTGATGAGCATGGGGTGCTGGCGGCCCGGAATGGGGTGGTGGTGAAGCCGGATGGGGATTTGTCCATGTCTATCCGTGCGTTGCATGCTTCCCCTCATTCATTCAGGAAATTCTCTACGGATAACATTGGAAGAGGTGAGGGGTTTCAGGCCTTTGGGTGGGGGTTGTATTTTTCCACGTCTCAATATGTACATCATTATTATGTTGAGGCCTTTAAGCGACGAACTGGGGGGCCTGTGTTCGAGATTAATGGAGTAGATTATCCTGTTAATCACATGAATAAAATCCAGAAAAAGGTTGTTGATTTTATTTTTTTGGGGAAAAGAGGATTGAGGGATATTATAGGGCTTGTGGAGAATATGATGGCCGACGGGATTTTGTCACAGAGTGATTATGAATCTTATAATGAGTATATTAATGAGTATAAGGATGCTAAGATTCTTTTTAAGTTTCCTTATCGGAAGGCAGCAGAGTATAAGGTGGAGCTGAATGTGGATGACTCTGTTCTGCTGGGCTGGGATTATGTAGAGGATGACATGCGTAAATTGTTGAAGTCTTCCCCGGTAGATACGGTGAGGGATGCCTTGGAGCGTGCCGAAAGACGGGCGGATTACCGTGGCGAAAACGTGAGCGGCAAATACGTTTATGAAGGTCTCTTTGATATTTTATGGGACGGAGGGGATGACACGAGGCAGGATGCTGAAAAGGCGGCGAGTCTGGCTTTGCTGGAAACTGGAATTAAGGGAATTCGGTACGCAGACGGGGGTACCCGCAAGAAGGCGAAGGAAGAGCAGACGTATAATTATGTGATTTTTGATGGCAACGATATTAAGATTACGGCGTTTTCGGATGAGAGCACCGGGGGAGAGTGGGAGGATTATGTGGATGAGTCTGCGACGTTTTCTGTAAGGGCGGTTAATAATCTTGGTGCTGTACATAGTATTTCCCTTGAAAAATTGCAGGACGCAGAGAAGCTGGGGGGAATGCCAATGCCGAGTGTGGCGGTGACAAGGTTGGACAAACCGTATTCATGGGGTGGAGAGAATAGTATTTATTTGATAGGCCGACCGGAGTTGATAGATCCGGAAAGACGCGCGGAGGTGTACAGCCGTGATGCTTGGACGGGAAATATGCCGAGGTTGGTTCATAAGGCGGTGGGACGAGAGAGCCGGAAACAAACTGTAGCCGATTTGTTCAAGATGGAGGATACGTACCAAAGCAAAGAGGACAATAGTTGGTTACATAGCCTGCGCTATTATGTATCTTTGGATTATGCTGGCGATACGACTCCACGGGAGGATGTAGAGCGTTGTTTGCGCAAAGAGGATGGCAAGGCATTGTTTGCATGGCAGAGTGGTTATCGCCCGCGTCCGAAGATGAGGAATGCGGCTATGAAGCATGAGTGGCTGACGAAGGCTTTGGCTAAGGAGTTAGCTGTTTATACTGGTCTGAATGACGAAGAGTATGAGCATAAGGTGGGAGAGGTGAAGGAGAAGGTTAATCAGGCGATTGATGAGTATGTAAGGACATTGTACCAAAATACGGAGAAAGAGTTTCCTGAGCGTGCTTCCAAGATGAGAGAGAGTATGCGAAAGACCTTCCGTAGTCGTGCATTGGTGCCTGATCGGTATGAGTTACAAAGTCTTTTGAAAGAGGCGAATAAGATTGGAAAACATGTGCCTGATCTGAATGCCAACAGGAGGATGCTGGCGAAGTATGCTGATAAACACAAGAGAGCATATGAGAAGTGGGTTCAAGAGAAATTGGAAGGGTGGTTTAGTAAAGAGCGGTACATTGAGGGGACGAATACGGAGGTTACGCTGGATAGTTTGACAGAGTGGATGTTGAGCAGGAAAGGACGCAATAAGGAAAAGGGATTGGTATTTGGTTCAGGGAAGTTGCGGGCGGCCCAGTCTGAACGGTTGACAAGCATGGATGCTGTCAAGGCCATGCGAGACCACCTGTCTGATTCTACTACGAGTGCTGATTCCAAAGGAAAGACAGATGATTTGCTTGCGGAGTTCCGTGATGATGTTTCTGATGTGCTTTCCGGTGGTCGTGAGGCTTTTTCGATAGGTAATTCAGATTATCGATCAGATGCGATGGAGGCTTTGAGTAAGGTGAAAGGTAAGCCAACTGTGAGCAAAGTGATGTCTGCGCTGAAGCGGGTTTGTTACGGTGAGCCTCATTTGAATAAATTGCTGACACGAGATTATATTTTAGAGGAGGGGGTGGCCGCGCTGGAGAGTCTACATAAGGAGTTGGAAGATTATATGGAGGCAGTGCCGCAGAGGGCTGTGGGGTTGGATGAGTGGGTGTATGCGGTGATGCCTGAAGGATTGAAGAAGAACCGAAAGGTGGTGTCCATATTGAAGAAGCATGGGATTAAGCCGTTATATCACGATGGGACGGCTGAGGGCAGGGTTGGGGTGATGGAATCTTTGGTTGATGATCCTGTGGTGTCATTTTCCATGCGGATGACGCGTGGTGGACAGAGCGTGTGGGATTATCTTGCGGCTGTGCAGGGGCAGGCCTATGAGCAAGAAGCAAGGTTGTATGATGCGATGCAGCAACGGTTGGCGAGTGCGTTGCAGGTGAACGGGTTTACTCGGGATGGCGTGTATAAGGATGAGAAGGGGGCTGAGGTGTGGGCCGTACAGCAGAGGATGCTTTCCGTGATGGCGGTGTGTGATGCTGTGGTGGAGGAGCTGCCGAGGGATGTGCGCGGGGGAGTCCGGCCCGACGTGGTGGCGGCGTACCGGGAACAGGCGATGGAGCGCAAGACGTGGAGGGGACGCATGAATGCCCTGATGAGACTGGTGAAGTATGTGGATTGGCATATTGTGAATGAAGGGAAGAAGAGCCGATTTAAGGAGTTTGAACGGTTCCGGCGATGGGCGGCGGCCAGCGTGGGCGAGAACCGGGTAAGGCGCGGGAAGATGAATGCGGAGATTCAGAGGCGGCTGGATATGGTGGAGAAGGCGTTGGAGCTGGATGCGGATGAGCTGGAAACGGCGAAGAATACGGCTGAGAAGGTGGTAGAGGAGAAGGCATTGATTGGCGGGGCTGAGTATGATGATGCGGTGGAGTGGGTACGTGCGCTGGATGCGTTTGGAGGTTTGTATGAGCGCAATATGCACGGGAGGCTGACGGCTGATTTGGAAAGGGTACAAGGTGCCCTGGATGCCCTGAAGGAGATGTATGCTGCCGGGAGGCTGGCAAATGAGGCGTTTTGGGAGGATCGGCGTGAGCGTATTGCGGATTTGCTGGATGAGGCCGGGAAGGGATTGGGCCGTGAACAGCCGGTTATCGTGAACGAGAGGACCGGGGCAGCGAAGCATGATGTGGGGGTGAGGAAGGGTGCGCAGAATTTGATGCGTGGATTTCTCAGTTTTGAGAATTTGATGGAGGATGTGTTTGGAGAGGGGAAGGTGACGGAGTATTTTGCGGAGGGTGTGCGGAAGGCGCGGCTGGAGTTTAATGAGGTGAGGCAGAAGAGGGTGCTGAGGTATTACGGTGCCTTGTACCGGATTGCGAGGCCGGAGGAGTTTTTGAAGAGAGCTGATCGGAAGATAGATAGACAGATGAAGCTGGGGGTGAGGCGTGTGGTGGACGGTATGCTGAAGGATTTAAGCGAGAACCGGAATTGGGGGATTGAAGTGAAGATGCCGGGTGAGTTTAAGAGTGAGCGAGTCCGCATTGAAGAGGCGCGGGCGGTTGCGGAGGGTAAGATGGAAGCAGAGCAGATGCCGAAGTGGGCGAAGAATCAGAAAGCGATGGATGCCCTGAAGATGGCATTGAGCGAGATTCCGGCGAAGAGCAGGAAGGAGTTTGTGAAGTTTTCATGGCTGGAACAGGGCGCGGAACTGGTGGAGATGGAGATGAGCGATTTGGAGGCGGCGTATTTGCTCCAAATCTCCGCCATGCCGGAGTATGAGGATAATCTGGAGGCGTTGGGTTTTGATGCGGCGGCGATAGAGAAGGTGAGGGATCATATTGATGTGCGGGCGTTGCGGGTGGCGGAGTATTTAGGGGAGGAGTATGAGCGGGGATATAAGGAGTATAATGAGGTATACAGGAGGTTGTTTGGATGCGATATGCCGCGAGTGCAGAATTATGCGCCGGGGTTTTTCGTAGTGGACAATGCCGCTGAAGCCGTCGATCCGATGGAGTCCAGAGGGAGCGGATGGATGAGCGTGGGGAGCATTAAGATGCGCCGGAAGCATTATGCGCTGCCGCGTGTGGTGAGCTGTGTTAATGCGTATTGGGCGCATAGTATGCAAATGGATCACTGGGCGAGTTTTGCAGAGATTATGAGGGATATGAAGGCGGTGCTGCTGAATGGAGAGCTGGGGAACAAGATTGATGCGGTGCATGGGGCGCAGGCAAGGACACATTTGACCAAGTGGGTGAAGGATTTGGAGTTCGACGGTTCACAGGATTCCGGTGGGGCAGGGCAGGCGCAGCAAGTGGTGAGCCGGGTGCTGGGGGCGATGGCTCAGGGTGCCTTGAGTTATAACCTGAAGACATGCCTGAAGCAGTTTCCGGCCATGTTTTCCAGCATGGCAGATATGTCTCCCTCAGATGCCATGAAAGGGTTTATTGGAGCGTTGGCGAATCCGGGTCAGTTGGCGGAGATTTGGAAGAGTCCGGTGATTCAGCAGCGGTTGATGCAGGGGATGAGTCCTGAAATGAGACAAGCCCTGACGGCGAATAAGATGAAGGTGAGTGTGCTTGGAGATTTGGTGGAAGCCGGACTGTTGCCGATTGGGTTGACGGATGCGGCGTTTACGACGTTTTCCGGGGGGATTGCGTATATGGCTGCCAAGAAGAAAGCCATGAAGGAGGGGCTGGGCGAGGAGGAGGTGCAGAAGAAGGCCCTGGCTGCAATGGATAAGGCTGTGAGGCGCACGGCTCAGCCAATAGAAACGGAACAGAAAAGTCCGTGGGAGATTCACGCTGGTGTGCTGGGACGCATGATGATGATGTTTAGGTCTGATCCCCGGAAACAGATGGCGTTGAGTTATATGGCGATTGCGAAGTGGCGGAAGGGTGAGATTGGTGCTGGTCAGGCTGCGTGGCGGTTTGGTCAGGCGTGGGTGGTGTACGGGATCATGAATCAGGTGATTGTGGAGTTCCTGAAGTGGGTGATGGGGCAGGATGACGATGAGGAGGAGTTGGATTTGTGGGATAGGTGGAAGGGATTTGCGGTGAGTGGAGCGATGGGAGCGTTGTCCGGGGTGTATGGACTGGCTGAATTATCGGAGGCTGTGTATTCCAAATTAACGGGTGAAAAGTATCGAGTTTATGGTAATACGGTGAGTGATCATGTTGTCACATTGTGGAGGGGAATAGCTGGAGTAGCGAAGATGTATAACGGGGAGGAAGAGGAGTATGGGAAGGTGATGAATCAGTTGGGACGTGGTTTGAATGGTACGGGTGTGTTTGCGGCGTTGGGGGTTCCGGAGTTTGGGGCGGCTGTGCAGGTGATGGGCCGTGTTATTAAGGAGACGAAGGCTGTGGCTGGGGCATGGGGGCATTTGTGGGATGAGGAGCTGGCGAAGGCCAAGGAGCAACAGAAGTTGATCAGGGCGACAAGAGAGGATGAAAAGAAGGAGAGGGAGGCGAAGCTGGAAGAAAGGAGAGATTTGTTGGAGCGCGTGAGAGGATTGGATTATTCAAGCCGGATGAAAGTGTATCAGGATGTCGGACTGGATAAAGAAGAGAGGAAGTTGATGGAGAACCGGGTGAAGATGGATGGGGCATCCGAGATAGTGAAGGCGGTGAGCCGGATAAAGAAAGATAAGAGAAAGGAGCTGGTAGAGAAGCTGAAGGGAACGATGAGTAATGTGGAGTATGAGGAGTTTGTAGCTGAGCTGAAAGAGAAAGGTGTGAGGTGGAAATGATATGGCGTTTAATGTCTTTTATAATGTCATTTATATATAAAGTTATGATGATTAGAGTATAAAGTAGTAGTCCAAGTACCATTCCCTTTCATACGTTGAAACTCCGCAGGAAGTATTTCCGGGCGGAGTTTCTTTTTTGAGGTAGCCGGAAAACGGGCGGGAACGTGGTATTCCTCCATCCAATGAGCATGGGAATGGGTATTGCCGTGCTGCCCGGTCCGTGAGGCCGCCGGTGGAACGGAAAGACGGAACCGGGCGGGGATGTCCATCAGGGCAAATCATGCCGGACGGCGCGTTCTATTTCATGGAACAGCAGGAAATGGTCTTTCAAATGGTACAGCCATGATCGGATGTCGGCCAGTTCGTGGGTTTCCAGCATGACCACCGGGAAGATGAACGGATTTTTTTTAACGGAGACTTCAATGAGGCCGATGATTTCATTCCTCCTGCTCAGGACGGGGATGGCGAGGTATTGCATGTATTTTTCCTCCGGGGGCTGGTTGCGCTTCCGGAAGAAGCTGCGCCGCACTTCCGCCGGCCCGGAGAGGACTACGGGGCTGAGATGGCGTTCAGCGAACAATTGTTCATCCAGCATGGAGGGAGTTCCCGTCACGGGCCGCGGAGGCTGGGCCAGCAGGGACGGGATGTCGTTATTGTGTTCTCCCTGCGCGTAGCCTGTGACGCGCAGGAAGGTCTGGCCCTGCTGCCGCTCCGCCTGGATGTAAAGCACTTCAAAGATGAGGGAGCTTTTATATTCGGCCAGGGCTGCGGCGATGGTGGAACACAGGAACAGGCAGGCGGAGTTGAAGCTTTCCGTCGTTGCGCGGGAGCCGTCCGCTTTTTTCTCCCGGCGGTTTTCTCCATTCAGCTTGTTGGCGAAGTTTTCATATTCCCCGCTGAGGGCGGCGTAGGTTTTTTTGTAAAGAGCCGCACTGCGGTTTTTCAGGGTGCAGGCCTGTTTCTTCATCTCCCGGTTCCTGTTGATCAGCCTCTGGCATTCCACGTGCCACACGATGAAAGCGGCGCCCAGGATAACCAGCAGGACGATTTTTCCCGTGTTGGCGCCTTCCATGGGCGTCCCTCCGATGATGGAGATCACAACGACCAGGATGGGCTGGAACAGGTTTGCTTTTTTGAGGAAGGAGGGCTCTTTGAACATAAGAAAGATGCGGGAGAAAGGTTGGTTGAAAAGAAGGTGATGCTGTATAAGTCTTGTTAAAGGTGTGTTATTTGTTGATTATCAAAAATATTCCATATTGAAGGTTGAAATGGTGCGGAATGAAAGCAGGAAGCGGAGAGGTTTTTTCTTATGCCATCTTAAATTAAGTTTATTTATAATCAATGAGTTTTTTGTTAATTTAGAAGCATTCTAATACGATATTTCTTTGAATGATAAGGCTTCCTTTGTTCCAATAATTGTTAGGAAAAAATAAGAGTTTTCCATTTGGGAAACGATTTGTTAAATCGCAGTGTTTTGATGTGTTTTATTTTGATTCATGGAATATCTTTGTTTACAGGGTAAAAGCATGGAGGGCCGGACTCCTTGCGGAATTGTCCGTCAATATCCGGATGGGGAAAAGGAATGGTGAATGGGCCCCCGGATATCAAGGGGGGAACAAATATTCTTCCGGCTTTTTCCCGGAAATGATGCGGGTTCCGGCTCCGGTGGCTGCGGTGCCGGAACGTCAGGGCTTGCCCCTGGAAAAACCCTGCCGCGGTAATGTTCCGTGCGCGCCTGCCAGGCTACCCGCCGTGCCGCATTATTCGGCATGGTTTTCTTCTGCCCACTTCCTGTACTGTGCGGACAGTTGTTCAATAAGCGGCTGGTGCCTGGAAGCGAGGTTTTTTTGTTCCGTCCTGTCCCTGATGTCGTATACCTGCCAGGGGCCGCGGTTGGGAGCCACCAGCTTGAATTGGCTGGTCAGGGCCGCGCGGTTCCTCTGGTGCTCCCAGAAAATGGTGCGGGAAGGGCAGGTGCCGGGAATGTAGTCCCATACCCTGGATGGAGGAAGCTTTCCGGGATTGGCCCAGTAGGCGTTGAGCGGTTTGCCGTCCATGTGGACGGGAACCGGAAGCTGGGCCCACGCCAGGCAGGTGGGGGCGAGATCCTGAAGCAGGAAGGGGGAGTGATAGCGCGCGCCGGGACGGATTCTGGAAGGGTAGCGGATGATGAAAGGCGCGGACAAGCCGCCGTCAAAGGTCTCAATCTTATACTGGCGGTAGGGAGTGTTGGACACGGCCGCCCACATGGGGCCGTACCCGTCCCGGCAGCCGGCTTCCCCCAGCGGACCGATGGGAAGAACGGTTTTCTTGTTCCTGTTGTTCTGGGGCATTTCCGCCGTTGCGCCGTTGTCTGACAGGAACATGACGATCGTGTTGCCGCTGAGGCGGTGGCGGTCCAGGGACGCAAGGATGCGTCCTATGCCGCGGTCCATGATGGAGATTTGGGCGGCGTAGGTGGCCATGCACCTGGAAAGGTAGTCCTTGCGCTCTGCTGTGGCCTTTTCATAGCCGGAAGGATTGAATTTTCCGGCCATGCCCAGCTTGGCGGAGGGAGGGACGATTCCGAGCTGTTTTTGTTTTTCCAGCCTCTTGGAGGCGATGGCATGCGGAGATTTTCCGCGGTAGGACGGCAGCATTTTTTCTATTTCCTCCCGGGGGGCCTGAAGGGGGGTGTGCGGGGCCGTGTAAGCCACGTAGAGGAAGAAGGGTTTTTTGCTTTTGGCGGCGTCGTCAATGTAGGCCAGGGCCGTTTGGGTGATGTCTTCCGTCATGTAGAAATTCTCCGGCAGGTCCTCCGGCCGGAGCAATTTTCCGTCTTCTCCGAAGGGGCGGTCCGGCATGGGCTTGTAGTAATCCGCCGCGCCTCCCAGCAGGCCGCGGGAACGGTCGAAGCCGCGGTCCCAGGGGTAGGTTCCCCGGACTTTCCCCAGATGCCATTTTCCGGAAAGGTAGGTACGGTATCCCGCTTTTTTCAGGAGTTCAGGGAGGGTGGGGATATCCGGATTCAGCCGCCCGCGGTAGCCGGGGCGTCCGCTGTCGTCGTCCAGCAGCCCTACGTCCACCTTGTGGGGCTCGCAGCCGGTCATGATGGAGGCGCGGGAGGGGGAGCAGCGGGAAGCCGTGTAGCACCGTGTAGCCAGCATGCCCTGTGCGGCGAGGGAGTCCAGATGGGGAGTGGGGATTTCCGAGCCGTAGCAGCCCAGGTCGGACCATCCCATGTCGTCAGCCAGGATGAGGACGATGTTGGGCTTGTCCGCCGGGGAGGGAACAGGGGAGAGCAGCCAGAGGGCCATGCAGGCCAGGAGGGGGAAACTTGGAATGAAGCGCATGGGAGGAACGGGGTGTATGATAAAGCAGGCAGGCCCGCGGACGGATCCTGCCCGGAGGCTGGAAAAGGAAAGCTGTCTTCCCTGTTGGCCCGGACAGCTTGCGCGACCGGGAATTCCTCCGGAAAAAGCCGGGTGGGCGATATGGTGCGCCGGAAAAAATGCGTCTGCTACCACCACAGGACGGCGCAGAGCAGAATGGCGGCTCCGTAGGCCATGCCGCCCAGGCAGAGGGGCGTCCACCAGGCCGGTTTGGAGCAGATCTTGTTCACCATGTCACGGTACAGGTAGGGTTTGCCTATCCAGAGGAGGGAAAGGAAAATGACAATGTAGCACCAGATGGGGATGAGCAGCCTGGTGACCGGATCCTGGAGGAAGGCCGCGCTGAGAAGAGGGGCCGCCACCATCAGGCCGAAGATGCCGAGCGCCCGCGGAAAGAGCAGGTTTTTCACCTGGGTGACCATCAGCACCAGGAAAACGGGACACGCAAGCTGGAGCAGCCAGCGGATGCCTTCAAACTCCGCCAGTCCTACCCGGAAATAACTCAGCACGCCCAGCCCTTCCGGAGCCACCAGCAGGAAGAACCAGAACAGGCCGATGGCCAGCAGAACCTGGGCCAGCAGGTGGTTGCGCGGGGAGGCCAGCAGAAAGGCCTGCACCTGCTGCCTTTTTACCAGTGCGTAAAGGTGAACCAGCAGCAGAACGGCGCCCAGGACATATCCCGCCACGGGCAGCGGTATCATTCCATCATACGGATGCAGGAAGGGAGCGTGCTGGTTCATCTGAACGCTAACCTTAATGATTATCCCGGCTTCGTAAAGGCGAATCAGCGGGAGAGAGAAGAAAATTCCATCGGATTCCCGGCGTCAGGCCGCTGGAATTCCCCCGCAGCCGGCGGAGGAACGCAGGCTCAGGAGCCTTGGGTGACTTTTTCAAACGTGGGATCCTCCACAGGGGTGATTTTCCCGTCCGCGTAAAGCACCATGATGCCTCCCTGATGGCGTTCCAGGGCCGGGACCACGATTTCCTCAAAGTCCTGTTCCGTGATGACGCTGCGCCCGTCAAGCGGAATGCCGTCGCTGATCCAGGGCTTGCCGCGCAGGGCCTGACCGCGCGCCACGTTCATGGGGCGTCCCTTCCGGTTGTCCAGCCAGCTGGTGTAGGAAATGGTGTCCGGGCTGGCGGGAAGGATGGAATCTTCCGCCGCGAGGATTTCCGGCCGGTTGTCATTCTTGCAGCGGAAGGTGTCCGGAAGCATGTTCGGCTCCTTGTCGCTCCGGGCGATCAGGTCGGGCTGTTCTGCGTTCACGATGGGGGCCAGAGCGTCCCACCAGTTCCGGCACTCCCTGGCGGTCAGAAGGCTGTCCTTCATGCCGCTGGAGGGCAGTTTCCCGCCGTTCTGGCCTGCGAATTCCTTGCCCCAGTCGCTGATGCGGCGCAGGTTGTCCGTGCAGCGCGTTCTGGCCGCAGTCTCCGTAGCATGGGAATAAATGCTGTAGGATACGCCAGCCAGCAGGGCGATGATGGCGATGACCACGAGAACTTCAATAAGCGTGAAACCTTTGCTGCGTGAGGGGAGTAAGCGGGCTTTCATGATTTCCCGCCATTATGCACGATTGCCGCCGCTTGAAAAGGCAGAAACTGCGCCCTGGGGCGAAAAGCGCCGGACGGAGCTCCGGAAACGAAAAGGGCCGGTCCCGTGAAGGACCGGCCCGCAGGAAAGGAAATGGCTGGATTGCGCTTACTTGGCGGAAGTGACCAGCGCGGCGAAGGATTCCGGCTTCAGGGAAGCGCCGCCCACCAGGGCGCCGTCAATGTCCGGCTGGGCCATGAGCTCCACCACGTTTTCCGGCTTTACGGAACCGCCGTACTGGATGCGCACCCTGGCGGCGGTGTCCGCGCCGAAGACGTCGGAAATGACCTTGCGGATGAAGGCGTGGGCTTCCTGCGCTTCCTTGGAGGTGGCGGTCAGGCCGGTGCCGATGGCCCAGACGGGTTCATAGGCGATGACCAGGTTGGCCACTTCTTCCGGGGTGAGATCCTTGAGACCGCCCTTGAGCTGGATTTCCAGCACGGGTTCCAGAATGCCGCCCAGGCGTTCATCCTTCGTTTCACCGATGCAGAAAATCGGGGTGATGCCGGCGGCGATGGCCTTCTTGATCTTGGCGTTGATGATGGCGTCCGTTTCTCCGAAGTACTGGCGGCGTTCGCTGTGGCCGAGCACGACGTACTTGAGGCCCAGTTCATTCAGCATGCTGGTGGAGATTTCCCCGGTGTAGGCTCCGTTGTCATACTGGGAGACGTTCTGGGCGCCTACGGCAGTGCAGGAGCAGCCGTTCAGGGCGTTCAGCACGGAGGGGATGGTGGTGAAGGGGGGAATGACGACCACGTCGCATGCGACGTCTTTTCCCTTAACGAGGTTTTTGAAGCTTTCGATGAATTGGGCGCCTTTGGCGGGGCCGATGTTCATCTTCCAGTTGGCGGCAATGATGGGTTTGCGGGACATAGTGGAATGAGATTAATCAGGAGCACGCATTGTTGCCAAATTGGGGCCGAGGTCAAGCACAGATCAAAAGGGCCGCATACGCGCCGTCCGATTTTTCCTCATGGGGAAGGATGAGTTTTTCCTCCTTCAGGGTCCATTCCGGGTGGTTTTGCAGAAAATCCCTGACCACCAGGCCGTCTTCCTCCGCGTCAATGGAACAGGTGGAATAAACCAGTCTGCCGCCCGGCTTGACGGCCTGGGAGGCGTTTTCAAGAATGCTCCTCTGGAGGGCGGCCAGGCGGCGGATTTCCTGCGGGGTCAGGCGCCAGCGCACGTCCACGCGGCGCTGGATGACCCCGGTGTTGGAACAGGGCACGTCCAGAAGCACGGCGTCAAAACGGCGTTCCCATTCCGGAGGGCAGGGGAGGGACCAGTCCGCCTGCGCCGTCCGGACGGAGGAGGAACCCTGCCTGTCCAGGTTTTCCTTCAAGGTGGGCAGACGGTGTTCATGGAGGTCCGTGGCGGTCAGGCGCGCCTTGCCTCCGGTAGCGGCGATGATGGCGGCGGATTTGCCGCCGGGGGCGGCGCAGGCGTCCAGGATTTCCTCGCCGGGCCGGGGAGCCAGCAGGTCGATGGCGTAGCGGGTGGAGGGGTCCGCCACGTAAAGGGAGCCCGCTTTGATCTCTTCCAGCGGCAGGGCGCCGTCTACGGAGAACCAGCCGGGAGCGCGGTCCAGCGGAGCCAGGGAGGCTGGCATGCCGTTCACGGGGACCAGCGGATTGGCGCGGACGTACAGGCGCGGCGTGGTGTTGTTCCAGTGGAGCAGGGCGCGGACCGTTTGCGGCTCCATCTGCTGCGTCCACCGCTGCACCAGCCACGCCGGGGTGGAATAAAGAACGGGAAGCGGCAGTTTTTCCCGTTCCTCCAGGATGGCTTTCTCCCGCCGAAGCGCGTTGCGCAGGATGGCGTTGACAAGCCCCCGCAGGCGTGCGTGCGCAAGATTGACGGTTTCATACACGGCGGCGTGGTCTGCCATCCCCAGCAGGAAAAGCTGGCACAGCCCCAGTTGGAGGATAAGGCGCATTTCCAGGTCCAGCCTGCCTTTCCGCAGGGAGTCGATCACATGGTCCAGCCAGGTCTGGTTGCGCAGCACGCCGAAGACGAGGGCCTGCACCAGATGCCTGTCCGCCGTGGAAAGCGCAGCCCGCGAACATTCCCGGTCCACGAGGGTTTCCGCAAAGGAGCGGCCTTCATGCCAGCGCATCAGGCAGGTCAGGGCTGTCTGGCGGGAGGTGGGGGGATTGTTCTTCACCGGGGAACTCTACATGCGGAACGTTCAAGTTTCAACCTGCAAAAGCAAGCGGCGGAAAAAGGGCGGTTTTCCGGGGTTGTTCCGGCTTTTGCCTGTCTTTTCTGGGACTTCCCGCTTCCTTCCTGTAAATGGCCTGGAGCCTTTCCAACTGGTCTTTCCTTGTTTCCGCCAGATTGTGCCTTTCCTCCGGGTCGCTGCTGATTTGAAAAAGGAGCCACTTGTCCTGCTTGTGCGTGAGCTTCCAGCCGTCCCCCGTGATGACCGTGTGGTCCACCACTACGTAATCACGCTGGCTGGAAGGTTTGCCGAAGAGCATGTTTTTATAGGAAACGGAATCCTTGCCTTCCGGCATGCCCACTCCCGCCAGCTCGGCAAAGGTGGCCATATGGTCGTAGCTGGCTACCAGGCTGCGGCAAACCTTCCCGTGCGGCACGGTCCCGGGCCAGGAGACGATGAGGGGAACGCGGATGCCCCCTTCATGGTTGGTCCATTTCAGCCCGGCCAGGTTGACCATGGCGTTCTTTTGGCCGATGAGCCCGCGGCTGCCGCGGAAAACGTCCAGCAGCTCCCCGGTGCCGTCCAGAACGCCGCCGTGGCAGTTGAGGCCGCGGCCCCGCTCCTTGTCCGTGCGGTAGTAAAGTTCATGCCCGTTGTCGGAGCTGAAAACGATGATGGTGCGCTTCTCCAGTCCCAGCTTGTGCACCTGGGCCAGGATGGCGCCCACCTGCCTGTCCAGCTTGTCCACCATGGAGGCGTATTCCTCCGCCGCCCCGGCGCATTCCCTGTTGCCGCCCGCAGCGCCCGCATAGGCCTGGCGGATGGCTGGATGACCGGCATACTTGTTCTCTGCGGGGGGAATATCCACCGGGCCGTGGGGCAGGTTGGTGGAGAAAAGGATGAACATGGGCCTGTTCCGGTTTTCCTCCATGAACTTGAGGGTTTCCGCCAGCATGGCGTCCGGAGCGTACGTCACTTTGCCGTCCCGGTTTCCTCTCCGTTTTTCCGTGGCTCCCGGCCCGTAAATCTCCGGCGTCTTGCCGCCGTCGGCATGCGTGTTGCCCGGAAGGGGAAGGCGTTCGCCGTCTTTCCAGAGGAAGGAAGGATAATAGCCGTGGGCCCGCTGATGGTCCATGTATCCCACGTAACGGTCCCATCCGTGCCTTTTCAACTCTCCGTGCCAGGTGGTGAAGCCCCACTCCAGCTTTCCGAACTGGCCCGTGACGTATCCTGCCTTTTTCAGCAGTTCCGGAAGGAAAACCTCTCCTCCGGAAGGCTTGATGCGGGCCGCCCTGGCCGCTTTCTTTTCCAGTTCCTCGTTGGACCAGCCTTGTTGTTCCGCCGTGATGACCAGGCCGCCGTTTGTCTGGGTGTAGGAGCGGGAGTGGCTGTCATGCACGCCCATGAGCAGGGAGGCGCGCGCCGGGCAGCAGTATTGGCTGCTGTAGCACCGGGTGAACATGATGCCCTGTTTGGCCAGGCGGTCGATGTTGGGCGTTTTCACGATCTCCTGGCCGTAGCAGCCCAGCATGCCCATGCCCAGGTCATCCGCATAAATCAGAATGATGTTGGGTCCGGAAGCGGCAGTGGCCGGGACCGGACAGAACGCCAGAGCTGAAACAACTGCCAGAAATGTGCATGAAATAAATCCCATCACGGGCAGTACGTGGAAAAGGAAAGGATTGTTGCAAAGAAAAAACCGTCCGGAACTGGTATTCCGGACGGTTGATTGAAAACGTTGTGTTGCGGGGGCTTAGTTGCCGTAGGGCTTGTTGACGCGGCTGAACTGCTTCAGGCGCAATCCATTGAGGTGGATGAAGCCTTCCGCGTCGTCCTGGTTGTACAGTTCCTCATGGCCGCCTTCCATCGTGGCGATTTCTTCGGAATACAGGGACTGCGGGGAACGGCGTCCGGCGTACATGACGTTGCCCTTGTAAAGCTTCAGGCGCACTTCCCCGTTGACGGTTTCCTGGGACTTGGTCACCAGAGCCTGGATGGCTTCACGTTCCGGCGCAAACCAGAAGCCGTTGTAAACCAGCGTGGCGTATTCCGGAATGAGGGAATCGCGCACCTTCTGCACTTCACGGTCAATGGTGATGGTTTCAATGTCGCGGTGGGCCGCCAGCAGGATGGTGCCGCCGGGGGTTTCATAAATGCCGCGGCTTTTCATGCCGACGAAGCGGTTTTCCACAATGTCCACACGGCCGATGCCGTGCTTGCCGCCCAGAGCGTTCAGCACGTACATGACGCCCAGCGGGCTGAGCAGGGTATAGCCGTCGCGTTCACCCTTCGGGGTGACGTTCAGTTCTTTCAGCAGCGTGTCAAGGCCGTCGTACTTGATGCCGATGGCATCGCCCTTTTCATACAGGATCTGAATGTATTCGGCCTGGTCCGGAGCGTCTTCCGGGGAAACGGAAAGCTTGTACATCTCACGGTCGGCGGGGGTGGTGCCGTCGTACCAGGTATCTTCCAGCATCCCTGCTTCAAAGGAAATGTGGAGCAGGTTGCGGTCCATGGAATAAGGCTTTTTCAGCGACTGGCGGATCGGGATGCCGTGGGATTCCGCGTAGGCGATCATTTCCGTACGGCCCGGGAACTGCTTGCGGAATTCGGGGTCGCGCCAGGGGGCGATGACCTTGATGTTCGGGGCCAGGGCATTGACGGCCAGTTCAAAGCGCACCTGGTCGTTCCCCTTGCCGGTGGCGCCGTGGGCGATGGCGTCCGCTCCTTCACGGATGGCCAGGTCCACCATGTCCTTGGAAATGCAGGGGCGCGCGATGGAGGTGCCCAGCAGGTAGCGGCCTTCGTAAAGGGCGTTGGCCTGCATCATGGGGAAGATGTAGTTGGCGGCGAAGTCTTCCTTGAGGTCGCCGATGAAGCACTTGGAGGCTCCCGTAGCCAGGGCCTTGGCTTCCAGGCCGTCCAGTTCTTCCGCCTGGCCTACGTCTGCGCAGTAGGCGATGATTTCGGCATTGTATTTTTCCTTGAGCCACTTCAGAAGAACAGAGGTGTCAAGGCCGCCAGAGTATGCAACTACGATTTTCATGTACGTCAATGATTAGTGTGCGGCGGCATGATGCCCCATTCCCCCCCCGGAGGAAAGGACAAAATCATGTTTAACCACGGGCTTTTTCCCGGAACTGTCCGGAGCGGCTTCCCCGGGATGGTTCCTGAACAAAAACAAGTGGAGGTTCGTCAGGATTCGTTCACCGCATAAGCCCGGAAAGCTGCTTTTAATTCTTTTTCTTGCCTCCTCTATACAGAAACTCCGTTTCCTTGGCACGTCCCAAGGTCCGGTCCACCAGTCCGTTGATCTCCTTGTCTTCGTATCCCGCCATCCGGATGTACTGGCGCGCTTCTGCCGTACGGCCGGGAAAATACCTCGCCAGAATGCGGATCAATCTTTCTTCCAGCCATTCCTCGATAATACGTTTCATACTCCTGTTCCTGTCCTGGGCCACGATGAATTGGTCTTCCCAGCCAAAAACACGTCCCTCCCGGTGCACCTTCCACGCGTTCTTTGCCCCTTCCTTCCATCGCTTCCTCAGCTTTTCTTCGGAAGTCGCCTGGTGCTCCTCCCGGAATCCTTTTAAAATTACCGCTGCGTACAACGCGCTGAACTTTCCGAGTTCCCTCCGGTCCACGTTCATGCGTCTGGCAGATTCTTCTCTTACAATCCGGGCCACGCACGTAACGGCCACCCTTTTCATAGCTAAATCTTGCGTCCTTCTTGCATACTCCCACGGGTGTTCTCCGCTGAAGTCCACCTGGTAGAACGGCGCTGCCGTCACCAGACCGCACAAGTGGTACAGTTCTCGGCACTGTCCTCCTCCCAGGTCATCAATATGGATCCCGCAATGGATTTGAAACAGACGGGCCGCGCACAGGTAGAACAGTTCCAGCTCGTTCTTTTTGAGCATTTCCTGCAGGTGCCAGTGAGGGGAGTACGGTTCCTTCACCGGCAGGTATACCCATCCCATCTCCGCCAGCATGCGGTAGCCCGGATACTCGCGGGACTGGGCCGTTTCCGGATAGGCCAGGGAAAGGCGTACCCCTGGGATCGTCGTGGCTCCCTGCGCCGGGGATGTGATGCCGGAGCAAAGCAGGATAAGCGGGAGGAAAAGGTGGAGTATTTTCATCATTATTGTGGTAATCATTATTTGTTGTCTTGCGGGGAAAACACATGGGTTCCCTGCTGGGAGTCGCGTTCCACCTGGCATTCAAATTTGGAAATCCATGCATGGACGGCTTTTCTGGTCCTGGGGTCCGTCCACCGGACCTTGAAACTCTGCGTCACGGTATTGAGCATGTAGACATCGCGGTGCTGAATAGACTGCACGTAACGTTTGCATGCCCAATCCCATTTCTGTTCCGGGGCATCCGGACTCAATCCGGCTTTCACCTCATTCATCGTCTTTTTCCATGCTATGGTGTCAATGACCCTGTTGCCGGGATCAATCTGGGACCATGTTTCTCCGGGCCGGTGTCTTCCTCCCAGGGGAGGGAAGGTTTTGTCGCTGGCGTCCGCATCTTTTTCAATCACATGGATATTCTTGAAATTGACGTTCGTGGGATGGATCGTCAATTCCAGTTGGGCGGAAGCTCCGGGTTTGCCCCGGTCTTGTGCCTGATCCGTGGGGAAGCCGGGAAACTTCGCAGCGTCCGCAATCATTCCCCTGCCGCCTCCTTCCTTTTTCCTGTGCTTCCCGGTGATGTGCGTAGGGAGGCATACCTCCAGTTTGAGCGGTTTATCGGGCATCTGCTGCGTTTTCGAACAATATGCCCAGACTTTGATTCTGTTGTTATTTCCTAATGTTTTGGGACTCAAATCGTCATTGATGACTAATGTTACTTCTCGTTCTCCATCTGTCATTCCCTCAAGGCTGCCCAAATGCGCTCCATCTTCCAGAGTCCACCGAATGTCCTTATTCTCTCCGATAATCGCCTGCTTTCCTGTCAACGTCAAGGTAACCCTTTCGCCCATGCCCACGCAGTTTCTTTTTTTATCCTCGTCCTCGTCCGGATTCTGTCCTTCTTCCTTGGCGATGTAGTAGTCCGCGGAACATTCTTCCGTTTTCGATTCAATCTTCAGCCCCTGCATGGGTTCCTCCTCTTCCGCCGTCACACGGCAGGGGCATGCAAGAAGTGCGCCAAAGACGCAGATCTTCATAACAACCTTGTTTTTCAACAACATTCTTGAAAAAGTTTTCCAAAAATACGATTGAAGTCAAGGGAATTCCCATTTTATGCTGATGCCTTGCAGATATGATCCCGTTCCGCCGGGGAAGAAATGATTAGGAAGAGTTAAATAATCGACTGCTTCCGTTCCGCCGGAAACGCCTGTGAGGCTTTTCCTGATGGTGCCGCTTGCGGAAGAAACAGGCGTTCAAGCCGATGTGCGGAAGCTGCCAAAAAGGACGGATGACATTGAAAACGGCTTGAATTTGATGAAATTGAAAAAAAGCGCTTGATTTTTCATCCCCGGCCCTCTACTTATTCCGCCGAACTTATGGCTAAGAAGAGCTGGATCGCAAGAGACAAGAAAAAGGCTGACACCGTCAAGCGCTACGCGGAACTGCGTACGCAATTGAAGGCTGAGAAGGATTATATCGGTTTAACCATGCTGCCCCGCAATGCAAGCCCGACCCGTACGGTCAACCGCTGCCTTGTTTCCGGCCGCCGCCGCGCATTTATCCGCCGTTTCAAGCTTTCCCGTATTTCCTTCCGCGAACTGGCCAACGCCGGCATGATCCCCGGTGTGACCAAGTCCAGCTGGTAAGGGCAGGGAAAGGTTGCAGCCTTATAAAGATTTTGACGCTAGGCTGATTTTTATTTAGCCTAGCGTTTTACTATGCCCATATACGAGTATATTTCCGAAAACCCTGACGACCTCGGCCAGTCCTGCCCGGTGTGCCGCCGCGGTTTTGAATTGCGGCGGCCGGTGGACCGTGCGCCGCTTGAAAAGTGCCTGGTGTGCAAGCACCCGGTGCGCAAGGTCATTAGCCGGATCAATGTGCCGGAGGCGACCAAGCCCCTTTCCGTTTCCGACGCCAAGGCAGCCGGGTTCACCGTGCTGGAGCGCCGGGACAAGGGCGTTTATGAAAAACTGTAACACAAAAGCCGGGAAACATTCCGGCCTCCTTTCCCGTATACTACTTGAAACAGAATGAATGATCCGGACCCTCTGAGTATTCTTGCGGCCTTCGGGGCCGCTGAAGCGCCCGACGCTGTTCCGGCGCTGGGTGGAATGACGCTGGCGATTGCCGGCTTTATCCTTTTTTTACTGCTGAACGCGTTTTTTGTGGCGGCCGAGTTCGCCCTGATGAAGGTTCGCGAAAGCCAGCTGCACGCCGGGGATGGCGTTCCGGCGCGTACCCGTAGGAAGCTGGCCCGGGCACGGAAGGCGGTCAAGCACCTTGACCTGTATCTGGCCGCCTGCCAGGCGGGCATTACCCTTTCTTCTCTGGCGCTGGGATTTCTGGGCACGTTTTTCGTGGCGGAGCTGACGGCTCCCTTCCTTGTTTCCCTGGGGCTGGGCGGTAAGGTTCCCGTTTACGGCATTGCCCTGGCCGTTACGTTTATTTTCTTTGCCTGCTGCCAGGTTATTTTTGGAGAGTTTATTCCCAAGGCCATGGCAGTGCGCCATCCGGACAGGGCGGCTCTGGCGACGGTCCCGCTGCTGCATTTCTTTTACACGGTGTTCAAATATACGGGCATTCTTGGACTGACGGACGGAATTGCCCGGTTTGTGCTGAAGTACCTGCTGGGTATCGATCCCCGCTCCACGGCCTGCACGGTTCACAGCACGGATGAACTGATGTACCTGGTGGAGGAAAGCGAACGTTCCCGAGAGCTGACGAAGCAGGAGGCGGAGATCTCCAAGAATGCCCTTGAACTGAACGACATGTGCGTCAAGGACGTGATGACGCCGCGTTCCGAAGTGGACGTGATGGATTTGACGGCTCCCTTTGAGGAGAACTGGGAACTTGCCCGGAAGTCCCGCCATACCCGTTTCCCCCTGGTGGAGGGCGACCATCTGGACGAGGTGAAAGGCTGGGTGCACGTTAAGGATCTGCTCAAGCTGGTAGGGCAGGAAAATCCGGACCTTAGAAGCGTGCGGCGTGAGTTGCGCGTGGTGCCGGATACGATGCCTCTGGACAGCCTTCTGACGTTCTTCCTGAAAGAGCATGCCCATTTTGCCCTGGTGGTGGATGAGTTTGGTGATTCCATCGGCCTGGTGTTCCTGGACGATGTGCTGGAACAGATCGTGGGGGACGACATTCAGGATGAGTTTGACCAGGAGGAAATGCGGGAATTCGTCAAGACCGGCAAGGATACGTATGCCGTGAACGGAGCCGTTACCCTGTTTGACCTGGCGGATTACCTGCCTGAAATGGACCTGGATTGCCCGGGCGTCACCACGCTGGGCGGTTACGTGATCAGCCGGCTGGGTTACATTCCGGAAGAAGGGGAGGAATTGAAGATTGGCCGCTACCGGGCCGTAGTGACGGGGTCGGACGGCAGAAGAATCACGCAGATTCTGCTGACCCGCCTTCCGGAAGAACAGGAGGAGGAATAAGGCCATGACGGAAAAGTCACACCCGGATATGAGTTTTGAAAGGGAGGCCCGTTCCTCCGGTTTTCTTTATGTGGCCGGGGTGGATGAAGCTGGCCGCGGCCCTTTGGCCGGCCCTGTGGTGGCCGGGGCCGTCATTCTGCCTGAACTGCCGGAGGAACTGTCCGGGTTGAATGATTCCAAGCAATTGACCGCGGCTAAGAGGGAACGCCTGTTCCTGGCTCTGCTGGATTGCGAACAGGTGGCCTGCTCCGTGGGGGTGGCTTCCGTGGAGGAAATAGACCGTCTCAACATCCTGAAAGCCACTCATCTGGCTATGGCGCGCGCCGTGGAAGGGCTGGCCCCGCATGCGGATTTCTGCCTGGTGGACGGCCTGCCCGTCAAGGGGCTTCCCGTTCCGCACCGCGCTATCGTGAAGGGAGACGGCAGGAGCCTTTCCATTGCCGCCGCCAGCGTGCTGGCCAAGGTGACGAGGGACCGCATGATGACGGAGGCGGATGCCTCCTATCCGCAGTACGGTTTTGCAAAACACAAGGGATATGGCACGAAAGCCCACATGGAAGCCCTGCGGAGGCATGGGCCCTGTCCGCTTCATCGCCGCTCGTTTGCGCCGGTTTCACAAATGGAACTGTCCATTCCTGAATAGGAAGGAGCGGGATACGGCATGGCTGGGAATGTACGGGGAACTGGCAGCGGCTTCTTTCCTGCGTGGGGAAGGGTGTTCCGTCTTAAGGAGGAATTGGCGTCCCGTCAGGGGCGGGGAACTGGACCTCGTGTGCCGGGACGGGAACTGCCTGGTTTTTGTGGAAGTGAAAACCCGTACGGGAAACGGTTACGGGGGAGCCCGCCGCGCCGTGGACGCCCGCAAAAGGGCGCTGATACGGCGGGGAGCGGCGGAATGGCTCCGCCAGCTTCCGGAACCGGTTCCCTCCCGTTACGATATTGTGGAAGTCCTGTACCGGGAGGGGAAGCCCCCGGAATTCAGGCGTATCCGCGGCGCGTTCGGGGAGAAGGATTTGGACGCCTCATGAAAAGCGCCGCAGGCGCAGGGCGTTCAGAATGACGGATACGGAGCTCAGGCACATGGCCCCTGCCGCAATAACGGGAGAAAGCAGGATGCCCCAGAAGGGATAGAGGATGCCGGCGGCTATGGGGATGCCCAGAGCGTTGTACACGAAGGCGAAACCCAGGTTGGATTTCATGTTTTTCACGGTGGCGGTGGAAAGGGCGAAAGCCTTGGAAATCACCAGCAGGTTCCCCTTCACCAGCGTGACGCCGCAGCTCTGCATGGCTACGTCCGATCCCGTTCCCATGGCGATGCCCACATCCGCTTCCGCCAGTGCGGGAGCGTCGTTAACGCCGTCCCCCGCCATGGCGACCACGGCGTTCCCGCTTTTCAGGGAGGCGATGAGCGCCTGCTTGTCCACCGGTGTCATTCCTCCGTGGAATTCGGAAATGCCCAGCTCCCTCGCCACGGCTTCCACCGTCGCGGGCGCGTCCCCGGAGGCAATGATGATGCGGATGCCGCGCGCAGTAAGGTCCGCCAGGGCCTGGCGCGTGTTTTCCCGGATTTTATCCGCCAGGGAGAAGGCTCCCGCCGCCTGGCCGTCCACCGCGGCAAAGACGGTAACGCGGCCCTGCCTCCGCTGTTCTTCCACCCACGGAGCCAGGGAGGAGATGTCTACGCCCCGCTTCTGCATCATGTCTGCGGTGCCTACGCAAACCTTGCTGCCCTGGAAAGTCCCGGCCACGCCGCCGCCCGGGAAGGACTGGAAGTCCTCAATGGGCGACAGGGTGAGCTTTTCCTCCGCCGCCTTCTGGAGGAAGGCGCGCGCGATGGGGTGTTCGCTGTTCTGCTCCAGAGAGGCGCACCGGGCGAGCAGCGCGTCCATATTCACGTTGTTTCCCGTGGTTACGTTGACCAGGGATGGCCTGCCTTCCGTGAGGGTGCCTGTCTTGTCCATCACCAGGATATTGACCTTGTGCATGGTTTCCAGAGCGGCCGCGTCCCGGAAAAGGATGCCCAGGGAGGCCGCCTTTCCGGAAGCCACCATCATGGACATGGGAGTAGCTAGGCCAAGCGCGCAGGGGCAGGCTACGATCAGGACGGCGACGGCGTTCACCAGCCCGTGCGGCCAGGATGGCTGCGGCCCCCAGAATCCCCAGGCGAAAAACGTGAGAACGGCAATGAGCACCACCGCAAGCACAAAGTAGCGCGCCACCTTGTCCGCCAGCCTCTGCATGGGGGCCTTGGTCCGCTGGGCCTGGGCCACCAGGTTGACGATACGCGCCAGGACGGTGTCATTCCCCACGTTCTGCGCCGTCATGGTGAAGGTGCCTGTGGTGTTCAGCGTGGCGCCGATCAGCTTGTCGCCGGGAACGTGGGAGACGGGAATGGGTTCTCCGGTCAGCATGGACTCGTCTACATCGCTTCCCCCGTCCTTCAGGACGCCGTCTACCGGAATCTTTTCTCCCGGTTTCACTCTCAGCACGTCGCCGGTCTGCACGTCCTTCAGGGGAATGTCGCTTTCCACCCCGTTGGGGAGTACCAGATGGGCGGTGGCGGGGGCCAGATTCATCAGGGCCCTGATGGCTTCCGCCGTACGGGACCTGGCTTTCAGTTCCAGCACCTGGCCCAGAAGGCTGAGGGAGATGATGATGGCCGCCGCCTCATAATAAACGGGAACATGCCCGTCATGGGTAAAAACGGCGGGAAACCAGCCGGGCACGATGGTAGCGGCCAGGCTGTACAGAAAGGCGATGGAGGTTCCGGCTCCGATCAGCGTCCACATGTTGGGATTGCGGGTCTTGATGGAATCCCATCCCCGGACCAGGAGCGGCTCTCCCGCCCACAGGACCACGGGGATGGCCAGGAACAGTTCCACCCAGTTCTGGACTCCGGCGTTCATCCAGCGCGCAAGATGGCCGCCCATGGAAATAATGAAGATCAGGACGACGAAAGGCAGGGAAAAATAAAAACGCCTGCGGAAGTCATTCAGCTCCGTATCGTCCCGGGCGTTTGCGGAAGGGAGCAGCGGTTCAAGCGTCATGCCGCAGATGGGGCATGCTCCGGGATGATTCTGCCGGATTTGAGGGTGCATGGGACAGGTGTACACCGTACCGGGGGCGGCGGCCGCAGACTCCATGGCAGAGGAATGGTCCATGTCTTCATGGTGGTGCATGGGCATGTCCATGCCCTTCATGTCCATGCCGTGTCCGGCGTCCGGAGGGTGGGCAAGAGCTTCTTCCGGCGCTGCCGTGAATTTATCCCGGCAGGAACGGCTGCAGAAAAAATAGGTTTTCCCCTGATAGCCGGCCTTCCAGGGAGTATCTTCCCCGACTTGCGCTCCGCAGACGGGGTCCGTGTGTCCGGAAGCTCCATGCCGGGCATGCGGGCTGTTGGTCATATCCATACGGAAAGTGAGACAATTCCGGGACCCTTTCCGTTCCGGGACAGCCATGATTGGAAAAACCGCGGAAGCGGCTTCAAGCCCGCATTTCTCCATGCGGGCACAGATTGCGCCTGTCTATTATATATAGTGCAGGAGGAAAAATCATTCCGCCCTGAGCGCCAGAATGGCTTCCATGAAATCCTGGGGAATATCCATGCGGGCCAGTTCGTCCTGAAGAATGACGCCGTTGGCTCCGGCGTCCAGCATGCGGCGCGCGTCTTCCACGGTGCGGATGCCTCCTGCGGCCAGGACGGTGACGGAGGCGGGAATTTCTTCAATGAGTTTTTCCGTAACCGCCGGATTGGCCTGGAGGGTATGCGGATCCGCATTGTTGATGCAGACGAATTCCGCTTCCAGGTCCATGGCGGTTTCAAGCTCATTCAGGGTATGGACTTCCATCATCACGTCCAGTCCCAGCCCGGAGGCCATGCGGTACAGGTCTTCCAGGTCCTTTTCCGGCAGGGCGGCCGCCACCAGGTTGACGGCGTCCGCTCCCGAGACGATAGCCTGGCAGATCATGGCGGGATGGATGAAAACGTCGCGCGCCATGACGGGGACAGTGCTGATTCTGGAAATGGTGGAAACCATGTCCCAGGAACCGCCGTATACCTCCGGTTCCACGGCGATGGAAATGCCCTGCGCGCCGCCCTGGATGAACATGCCGTACAGGTGGCGGAGGTCCTGGTTTGACTCCCGGAGGTTGAGGACGGGATGGACCCTGGACATTTCCGGGACGACGGAAAGACGGTTTTCCCCAAGGTCCACCGCGGTGCGGAATCCCGCATAGTCATTCCTCTGGATGGCGGAGGCCCGCAATTTCCCTTCCAGGGGAAGGATTTTTTTCAAGTCGGCGCGTTTGCGCTCCAGAATGCTGTTTAAATAATCCATATGTTACTTTTTGGGCAGGAAATAGGAACGTTGCTTTTCGGAAATGGAGAGGCCGGCCTGTTCCATGACGCACAGCATGTCTTCCCAAACCTTTCGTTTTTCTGAAATATCCTCCGTGCGGAGGAGGTAGCTGGGATTGTAAGTAACGCGCACAGGCGTGTCGAAAGCCGTGTGGAACGTCCCCCTCAGGGCGGAAAGCGGCGTCTCTCCGGATTGGAGGATGCCCCTGGCCGCGATGGCGCCCAGGGCTACCACCACTTTCGGGCGCACCAGCATGATTTCCTCCCGGAGAATGGGGAGGGATACCTCTATCTCCCGGTCCGTGGGAGGCCGGTTGTTGGTAAGCTGGCGGGGGAGGGCGGGGCGGTACTTGACCAGATGGGTCAGGTAAATGTCCGTACGGGAAAGCCCCATGGCTTTCAGCATGGCGTCCAGCTTCTGTCCGGAGGGGCCGGCCAGGGGAACGCCCTGCTTTTCTTCATACAGGCCGGGGGCGTCCGTGACCATCATGATGTCCGCCCTGGGACTGCCGGAGGAAAAGACGGGCGTGTCCCGCAGGGACTCCATATTCCGAAGCGGCGGCCAGTTGACGACCAGTTCCCGGAGGGAGGACAGTTTCTCTTCCTCCGTTTCACCTTCCAGGGCAAAGGAAATATGGCGGGGCAGCGTGGCTTCCTCCTCCGTTCTGCCCGGCTGTACTCCGTTGAGGATGTCCCGGAGTTCGTTGCCGAAGGAAACTTCATCCACGGAGTCCGGCGGCTGGCCTGGAATTTCCGGCGGCGGCTGCGTTTCTCCGGAAACAGGGGGGGCGGAAACGGAAGAGGGGATTTCCCCCCTGGCGATCCGCCGTGCGTCCATGACCCATTTCCTCAAGACCGTTCTGGCCTCCTCCGTGACGGCAGCCTTCTCCACGCCCCGGGATAACAGGGCGCGCAGGTAGTCCAGCGTGAGGTGTTGGGGCAGGCCGGCAGACATGTTCGTTCCGGAGTGTAATCTATTTCCGGAGGGATGCAACAGCCCATTGGGTGTGCGCCCGGCCGCCGGGAGCAGGAGGCTTGGCGTCATCTGAAGAGCGTCGCAGGAAAGAGGGGAAAGAGAAAAAAGGAAGGGCGGCTATGAAATTTCCCCCTCTTGTCCATGAATGCCGTTCAACGGGGCAACGCCCGCCTGCAAGCGGGCATGCTTGTTCCGGGACCGTTTTACAGGAGGCAGGGAATTGATTCGTTCGCCTTCCGGCTTTCCCTGCTCTCCAGGGTTGAAGCTTCGTTTTCCGTCCAACCGGGCTTTTCCGGTTCCCGCTCCGGAAAAATTACAGGAGAAAACGGAAGGATTCCTTTCCTGCGCAGAGCGGGCTGTTCCCCGCATCTTTCTTTTTCTTGGCATGGAAGTTTCTCCAGAATTTGAAAAACTGCTGCAAGACGGGTTACGGGATGTTTTTTCAATCAGGCCTGCATGCCTTTTTTTCTATAGCTTTCCCATGGCCGGAGCATGCCCCGGTAAAAATCCCGTGTCCCGAATCCTTATTGCCGGGAAATGTTCTTCCCAACCTCTTCCCGAACCCTGCATTGCGGCATATTGGGAAGCAGGAAGGGCGCAGATAAGGAAACGGGAAAGGAAAAATTCACGTGGAAGCCTGAACAGCAAAGGGAAATTCGTTCAAGGGGAGACGCGATTTTTCCATCCATGACGGCCTTCCGGAATTTGGCCCATTGAACTTTTTTAGGGAATCTTTTGAAGGATTGAGGTCGATTTTCTCTTATATCATATTTATAGTAAGCAAGATGTATTAAAAATAAAAAAGTGTGTCGTGATGTGATAGAAAAAGATGTTTCGTGAAGTATATTATTTGTCATGATATGACAAAAATGCGGCATGTTTTATATATTGCTTATTTTTAGCGTTTTATATTAATAGGTTTTCCTTGTTTGGAAGGGGGTCGGTGAAAAAAAAGGATTGCCAAGGCAGAAATTATTTCGTACCCAAGAGCCGCCGTTGCCGATTTTTCGGCTTCCGCACATGGCCTGAAGGTTCTGCCGGAGTGACTGCCATGTGTATGGCGCCTAACCTCATACCGCATGAATTTAAGAATAATTGCCACCCTGTCTTGTGCCGTCGCGGCCATGTTTGTCAGCAGTTGCTCGACAAACGGAGCTGTAACCGGCATGGGGAAATCCAGTAGTGACGCCCTTGTTTTGGCCCGTGTAGGTGAAAATGCCCAGGGATTTGTTCAGCCCCTGGCGCCGAGCCGTTCGGCAGTGCCTTCTTCCAAGCTCCCCAAACTGGGGCGCGACAAACACAAGATGCCGTTTTACCACCCCGCCCAGCGCACCCGTGTAGTACGCACCACGGCTTATACCCATTCCGAACGTGACCATCTGGCCTACGGACCCCGGAATGCCGTTGGCACGACGCTGAAATACACTTCTTCCGTGCGCAGCGCCGCTGCGGACTGGTCCGTTTACCCTCTGGGAACAACCTTCCGCATCAAGGGGCAGCCCTATCTCTACGTCGTTGACGATTACGGGAGCGCCCTAGTCGGGACCGGAACCATTGACATTTACCAGCCTAACAAGAAGCTGATGAAGGAATGGGGCCGCCGCTATGTGGAACTGACCATCGTCCGCTGGGGAGACCCCGCCAACAGTCTGGAAGTGCTCGGCAGCCGCCGCGGCTACAGGCACTGCCGCGCCATGTATGCGGCCCTGCAGCACCGCGTGTCCAAGGGGCTTTACGCCAAGGCTGACTGACCGGATTCCTGAACCCTTTAACCCGGGCGCCGCCATTCATCACATGGCGGCGCTTTTTTATTTTCCGGCGTGCGTGCAGGATGGTAATCTGGCGGCATGGATACGAAAAAACGGGCTTCCATTGTCCGGGAGGAACTCATGTCCCTGTATGGGAACCCTCCCATTCCCCTGGCGCACCGCGACGCCTACACCCTGCTGGTGGCGGTTCTTCTGTCCGCCCAGTGCACGGACAAGCGCGTAAACCTGGTGACTCCGGCCCTGTTCGCCCTGGCTTCCACTCCGGAGGAAATGGCCCGGCAGGATGTGGAAGCGGTCCGGGAAATCGTGCGGCCCTGCGGCCTCTCGGAAAGGAAGGCGTCCGCCATCGTGAACCTCAGCCGCATCCTGGTGGAAAAATACCAGGGGCAGGTTCCCTGCGACTTTGCGGCCCTGGAATCCCTTCCTGGGGTAGGGCATAAAACGGCCTCCGTCGTCATGACCCAGGCCTTCGGCGTTCCTGCCTTTCCGGTGGATACGCACATTTTCCGCCTTTCCCGGCTGTGGGGGCTGAGCAAGGGGAAAACGGTGGAAGCCGTGGAACGTGACTTGAAAAGCCTTTTCCCTGAAAATTCATGGGGGGATCTTCATTTGCGCATCGTCTTGTACGGGCGTGAATACTGCTCTGCGCGGGGTTGCGGAGGGCGCTGTCCGATCTGCAGCCGGCTGGCCCGGGAAGACGGTTCCGCGGGTGTCTGAATTTTTGCCAGGGCCCGAAATGAATGCTTGCAAGTCTGAATTTGCATGCTTTAATACACCAGTATCTTTTCGAACAACCATATAACTTAAATTATGAAGAACCTTTTTAGACTGGGTTTCCGTTTCGCCGCATTTGCTTCCGTCCTGATGGCCGCGTTTTCTACATCCGCCTTTGCTCAGGAAGCTGCCGAAGCCGCTGTTCCGCAGGAACAGACCATGCTTGACAAATGGATCATCGCCGGTGGTTGGACCATGATCCCGATTATGCTGGTGGAAGCCTTCATCGTTTTCCTGGTAATCTACAACATGGTGGCTCTGAAAAAGGAAAAATTCTGTCCGGAAGACCTCAAGGTCACCCTGTTGCAGCTGATGGCCGAATGCCGCATCCGCTCCGCCATTGAAGTTGCAGCCGGCAGCCCCACCTATCTGGGCCGCCTGGTTGCGTATGCCCTGCCGAATGTGGACGCCACCCGTCCGGAAGACCTTGGCAAGGACGCCATTGAAGACGCCGTAGCCGACTTTACGGCCAATGAAAGCCGTTCCGTATTCAAATGGATTAACATGCTGGCCCTTTGCGCGCAGATTTCCCCCATGCTCGGCCTCTTCGGTACGGTGCAGGGGATGGTGGGCGCGTTCGGCACGCTGTCAAGCGCCGGACAGGCAGACCCCACCCAGCTTGCCGGTGACATCTCCGTGGCTCTTCTGACGACCTTCTGGGGCTTGATCAACGCCATTATCGCCACGCCGTTCTTCTTCTTCCAGAAGGGCATCGCCAACGCCCATATTGCCGAATGCGTAGGCACCGTGCAGGAAATGGTGAACACCTCCATCAACGTGGTGAACGCCGAAGCCCAGCTTGCCCGCATTCCCGAAGGCCTGGCCTGATCGCCGGGAAAGACGGTCCGGTCCGGAAGTTTCCGCCCAGGCGGAGCCGGGCCGGAGAATCTCAACCAAATGTAGCTTATGGGTAAGAAAAAAGCCAATGTAGCGGCCGACGAAGAGAGCGGGGAAATGGATATGTCCCCCATGATCGACATGGTTTTCCTCCTGTTGATCTTCTTCGTGGTGAACGCTACGGCCATTACCGTTAAAAAGGATAAGAACATTCAAATGCCCACGGCCAGCAGTTCCGGTGAAGTGAAATCCGCCAACGGCTGCATCGTGGTGAATGTGTACGGTGAAGGGGATGGAAAGCGTCCCGCCGGCATGGATCCCAACGTTCGCTGGGCTTCCGATGTCAGTGCGCCGCTCAACTCTCCGGATGAACTGAAGGAATATATCAAAAACCTTGCGGAACGCTTCAAGGACAAGCAGGACTTTGAAACCCGCCTGTATCTGCGCGGCGACCAGAAGGCCCTGTTCAAGGGCTCGCGGGAAGTGATTCGCGTGGCTGCGGAATGTGGCGTGGTCAAGGTGATCTTTGCCGTATTGCCTGCCAAAAATTCCTCTGCTGCAAACAAGGACGAATAACATTACGCGCTATGGCAAGACATAAAAAATTGGAGATGGTTGAGGATGAAGATCCCAAGCTGGATATTTCCTCCCTTATCGACGTGTGCTTCCTTCTGTTGATTTACTTCCTTGTGGCGACCTCCCTGATTCAGGAACGCAAGCTGGACATGTCCATGCCGGGACAATCCGTGAGCGATACCGCCTCCCAGATTGAACCGGCGCTGATTCGCATCATCAAGGACGGCACCATTTACTGGGGCAAGGACAACAGCCTGATGATTGACAATGACATGAACAACCATAACTTGGCGACCCTCGTGCAGCAGCTGGAAGCCAAGAAACAGGAAGCCAGCGCCGTAGGCACCAAGCCGGTAGTTCAGTTGTGGGTGGAGGGCGATGTTCCCCACCAGCGCGTCATTGACGTCATGAACGCTTTGACGGAAGCAGGAATTACCACGGTGGCCCTGACCGACCTCAAGGACGACTAAGCCATTCACGGATGGACCGTGTTATTGATGTTCAGCTTCCCTGCAAGAGTGTGGAAGTGGCCCGCTGTCTTTTTTTTCTTATGGTCCGGTCAAATCATGCAGCCCGGTGGGGGGCAATCCTGATCGTCTTCTCGAACGCCGTTCTGGCATTACCGTTGAAGGCGTCTCAGGAATCGGGCGCCTGCCGCAGCATCCCGGTTTCCGAGACGGCAGGATGTAGTGCGCGGCGGGGAGAGGAAGGCCTTCAGATGCGGGAAGATGAACATTCCGGAGAAATCAGGTCATCCTTCGGCAACATCGTGATCAATGTGTATGGCAAAAAGGAGGACAGGCGTCCGGAAGGTACTGATTCCAGTATCCGCTGGGGATCCGGCTCCCATGAGCCTCTCCATTCCCCGGAAGAACTAAAGAAACATATCAAGAAGCAGGCAGAACAGCTGAGGGCAAAGGGCTGTAAGGAGCCTTTCCTCTATCTGCGCGGTGACCGGAAGGCTCTCTTCACGGATTCCCGCGAAGTTATACAGGTTGCCGCAGAATGCAATGTGAAGAGGGTTCGTTTTTCCGGACCTCCTGTTGCAGCAGTTCCAGGCATTCCTGAAAGGCCGCAGAGCGGGACGGTTTCATCAATGCCGTCCGCTTCCATTTTTCTTCTTCCGCATGTTCTCTTTTACGGTAACGGGAATGGCCTTTTTTATCCTCTGGTGGAGGAGAAAGGGAGCCTGGGGGTTATCGTCGAGTGGCTGAAAAACAAAAAGCGGAGCGCAGGGAGGGCGGGAGGCCGGGTAGTGGTTCAGTTAATGGTGGCTGGAGATGTTCCCAATCAGCGCGCCGCAGCTGTCATGGATGTTTTGATGAGAGCCGGGATGGACTCAGTGGTCCTGAAAACTTTCAAGGATAATTGAGAGAGGGGCGTTCATTTCGTTAATGGCCGGAATTTGCTCCGGCTCGGAATGCCGGATCTTTTTTTGAAAGAGCAGGATTCTCAGAGATAAAAAGGCCTTTTTGGTTCCAAACCCAATCCTCCCTTAAGGGAACGCGAGCAGGAAGAACTTTCTTGCAAGGATGACTAAAAATACAGAACTTTCTGCTTTAGAGTTTGCAGCATCCTGTTAGAATGACGCAATCCATTACAGATAGGTGCATTCCGTGCATTTGCACAGATATTGTACCTATTCTATTATCTCTTCTGTTTCAACGAATTTTAAACACATGATCAAATCAAACTATACTACTGCACTGGCTGCAGGCCTGGTTTCCGTGGTGAGCATTGGGGCGGCGCTCCCGTCCAGTGCCCAGCATGGCCCGCGCGATTACCAGCGCACGGCCCTGACCGCCATGAAGGAAGGCAAGTGGCAGGAAGCCCTGGATGCCGTGGACCGCTGCATCCGCGTTTATGAACCCCGTATCAAGACGCTGGGGCTGGATGACGGCTTCGGCTGGTTCTATTACCAGAAGGGCGTCTGCCTGGCCCAATTGAAGCAATACAAGGAAGCTGTGGAAGCGTTCAAGGCGTGTTACACCAAGTTTCCGAGCGCCAAGAACCAGCTCGTGAAAATGGCCCTGTTCCGCGAGGGGGAAAACTATTGCCGCCTTGGGGATTTTGCCAAGGGCGCGGAGCTGCTGGAGAAATTCCTGAAGGAATACCGCAGCGACCCTGTAGCCCGGAATGTCAATGCCGGTGAAGTGCAGGGACTGCTGGCCCAGTGTTATTTCAAGATGGATCCGCCCGCCTTTGAGAAAGGGTTGGAAAACCTTACCTCCTGCGTCACCTCCCGCTACAAGGGGCGCCGCATTACGGATGCCGTCATCACCAACGGCTTCCTGGCGATGGTGGATGCCGCCATCAAGACCGGCAAATGCCAGGAAACGGTGAAATTTGTGGAAGCCCATCCTTCCGTGATGAACATCAGCCCCACCCGCGTGGCGCTGTACGCTCCCCGGCTGGTGAGCTACATTGCGGAAGTGCTGGAAAAATCCCGCGCCCTTCTCCAGGAAGGAAAGCAGAAGGAGTCTGAAGACTACGCCTCTCTGGCAATGGTGCTGATGGGCCTCCTGCCCGACCAGGCCGGAGTGCTGGCGGACGCCAACCATTCCCTGGACCGCCTGGGACGCGCCAACGGCGCCGTGCCCGGCGTGACGGACCTCTCCCATACGCTGGACAGGACGAAGGTGACCGCCCTGATTGACCAGTTCAACAAGATGAAGGAGGAAGGGAAGGTCATGGACGCCTTCACGTTCAGTTTCATGGGCAACCAGGCCCTGGTGCATGGTTCCCAGAGGGTCGCCCGCGCCGCTTACCAGCTTATCAATGAATCCTATCCGGACGCCCCGGGCAGGGAGGACAACCTCTATTACCTGGCCATGACTACCTGGCAGTTGGGAGAAGCGGACAAAGGCGGCGAGCTTGTGGCGCAGCACCTGAAGGAATTCCCGAATTCCAAGTATGCCCCCATGCTGAACACCCTGTCCCTGGAAGGACTGCTGAAGGACAAGAAATTCGATCTCTGCGTCCAGCAGGCGGACAAGGTCATGGAGCTGCACAAGGACGACCCCACCCACAAGTTCTATGAACTGGCCCTGTACTGCAAAGGCGCCTCCCTGTTCAACCTGGGAGCTGCGGACGCCGCCCGCTACAAGGAAGCGGTGCCGGTGCTGGAACGCTTCGTGAAGGAATACCGTGACAGCACCTACCTGAAAACGGCCATGTACCTGCTGGGTGAAACCTACACGAACCTGGGCAATACGGATGAAGCCATCCAGGCCTTCACCAATTACATTGCCCGTTTCCCGGACAAGAATGACGCCAATATGGCCGCCGTGCTTTATGACCGTGCCTTCAACTACCTGAACCGCAAGAACCCCGGAGACGAGGAGCTTGCCACGAAGGATGCGAAGGAAATCGTGGACAACTTCAAGGAGCACCGCCTGTTCCCGTATGCCAACAACCTGCTGGCGAACCTGTATGCCGGCAGCAAGGAGCATGAACAGGAAGCGGAAGGCTATTTCCTGGCCGCTCTGGAATCCGCCAAAAAGCTGGGCGACAAGCGCCCCGCCGCGGAAGCCGTGTACAACCTGCTCATCAATGCCACCAAGAAACCTCTCCCCGTAGAACCGAAGGAAGCCGTGGAAGCGGCCAGGACGGCGCGACGGGACGAAGTCAAGAAGTGGTATGACGAGTACTGGAAGAACAGCGACCAGCCCGGCAGCCGCTACAGCCTCCAGCTGGCTGCCGCCGCCATGGACTTCTTCAAGGACGACAAGGAGATGTTTGACCCCGCGTCCGTCAAGATGCAGGAAGTCATTGTGAGGGAAGGCAAGAAGGACGATCCCAAGATGACCGTTCTTCTGGAGGAAGCCGTCAACTCCTACACCAAGACGTACATGGCCGGCAATCAGGCGCTGGGCCGCAATCTGGACGCCAACGCCATGCGCAACCACTTCTACCGGTTCCCAGGCGTGGACAATGACAAGGACAAGACGCTGAGCGCCATGCTCCGCATGGCCGTCATTGCCCAGACGCAGGAACGGTATGAAAAGGCTCCCACGGAAACGGACGAACAGCGTGCCGAGAAGGCCGCTCTGGAAGGTCTGGTCAAGCAGCTCTTCGTGGAGCTGAAGCGGGACTTCAAACCTTCCGACCTGCCTCCGTACACGCTCGTGAAGCTGGGTGTCCACCTGGCCAATACGTCCCAGCCGGAAGAAAGCATCGCCTACTTTGATGAAATCCTGGACCCGTCGGAACCTGATCCGGTGCGCAAGAAGGCCCGCATCAACGGCATGTCCAAATACCGCAAGAATGCGGTCTTCGGGAAGGCCGTTGCTCTGGGCCGCAGCAAAGATAACGCCAAGGTGGAAACCGCCATCAAGATGATGAAGGATGAACTCAGCAAGGAGGAATCCAGCGCCAACCCGGACCGCAAGGCCATGGAAGACGCCCAGTACAACCTGGTCAAGTTCACCTCCGCCCGCCAGGACTGGCCGTCCGTCATTGCCGCCGCCGACAAGTACCGCGAGAACAAGTCCTACAAGAAGAATCTGCCGGAAGTCCTCTACCTGCAAGGTGAAGCCTACCTGAAGCAGAACGAGCTGGACAAGGCCCTGATCAACTTCATGAACATCACGGGCACGTACAAGGGCCTCGTGAAGTGGTCCGCTCCCGCCGTGCTTGCACAGATGGATACGCTGTGGAAGAGGAACACGATGTCCCAGGGGGCGGGCAAGCAGCCGTCCGACAGGTATATCGCCTGGAAGGCCGGCAGCCAGTATGTGCAACTGCTGGATACTCCCGCCAACCGCAAGAAGATGACGGCAGAAGACAGTGCCCTGGTCAACGAGGTGAAGGATAAGACGGCCAAGTTCGGCTCCGATCCCGCCGTCAGCCAGGAACGGGCGGACATCGCCGCCTATGAAGCCGCCATACGCGCCGCCAAGGGCCAGAAGTAACAACAAAAGGTTTAGCAATCAACAATATGAAAGCACTTTCAGTAATAATGGTATTGGCCGGCTTGTCCACCCTGGTTCCGGCTATGGCTCAGAATGCCCAGAATCCCCAGCGCCTGCGCGCCAGGGCTGCCGCTCCGGCCATCAAGAATGGCCGCCCGACGGATATTTACATTCTTTCCGCCAACGGCCCCATGGTCCAGTTCGTGGAAAGCCGGGAATCCCAGGAAGTCCTCCAGCAGATGGCCAGCGCCTTCAAAACGCTGTACATCTTTGAAACGGATGATTTCGTGGACGCCAAGGTGGCTATGGAAAACCGGAAATACCAGGACGCCCGCAACAAATTCCATGCCCTGGTGAACAAATATGCCTCCACGCTTTCCATCAAGGACAGCCTGTCCGCCCGGGCGGCCGTTTATGAATTGGAGTGCGCCATGCGCATGATGGACTGGGCCGGGGTCAAAGGCCTGCTGGCCAAGTTCCCCGTAAGGGGTTCCAATCTGTCCCCCTCCGCCCAGGATGATCTGGAGGTTGCCAAAATCATGGCCCTGATTCCGGACAAGGACTGGAACGGCGTGAAAAGCCGTGCCGCCTCTTTCCTGGCCACCAAGAAAAATGCCACCCGCCTTCAGCAGGCGCGGATGAAGTATGCTCTTGGGGCCGCCGCCATGGTGGCCCAGGATTGGAACAAGGCTCTGGATTACTTTGCGGAAGCCCTGGTGCTGCTGCACGGTTCCGATGAAGAACTGGCCTCCGCCTGCGTGGTGCGTTCCCTGGACTCCTACCTGCACATGCCGGATGTGGCCAAGTTCCTGGAGGATTCCGCCGTGACGGCTGCCGTGGAAGCCAGAAAACACAATCCTGAAACCGTGATTCCCGACTTGCAGATGAAGGCCCGTCCCGCGCACGTCAAGGAAGCGGCCGCGCTGTACCGCCTGCATGAACTGATGCTTCCGGACAGGAAGCTGCCGGCCAAGTACGACGGGTTTGCGGTTTCCTACAAGCATCCCGCTGCCGTTGCTCCGGCCCAGACTCCCGCTCAGGCGCCTGCCCAAGCCCCGGCACAGGCTCCCGCCCAGCCGGAGAAAAAGTAGTAACGAACTGACGCGGCGGGTTTTCTGCTAGCCGCCTTCCATTCAACAAGGACTGTCTCCCCTTCACAGGGAGACAGTCCTTTTTTGTACTTCGTTCCCTCATGAGGGTACCGCATCCCTACTGTCCGGAATGGCTGCCGCGCCTTAGGGGACGCTGCACGTTTTCCGGAGACATTTTTTCATTGGGAAAATGCGGAAGAGCCGCTGGCAGGGAGAGAACAAGAGCGGTTAAAAAACGGTGCGTACCGTAGGGAGGGGCTCTCTTGAGCGCAGACTTGCGGAAAAATATGAGGTGGCGGCTGCGGGCGCGTGTTCCACAAGGAAGAAAAGACAGTTTTTTGCAGATGATGCAGTTTCCGGGACTTTGTGCGGAGATGCCTGGAAAGCCATATTCCGTATGTTTTGCCCTGGCGCGGGGAAGGAGAAACGGCGTTGTTGATGATAGGGGGCCGGAACAGGGAAACCGGTGCGGCTGTTGCGGCTTCCATGACTGTTTGGGGTTTGCCTCCCCCTCAAGCTGAAAGCCGGGAATGAAGAATTCCGCATGGACGGCCAGCCGGCCACTCAACGCCGGAGAGGGAACAGGGGGCAGGAAGGCCGTTGCGCGGCGCTGTCCTCCGTTAGAAGGTATCCTTTTGTTGGTTTTCTGCCCCCATGTACGGAACGCCCCTGCGTCCGGGAAAAAAGCTCGTCTTTTCAGAAGCTTTATTTTTCCCGTGCAGGGTCATTCCCTGTTGGAGGATTTGGGGGGTCCGGAAGAATGATGTCAGGCCGCAGTGCGCCGGCGCCGCAGCATGGAGAGGGAAAAGCCGAACAGGCCCAGGGCAGCGGCAGCCGGTTCCGGCGTGTTGAAATTGACGCCTACGTAGCCATCCCGGCTCATATCCAGCTTATACCCTCCTTCCGTCCGTACTTCCAGCCCTTCCAGGCTGATGCCGTTCCCTGCCAGTTTGAAGTAAACCATGCCGGACCCATCCACCGGAAGAGCGTCCGGAGTTCCCATCAATTGAAGGATTACATTGTTGAATAAAAGAGAGCCGGAGGCTGTGGAATTCCCCTCCAGGCTGAACAGGGGCTTGTCCTGGCTCAGGGAGGCCATATCCAGGGTAATGGTCAGGTTTTCCAGGGTGACGGAAGCGCCCGGGGAAAGGGATGAGCCCTGGATGCTGATGGAATGGAAGTTTTTCAAATCGCTTGAAAACGTGAGGTCCGTCTCCGCCGGTTGGAAGACCATGGTGTTGAAGCCTGTTCCTCCGTCCACGCTGCCGTTCACTGTTCCGCCGGAATAGGAAAATACATCGTCGCCGGAACCCATGACCACCGCCTGGCCGCTGCCTCCTGTAATGGTTCCTCCTTCCATGAAGATGCAGTTCTCCCTGTCGCTGACAATCCTGATGCCCACGCCGTTGGCGCCTGTTCCCTCAATGGTGCCGCTGTTGGTGATCCGGATGGCTTCAAAGGCATTGCCGCCGTCGGAATCATCCACCAGAATGCCGTAGGCCTGGCCGTTCGTGTTGGAATTGGAAGCCGTGATGGTCCCGGTATTGGTTACGACGCCCCCGCCGATGGCAAGGCCGTCCGCACTGCCGAAGGAGTCCTTGGCAATAATCGTGCCGGAATTGGTCAGGTTTACGATGTAATCCACGTCCACGCCGTCGCCGTCCAGGGTGGTTGCGTCTCCGGTGCCGCTGATGACGCCGTCTTTGCCGTTAACCACGGTGACCACGTACTTGTCGTCCTGCTGGAGGGCGGCGTTCCAGTCCCAGTTCAGGCCGGAACCTCCCCTGCCTTCAATCCTGCCGTTATTGCTGATGGCGGCTTTCCCTTCTCCGGTAACTCCGTGTTTCATGCCGGTGATTTTCCCTCCGCTGTTGTTGGCAAGGTCCAGGCCATGGGCAAAGGTGTCAATGCCGTCGTCTTCCGGATCGTAATGCTTGGCCGTGATGCCGTTTTCCCCCGCAGCCGTGGTTTCAATCGTGCCGTTGTTGATCACAGTGGCGTTATTGCCCAGTTTGACGGCTCCTTTCTGACCGGCGGAAATGGTACCGTTGTTGGTGATGGTGGCGGACGTGTTGATCATGTAGCGCAGGTCGATGGCCTGTTTTTCCGTTCCGGTCATCGTGCCGGAATTGGTCACGCTGATCAACTGTCCCGTTATTCCGTTTTCCATGCCCTGGTCCAGGACAAGGGCGCTTTTTCCGGAAATCCTGCCTCCTTCCATTACCTCGATCTCAAGGGCGGACTGGATGGGGTCTTTCAGGTTGACGGCATTTTTGGCGACGTTCAGGAATCCGGTTCCCGTGACGGTCAGTTTGCCCTCCGTCATGTTGACGGCCTTGGTCTGGGTGTCGCTGATGGTCTGGTCCGCAAGGGAGGGCGCGGCAAGCAGAACCGCCGTGGCCAGGGTCGTGGCTGTGGAATAAAGATGGTGTGCCTTCATGGTGACAAGCTCCGCAGGTTATCGGGAGCGACGCCACCATGCCAGAACGGACGCGCGGGAGGGAAACCCGTTCGTGCAACAAGTTTGCCACGGGGAATGGCGCGAAGCAGGGAGGAAAGGAAGAAGGCCGCCTACCGCAGGACGGGGGCGCTTTTCACTTCCTCCGTCCATTTCCTGTACAGGTCCGGGGAAATTTCGGAGGGCTTGATTTCCGAGCGTTCGCCCCAGAAGACGGCCGTATGCAGGACGGGAATGCCTGAGGCGTCCAGATGGCGGTCAATCGCCGCCTTGTGTTCCAGCACGGCGTTTTTTTCCAGGCCGTGCACCACGCCCATGATCTGCGCCCCGCCGAAGATGTCCCCTCCGGTTCTCCAATAGCAGTGGGTCATGCAGATGTGGCGTCCGCATTCCGCTCCCGCCCGGATTTCCATGCCGGCGGGAACCGTCCAGTGGAACAGTCCGTTGTATTTGGTGACGGGGCCGTCGTTCGTTCTGGTCCGTACATGTTCCAAAAAGGTGGCGAAGCGGCCGATGACCTGCTTCCGGTCCAGCTCTTCCGCCGTGCGGCAGTATTCCTCCGGTTCCAGGCCAGCCTGGGCGGCGCGGAGGGCCCAGGGGTCTTCCACCATTTCCTCCGGCCTGAGCTGTTCCTTGACGGAGAGGAGCACCTTCCATTCCAGCCCGGAGAGGGAGACGGTTTTCGTTTCCTGCATGGGGGCCGGTTCCGGAGTCTTGTCCCCGGGCCGGAGGCCCCTGCGGCGCATGTGCCCCACGCCCAGCGCAAAAACGCCGCGGGCGGGCAGCAGGACATAGTCGTCCGCGCCGATGTGGCGTTTCAGTATCTCGCAGTGTTCCTCCAGCGTGCCGCAGCCCACAGGCACCTTGACCGTGGTCCAGAGCCTGTATTGGGCGCCGGGATTGGCCGCATCCGTGTTGCGGAGCACCACGTGGCCCGTGAAGGGGTCATGCTCCTTCATCCAGTCAAAGGCCGCATCCAGGTTCTTCTCCGGCAGGGACCATGCCACCAGGGCCCCCTGGGCGAGCTTGGTAGCCAGCAGCGTCTGGCGCACGCGGCGCACCACTCCGGCTTCCATCATGGCTTTCAGGCGCTGGATGACTACCGGGACCGGGTGGCCGCATTGCTCGGAAATGGCATGGAAGGGGAAGCGCCGGAAGCCCTTGACGCGGTCTTCCGCCACCATCAGGATGTCCGTGTTGACGGGATCGTTCGGAGAGGAGGGAATGCTGTTCATGACGGGTCAAAAAAAGGCCGGGCGATGGTGTCGCCCGGCCCGGAAAGCCGGAGTTGGTTTAGCTACTGCCCGGATTGGTACAGCGGCTTGTTGTCGTACCGGGCGTCGTAAATGGCGAAGGATTCGCGGTGCTGGTTGTGGTCGCCGCGGAAGATCAGCCTTCCGCTGTGCTGGCGTTCCAGTTCCATGAGCAGGCTGGCGTCTTCATTCTTGAAGCGGGAGAGCACCTCCGAGTTTACGACGATGACCATGTCCCCGATGGTTTCCCTGTATTTCTGGATGCAGGCGTAGATCTGCCGCTGGATTTCCACGCTCATGGTCATCACGGATTTGACGCGGCCCCGGCCTCCGCAGTACGGGCACGGGTCATGAACGGATTCCCGGAGGCTTTCATTGAGCCGCTGGCGGGTCATTTCCATCAGGCCGATGGGGGTGATCTGCAGTACCTGGGTCTTGGCCTTGTCGCGCTTCAGGCGGTCCTTCATGGCTTTGTACACGGCCTGCTGGTCCTTCCTGTGGCGCATGTCGATGAAGTCCACCACCACCAGGCCGCCGATGTTGCGCAGGCGGAGCTGTCTGGCGATTTCATAGGCGGCTTCCAGGTTGGTGTCCAGAATGGTCTTGTCTAGGTCCTTGGTGCCCTTGTTGCGTCCGGTATTCACGTCAATGGCGATCAGGGCTTCCGTCTCGTCAATCACCAGGTAGCCGCCGCAGGGCAGGAGCACCTGGCGCTGGAAGGCTTCGTTGATTTGTTTTTCAATCCCCAGTTCTTCAAAGATGGGCGTGCGCACGGGGAAGTGCTGGATGTGGCGCTTGGCGCGGCGGGAGATTTTTCCCGCAATGGAGCGCATGTGCTCCGTAGTTTCCGCGTCGTCGCAGATGATGTTGTCCACGGTGTCCGTCAGGAAGTCCCGTGCCGTGCGTTCGATCAGGTCGGGTTCCCGGTACACGCAGACGGGGGCGGGGTTGGCCTCCTTTTTTTCCTCCACGCCGTACCATTGCTCCAGCAGCATGGCGAGGTCGCGGACAAAGTGGCGGTAGCGCTGTCCCTGGGCCACCGTGCGCATGATGATGCCCATGCCGTCCGGCACGTTCAGCTTCTGCATGATCTGGCGCAGGCGCAGGCGTTCCTTGGGGTCTTCAATCTTGCGGGAGATGCCGAACTGGTCCGTGAAGGGCATCAGGACCAGGTAGCGTCCCGCCAGGGAGACGTTTGTGGTGACGCGGGGGCCCTTGGTGCCGATCGGGCCCTTGGTGACCTGCACCATGATTTCGGAGCCGATGGGGTAGATGTCCGGAATGTCCTTGGACGTGATTTTGCGCTGCTGCTTCTTTGGCCGTCCTTCGCGTTCGATTTCTTCCAGGCTGGAGTCCAGCGCGGCGGGCAGAGCGTCCCAGAAGTGGAGGAAGGCGTTCTTTTCCTGGCCGATGTCCACGAACATGGCCTTGAGGCCCGGTTCGATGTTTTTGACGCGGCCCTTGAAGATGCCGCCTACGATGTTGTCTTCGCCTTCGCGCTCGATGGTGTATTCTTCCAGTACGCCGTTTTCCAGAAGGGCTACGCGGCGTTCGAGTTTCTCGGCATTGATGATGATGGTGGAGCCTTCCATGGGATCACAGGATCCGAAGCCGAAGGCTCGTTTAATTTTTTTAAGCATTTTTGTAAACACGGGGTGTGAATAAGCTAGGGTGTGCTATTGCCCGCAATGTTCCCGGAGGGCCGCCTCCCGGCAGGAGCGGCTGGATTTCAAGCTGTGGAGATGGCCGGAGAGGAATCATGCAGGCAGATGCGTTGATGTGATGCGGCAGTACGGCAGGCGCAAGGCCGGAGCGCTGGCTCCGGAGGTTCCGTCTTCAGTCTTCCGCGTCAGTAACATTAGTGAAGAAGTCCAGTTCCTGAAGGGCTTTTCCGGTACCTTCCGCAACGGCGCTGAGCGGGTCTTCCGCAATGTGGATGGGCAGGCCGGTCTGCTCATGAAGGAGCTGGTCCAGTCCGCGCAGCAGGGCGCCTCCGCCGGCTAGAACGATCCCCCGGTCCACGAGGTCGGCGGCCAGTTCGGGGGGGCAGCGTTCCAAAGTCGTCCGCACGGCGTCAACAATTGTGTTGAGTTGTTCCGTGAGCGCTTCGCGCACTTCTTCTGATCGGATTGTCACTGTCTTGGGCAGGCCCGCGACCAAGTCGCGGCCCTTGACCTCGATAGAGAGTTCCTGGGGCAGGGGATAGGCGGAGCCGATGCGGATTTTAATGTCCTCGGCGGTGCGTTCCCCGACCATAAGATTGTAGGTTCTCCTCATGTAGGAGATGATGGCGTCGTCCAGCTCGTCCCCGGCGCAGCGGACGGAACGGCTGTAAACGATGCCGGAGAGGGAAATAAGTGCCACTTCCGTGGTGCCCCCGCCGATGTCCACGATCATGTTGCCGGCGGCTTCCTGGACTGGAAGGCCCACGCCGATGGCGGCGGCCATCGGCTCCTCAATCAGGTGCACGCGGCGCGCTCCCGCCGCTTCCGCGGATTCCTTGACGGCCCTGCGTTCCACTTCCGTAATGCCGGAGGGAATGGCGATGAGCACGCGCGGCTTGATCAGGTAATACCTGGCCGTGGCTTTTTTAATGAAGTAACGGAGCATTTCCTCCGTGATGTAGAAGTCGGCGATGACGCCGTCCTTCAGCGGCCGGATGGCCGTGACGGAGCCGGGGGTGCGGCCCAGCATTCGCTTGGCTTCGTCCCCCACGGCCAGAACCTTGTCTCCCTTGACGGCGACGACCGAGGGCTCTCGCAGAACGATGCCCTGGTCCTTGACGTTGACCAGCGTGTTGGCGGTGCCCAGGTCAATGCCAATGTCATAGGAGAAAAGTTTGACAATTTTCTGAAAGAAAGATGACATAAAAAACTAGTGGATAAAGGCGTAGCCCTGAAACAGCCGGGGGGAGGAACGCCACACTTTTTCCTTTTCACGGGACTGAAAGCCTGGCACCCGGACCGGGGCTGCGGGATAATCCCGTACAGGACGAATCGACTATGAAAAAACATGCCTTCCAGGTCAAGCGGAAGATGCGGGATGACATATGTATTTGCATTATCAGCAAGGATGTACTATATGAATGAAAGATGGCGGCAGTGTTTCCCCGTATATCCAAATTACATTCACCTATTCCATTTATGAAAGTCACTACTATCCTGACGGCGGCGGCATGCCTGGCTGGTTCTTTCTCTCTTTATGCAGACCCGGCTGTGGACAGGGAAGAAGCTGCGTCATCCACGGGAGCCTATTCCGTAGCGGGGGCCCTCCGCCTGCCTGAAAATACGACCAAGAGGGATGTCTACGGCATGAACGTGGGCTGGAAGCTGTTCAAGGGCAAAAATGCCCCGGAAGGAGTGAACAGTCCGGACTTTAATGATTCTTCCTGGGAATCCGTGAATCTTCCCAACGGCATTGAGCTTCTTCCGGAGGAGGCCAGCGGCTGCTCCAATTACCAGGGGCCGGTGTGGTACCGGAAGACGTTCACGGCCCCGGAGAAGCTGAAAGGCAGGAGGAACACCCTGTATTTTGAAGGCATCATGGGGAAGAGCGAGGTTTGGGTGAACGGGGAGAAGGCCGCGGAGCATTTCGGGGGTTATCTTCCCGTCATCGTGAATCTGGACAAGTGGCTGAAGCCGGGCCAGAAGAACGTGATCGTCGTGAAGGCGGACAATTCCAACGACGGGTCCTATCCTCCCGGCAAGCCCCAGGAAAGCCTGGATTTCGCCTACTTCGGAGGCATTTACCGTGACGTTTACCTGATTTCCACCGGTCCCGTCTATATCACGGACCCGAACGAGGCCGGAACCGTTGCCGGCGGCGGAGTTTTCTTCCGGACGGAATCCCTTGACCCCCGTACCCGCAAGGGCAGGGTGGGAGTGAAGGTGCAGGTGGCCAACGATACGGACAAGGAACAGAAGGTGCGCGTGCAGGCGCTGATGACGGACCCCAAGGGCGTGGACCCCGTCGGAGAGACCGCCCCGCTGGTCATTCCGCCCCATTCCACGGGTGAAGTGGATATTCCCCTGGTGATCTCCAATGTAAAGCCGTGGTCGCCGGATGATCCCAACCTGTACACCCTGAGCGTGGAGGTATGGAACGCCGCCGGAGGGAACAATGCCAAGAATCCGGCCCATCTGCTGGACAACCGCTCCATGAGGGTGGGCGTCCGGACCGTGGAGATTACGGAAAAGGGGCTGGTGCTGAATGGCTCCCTGTTCCCTGAAAAGCTGATTGGCGGCAACAGGCACCAGGATTTCGCCCGGCTGGGGAATGCAGTTCCCAACAACTTGCAATGGCAGGACGCCGTGAAGCTGAGGAAGGCCGGCATGCGTGTAATCCGGAGCGCCCATTATCCGCAGGATCCGGCCTTCATGGACGCCTGCGACCGCCTGGGCCTTTTCGTCATCGTCGCTACGCCGGGCTGGCAGTTCTGGGGCAAGGGGCCTTTTGCGGACCGGGTTTATGACGACATCCGCCAGATGGTGCGCCGGGACAGGAACCATCCCTCCGTGATGATGTGGGAGCCCATTTTGAACGAGACCCATTACCCGGCGGATTTCGCCAAGAAGGCCCGCGACCTGGTGCATGAGGAATACCCGTATAAGGGCTGTTACACCGCTTGCGACGCGGTGGCCCAGGGCAATCAGCATTATGAGGTGCTGTACGCCCACCCGGCCACGGGGGACAAGCACTGGTCCATCAAGGAACGGAAGGACAACAAGCCGTATTTTACCCGTGAATTCGGGGATAACGTGGATACCTGGTCCGCCCATAACTCCACCTCCCGCGCGGCGCGCCACTGGGGTGAAGTCCCCATGATGGTGCAGGCCCTCCATTACCTCAAGACCTCGTTCCCGTACACTACGTATGATACCCTGAACGCCGCTTCGGCCTACCACTTCGGCGGTTGCCTGTGGCACCCCTTCGACCACCAGCGCGGCTATCATCCGGACCCTTTCTACGGCGGCATTCTGGATGCCTTCCGCCAGCCCAAGACCTCCTATTACGCCTTCATGTCCCAGCGGCCCCAGAAGACGCGCAATGAGCTCGGCTCCGGTCCCGTGGTGTACATAGCCAACGAATGCACGCCTTTTTCTCCGGAAGACGTGACGGTGTTTTCCAACTGTGATTCCGTTCGCCTGAGCGTCAACGGAGGCGTGCCGGTGGAAAAGAAGGTGGCTTCCTACCCCAACGGCCTCAAGCGCGTTCCCGTCGTGTTCCCGAAGGCCTGGGATTTCATGGAAAACAAGAAGCTCGCCCGCGCCGGCAAGGAAGGGGCGGTGAAGCTGGTGGCGGAAGGCCTGATTGGCGGCAAGGTGGTGACCAGGCATGAAGTGCGGCCCTCCCGGAGGGCGGAAAAAATCCGCCTGAGCCTGGACCGTGAGGAAGGCGTGGAGCTGTGCGCCAACGGTTCCGACGTGTTTGCGGTGGTGGCGGAAGTCACGGACAGCCGTGGAACGGTGAAGCGCCTGAATGATGAAGAGCTTGTCTTTTCTGTGGAAGGTCCTGCCGAATTGCTGACGGATTCACCGGACGGCACCCTGACCCAGCCCGTCAAGTGGGGCTCCGCTCCGGCGCTGGTGCGCCTGGGCGCCAAGCCCGGAACAGTGACGGTGAGGGCCTCCGTGAAGCATCCCGGCTCTCAGAAACCCGTTTCCGGCGTCTTGAAGTTTGACACGAAGGCTCCCGGGCTGAACATGCTCTTCACGGAAGATGCCGTAGGCAAGGCGAAGAAGGGGGCGGCTGCGCCGTCTTCCGCAGAGGCGCCTGCTTCCGAACGGGAAAAATCCCTCCAGACGGAGCTGGAAAAGGTGCGCCATGAGCTTAACAAGCTGCGCAACGACAAGGTGAGCGCCCAGCAAACCCACTTTGAATAACCGGACTCCCCGCCATGCTGAGAGAAAAGATCATCCGTTTCTGCCTGCTCCTGCTCCGGCTGGGGATGGGGGGCTTTTTTCTCTTTGTGGCGGGGCGCAAGCTGTTCCACCTGGACCAGCTCCAGGCGACTATTGACCGGTTCGCCATTTTCCCGGAGGCCTGGGGACATCCCCTGGCCTGCCTGGGCGTGGCGTGCGAGATCGTGGTGGGTCTGGGACTCCTCTTCCGCCGGACCTGCGCCGGCGCCGCGCTGCTGGGCAGTGCGCTGACGTTCACGTTTGTGGCTCTGTTCGTCCAGGGATGGGTCAGGGGGCTTTCCCTTTCCTGCAATTGCATCGGCGTGGAAAGGGAAGTGACCAGCTATCCCTTTGAAGTGGCGTGGAGGCTGGGCCTGTTCCTGCTGATGCTGGTCATCCTGTGGAATTCCTGCCGGAAGGGGAAGACGTATTTCAATGTGACCCGGCTGGATTTCAGCGAAATGTGACCGATGGGAAAGGGCGTGCGGCCGTTTTCAGGCCTGGAACGTTTCTCTGGGAATACATTCCGGGGAGAAGGATTTCCAGGGACCGGAAGACCCTTGCTCCCTGGAGGCAGTTTCGCGTGCACGCCGCCGCATTCATATATGCTTGGAGAACAGGCTCCCTTTCCCGGAATGAAGGTTTGATCCGTTCATTTTTCAGATTTACTCACCCTGCGGGCTTCAAGCTGCGCTTTCCGACCTGCCGGTTTGTCCGGTTTCCCGGCCTTCATAGCCTCATTTTACCAATGAACGCCGCCTTCCGTCCAATCGGGTTTTCACCGTTTCTTGAGACCGGTGTTCGTCGTGGAAAATTTCCTTGCAGGGGCAGGGAGGCAGGGTATCGTCCGGAGGGATGGAGAAGCCTGAAGCCCGCAGGAAGGAGGAACCCGCAGGCCGGCGCATCACCCTCCGCTTGTTCTCCGGCGCGAACCCTGTGCACATGCCCTGGCTGCCGCCAAAAGAAGGCGCACCTTTCCCGGGCGCCTTTGCCGCCGTACTGTCTTACAGCTTGTGGCCGAAGGTATCTTCCGGCTTCAGGGATTTGATCAGTTCCAGCAGGAGCTTGATCGTGTTTTCCACGTCCGTAAGGGCGGCCGTTTCCACCGGGGAATGCATGTAGCGCAGGGGCAGGGATACCAGAGCGGAGGCCACGCCGTTGCGGGAAACGTAAATGCTGTCCGTGTCCGTTCCGGTGCGGCGTCCGGCGGCTTCGTGCTGGAGCGGGATTTTGTTCTTGTCAGCCACGATTTCCAGGCGCGCCACCAGGTTGGGGTGGTTGGCCGTGCCGTGGATGACCGCGGGACCGCCGCCCAGCTTGATGTCTCCGAATTTGCCCTTGTCCAGTCCGGGGGAGTCCGTGGCATGCGTCACGTCAATGCAGATGGCCGCGTCCGGACGCAGGCGGTGGGTGATCATTCCCGCGCCGATGCAGCCCACTTCCTCCTGGACGGCGTTGACGAGCATCACGTTCCAGGCGAGGGGCTTTTTCAGCTTGCACAGTTTCCTTGCTATTTCCGACAAGACGAAACCGCTCAGGCGGTTGTCCAGGGCGCGGCATACCAGCTTGCTTTCATTCATCAGCATGGGGCCGTCGCAATAGACGCCCACATGGCCCACGCGCAACCCGAGTTCCGCCACCTCCTTGTCGGAGGATGCACCTACGTCAACGTAGATTTCCCAGATTTTAGGTTCCTTTTCCCCGGGTTCCCGCAGGTGGATGGCCGTGTTTCCGGTTACGCCCGTCACTTCCCCCTGGGAGCCCAGGAAGCGCACGCGGCGTCCGCGGGCGATGGCCGTATCCGTGCCGCCCACGCGCTCCACGTAAAGGAAGCCGTCCTTGGTGATATGGCGGATCATGAAGCCGATTTCATCCGCATGGGCTTCAATCATGAGCGTGGGAGCGTTTTCCGCTTCCGCGTGGAAGGTGGCCCAGGTGTTGCCGTAGGTGTCGCACTGGACGTCTTCCGTGTACTTGCGCAGCTCGTCCGCCCAGATTCGCTGGGCGTCTATTTCAAAGCCGGAGGGGCTGGGAGTTTCCAGAAGTTCCGTTAAAAATTCAAGACTGTCGTCGCTGATCTTCATGGCTTTTGTATAGCACCGTTCCCGTATCCGCTCAACAGGAAAGCATGGCTGCTGGCGGGGAGACGTTCCGGGAGGGGGATGAAAAAGCCCCGCCTGCACGGGATGCGGGCGGAGCCGGGAAATGGTTTTCAGCGGGGGCTAGGCCTGCCTGACCGGAGAAAGCCCTTCCAGGACGTCCTGCTTGTCCATGATATAGCCGGTGTCCGGATCATGGTACTGCGTGGAGTAAACGGATGTTCTGGCGCTCCCGTACGGGTCCGTTTCCTTCGCGACGGGAAGACGGTTGCTCAGGGAGGGGAAGCACTGCTCCACCAGTTCAAAGGTGGTGACGGGCTCCGGCACCAGGTTGACGGAGAAGATTCCGCATTCCCATGCCTTTTCCACATCCCTGACCAGGCGGTTCATGGGATAGAGCTGGTGGCGTTCCAGCAGGGCCGCTTCCAGTTCTTCCGTTCCTTCCGGGGCGGCGGCCAGCAGATCCGCCACGCTCATGTCCGCTCCCGTTCCGGTGACTTCCGGAAGGTAGACGTTCAGCACGCGTCCGAACCGGAGGTTGATGAAGGCTTTCATTTCCACCAGCGCGGCAAGCCATTCATCTTCCGGTTCGCGGAGCAGGGGGGAATGTTCATTGCCCGTTTCCGGCTGGGTGTCAATGCAGGTAACGTAGGTTACCCGTTCCGCCTTCACCTCATGCAGGAGGTCGATCAGGGTTTTAACCTGCGCCAGAAAAGGGGCCATGTTCTGCCGGATGGCCCTGCGCCCTTCCCGGAGGGAGGGGCAGATGATCACGGCCTGCCCGAATTCCTTGCCGCGCAGCAGGGACAGATTGGTTTCATCAATCAGGTAGTCGAAGTACCGTTTTGAGGACCAGAAGGCGCCGAGGGCGCAGGAGGAACCGATGAGTGCCGTGTCTGTCATGGGGAGGTGCGGAGGTTGGGCGGTTGAGTGGGATGGTGCCGTTATTTCAGGGCGTCAAAGGCGGATTTGAAGAGGAAGTATCCCCAGCCCCAGTCTTCATTGCCGGCCCAGTCCTTGTCATAGTGGTGGCGGGGCAGCAGGAAGCGTTCCGGGTGGGGCATCAGGCCCATGGCGCGGCCGGTGGAATCCTGGAGGCCCGCGATGCTGCATTCACAGCCGTCGCGGTTGTCCACGTACTGGAGAGCCACATTTCCGGCAGCCAGGTATTTTTCCGCGTCTCCGGGGCGGGTGACCAGGCGGCCTTCCGCGTGGGCGGAGGGCAGCTCGAATTCATCCGGAAGGCCCTGGAGGAAGGGTGAGTTTTTAGCTACCTTCACCAGCTTGGCCCAGACGCATTCAAAACGTTCCTTCTTGTTGTCAATCAGGCTGGAATCCGGCAGAATCCCCAGCTTGGTGAGTATCTGGAAGCCGTTGCAGATGCCCAGGAGCAGGCCGCCTCCGGCATGGTGCCGGTGCAGGGCGTCTCCCAGGAAGCGTTCCGTTTCCAGCTGGGCCAGGCGGCCGCTGGTGACGTAGTCCCCGTAGCTGAAGCCGCCGCCGAGGACGACGAGCTGGGATTTGGCGACGTGTTCCGGCGTGGCCGTGGCGATGGGCTGGATCTGGGTGGAGAAGCCGGCCGCGCGCAGGGCGCGTTCCGTTTCCGCGTCACAGTTGGTGCCGGGGTATTTCAGTAAAAGTGCGTGAGGCATATTGGTAGAAATGAATCGTTGGTATGGTTAGGTCCCGGTTTTTGGAAATCAATAATAGGGGGTGAGCCCGTCTTTCCAGAGCTTCTTGAGTTTGGCTACGTCGCAGTCCAGCACCTTTTCCCCGCCGCAGCAGGTGGCGGTGAGGCGCTTTTCCTTCGTGACGCTACCGATGCAGGCGCAGGGGAAGCCGGCCATGGCCGCTTCAAAGTCCGCGGCGAATTCCGGGTCCACTTCCACCAGGATGCGGCCCGTGCTTTCACTGAACAGGGGGACTGCCGGGGATTTCCATCCGTTGACGGTCGGCGCCTTCGTGAGGTCCAGCCGTACGCCGCCCTTGCCGGAGAAGGCCATTTCCGCCGCCGTGACGGCCAGGCCGCCTTCGGAGACGTCGTGGGCGGAGAGCACCAGGCCGGAAGTCAGGGCGTTGTAATAGGCCTTGTACAGCTCCATGTTTGCCGCACAGTCCGTTTGGGGGACCTTGCCGTCTTCCACGCCGTGGGTGCGGGCGAAAACGGAGCCTCCCATCTCGTCTTCCGTGTGGCCGATGAGGTACAGCAGGCTGTCGTTCCGCCGCAGGGAGGAGCCGATAACATGGTCCGGACTTTCCACCACGCCGAAGCCGGAGCAGAGGAAGGTGACGGGCACGTTGATGGGGCCGTCTTCCGTTTCAAAGTAGTTGTAGAAGGAGTCCTTGCCGGAGATGAAGGGGGCGTTGTACGCGTCCGCCGCTCTGGCGATGGCCTTCACGCATTCCACCAGGCGGCCGAGTTCCGCCGGGTCTTCCGGGTTGCCCATGCAGAAGTTGTCCAGCAGGCCGATCTTGTCCGGGTTGGAGCCTACCAGGATGAGCTGGCGCACGCATTCGTCCACGGTGCCGGTGCCCATGGCGTAGGGGTCCGTCTTGCCCCATTCCGGAAGAATGGCGCAGGCCATGGCCATGCACTTGTCCGAGCCGTCGATGTCCACCACGGAGCCGTCCTGCGGGGCGTCCGCCTGTGCGCCTGCCAGGGGCTTCAGGATGGTGTTGCCCTGCACTTCATGGTCGTATTCCCGGATGATGGGTTCGCGGGAGACGATGGCGAAGTCTCCCATGACGGTTTCCAGGGATTTGTTCAGGTCCTTGTCCGGGAGGGGCAGGCCCGTGAGGCCCTTGCCGGGGGTGAAGACGGATTCCAGCTTCTTGATGGGGGCGTCATGCAGCTTGGAGTTGTCCAGGCAGCAGACGAGTTCCCCCTTGTGCCAGACTTTCAGGATGCCCGTATCGTCGGAATGGCCCAGGACGGTCAGCTCCGTCTGGAAGGTGTCCGCCAGCTTCTGGAGCTCCGGCAGGTCTTTTTCCTCCACGGCCAGGACCATGCGTTCCTGGGATTCCGACAGGAAGATTTCCCAGGAGATGAGGCCCGGTTCCTTAAGGGGTGCGTTGTCCAGGAAGATTTCCCCGCCCGTGACGGAGAGCATTTCCCCGGCGGCGGAAGAGAAGCCGCCCGCGCCGCAGTCCGTGATGAAGACGATGAGGCCGCGTTCGCGCGCTTCCAGAATGAAGTCCAGCGTTTTCTTTTCCTCAATCGGGTTGCCGATCTGCACGGCGGTGAAGTCCTCTTCGTGGGAGGCTTCGTCCAGCGCGGCGGAGGAGAAAGTGGCCCCCTTGAGGCCGTCGCGTCCCGTGCGTCCGCCGATGACGATCACCTTGAGGCCGGGGCGCATTTCCTTCAGGATGTCCCCGCGGGGAATCACGCCGGCGGTTCCGCAGAAGACGAGGGGGTTGTAAATGTACGTGGGGTCAAACTGGATGGCGCCGTTCACGGTGGGAATGCCCATGCGGTTGCCGTAGTCGCGCACGCCGCGCACCACGCCGCGCATGATGCCCAGGGGGTGGATGACGTCCGGAGCGGTGATGTCCGCCGGATTCGTGTCCGGAGCGCCGAAGCAGAAGACGTCCAGGGAGGCGATGGGCTTGGCGCCCTTGCCTGCGCCCAGAATGTCGCGGATGACGCCGCCCAGCCCGGTGTTGGCCCCGGCATAGGGTTCAATGGCGGAGGGGTGGTTGTGCGTTTCCGCCTTCAGGCAGACGGCCAGCTTGTCGTCCAGGGCGATGAAGCCGGCGTTGTCGTCAAACGCGCTGAGCACGAAGCCCGGCTTGCGTTCCATGATCTTTTCGGAAGGCTTCTTGATGTAGGTCTTGAAGAGGCTGTCCACGGTTTCCGGCGCGCCTCCGTTGACGCTGTGGCTGATGGAGGCGGAGAAGATGCGGTGCTTGCAGTGTTCCGACCAGGTCTGGGCGATCACTTCCAGCTCCACGTCAGTGGGGTCGCGGTCGATTTCGCGGAAAATCTGCTGGACGACTTCCATGTCCTCGCGGGACAGGGAAAGCTTCTGCTTTTTGCTGAGTTCAAGCAGTTCGTCGCTGCTCAGGTCCCTCACGGGAACGGTGCGGTAGGTTTTGGCGGACATGTGGATGGGGAAGGAGAGGGGTTAGGCGATGGTCCAGTTGTGAATGGCGGGGTTGCAGACGTCCTTGGCAAAGCGCGCCGCCAGGGCTTCCTTGTCCCCCTGGCCGAAGACGTACACGCGCTGGGTGATTTTCAGGCCGTCCAGGGTAAAGCCCATGTTCTGGCGGCCGCGGTAGTTTTGCAGGATGGCTTCCTTTTCCAGGTCCAGGGCGCCGGCCTTCATGCCGTAGTCAATCGTGAACAGGGAGTCTTTCAGGATGGGGGCGGCCTGTTCCGTGCATTCCTGGGAAATGGGGTCCACCAGCACACTCAGGAGATATTCGCGGGCTTTTTGTTCGTCCCCGCTGATTTCTACGGTGTAAACGCGGCTGCGGCGGAAGGTGAGGCCGGCATTCAGGGGAGTGTAGAGCAGGGCGTCCGCGTTGGCGGCGGCCTGGAACCGGCTGATAACTTCAAAGTGGAGGGTCATATCGCTCAAGAGTGGTGGTAAAATGAAAAATGGGGGCCGGCGGGAAAACCGGCTCCCATGGGAGGGGAAAGGGACTCAGGCCTTGTTCTGGAGCCGGGAGAGGACTTCCTCGTAAGCTTCCATCACGTTGCCCAGGTCCTGGCGGAAGCGGTCCTTGTCCATCTTCTCGCCGGTCTTGATGTCCCACAGGCGGCAGGTGTCCGGGGAAATCTCGTCCGCCAGCACAATCCGGGAGGGATCTTCCGCCAGGCGCCCGAACTCGATTTTGAAGTCCACCAGCGTCAGTCCGACCTGCTTGAAGAAGTCGATCAGCACGTCGTTTACGATGCGGGCCTGGTCTTTCAGGAAGGCGCATTCCTCTTCCGTGGCGGCGTTCAGTTCACGGGCGTAATCGTCATTGATGAAGGGGTCGCCCAGGTCGTCGTCCTTGTAGGAGAACTCCACGATGGGCTTCTTGAAGGGGGTGCCTTCCTTGACGCCCATGCGGCGGCTGAAGGAGCCGGCGGCGATGTTGCGCACGATCACTTCCAGGGGAAGGATGGAAACCTTTTTCACGTCGATGTTGATGTCGTCCACGTCCGCGACCAGGTGGGTCTTCACGCCCTTGCTTTCCAGCATGCGGTAAATGACCAGGGTGATGGCCTTGTTCATCCTGCCCTTGTTTTCAAACTGGGCCTTCTTGGCTCCGTTTCCGGCGGTGGCGTCGTCCTTGTATTCCATGCGGAGGACGTTGGGATTGTCAGTCGTATAAAGGCGTTTGGCCTTCCCTTCGTAAATAGGTTCCATGATACGTGTTGCGCAGGGGTTGAATGCGTGCGGGGATGTTACGCCACCCTCCCCGCAGGGTCAAGCCACAACTGGACGAAGGAGGGGGGCGCCTCCGCGCGCCAAAAATGGAGCGTTCCGGAAAAGGAATGGAACAGAACCCGGAAGGGAGGCGGTGTCTCCGGTTTGCGCATCCCCTCCGTCGCGTGGTGAGGGCCTTCAGGGAGATTGCGGTTCTCCAATGGGGAACGGAATTGACAAGGGCCATCCAACCGGACAAACCCGGTTTTCCGGTCTCTGGACTCGGGTCTTTTCCGGAGAGCCGCAGAGGAGAATTTCTGAAATCCGGCACAAACCGGCGGCCATTATTCTCCTGAATGAAAAAAGCATAATCAACTTGCCACCTGTTTCCGCGGATGTTAGGAAGATGATTGATGTTCAAACTGGCTGTATGTTTCTGGACGGTTCTCGCTCTCACATTTCCGTCCCGGGCGGAGGACACCTGCCATTCCGATGTTGAAAGTTGGAGTACTCTAAGATGCCCGGTTCAGTATTTTGCCGTGGAATCCCAGAACAGCCGCTATTGGACGACCCTTTTTCCGGACAATCCGCCCTTTGCCTATGCGTGCCTGTACCTTCCTTCGTTTGACCGTGAATTCGGCTTTTATCTGGACGGGAACGAACTGTGCTGGGCCAGAGCCATCGGGCCATGCAGCATGCAGATGCTGTCCCAGTTTCCGGTGGCGGATTTCCGGAGTCCCGGGATGAAACAGGCTGCCGTGCTGCTGACCTGCTTGCACTTTCCCGTTTTAGGGAATCTTTTGGAGGGGTGGGACTGTGTTGCCGATACCGTAACGGAAGAAGACCCTTTTGCCGGGCGTAAAAGAAATATGGTTCTGAATTTCCTCCAATTTCGGGAATATCGTGAGCTCTCTGCCGCCTGGGTGGAGGCCGTGGTCAATCCTGTTCTTTACAGTCGCTTATTTGTTAAAAGAGGCCGGACGGCATTAAACCCTGCCGTAGCGGCTGAACTTCGCAAAACGTGGGATGAAGCGGTCACTCGCAGAACTTTCCCCATGGACCTGTACCGCCAGTACGTGACCGGGTGCGACGGGAATTACTGCTACTTCCGCGGGGAGTCCGGCGCTATGGCGGAAGACCTGTGCCGGGGAGAAGGCAGGATGAGGCCGGCCATGAGGTTTCTGGCCTGGGGATTGGCAGACATGGCCATGATGGATGATTTGACCCCGGCAGGGGAGCAATGGGTGATGAAGCAGTGCGCCGCCGTCCGGAAGTATGCCGCAGAAGCGGGTGACGAGCCGCCTCCCATGGTGTCCAGTGAATGGGTGGAGGGATTCAGTAAACGGGTTTGGAAACGAATGGAGCAGGAGGAGGCCGCCCGGGAACGGGAAAAAAGCATGCGCGGGGAGTTTGCAGCTGCGGAAGAGGAGCCGGAAGAAAAAGCGCCCTCCCCGTATTCGGGAGAAAAATATGTCCGTGGGTTCCGGGAGCGTTTTCTGAAGCCTTTGGGAACAAATCCCCTTTGGAAGGATTTGTTCCCGGCGGGGACGGAGGGGAAGCCCGCCGTGTGCTGTTTGCTTCCCGGGCGCGGCATCTGCGGTTTTTATCTGGATGGCCCCCTCATGGGGCGTGCGGAATCCCAGTCACATCATCCCTGGGAGGTTTATGACAGCTGGTTTTTTCACCGGGTACCGGAAAGGGTGCTATTCCCTTATGAGGGCATTCCGGATGCGGAGGGGGATTGTGAAGCCAGGGTGAAGAGGGAGTGGCTCATCGTCGGGAGGGAGATAGGCGGCATGATGGAAGGGCTGCTCACCGGGATTGCCAGGGGGGAGCTGGTGTCCGGAAAAGGGAGAACGGCTCATCACGTGGACGATACCGGCTTTTGCATCGTGCGCGGGGCTGACGGAACGGAGAGGATCATGTCTGCCGCTGATGCTGATTTGGGAACCGTGGTGGAGCTGATGGATTTATTGTATACCATGGACCTGCTGTTTACTTGCGATGAGGATTATTTGAAGGGAATTGTTGAGAAGCGGGCCGTGCTCCAGGGAAGAACGCCGGAGGAAGGGGCGCGGGAATATCGCCGTGAAAGCGGCCTGTGGAGCAGCAGGGGAGGCCGGGCCTGGTGGTTTTAATCCGGGGCCGGAGGGATTTTCCCTGTGTCTTTTCCGGAAACGTCCGGGCTAGGGCTCCGCAGCGGAAGGGCCGGAGATGAATTGCCTTTATTAACTTGCCCATGGTATTCTACTGGTTTAAAAAAATACTGATGTTCAAACTGCTGCTCTGCTTCTGGATGACTTTTTCGCTGGTTCCTTTTCCATCGGCGGCAGATGAGGAGGTAGAAGAAGGAATGACTCTCATTTACCCGGCCCAATATTTCGCATGCGCTTGGGAAGAGGTCTATTGGGGTGACGCCGGCGTTTATTGGGAAATGCTTTTCCCGGAAAATCCCCCCTTTACGTATGCCTGCATTTACCTGGGGTCCTTTGACTAGGAGTTCGGTTTTTATCTGGACGGAACGCTGATGGTCCGGGCTTCTTCCCTGAATTTGAATCCTGCCCAGATGTATTGCAATTGGTTTTTTGAAGGAACTCCTGAAAGGTGCCTTATTCCTTATGAAGGCGAACCATTCTGGATGGATGCCGGGGGCGTGGGCCGGGATTATTCACCCAGGGTGAAACGGGAGTGGATGGATATGGGGAAGGGTTTGTCCCGGCTGATCATCCGGGTCCTGGACGATGCCGCTTCCGGGGAGATTGCCGCCGGGAAGGCGGCGGGGGATTCAGACCCGGATTCCCTGGACATGGTGATCATCCGCGGGACGGACGGAAAAACCAGGATACTGACGCCGCAGGACGAGGGGTTTGAAACCGTGGAGAAGCTGCTGGAGTGTGCGTACAGCGCATACCAGGACGAAAGCGTGAAGGACAGTGCGGGGTATATCATGAAGCATTACGATGTGTTGCGGGGGAAGACTCCGCCGGCGGGAGGGTGCCCCCGCAAAGAGTGCTTTGGAATCAATGGGAGCCGTTTTGACTGGTAGGCGGAAGGGGTTCAGGCAGCCCTTGATGCACTGGCCGTGTGCCTCTACGGGAATTTAGTCTTGATACCGGTAGGGGTGCGCGTATCATGAGCTTTAGTATGCACGCCGACTTGGAGAAATTATTGTCTCTGGGGAAAATCACCCCCTCTCTCGCTGAAAAACTTGATCGCATCGCACCTGGCCGTTACTGCTTCCATACCACCTGGGGCGCCGGCAAAGTCATTTCCTGGAACCTGGCCGCCAAAAAGCTGGTTATTGATTTTGAGGAAAATCCGGAACATGAAGTTGCCTTGGAATTTGCTCCAAAAATTTTGGAGTTCCTCCATGATGACCATTTCCTGGCCAGGCGTTATGAAGATACCGAATCCCTGATCAACCTGTCCGTGGACGATCCGGTGGAACTGGTGCGCGTCACCTTGCAGGGCTACGGCAATTCCCTTACCCCGGAAAAGCTGGAAGCCGCGCTGAAAGGCACCGTGATTGCCGCGGACAAATGGAAGAACTGGTGGGACAAGGTGCGCGCCATGCTCCGTTCCAACGTCCAGTTCATGATGCCTACCCGCAAGGGAGAGCGCATCACGCTCCGCACGAATATTCTTTCCCGCGCCCAGGCCGCCCTGGAGGATTACAACAAGGCCGCGGACCTGAAAGCCAAGGTGCGCGTGCTGGACGGCATCAAGATGGAAACGGTCATGACGGAGCCGGACGCCGTCAACGCCCTGGTTCAGGCGGTGGACGCCGACGTGCGCAACGGCGGAAGCCTGGCTCTTCAGCAGGTGCTGGAGCTGGCCGTGCTCCGGGACGACCTGATCGCCGCCGTGAAGAACACGGAAGCGGCCCAGGCCGCCTACCCCCTCCGTTCCATCGTGGAAGCCAATATCGGCGATGTGGAACGCTTCGCGGAAGTGCTCAATTCCATGCCCGCCGTGCGCCAGAAGCGCGTGTACGTTACGCTGCCCGCCGTCTTTGGAGAAGAGTGGACGCAGAAGGCGCTGGAGCTGTTTGACGCGAGCGGCGCCCGCGCCGTGGGAGAGATTGCCAAGTTCCTGATAGAGGAAGGGCACGACAAGGCCCTGGTCAAGCATTTGAAGCATGAACTGCTGCGCCAGACTCTTCCGGCTGAATCCCTCATCTGGATATGCCGCCAGCGGCATGACGCCTCCAAGCCCCTCTTCGGCCTTCCCGTCGGCATTGCGATGCTTTCCCTGATTGAACAGGACCACATGGACGGCGGCCCCAACCGCATGCTGCGCTTGAAAAACCTGTTTATGGAGGACAAGAACATCATCCAGGAAATGATCAAGGGGCAGGACGTGGCGGAAGTGCGCCAGTTCGCCAAGATGCTGTACAATACCTCCGCCTTCTCCGAACAGGACCGCGGTGCGCTGATGGCCCGCGTGATCAGCGTGTTCCCTGACCTGCACGCCATCGTGCTGGACGCCCTGGTGGATACCTCCGACAAGCCGGAACCGATTTTCGTTTCCTGGGACAGCCTGGAAGCCCGCAAGAAGGAGCTGGAAGAGCTGGTGAATGTGAAGATTCCGGAAAACCTGCACAACAAGAAGATTTCCCGTGCGGAGGGAGACCTCCGTGAAAACGGCGGCTACCAGGATGCCAAGGAAGTGGAAAAGGTGCTCAACCGCCGCCGTTCCGAACTGGAGCATGCGCTGGCGCTGGCCCGCGGCACGGACTTTGCCGTGACGGATACCTCCAAGGCCGCCATGGGGATGAAGGTGACTCTCCAGCCCCTGACCGGAGGGGATGCCGTGGTGTACACCATTCTGGGCGCGTGGGATACGAATCCGGAAAAGCACATTGTCTCCTATCTTTCCCAGGTTGGCAAGGAGCTGACGGGCAGGAGCGTGGGAGACCAGGTGAAGATCGTGCCGATGGACGGCGACAAGAAGAAAGTGTTCACCATTACGAAGATTGAAGCCGCTTTTTAATTTTTAAGAGAGTTGCTTTCCCTTTTGACTAAGGCCTTTAAAAAGGCTCCCCATCCTGAAAGGAGGGGAGCCTTTTTGTTGTTCATGGAAAAACTTTCCATTGTTTCACGGATTTAGAATCCGTGGTCAACAAAAAAGACCAGAGTTCGGATTATTATTTCATTAGTATGAATACCTTAATCAAACAGACTATTGTTTGAATGGGCTGGACAATCTCTCCGGCAAAGATTCATTTTTCAAGGCACAAAAAATAAAACGGCTTATTTTCAATGAGATGCGCAGTATATTTTTTCAGATTTTCTTCTAACATTCATAACGGATTCTAAATTCGTTATTTGTCAAGAAATGGAAGCGGTGTTTCATCATTTCCAATCACATATCCCATTGACACCATGAAGAAAACATTATTCATTCTGGCAACTATGGTTGCGACGGCGGTGGCGGCCGAAGCCTCCACCGTTCTGATCTCGTTCGGGATCAATTCAGGCAATGGCACCGCCGTTGTGGACGGCACGTATCTGGGAGAACCCGGACAGAAAGTGAACAAGATTTCCACGGGACAGAGTAATTCCTATACTTCCGGAACCTTGGTCACTACGGGGGGAGGAAGCACCGGAATCACCCTGACGACGGGAGGACTCTGCTGCGGAGGTCCCGGCGCCATGACCGATGCCGCTGCCAAAGGGTCCGCCCTGGGCCAGGACAACAAGTTTTACGATGTTTTCGGCCAGGATATGACTACCGGCAATCCGATGGGGGGCGCGATCAATCCGATAGGCTCCGCGAACGGCAATTTCACGATGTCCCTGAACAACCTGTCCGCCGGCACCTACACGCTGACCATGCTGGTGGGACGCGGAAACAACTACGGTGCGGGCAACACTTCTTCCTTCAGCCTTGACGGCGCCGGAATCTCCAACATTTCCGCCAGCCTGGACGATTACTCCACCGGGTCCGGCGCTACGCTGAACGGCGCCACCGTCACGGGCAACACGCATACCGGAGACTGGATGCTGATTACTTACACGTTTGACGTGGCGGCGGATGGCACCCGGCTTGATATCCAGTCCCAGGGAGGTACCGGCAACATCAATGCCCTGGCGCTGACCTCCGTTCCGGAACCGGCCACGGCCAGCCTCGGCCTGCTGGGCCTGGGCGTTCTGCTGATGCGCCGCAGGCGCGCGTAACGTTTGTTCTTCATGCAGGCGCCGGCCGTTCGCGAATGGAACAGTCGGCGCCTTCCTGTTTACGGAAGAGGAAATCACCATGAGAAAGCTGAATTGGTGCGGATGGGTTCCGGCTGTGCTGGCCGCCTGCTCCCTGGCGCATGCGGAAGAAATAGGGATAGGAGTGCTGAACGGAACTGCGGCCACGGAGGCGGCGTTCCGGCAGGCGGAGCCCGGAACCCTGGCGGAGGAAGGAAAAACATGGAATTTCATCAAGCCTGCGGCGAATGCCGCTACGACCGTTTCCTCCTTGAAAACTGCGGCGGGAGTGTCCACGGAAGCCTCCTGCGCCATCAATCCGGGTTATTGCGCCAGCAACGGCATTTTTGCGTCGGGCAGGAACCGTGATTATTTGCTCATGGATTCCTGGGCCGGTATCCGGGGAACGGAAAACGTCGTGATTTCCCGGCTTCCCGATTCCATGGCGGAATACTGCCATGTGGAAATTTACGGGGATTGCAATGACTCGGACCGGGACATGCTTTATACGGTTAACGGCCTCACCGGCACCATCCAGGACCGCGGCACGTTTTCCGGCGCGTTTCAGGAAGGAGGCAACAAGCTGACGCTGAAGTATGTGCCGGTCACCGGAGGAACGATTACCATTACGGGCAACGGGGCCTCCCAAACGCGTTCCGCCATCAATGCGGTCCGCCTGACGGCTCCTTCTCCCGGCATCGTGACTTTTACGGCGACTCCTTCAGAGGTCATGGAAGATTCAACCTCCGGAGCCGTCCTGAGCTGGAAAACCTGGAAGTGCGGAGCGGTCACGCTGAGCACCAGGGACGGCCGGGATATTCCGGCCACTACGGAAGACGGCACGGGTTCCGTCACGGTAAAGCCTGACGCCACCACGACCTACATTCTCAGCGCCGCCTGTGAGGACGGAACCGTTTCCAAGGAAGAAGTGACGGTGACCGTCAGGAAGCAGGAACCGGAAATCCTTCTCTTTGAATCCGACAAAAAGAGGGTTGCTCCCGGCAGTGATGAGAAAGCCACTCTGACATGGAGCACGGTGAAAGCGGAAAGCCTCGCCCTGACCGCCAATGGCGCGGAGATTCCCATCACCAGCACGGCGGGAGCCGGCAGTGTTCAGGTGTCTCCCGCGGAGACGACGCAGTACACGCTGACGCTGACCGCGGCGGACGGCACGGAGAAGAGCAAGTCCCTGATTATTTCCGTTCTGGCGGAGAACACGCCCAACGTCCTGGTGTTCCTGGTGGACGACATGGGCTGGCAGGATACGTCCGTGCCATTTTATTACAAGGACGGCCAGCCCGTCGTTACGGAGCTGAACGCCTTTTATAAAACGCCCTCCATGGAAAGGCTGGCGGCGCAGGGGATGAAGTTCACGAATGCCTATTCGTGCCCTTTGTGTTCTCCGGGCCGCACGTCCCTGATGACGGGCAAGACCTCCGCCCGTCACCGGGTCACCAACTGGACGGCCGTGAATGCCCCCACGCTGAATGAATACAGCGGCGGTCTTCCCCACATCCGTGCTCCCCAGTGGAACATGGCAGGGATGAGCCAGCAGGAAATTCCTCTCCCCCGCGTGCTGAAGGATGCCGGCTACCGGACCATCACGGTGGGAAAGGCCCACTTCGCCCCGTCCAACCAGCTTTATTCCAATCCAGCCAACCTGGGATTTGACGTCAACATAGCCGGCTGCTCCGCCGGACAGCCCGCCTCCTACCGGGGAGAGGATCAGTTCGGCTCCGGGAACACCCATGTTCCTGACCTGGAGGAATATTACGGAACCACTGCGGCGGAAGACAGGAAGAGGAATTTCCTGACAAATGCCCTGACGCTGGAGATGAAGAAGCAGATCAAGGCCGCCGTGGATGAGAATGCGCCTTTCTTCGCGTACATGACCCATTACGCCGTCCACCAGCGGCACGACCAGCCGGACCCCAACGGGGACTACGATACTTATCCCTCGGGCACGTCCTTTGAACCGGGAGTTTCCATCGGCGGCAATCTCCGCAATTTCGGCACCCTGATCGGCGGCATGGACAAATCCCTGGGGGATCTGATGGATTACCTCAAGGAACTGGGCGTGGCCAACAGGACGCTGGTCATTTTCATGTCCGACAACGGCGGAGACGCTCCCATCCAGCAGAGCTATAGCGGAGATATTCCATGGCTTGAGAAAATCAGCGCCGTAGCTCCTCTGAGAGGGCGCAAAGGCAGCCGTTACGAAGGGGGAACGCGCATCCCGATGATCGTGGGCTGGGCGGAGGTCGATTCCTCCAGCCCCATCCAGCAGGAATATCCCATTCCGCAGAATTCCGTGAACCATGACATCGTGGCGATTTGGGACATTTATCCCACCATTCTGAATATGCTGAAGCTGAAGGTTCCGGTGGGCCATCAGGTGGACGGGGAGGACATCAGTCCCTATTTCCGGGGGGATTCTTCCTTCCACCGCACCCAGAAGATATTCCAGCATTTCCCGCACCACCATTCCTACGCCAATTTCTATTCCACCTGCCGGGAAGGAGACTGGAAGGTCATTTACAATTATATGGACCAGTACGCCCATACGGATTTGTATTCCGGCAACGGCTACAGGACCGCGGGCCGCTTCCCGTGGCAGCTTTTCAATCTGAAAGACGACATCGGAGAGAGCAATGACCTGGCCCAGGACCCGGCGCAGCAGGAACGCCTGATGCGCATGGCGCGCTCCCTGATCCGGGAACTCCGTCAGGCGGATGCGCAATATCCCGTCCTCACCAGGAACGGCCAGGCGGTGGGGACGGCCTACATCCGCATGCCTGATTTCCCGGACGTGGATTCCGACGGCGACGGCGTTCCCGACCTTGTGGAGGACGCCAACGGCAACGGCGTCATCGATCCCGGTGAAACGGACCCGGATGATGCTTCCTCCTTCGTTCCCATCCGGCAATAAACTTTTCACCAACTGGACAAGACTCATGAAGAAAACACGTTGTTTTTCCGTTCTTCCCGGTCGTCTGCGTCTTCTCAGGATTGGCCTTGGGTCCGCCGCCTTCCTCTCCGGGGCCCTTCTGCTGGCGGATGTGCTGGTCAATGCCGGCGGCGGCTCCAGCAATGCGGACAAGACGGGCAACGGCGGCGGCATATTGGATTACGGGCAGGTCACTTTTTCCGGCTCCGCCTCCTATGAAAATAACACGGTGCGCGGCTTCTCCCAGGGCGGAGCGGTTTACGCAGGTTCCGTAGTCCAGCAGGCCGCCGTTTCCTTTACCGGCAACAGGGCGGAGGGCGGCAGCGGCGGCGCGCTCTACAGCCGCGGGAACGTGCAGGTAGCGGCGGGTTCCTCCTTTTCCGGCAACGCGGCGGCCCACAACGGGGGCGCCCTGTGCCTGGATGCCAATGACGGGGAGGAGGAGCGCACCGTGAACGTGGAAGGCGGCTGTTCCTTTACCGGAAACAGCGCCGGAAACCTGGGGGGCGCCGTTTACGTTTCCGGCGGCAGCGCGGAGGCTCCCACCGTGCTCAACCTCCGGTCCACGGATTCCACCCGCCCCGTTTCCTTCAGCGGCAATTTCCGGGGGCGTTCCGCGGGAGCCTCCACGGGCGGCGTGCCCAATTCCATCACGGTCATGGGCCATGTGCGCCTGGTGATGCATGCGGACCCGGATTGCCTGGTCAGCATGGAAGACCCTCTTTATTCCTTCGCCGGGTATTCCTCCACCTCCAGCTTGAGAAAGACGGGGGAAGGAACGCTGGGCTTAGGCGGCATTTCCTTGTGCCATTTTCCGGTGAGCGTGGAAGGCGGAACGGTGCGGCTCGGCACGAACGCCGGCGTGCGCGGAATGACGCGGCTGGACGTGGCCGCAGGGGCATGCCTGTCCTTCTCTCTCCCCCGGAACCCTAGCCAGGAGGCCAAGTGGAGCGCGGAGGGGCCAGTGTCTCTGGATAGCACGGCGGAAATCCGCGTGGCTCTCCCTGTCATGGCCGGGAAGGAACAGGAACAGAGCTGGAAGCTGGTGGAAGGGACCACTCTTTCCATGGCGGCTCTTCCCTCCGTTTCCTATGACGCCGCCAGTGCGGAAGCCTGGAAGAGTGAGGGTTCTTTTTCCCTGAAACAGGAGAATACGGCGGGAAAAAGCGCCCTGGTGCTCGCTTGGACGCGTACGCCTTCCCCGTATGACCAATGGAAGAAGGACCATTTTGCCGACGGAACGCCGGAGGACCAGACTGTCCCGGACGCCTGTCCCGCGGGCGACGGCATCACCAACCTGATGAAGTATGCCGCGGGGCTGGACCCGAACAAGCCCTGCGGAAGCGTCACGAGGCTGGCGGTCAGGGAGGAAAACGGGGAATGCCGCCTGGTGCTGGAATGGCCGGTGAATACGGCGGCCACGGACGTGACGTTCAGCGTGGAAAGCACGGAAGACCTGGTTACCTGGAGGGAGGAAGCGACGGTCGAGCCATCCGGAGACCGTGCCGAATACCTTGATTCCATAGTGATTGACGGCAACGCGCCGACGCGGCGGTTCCTGAGGCTGAAGGTGTCGCGGGAATAAGGTGAAGGCTGTCCATTTTTTATCCTGAACCGCCTGGTGAGTGGATCCAGAGGATGAATGATGCCGGCCTTCCTTTCCGGGATGCCGGAGGCACAATCCCCGCGGCATGTGGAAATAGCCGGGTTTAATGGGTTGGCCAGTTCATATTCATACGGAGAAAGACGGAGCTTGCGGACAGAGGGGGTGTTGGGTGGGGTTTCATCAACCCTTTTCCGGGGGATGTTCTGGCGGGTCATGAAAAAGGGCTGTTCCGCCGGATGCGGGACAGCCCCTGAAAAGGAATGGCGGTTAAACGCCGCAGATTATTTGGAGAGCACCTTTTGGACGGCGGCAACGACGTTGTCCACGTTCATGCCGAGCTCGTCCAGAACTTGCGCTCCGGGTGCGGAGAAGCCGAAGCGGTTGATGCCCACGGCTTCGCCCTGGCAGCCCAGGTATTTCCACCAGAGGTCCGTGACGCCGGCTTCCACGGAAACCCTCTTCGCGCAGGAGGGGGGAAGCACGCTTTCCCGGTATTCGGCAGATTGCTTGTCAAAGCGGAAGAAGCTGGGCATGGAAACCACGCGGATTCCTTCTCCGGTTTTTTCCGCCGCCTTCAGGGCCAGTTCCAGTTCGGAACCGCTGGCAAGGATAATGGCCTTCAAGGTTCCCTGTTCCTTCCGGGCTACGTAGCCGCCTTTCAGCACGCCTTCCCGGCGCGTTTCCACGGGAATATTGTTCAGGGTCGCTACCTTCTGGCGGGTCAGGATGAGGGCGGTGGGGCCGTCGGCGCGCTGCATGGCGGCCATCCAGGCTCCTGCGGTTTCTTCTGGGTCCGCCGGGCGGATGACGTCCAGGTTCGGGATGACGCGGAGGCCGGAGACGGTTTCCACCGGCTGGTGGGTGGGGCCGTCTTCGCCCACGGCCACGGAATCGTGCGTCAGGATGTAGGTGACGGGCAGGCCGCTGAGGGCGGCCACGCGGATGGCGGCGCGCATGTAGTCCACAAAGACGCAGAACGTGGCGGCGCTCACGCGGAACAGGCCGTCATAGGCGATGCCGTTGCAGATGGCGGCCATGGCATGTTCACGGATGCCGAACCAGAAGTTGCGCCCTTCCGGGGTTTCCGCGGAGAAGTCCCCCGCGCCGGAAAGGTAGTTTTTATTGGAGCTGTACAGGTCCGCGCTGGTGGTCAGGAACCAGGGGTCCGCCTTGGCGATGGCGTTGATGGCGACGGCTCCGGCGGAACGCGTGGCGTCGCTGTAGTCCTGCGGGAAGGCGGGGATGGCCTTGTCCGAGTCCGCGGGATTGACGCCCCTGGCGCAGGCGCAGATGCCGGAGTCCAGTTCCGCGGCCAGTTCCGGATAAGCCCGGCGCCATTGTTCGTAGGTGGCGTTCCAGGCGTTGAAAGCTTCTTCCCGTCTGGCCTTGAGGTCCGTGAAGGCGCTGCGGACGTCTTCGGAGACGTAATAGCGTTCCCCGGCAGGAATGCCCCAGTTGGCGTGGGCTTCTTCCTGGAGCTTGGCTCCGCCTTCCCCGTGGCCCTTCGTGGTGCCTTCAATGCCGGGGATGCCTTTGCCGATTATCGTTTTGGCGATGATGAGCTGGGGCTTGCCGTTCCTGGCGTTTTTGGCGGCTTCCACCGCTTCCGCGATGGCCTTGAGGTCGTGCCCGTCGATCTGGCGCACGTCCCAGCCCAGGGCTTCATACACGGCGCGCGGGTCGGCAAGCTGGGTGCGTTCCGCGGGGGCGTCCAGCGTGATGTCGTTGGAATCGTAAATGAGAATGAGGTTGTCCAGCTTCAGGACGGCGGCCAGGGCGAGGGATTCGCGGGCCACGCCTTCCTGGAGGCAGCCGTCCCCCGTGAGGCAGAAGATGTGCTGGGTGAAGATGTCCATGCCGGGCTTGTTGAACCGAGCAGCGGCGCGCCTGGCGGAGAGAGCGAAGCCTACGGCGTTCGCAATGCCCTGTCCTAGCGGCCCCGTGGTGCATTCCACGCCTTCCGTATCCCGGAATTCCGGGTGGCCGGGCGTGATGGAGCCCTTGTGGCGGAAGCCCTTGAGGTCTTCAATGCCGATGTTGAATCCCGACAGGTGCAGCCAGCCGTAAAGGAACATGGAGCCGTGGCCGGCGGAGAGAATGAAGCGGTCACGGTTGAGCCAGCGGGGCTGCGCGGGGCAGATGTTGAGCAGATCGCCGAACAGGACGGCCCCGATTTCGGCGCACCCCAGCGGCAGGCCCAAGTGGCCGGATGCGCAGTCGTGAACGGCATCCATGGCAAGTCCCCGCGCCTGGTTGGCGGCTTTTTGGAGAAGGTCAAGATTCATGCCCGGGCAATATGAGCAGATCAGCCCCATATTGGAAGCCTAAAATGCGTCTCCGGCAACAGGGCGGAGCGGGGGAAAAGCATTGAAGATGGAAGCGCCGGGCATCTCCGGTCCGCATGCCGCGGCGCCCCCTGCGGCACATGGCCCGGCATGCGCAGGCGGTTCAGGCCATGAAGCTGCGGAGGAACGTGTTGGGCGTCCTTAGCCCATTTCTCTTTCACGGCTCCATTTGACCCCGTTTTTGATGACCTTGGCCGGGTTTCCCGCCAGAACGGTGAATTCCTCCCGGAAGGATTTGGTGACGACCGATTGCAGGCCGACAACCGTATTTGCCGGGATGATGGCATTTTTGGTGAAGGTTGCCCCCTGCCCGATCCAGCAGTGGTCGCCGATGAGGACGCCCTGCGGCTGGTCGTTGAGCAGTTCCCCCGTCTCGGCATCCATCAGGCGATGGGAGTCGTTTGCCCAGATGGTGATTCCGGAGGACAGCATGCAATCGTTGCCAATGTGGCATTTGCCGCCCACAAGCATGACCGCTAATCCTTCGATGCTCGTCGAATGGCCGATGGACAGGGCGCTTCCGGATGCAGCTGCCAGAATGCTGACATTGTTCCAGTGGCTGTGCCCGGACGACGAGGAGCCGAATTCGATTTTCGCGCCGCGGACATGTTTCCAGATGTGGATGGAGATATTGTTTAAGGAGAGCGGAGCATGGAAGATGAGCGTGTTGTGCTCTCCCTCAATGTTCAGCCGGACGGACCCCGGTATCTGGTACGGCTCGACAAGCTGTTTTTCGCCGGAAGGAAGAATGAGAAAAATGCGGTTTCCCACCGGGTTTACATAACCTTCCCCTCCCTCCTTCAAACCCAGGCGGACGCGGCGCTTCTTTCTCGTTTGCGGAGAAAGAGATAGGTTGCAATAGATTGTTGCAAGAAAACGGTTCATGAGGAAAGCCCCGATTCTTCATCGAGAAAGGCACTCTCCCGGATTCTCCATTCAGGGTCAAGCGGAAAATGGCGCAATGGCCTTGGCCCCGTTGCCTGGAGGCAGCCGCCGGGAGGGCTTGGCTTCATGGGGTACGCCATGCGCCGTTTTCCCGTCCCGCGAAGGAAGGCCGCAAGCAAGTTGTTTGCCTTTCCGGGATTTGAAAGAAACTTTGTTGACACCCTTGAAAAAATTAGTTTATAATAATTCTAACTAAAAGACGCCATGAGTGACCAAAAGAATTTAACGACCTCCGTCGGAGCGCCCGTTCCGGATAACGAAAACGTGCTCACGGCCGGCCCCCGCGGCCCCATGCTGCTCCAGGACGTCTGGTTCCTGGAAAAGCTGGCCCATTTCGACCGGGAAGTGATCCCGGAACGGCGCATGCATGCCAAGGGCTCCGGCGCCTTCGGCACGTTTACCGTGACGGGGGACATCACCCGTTACACGAAGGCTGCCATGTTTTCCGGAATTGGCAAGAAGACCGACCTGCTGGTGCGGTTTTCCACCGTGGCCGGGGAACGGGGAGCGGCGGACGCGGAGCGCGACATCCGCGGCTTTGCCATCAAGTTTTACACGGAGGAGGGAAACTGGGACCTGGTGGGCAATAATACCCCGGTTTTCTTCCTGAGGGATCCGCTCAAGTTCCCGGACCTGAACCACGCCATCAAGCGCGACCCGCGCACCAACATGAGAAGCGCGCGGAACAACTGGGATTTCTGGACTTCCCTGCCGGAGGCTTTCCACCAGGTCACCGTCGTGATGAGCGACCGCGGCATTCCTTCCTCCTACCGCCACATGCACGGGTTCGGCAGCCATGCGTTCAGCATGCTGAACGCGGACAATGAGCGGGTATGGGTGAAGTTCCACCTGAAAACCCAGCAGGGCATCAAGAACCTGACGGACGCGGAGGCGGAAGCGATTATCGCGAAGGACCGGGAGAGCCACCAGCGGGATTTGTATGAGAGCATTGAGCGGAAGGATTTCCCGCGCTGGACGATGTACATCCAGGTGATGACCCAGGAGCAGGCCAAGGCATGCCCCTTCAATCCGTTTGACCTGACCAAGGTATGGCCGCACGGGGATTACCCCCTCATGGAGGTGGGCGTGCTGGAACTCAACCGGAACCCGGACAACTATTTCGCCCAGATTGAGCAGGCGGCGTTCAACCCGGCCAACGTCGTTCCCGGCATCGGCTTTTCCCCGGACAAGATGCTCCAGGGGCGCCTGTTCTCCTACGGGGACGCCCAGCGGTACAGGCTGGGGGTGAACCATAACCAGATTCCGGTGAACGCCCCCCGCTGCCCGTTCCACAGTTACCACCGGGACGGCATGATGCGTGTGGACGACAATGCGGGAAGCACGCTGGGCTATGAGCCGAACAGTTACGGGGAGTGGCAGGAACAGCCGGAGTTCCGGGAACCGCCGCTGGAGCTGGACGGCGCGGCCTGGCACTGGGATTTCCGCGAGGATGACGACGATTATTATTCCCAGCCCCGCGCCCTGTTCCGGCTGATGAATCCGGAGCAGAGGGAGGCCCTGTACGGCAATACCGCCCGCGCCATGGGCGACGCGCCGGACTTTATCAAGCAGCGCCACATCGACCACTGCATGCAGTGCGACCCCGAATACGGGGAAGGAGTGGCCAAGGCCCTCGGCATGTTCAAGGGATAGTCAAATTTGGGTGTTCCGGGCGGAAGTTTCTCCGGAAGGGGAGGCTTCCGCCCGTTTTTTACCCGTTTGACGCAGCCAGGGGATTGATGGCCGTGAATTCCGGCAGGCAGGACACGGAATCGTGAAATATCAGGTGCGGAGGGAGGACGGATGGAGTAATGTGGCCTGGTGGATGTGAATGTGTTGCTTTTTGATGATTTTGAGACGCTGGATGCATTCGGCCCGGTGGAAGTGCTGGGCAAAGTAGAGGAATACCGGCTGCGTTATTTTTCCGAACATGGCGGAACCGTCGCAAGTGCTCAAAAGACGGTAATTGTCACTGAACCGGCCACGGAGGCGGACGGCGGCGGAATTTTAGTGGTTCCGGGAGGAAGGGGGACCCGCCGCCTGGCGGTTTTTCCGCCTTTCCTGCATTTTCTCCGGGGCATGGCGGACGATGCGGAGTATTGCCTGTCCGTCTGCACAGGGGCCGCGCTGCTGGCCGGCTGCGGCGCGCTGGACGGCAGAAGGGCGACTTCCAACAAGAAGTCTTTTGCATGGGTGAAGTCCGTCCGCGGCGCAGTCGGCTGGGAGGAACGTGCCCGGTGGGTGGCGGACGGGAAGTTTTATACTTCCTCCGGCGTTTCCGCCGGAATGGACATGGCCCTCGGGTTTGTGAGCGACCGGTTTGGCAGGTCACGGGCGGAGGGTATAGCGGAGCAGCTCGAATACGTGTGGAATGATGACTGCACCAGGGACGTGTTCGCGCGGAAATGAGGTTTTTTCATGGCTGGAATCGCTGCGCGGCCAGCGGAACCGCGGCATTGCGGGAAGAACGCGTTTTCTGCTTTCTGTGAGGAAAGAGCCTGTTATATCATGGAGGGCAGAAGTACATGAAAATCGTAGTTAAAGTAGGAACGGGCGTTCTGACCCGTGAGAACGGGACGCTGGATGGTTCTTCCATCGTGCATCTGGTCAGCGCGCTGGCGGACCTGATGCAGCAGGGCCACCAGGTGGTGCTGGTGAGCTCCGGGGCTGTGGGTTCCGGCGTGTCCGTCCTGGGGCTGCCGTCCTATCCGCAGGAGTTGTCCCTGAAGCAGGCATGCGCGGCCGTGGGGCAGACGCGGCTGATGCAGACGTATGAGAATCTTTTCAACCATTTTGACGTGGATGTGGCTCAGCTCCTGCTGACGGCAGAGGATTTGAAGCGCCGCCGCCACAACGTGCAGGCTACGGTGCTGCGCCTGTTTGAGTACGGAGGCATCATCCCGATCGTGAATGAGAACGACACCGTATCCGTGGAAGAGCTGAAGTTCGGGGATAACGACATTCTTTCCGTGCACATGGCGCGCCTGGTGGAGGCTGACGCGCTGTTTATCCTGACGAGCGTGGACGGCCTGTATCCCCCCGGAGGCAGCCGGGAAGCCATCATTCCCCGGGTGGAGGACGTGGATGCCGTGCTGGCGTTCGCAGAGGAGGACCGGGGCCGCTTTTCCATGGGCGGCATGAGCGCCAAGCTCCAGGCCATCCGGGAGGCCGTGAATGCGGGGACGGGCGTTTACATGCTGCACGGCCGCCATCCGGAACGCATCGCGCTGCTGCTGGAGGGGAAGGCGGAAGGAGCCGGAACGTATTTTGTACCGAAGGGATGAAGTTATGAAGATGGAGAATCCTCTTGAACCGGTGGGACGGGCCGCGCTGGCGGCTTCACGGGAGATGCTTGCCCTGGAGCCGCAAGAGAAGGCGCAGGCCCTGCGCCTGATGGCCGCAGGCGTTCGGAGCGCCGCGGAAAAGATTGTCCGGGAGAACGGCCTTGATATGGAAGAGGCCCGGAAGGGCGGCCGCAATGCCGCGTTTCTGGACAGGCTTCTCCTGACGCCGGAGCGCGTGGAGCACATGGCCCGCGGCATGGAGCAGGTGGCGGCCCTCCCTGATCCCGTGGGCGAATGCATCCGGGAGTGGACGCGCCCCAACGGCCTGCATATCCGCCAGGTGCGCGTTCCCCTGGGGGTCATCGGTTTTATTTACGAGAGCCGCGGCACCGTTACCTGCGATGCCGCCGCCCTGTGCCTGAAGTCCGGGAATGCCGTCATTCTGCGCGGCGGGAGCGAGTCCCTGCGGACCAACCGGGTTCTGGCGGAGGTTCTGCGCGCCGCGCTGAAGGAGTCCGCCGTCCCCGCGGACGCCGTGCAGCTTCTTGATTCCGGCAGCCGGGATGAGGTGCGGCAGTTGTGCGAGCTGGATTCTTTCCTGAACGTGGTCATTCCCAGGGGTGGAAAGGGGCTGATCCGCGCCGTGACGGAGTACGCCAGGGTTCCCGTGCTGAAGCATCTGGACGGCGTTTGCCACGTGTATGTGGACGCCGCAGCGGATTTGAAGATGGCCGTGAACGTGCTGGACGACTCCAAGACACAGCGCCCGGGCGTTTGCAATGCGGCGGAAACCCTGCTGGTGGACGCCGCCGCGGCGGAACGGTTCCTGCCGATGGCGGCGGAGCGCATGCGCCGGCGTGCCGTGGAATGCCGCGTGTGCGGGCGGAGCAGGCCGTTTTTCGGTCCGGAGGCCGTTCCTGCGGAGGAAAGGGATTGGTCTACGGAGTATGAAGACCTGATTCTCTCCGTGAAGGTGGTGGACGGCGTCCGGGATGCCGTAGAGCATATCAACCGCTACGGTTCCCATCACAGTGATTCCATCATCACGGAGGATGGAAAGGCCCGCGATTATTTCATGAGCCGGGTGGACAGCGCGTGCGTCTACCATAATTGCTCCACGCGGTTCAGCGACGGGGAGGAATTCGGCTTCGGCGCGGAGATAGGCATCGGGACGGACAAGTTTCATGCCCGCGGGCCAATGGCTCTGCGGGAGCTGACCTCCTACAAGTACGTCATTGAAGGCAGCGGGCAGATGAAGGACCCTTCCCGGATTCCGGGGGAAGACCGCGCCTGAACAGGCACGTCCGCAATCAGAAAGGGAGCACCGCAGCATGGCCGCGATGCTCCCCGCTTGTACACACCCCTGAAGAAGTCCCGTTAGAAAGTCAGCCTGTAGCCGATGCTTCCGTTGAAGCTGGTGGCGCGGCTGCGGAAGTCCGCATTGACATCCGCAAAAATGGAGCTGGTGTAACCCACCGGAATGGTGATGCCCGCGCCTGCCTGCACGCCGGTAGCTCCTTCCCTGGCTCCGTTCACGCGGAATCCTGCGCCGGGCACGCCGGCGGGCGACAGCGCCGCCGTGGTTTTCCGGTCGCCCAGGAGCTGGACAACCTGCACCCGCAGTTCACCCATGGACGCGCGGCCCGTCAGGTTGCTGGAGAGCTCTCCGCGGAGCCTCGCCCCCAGTCCCACGGTGCCGTAGGTGGAATCCATGTCGTCCACGCTCATGCCCAGGCCCCCTGATTCCGTGAAGCCGTCCATCCGGCTCTTGTACACGGAGGCGTTCACCAGGGGCTGGAACGCGGAGGTTTTGTTTTCATCCAGGTACAGGTCATACGTGCCTTCATAAAAGGCGCCGTAGCTGCTGCCGCTGGTGCTGCCGTGCATGGCGTACATGCCGGCTCCGGGGATGCCTGCGGTGCGGTCCAGGGAAGCGTCGTTCCATCCGTAGGTGAGGATGACGTTGTGCGCCCAGCGGCCCGACTGGATGCGGAAGAACAGATTGCCGTAGTAGGAGTCCAGGTCTCCGTTCGCCATGTAGGCGTCCAGGTCGCCATAGCTGGCGGAGAAGGCCGCTCCCCATACGAAGCTGTCGCTGCACGTTACGTCAAATCCGAAGGTGCCGCCCCAGGTGTTGAGCTTGTAGCCTGATTCGTCCATCCGGTCATCCAGTTTGCGGTAGCCGCCTTCCCCTTCAATCCAGGCGTTGAAGCAGGGCAGGTCATCGTTGATGTACTGCGGGGAGGCTCCCATCTGGGAGAGGCGGTTGCGCAGGTGGAGCACCTGGTCCCGGAGGGCTCCCTTCTGGGCGGAGTGCAGGGCGGTGACGCCGCTGCCCGCATAGGAGGAGAGGGCGGATTGAAGGGCGCCAGTGTCCCCCATGGCCTGGGCGGTGCCCACGGCATTGAGGAATTCCATCATGGCCGGGGTGATGCTTCCGGGGGAGGAGGTGACGGCCCACAGGCTGTCCACCGCGGCTCTCTGGTTTTCCGTGGAGGCGAAGTCCTTCAGCGGGCTGTCTCCCAGTTTGGTGAAGTGGACCTGGAACAGCTTGCCGTCGTCGGAGAGTATCTTGCTGATGTCATAGACGAGGTTGGCGAAGCCGGCATAAGTCAGGTTCACCATGTCCGCCGTCCAGGTTTCCCCGTTTGCCGTGGCCAGGCCGTTTTCCGCATAGAAGGCGTTGATGGTGAATTCCGGCAGGATGGCCCAGTCTCCCGCGGTACCCAGGCCGTAAATGTTGACGTTGATGGATGGGTCCGCCCCGTTGATGCGGATGGAGCCGTTTTCCGCCTTCACGGCGGCCCAGGCGTTGTCCGCGCTGCGGGCCAGCGTTTCCGTATTGACGGTGAGGTCCAGGGAAGCGCCGGAGTCCAGATCGGCCGCCACTCCGCCGTTGCTGCCGGTCAGCACGAGCTGGACCGCCCGCTGGTTGGGATTGCCGCCCAGGTATAGTTTGCCGTTGGAGGCGATGGAGAGCGTGTTGGCCGTGGTATTGTTCATCAGGGAGAGGTCCGCCGTGGCGTCCAGGTCGGAGGCGTCCCGGGTGTTGCTGCCGATGGAAATGTCCCTGTAGGTCATGGAGCCGTCCGCGGCCAGGTCCTTGTCTCCCAGGACGAGGTGGCCGCCCGCCCGGGTATGGCTGACGTCCACGCCGCCATTCCCGGAGGAAAGGATGATCTGCGTGCCTTCGCCCCGGTGGGTGATGGCTCCCGTGCCGGTGATATCCCCCTTGAAGGAGTAGGTTTTCCCGTCGTTGGAGGCCAGTTCCAGACGTCCGTTTGCCCCCAGGTGGAGCGCGCCGTTTTCCTGCTCCTGGTGGAGCCCTTCCAGCGCGATCGTGGAGCCGTCCTGCAGGCGCAGGCTGCCGCCCCCCAGATGGAGCAGCACGTCTTCGCCCAGATTGCTGTCCGTGCCTAGAATCAGGTTGCAATTGTCCAGTTTCAGGGTGCCGGAGCCGGTGACGCTTGCGTGGAGCGTCAGGTCTGAAAGAGTGTCTCTGGCGATGGTGAGCAGGGCGCCCCCGTTCAGGGTGATGGAGCCGGAGCCCGCCAGATCCCCGGCGGCCAGGGAGGCGGAGTTCAGCGTCAGCGCGGCATCCTGTTCCACGTTCAGGGCGCCGGAGATGATGGAACTTTCCTTCGTGTTCTGGAGCACGAGTTCTCCCTGCTGCACGTCCAGAGCGGAGGCGGTCACCCTGCCGTCAACGGTCAGCCTCTGTTCACCGTCCTTGACGAGCTGCGCCGCTCCTTCAATGGAACCCGCGTAAGCGGTGTTGCCTGGTTTGTCCGGATCTGCGGAGGTTTCATTCAGCAGCGTGATGATCACGTCGCTGTCCGTTCCCGTGTTCACGACGGCACCGGCTTCCGTGCCGGCCAGATAGCGGATGGTGGTTGTTTTGTCTTCCGGCGCAGTGGCCGCGGACAGGTCGATGTTCAGCGTTCCGTTGTTGGTGACGCTGGGGGTTGCCCCCAGGGTGCTGGCGGAGGTGACGTTTTTGGAAGCTCCCTTGTCAATGACCATGGCGTCCAGCTGGCCGAAGGAGATGATTACCTGGCCGCCTTCCGTCCGGGTAATGTCCCACGCCATGCCGTTGTATTCGCTCAGCGTGATGTGGTTGGTATCCGCGTGCAGGGCGGCGTTGGTGACGTGGAAGGCGTAGTCCCCCGGAGCGGCGAGCAGCGCCACGGCATCCGCCGTCAGCGTCAGGGTCAGGTTCCCCAGGGTCAGAGTGGAATTAGCCGCGTCATTGAACTGGATGATTCCCGTGCCGTCCGCGCCCATGTTGGCGGCGGAAAGCCTCAATTGCGTGTCGGAGCCGGACAGGTCCGCATGGCCCGTCAGGCCGGAAATGGTTCCTGTGCCGCTGCCCATGTTGATGGAGTTCAGCTTGCTTCCGTCCAGGCCGCCCAGGTTGACGTTCCCGGTGATGCCGGAGACGGAGACGCTCCCGGCGCCCAGCCCCGCCGTATTGGCGAGCGCCCCCGCGGAGATGGATATTTTCCCGGAGACGGCCTGCCCGGCCAGGTCCAGCGTTCCCCCTTCCACCCAATAGGTTCCGGTTCCGGTGTCTGCGGATTTGAGGGTCAGGTTGTGCGAGGTGCGAATCGTGCCGTTGTTGGTGATGTCCAGCGTGGCTCCCTGGTCCTGGTTGAACCGGAGGGCGGAGCCTGCATCCACGGTCAGGGAGGCGACCGTATTGCCCAGGGCCTTGTCCAGCGCAAGGTCCGAATTTCCGGTGACCTGCACCTTGTCAAAGTTCTGGAGCGTTCCGAGGAAGCCGGTAGTGTAGTGGTCGAAGACGAGCTTCTTCTCCCCGTTCACTGTTCCTCCCCCCTTGCCGTCGATGGTGCCGGCGTATTTGTCAAATTTGTGTTCGGAACCGTCTCCGGTGGTGGCGGCAATGTCCTTCAGGGTGATGGCGGTGCCTCCGTTGATGGTGCCGCTGGCCTTGTTGCCGCCGCACAGGAGCGTCCATGTCCAGTTGTCCCCGTCAGCCTTGCCCAGAATGGCGTCCGTGCCCGTGACGGTCAGGCTGGTTCCCTGGGAGATGGTGCCGTCCGTCTTGTTCCCGGCGTAGATTTCGTTCATGAACGTTCCGCCGTTGATGTAAAGGGAGGTGGAGCCGGAGATGGTTTTGTTTCCCGTGTAAAGGCCGCCGAAAATGCGGTGGGAGAATACGCCGTCATTGAACACTATGGTGATGTCCCCGTCCACGGCGGTGGCGTAGGCTCCCGCCACGGAGGTGCGGTCCGCCTCCCCGTTGGTGAAGGAGGTGTCATAGGTCCCGGTGGAGGAGGAGAATTCCAGGTAAATATCCCCGTGGACGGTGCCCCCGTTAACAGTGCCGAATACCGTGGATTTGCCAATGGCCCCTTCCGCCAGGCGCAGGTGGATGTCCCCGTACAGGTCGCCCGACGTGTGGCCTCCTATCCAGCCGTTATCGCTGCTGACGCCTTCCCCCAGCGTCACCCACAGGTCCTGGCGGCTGTCCGCGCTGCCATAGGCCCCGTTGTTGGCGTAAATGAATTTGGTGCTTCCCGTTCCCGTGATGCTGGCGATGTTGGAGTTGGTGCCGTTGCGGGCATTATACGTGGCATTGGCCCCGGCCGTAGCCACGGCGGTGGCGGCGGCGCCCGTTGTCCATTCGATCATGCCCGGCTTGAGGGCGGAGGAAGCTCCGCCGTTTGCCAGATAAAGGGCTTCCGGTCCGGTGATGCCGCTGGTGGAGGGCGCGTAGGAGAGGGAGCCGTCCAGCGCCAGATTGGACAGGATGGCGTCCAGCGTGCCGGAATAGCTGAAGGTGAGGCCGGAGGAGCTGCCCCCCGCCGCCGTCTGCGCCTCCCCGATGAGGACGTCCCCCAGCCAGATGTAGTAGCCCGCGTTCAGGCCGTGGGCGTTGTCCCCCGCCACGTAGGCCACGCGGATGGAATCCGCATTGGCGGACATGTCTTTGGAGTACAGGATGGTGCTTCCCCACTGGATGTACGCTTCATTGATGTTCAGCGTTCCGTTGCCCAGATTCAGGGAGAAGTTGTTCGTGGTGTCCCAGCCGCCCGTGGCGCCGTTGCCCAGGCGCAGGGTGAAATCCACCGTGTAGCCCTTGTCCTGCCCCTGGGAGGCTCCCCAGTTGTAAGTGAGGGTGCTGCTGCCGGATTTGTTGAAGTTGATCGTGTTGTTGGAGATGGTGACGTTATTGGCGGTAAAGCCCTTGGCCGTCAGCGTCTGCTGGGTGATGGAGGGCGTCTGGCCGAAGTTGACGCCCAGTTCGTGGGCGGCTTTCCTTTCCTGCCCGGCGGACCGGCCCGCGTACCCCATGCCCTTGGCCAGGTTGCCCGCCATCAGCAGGTCCCCCTGGGCGTTCGGGTGCAGGCCGTCCGCCGTGGGATTGTAGAACATGGAGCGCACCCCGTAGAAAGGGGTGGAGGAGGCCACGTCAATGATGCCCGCATTGATGTCAATGACTTTGACGCCGTTGGCGGCATTTTCTGCGCCCCATTCTTTCAGGGATTCGTTGTAGGTGGCTACGGCCTGGTGCGTTTCAGCCAGGTTCCCGTTGGAATGCTGCGTCCAGCAGGGGATGGTCATCACCAGAATGCTTGCGTGGCTGTTGGCGGTGCGGATGGAGGAGACGATGGAATCCATGTCGCTCAGCAGAAGGTAGGTGACCCCGTCCAGCCGCAGGTGCAGCGTACTGTTGTTGTTGTCGGAAAGGAGGTCGTTGGTGCCGGCGAGCAGGAAAAACGTGTCCGGCGTGTCGGCCCCGGTAAAGGTCTGGCCCGTGTAGGTTCCCCCCTGGGTTTTTTCCGTGCTCAGGCCCAGCCAGTTCTTGATGTTGGAGCCGTCAAACCGCCCGTAGCTGCTGCTGTTCGCCCTGCCGGCGATTTCATAGGTCCGCGCGCTGGCCGCGGAGGAATGGAGATTCTGGAAAATCCTGCCGCCGTAGGAGGTTCCCGCGGCCACTCCGCCGCTGTAGTTGCCGGTCATGATACCTTTTTCGGTATAGCTGATGCCGTTGTCTGCAAAAATTTTGTGCATGGCCCAGCGCCAGGAGCCGCTGTTGACGCCATGGGTGATGGAGTCCCCTACGTACATGACGTTGCCAAGGTTTCCGTCTGAAACAGAGGCGGAGGCCACGGTAGAGAACAGGGCGCTGCACGCAAGCAGGACGGACCTTAGAGAGAAGGGTAATCTTAAACGCATATCCTAGCAGTATGCGAATTAGGAATCCGGCCTCAACTCAAAATGTTGAAGTTTAGTGTATTATAAATTTCAATACATTGAGATTGAAATCATTGTGACACGTCTGGTCTTTTTGGAGCTTGCTTTTTCCCCTGATTTTTGCAGGGCTTGGGATTTGCCGTGTTTTTAGCAGTAACTGACGGATTCCTAATCCGTTGCAGGATTAGTCACAAAGGCACTGGTTCATGTCCAGCGCAGGGTTGTCCGGAATGGAGTCATTGACGATGACGGCGGGAACGCCCGCCACCGTGGTATGGGGAGGGACGTTTTCCAGGACGACGGAGCAGGCGGCGATTTTGGCGCAGGCGCCGATGGTGACCCTGCCCAGGATTTTGGCCCCCGCGCCGATCAGGACGCCGGATTCCACAATGGGGTGCCGGTCTCCTTCCTCCTTGCCCGTGCCGCCCAGCGTTACTTCATGCAGGATGGAGACGTTGTCGCGGATGATGGCGGTTTCCCCCACTACAAAGCTGGTGGCGTGGTCCAGCAGGATGCCGCAGCCGATGGTGGCCGCCGGGTGGATGTCCACCGCAAAGACTTCGCTGGCCAGGCTCTGGAACTGAAGGGCCATGATGGTGCGGCCGTGCTGCCACAGCCAGTGGGAGATGCGGTACGTGGTGATGGCGTGGAACCCCTTGTAGAAGAGCAGGGGTTCCAGCGGCGTGCGGCAGGCGGGGTCCCGGTCCACGATGGCGATCAGGTCGTTGGCGATCTGGCTGAGGATGTTCTGGTTTTCCGCCAGCGCCTCCCGGATGAGGGGTTCGATCAGTTCCCGCGGCATGTCCCGGCGGGAGAGCTTGCGCGCCAGCCGGGCAGAGATGGAGGTGGCCAGGGAATTGCGGGACAGGCAGACGTCGTCCAGAATGCCGCGCATGGCGGGTTCTTCCTCAGCCGCCTCGCGGGCGCATTCCACCACCCAGTCCCATACTCCGTTGATGATGCATTCGCAGTTGGTGCACTGCCGGAGTTTTGAGCGTTTCAGGCTGGTCATGGCGGAAGAAGGTGGAAAGGCAAAAGGAGCCGCCTTTCCCGAAGGGGAAGGCTGCACCCCCACAAGTACCAGAGTACGGCGGATTTGAGAACCGGAAAGTACGTCCTATGCCCAGCCGGGCATGACCTGCCTCCGTCAGCCGAAGATGACGTGCACGATGTCCATGCACCAGGCGTCCACGGACCACGGGCCGGGACCGGTCAGCAGCAGCGCCAGGGCGGAGCCGGCATAGAGCAGGTGGAATTCCACGCCTTCCCCGGCTTTTTTCCCGGACCAGTTGGCAAAGTAGCCGTTTTTAACGTGCTTGGTCATGGCGACGGCCATCATGATGATGACCGCGAGCGCAGCTATCCTGGTGAAGACGCCCAGCACCAGGCAGATGGGGGCGAAGAATTCCGTCAGCATGGCCACCTTGGCCAGGAAGGGGGGAATGCCCATTTTTTCCGTGAAGGCCTGGTACGTGCCGTCCCAGCCCGCTCCCCCGAACCAGCCCAGCACTTTCTGGGCTCCGTGCGGCCACAGGATCAGGGCCAGCGTCAGCCGAAGGACCAGCAACCCCCACGCCGCCGCAATAATGGTAATGGAATCAATGGTGTCCATGAATTTGAAATGGTTGAAGAAAAGACCCTTTTATTCCATGGGACGTTCATTTCCGGGCATGGAAAAGGCCGGAAAAGGAGGTCATTTCCTCCCTCTCCGGCCCTTGAAGTCAGGATGGCGCGTCCGTTACCGGGGAATGGAATGGTAAAGCTGTTCCAGCGCCAGCACGCAGTAGGAGGTCACCAGGACGGGGTCCGCCTCCCACCAGCGGTTGTTGGTGTTTACCCAGGAGCCGTCGCTCTTCTGGATGGAGATGAGCTTGTTGGCCAGTTCGTCACGCCAGTCCACCTTGCGGCCGTCTTCCAGCGTCAGGGTGTCTATTCCCATGGCGCTGAGAGCCTTGGACATGGCCTGGTAGTAGTAGTACAGGCCCTGAATGCCCATGCCGGGGTTTTCATCCAGGTTGTAGCTGTTTTCCAGCCATTTGAGGGCCAGCTTGACGCGGGGGTCGTTCTTGTCCACATTGGCGTAAATGAGGGATTGCATGCCCGCGTACGTCATGCTGCCGTAGGCCCTGGGCGGTTCCGCCTTGTCAAACGCGGCGCTTTTGCTGTCCCTGGCGCTGGCGACGCCCGGGCGGTACACGAAGCCGCCGAGCTGGGATTTGTCACTGGAGACCCAGGGTTCCTTGTTGACGGCTGGGTTCTGCTGGCAGCGGTTGATGAATTCCGTGGCGGCGTTCCAGTCCAGGTCCGGCTGTTCCCCGTATTTGCCGTCCTTGGCGAGCTTCTGGGAGTAGTAAATAGCTTCCAGGGCCAGGGAGGTGTTGGAAAGGTCTGCAATGGGAGGGGCCTTTTTATCCCCGTAGCCGATGCCGCCGTTGTAGGGGTTGTCCGGAGCGAAGTGGTTCTGCTGCTTGATGAGGTAGGCGCGGCCCTTGAGGATGGCGGGGGCGTATTCCTCCTTGTTGGCGGCCAGCAGGGCCATCATGCACACCGCGGTGTTGTAGGAGGACATGCCGCGGTTGAAGATGGAGCCGTCCTCCTTCTGGGATTTCAGGACGAAGTCATACCCCTTCCGGATGTATTCCGGGATGGGCTTGCCCTGGTTGGCGGGGTCGCGCATGTAGGCGGTGACCGCCAGGGCCGTCAGGGCCGGATAGGACGGCTGCGCCCAGTAGCCTTCCGGGTTCTGCTTGCTTTTCAGGTATTCGTTCCCTTTTTCAATGGCGCGCAGGATTTCCTGGCTGATGGAGGCGTATTTGGAGGCGGCCGCTTCTCCGGGAACGGCCGTCACGGTGGTCTGGCCGAAGGCGGCTGTGCCCAGCGCGGCGGCCAGCGTTAATGAAAGTGCGGATTTGAACATAATGTGCTATTGCTTGGGTTGAACCGGTTTCTGGGAGATGGTGACGGTGACGTTCGTGCCGGGGGGCAGGTTTTTCTTCGGGTTGACGATCCAGCCCGTGTCGTTGACGCCGTCATGAAAGTCGCCGATGTAGTTGATGGGGGAGGTGCGGCTCGCGAAGATGGAGATTACTTCTCCGCTCAGGCTGGCCTGGTAGGCCCCTTCGTAAAAGAAGGAGTTGGTGTAAAGCCAGTCATTGGGGTCCAGCCCCTTGCGGGTCTGGGAGTTCACGACCATGTCGGAAAAGTCGCTCTTCTGCTCCTTGCCGTTTTCCGTGTAGGTCATGGCGACCTGCACGTAGGAGTCCGCATAGTCCGCGGGCTTGGGCTCCGTGAAGGGGAGCCATTCAAAGTTTTCATCCCGCACCGGGAAGAATTTTTCAAAGCGGTGGAATTTGAGCAGCGTCATGCCCAGGCTGATGTGCAGGGGGTCCGCCTCCGTCACCAGCAGGGATTCATGCAGCTTGCCGTTGGGCATGCAGCAGATATATTCCAGAATGCCCTCCTGCATGTTGACCTGCGCCTGGAAGCTGACGGTGCGTTCCTTGTGGTTCACGATCACGTTGCCTATCTTGATGCGGTGCTCGTCCAGGGGTTCGAATTTGGGTACCGTCTTGCCGTCCGGCAGGGGGACTTCCCGGGGGGCCTCCTCCGGTGCGGGCGCATCCGGATCTCCCGCCGGGGCGGAAACGTCCTGCGCATGGGCAAAGCCCCAGGAGCAGGCAAGCAGGGTGATCGTAAATTTCAGGAACATGTTTATGGAAATTAGATTGTGAAAATGAAAGCTTCCGTTCAATGAAAAAGGCATCCGTGATTGATTTGTTACTTTTGAATCACGGATGCCTGGAAGGAATGATGGAGGGAGCCTAAACCAGTTTCAGCCTGGCAAGGTCCTGAAGGTCGACGATGCCCACGGGAGTCATTTCCGCGTTGAGCACCACCAGGTCGTCAATGTGGCGGTTGCTGACGGCCTTCACCGCCTCGGCGGCCAGGTCGTCTTCCATCACATAGATGGGGTTGCGGGTCATGAGGCCGCTGACGGGCTGCTCCCCGATGAGGGGATTGGCTCCGTACGCGCGGACGAAGTCTCCGTGGGTGAAGATGCCGGCCAGCTTGTTGTCCGCCGTCAGCAGGATGCAGGCGCCGGTGTGGGCGGTGGTCATCGCCTTCAGGCAGTCGTTCACGGAGGCGGTTTCCGGAAGGATGGCCATTTCCTTCCCCCGGCGCATGATGTCGCTCACCTTGGTGAGCAGCGCGCGGCCCAGGGAGCCGCCGGGGTGGCGTTTGGCGAAGTCCCGCGCGGTGAAGTGGCGCGCTTCCACCAGGGCCATGGCAAGGGCGTCCCCCATGACGAGCATGGCCGTGGTGCTGGAGGTGGGGGCCAGGTTCAGCGGGCAGGCTTCCCGGGAAACGCCCGTGTCCAGCACGATGTCCGAGTATTTGGCCAGGGAGGAGGCCGTATTGCCCGTCATGGAAATGATGGGCAGTTCAAAGCGTTTGATGAAAGGGAGCAGAGCCAGCAGTTCCGAGGTTTCCCCGGAGAAGGACATCGCGATGCAGACGTCGCCGTCCTGGACGATGCCCAGGTCCCCGTGCAGGGCGTTCAGGGAATCCAGCAGGACGGTGGGCGTTCCGGTGGAGTTCAGGGTGGCGACGATTTTGGCTCCGATGTTGCCGGATTTGCCTACGCCTACGATGACGATCTTGTTGCCGCGGTCCAGGGCCTGGGACATGAGTTCCACAGCCTGGTTGAAATTGTCATCCAGCCGGGACAGGACGCCGCGCAGCTCTTCAATCTCCATTTCAAAAACGGATTTGGCGCGTGTTAAATGATTCATATCTGGCGGGAATGATGCCAGATGCCCCCATGGCCGTCAATTTTTCATTGCGGCTCCGCGGTCCCCGTTTTTCCGGCACCTGCACGCGGGATTGGCTGCCAGCGGAATGGTGGTGAAGCGCATGCGCCGCGTGTCTGCGGAGAGCATGGCTCCCACCAGCGGAGAGGGGATGCCGGCCAGGTATTTCAGGGCTTCCATGGCCTGGATGCAGCCGATGATGCCCGCATGCGCGCCCAGGATGCCGGCGGCGGAGGCGGTGTCTTTCTCCTGCATGGGCGTGTCTGCCGGGAAGAGGCAGCGGTAGCACGCGGTGCCCTGGTGGGGGGCGAAGACGGCCACCTGGCCGATGAAGCCTTTCACGGCTCCGTGCACCAGCGGCAGGCGCAGGGCGCAAGCGGCGTCCGCCATGGCGAAGCGCGCCGCGTAGTTGTCCGAGGCGTCCAGGACCAGGTCGCACCCTTCCAGCAGGGAAACGGCGTTGTCCGGGGTGAGCCGCCTGTGGACCGTGTTGATGTGGACGGAAGGGTTCAGGGCGTACAGGCGCCTGGCGGCGCTGGCGGTCTTGGCCGTTCCCGCCGCATCCGTGGCATGCAGGATCTGCCGCTGGAGGTTGGAAAGGCAGACCTCGTCCGGGTCGATCAGGGTCAGCCGCCCCACGCCCGCGGCGGCAAGATAAAGGGCCGCGGGGGAGCCAAGCCCCCCGAGGCCCGTCAGGGCGACGTGCGCCCGTTTGAGTTTTTGCTGGCCCTGTTCGCCCAGTTCCGGAAGGGAAAGATGCCTTGCGTACCGTTCGGTTTCTTCCTGGGTGAGGGTCATTGCTGTCGTCGGGATTAACGGCGGGCGGAGTTGCCGCTGAAGGCGTACAGGAGCAGCGTCCATCCGGAGAAGATCAGTTCCACTGCGATCAGGGTGCCGATGAACCAGGCCGTGGATTCAGGCCAGCCGAAGATGACCATGAGGCCCAGGATCAGCGTGATGATCACGTTGAAGAGCCGCCAGCCGCTGGCGGGCAGGGAACGGGTCTGGAGCCAGATGGCCCCCTGGAAGACGGCGGCGATGACCAGGCCCCACCCGATGATGAGCGTGGTGATGGCCAGGGAAATATTGGGGTCCCGGAACAGGAACCAGCCGGCGATGCCGTACAGGATGGCCGTCACCAGGTTCCACCAGCGGGAGGACGGGACGGTGAAGACCTGGACCAGCCGGACGACGGCCAGGATCATCAGCATGATGCCGATCACCCAGATGAAGCTGGCCCCGACAATCCAGGGAGAGGCCAGGGCGATGAAGCCAAGAAATAGCTCGATGACGCCAAGGATACCCATCCACCATGAGTTGCCGGATACCGCGGAGCTGCTGACTTGAGGTTGAGTTGTCATATGGCGGTATGACCGGACCCGCGGCGGAAACGTTGAAGAATGACGATTTTATTTGCCGGCGGATGCCTGCGGCGGAGTGTTCTTCGGGTCCATGGTCTTCAGCAGCTCCGGAGTGACGTTGATCAGAACGGGGCCGCTTTTGGGGTGCGCCTGGGGGGGGACGAAGTAGGAAAAGGCCCTGGCGGGCAGTTGTCCCGGGATTTCCGGCATGATGTAAACCTCCACGAGAACGGCGCCCTTTTTGCCGTTAGGGCTGTCGGAAAACTTCAGCGTGAGGGAGTTGGTTCCGTCCCTTAGGCCGCCGGAAATGATTTCCGCCAGGCGCGTGTTGTCGAATTCATGCGGGGAAATGTTGTTTACGTTCGCCTTGACGGTGCGGCCGGGGCAGTCCACCAGAATTTTTGCGATGTATTTGGGCGGCGGGCAGACAGGCGGCACGGCGGGAATTTTTCCAAGGGGCTGGAAGCCGTCCTGCTCCATCAGGACGGTGGCGTCGCCGCGCTTGAGGCGTTCCTTGACGGCGGGCAGGCGGGTGAGGTTGAAGAAGCGCGCCTGGTCGTATTTCCATTTGCCGTTTTCATGGGTGAACAGCAGGACCAGGGCGTTGGAGTCCGTCGGTTCCTGGCCCAGCCCCAGGTCCACCTTGCCGTAGTAGGTGGCCGCGGCCGTGGGACCGTCCACCACGGAGCCCACGTACATCAGCGGGGCGAGCGCGGGCGGAGCCATGGGCTGCCGGAACAGGGAGGCGGGAAAGGAGCGTTTTTCAGAGACGGCCAGGTTGCGCACTTTCACCTGGCGGTAGGCGGAGGTGGTGGCTCTCCAGCCGTCATAGTTGCCGCGCAGCAGGTGCAGGCGCCATGTGTTGTAGGCTACGTCCAGATCGTCCCTCAGTTTGGCGTCTCCGGGCCGGGGGGCGGCGGAGGCGGGGGCGAGAAGAGCTGCGGCGCAGCAGGCCATGGTGAGAATGGAGCGGAAAGTCATTACACGATTATTTAGACATCAAACTTGCGCGGAGTGCAACACAATTGCATCATGAAGCCGTTCTTATGGAATTGTTCACGGAAGCCGATCATCTGGCGGAAGCCCGGTACAGGAAACTGTTGCGGGAACAGCCCGGCTTTGTGTGGAGGCGGTTTTCAGACGGTGAGGAGCTGATGGCCTACGTCTTTTTTCCTCCCGGCCATCGAGAGGGCGCTTCCGCGCCCTCCGTGCTGTTTTTTCACGGCGGCATGTGGGTGGGAAAGAGCCTGGGGGATTTTGTGCCATGGGCGCTTCACCTTGCCCAGCAGGGAATTGTGGGGATTATTCCCATGTTCCGTACGCGCGGCGCTTATGAGGTGGAGCCGATGGATATTCTGGAAGAGGGCCGGGAAGCCTGGGCCTGGGTGTATGAAAACGCCGCCCTGCTGGGGCTGGATCCGGCCCGCATTACCGTAGCGGGGAGCGATGCGGGAGGACTGATGGCCCTGCATGTGGCCCTCCCCGACCATCCCGCGCGCTGGTCCCTGTTCCGCAGGAAGGCTTCCCTTCCGCCCGGTCCCGCCGCCGTGGCCCTGTTCCGCGGCGTGTGCGACCTGGCGGCGCAGTCCGCCTTTAAACTGGGAGGCATGATGCCCCCTGACCAGCGGGATGCCGTCAATCCCCTGCGGCGCGTGCAGAAAGGGCTGCCTCCCCTGTTCGCGAGCCATGGCGGAAGGGACAGGCTGCTGCCGTGGCGCAACAGCGAGCGGCTGGCGGAGCTGTGGCGGAAAAAGAAAAACCGCTCCAGGTTTGAGCTTCTGGACGTGGCGGACCACACGTTTTACCATTTCAATGTAAATGCCGCCTATTTTGAGCAATTGCTCAACAGTTGGAGTTCCTTCATGGTGGAGCAGGGCATTTGGGAATATAACGAGGGAATGGACGCGGGCCTTCTCGGCTGAACATGCTGCGGAAATCCCGGAACGTTTTCCGGGTTATCCGGCCTTTTTCCGCGCGTCCTCTGTTCAGCGGCAGATGGGCCTTTCCATTTTTCGGCTGAGTAAAAACGAATGGGAAATGGCGTTATGGATGGTCTTTCATTTCCTTCATCCACTTTACCACCTTGTCTTTGTCACAACAGAAATAATGCTCTGGAGAAAGATCGTTTTCCGTCTCCATGAAGCGAGTATAGCTGTTAAAAACATTCAGCCAGTCAATACCATTTTTAAGAACCTCCGCGCCCTCTTCGTTCCGGGATGACAATTCGTCAGCAAAACGGATGGCCTCTTCATGAAATGATTCAAAGGTCTTAATGCTGTCAGACGAATAACATTCCTCTACAAGGAAGCCGTAGACCAGACATTCCGCTTTCCAACAAATCTCGGGAGATTCGGAAACATCACTATTGATAAACTTAAAAAACATTTCTTTGTTCTTATGGTTTCATATGCTGCAAGGCGTCCCGTCCCCCATGGTCCGGGGAGAGGCGGTTTTATTTCCGGCCGCCCAGCATGTTTTCCCGGATTTCCTGCATGTCCCGGCGGAACGCGGGCTGCGTCTGCGGGGTAGGCGGCTGGATATCCCATTCCTTCATCTTTTTGCGGACCTTGAGGAATGCCTCCTGCTCGCTGGCGCCGTATTTCTTGCAGACGGTGGAGAGGGTCAGTTCCGGTCCCGTGAAGCGGCCCTTGAGGAAGAAAGGCAGGTCGTGCTGCCAGGCGCGGCGGAAGTCCTCCGGGCATCCGTCCGTCCTGATGGGGGCGAACAGTTCCCTGACCTGGCTTTCCCGGATGCCCGCGGTGTTCATGCAGATGGCGGTTTCCATGTAGGCCAGCGTGAATTCCAGCATGACCCGTTCAATGGACTGCCTGGCCCGGGCCAGTTGGGCCGGGGTAAGGCCCATGACCTGGGCACGCAGGGCGGCCAGGGCTTCCAGGATGGCCTTGGGGTCACCGCAGGTGCGCGGATCCATGCGGGGGACTTGTTCATCCTCGTCGTAAAGGGGAATGGGCGGATGCACCCGGGAATTGATCTTGAACAGTTTGCCCTGGAGCCGTTCCCGGAGGTCCTTCAGGCTGACGCCGTACTTGCGCAGGACGGGCGCCGCGTAATTGCGCCCCGGCTTGTTCGTCTGCCGCAGCCATGCTTCCTGAAAATCAGCGGGGCATTGCTGAAGGCCCGCCGCCAGCATGGCGTTCCGGAAGTCCTCCGCCTTGGGCGTTTTATTGGCATAGGCGTGGGTCCATTCCATTTCCAGCATCCAGATGGCGGTGAGGCCCAGGAATTGTTCAATCGCCTGTTTGGCCTCTGCGGGTTCCGGTGCGGGAAGTCCCGCCGGAGCGGCGGCGGAGGACGGGATGTGCCAGCAGAACGGGAACAGCAGGGCGAAAGCCAGGAACGGGCGCAGCAGATGCATGGGGGGAAGGAAAGAGGGTTGGGAAGGGACGGCAGCGCTCATTCGGCTGTCACGGTAACGTCCAGCGGGCGGTCGGAAACGGGGAATTGCAATTCATAAAAACCGTTGCCCAGGTTTTTGACGGGAACGTTCCCTGCCTTCACGGGGCTTTTCCCGCGCCAGACGACGACCGGGCCGGATTCCTTCACGCGGAAGCGGAGGCTGTCCGCCCCGTATTCCGGAGCGGCGGCCAGGGCGCAGGGAGAGAGGAATTTGTCCCCCCTGCCGATGACGGCCCAGCCCCGGACGATGGGCGCCATGATGAACAGGCGGTCCTTGAAGCCCGTTAGCTTCACGTCCAGGTCCGGCTGTGCCGGGGTCAGCGCGCGGCCTCCCTCTGCGGAATAGGCGGCGATTCCCTCCGCCGGAATGGAGGCATAGGCTTCCGCCGCGTTGCCGTTCAGCAGGGCCGCCGCGTTTTTATAATCCCCCAGGGAAATTTTCCCCTGCACCGGTTCCGCCGGGGAGGGGTGTTTGAGGTTGTACAGCACCACGGCGGCGCTTTGGCCGGGCAGCGGGGCGATCACCCGGTACAGGCGGTTTTCGTTCAGCGCATCCAGAAAGACGGAATCCGGCAGGGGGACGGCAGGGGCCAGCGGCCGCAGCAGAAGGCCGTCGGACCAGACCAGGGGCATGATGTTTTCCGGATTGAGCTTGTCAGCCGGGTCTGAAAGGTAGACGGGGCCCCCGGATACGGCCTTGGAAACGGCCATGAGGCGCGCGCTGGTGGGGTCCGTGGAATGGAACATGTCATGGTCCGGCCACGCGGTCTGCCCCAACCAGAGCGTATTGGCGTAGGACTGGAGGATGTGGGACTTGCCCATGGCTTCATCCCCCAGCTTGTAGTCAATGCTGCACCGGGTGATAGCGCTGTAGCGGGTATTCTGGATGTTGACGGTGCCCTGCGCCATGCAATTCATCAGGCTGAGGCCCGTCTTCCGGCATGCCTGTTCCAGGGCTTCCGAACACTTGGTGTTGTGGCGGACCGGGTTGTCCAGGCCGTCCGCATGCTTCAGGTATTCCGCCTGCACGTCGATCTTCACGAAGTCGAACCCGGCGTCCTTGACGGATTGGAGAAAAGGGTTGTAAAACGCCCCGGCTCCTCCGGGGCCGTCACCGGGGAGGATTTTCCCCTTGGTAGTGCTGACCAGCCCGCGGGCCGTCTGGGCGTCCAGCCGGTGCTTGGGGTGGATGCCGTTCCAGAGGCCGTAATAGCAGTTCCACAGGCCCATCCATTTCAACTTGGAGCTTTTGTGCTTCATCAGGGGCTGCCAGCCCTGCGGGAATTTGTCCTGGCGGGTCTGGAAGCTGATCAACTTAAGCCCTTCCTGGGTCTGGAACCCGTCGTCCACCAGCATCCACCGGACGGGGATGGGAGAGGCCTCCAGTTGGCTGGCCGTTTCTTCAAGCAGCTTGGAGGAGATGTTCTTTTTATACTGCTCCCAACTGCACCATCCGAGGTACTTGAAGGGTTCCGGATAAACCTTCTTTTCCCGGGGAAAGGTTCTGCCCTTGATGAAGGGGAGGGAAAGGGCCTTGTTCCAGGCGGCGGAGCAGGCGCGGTAAATATCCTTGTCCACGGCGGTGACGGCCAGGACGGGCTGCGGTTTGGCGGTGGAAGTTCCCAGCGTGCCGGATTCCACAAGGAATTTGCCGTCTCCGTCAAGCTTCAGCCACGCGAGGGAATCAGGGGTGGCGACGGGCAGCACGGCCATGAAATTGCCGTCCTTGAGGTGGAACAGCGCAAACATGGCGTGGTCCCCCGGTTTGGCGGTGCTGGGGTTCGGCTTGCTGTCCAGCAGGTTGCCGGGGGCCGTTCGGCCGAACCAGGGCAGCACCCGGTTGCCGTCTCCGGGCCAGCGGCCGCGGTCCGCCGCGAACCAGCAGAAGGACTGGTAGGGAGGTACCTGAAGGGAACGCGCGTTTTTTCCCGGCAGCGGGGGAATGGTGGATATCCGGGTTTGGGCGGCAGCAGTCCAGATGCTCAGGGCCGCCAGGACAAGAGCCGGGAACGTGAATGCTTTCATGGGAATCATCATTAGGTTAAGGAAGGTGGCAGATGGACTGGCAGGAGGGCAGGAAGGGTCGCTTCCCTGCTTTTCGGAAAAAAAGCCGTTGCGCCATGATGGCAAAGCATTTTCCGGAGACGAGCAAAAAATGATGTTTCCGCCTTATTTTGCTTCTTTTTCCATGTGGAAAACGGATTGCTAATCCGGCGTCAAGCTCTGATTTTAAGGGAAAGGTGCTTATGTTGCCCGGTCGTTTTATAATGGGAGTCTGTTTCTCCGGAGAAAAGGCTTCCTCCGTTGCGTTGCCGGTACGTGGAGAGCCGCGAGCCTTTGCGGGTGTGGAAATACATATATTCCGTCGGAATATGCTGAATTTCAGAAAAGAGAAATCATTGCTGCACAGGTTGGCGTCCGGATGCCGAGGGGCTTGCGGCGCACCATGCGGCATTGGAACTATTCCGTAACGGATTAGCAATCCGATATTAGAAAAAGCAGGGTTCCAAGCCTTGGCTTCTGACCGCAGAACGCTCCCGGGTGCGGATTTGTGCAGCAGTCCGGCGATAGGTGCGGATCCATTCATATCCATATTTAACTTTTGATTTTATGAAGAAAACCTTATTCACTGCTTCCTGCGTCCTGGTTGCCTTGTCCGGCCTGGGCGCAGCGGCCACCTATCAGTGGACGGGAAACGGGGACGGATCCTCCTGGACGGACGCGGACAACTGGACGGAGGCCGGCGTGCCTCCTACTACTCTCGGCGCGGGAAACAGCATCATCATCAACAGTGACGCCTCCATCTCCACCGCCGGCGCGGGGAGCCTGAATTACAGGAATGTCGACCAGTTTGTTCTGAAAGGCACGGGCACTCTCAGCAACAACACGGGAGGGGCCTTGGTTTTAGGGAACGTGGACATGGACAAATCTTTTTCCCTGAACTCAGGCAATACGCAGCTCTGGGGCAACTTGACTATTGATTCCAGCATCAATTCAGGAGCGCTGGGAGGCGGGCTGTCCACGGGGTATGTTTGGGATTTCGGATTAAACGGACGTCTTGCGACGACCAGCCTCTGGATCAATGCGAGCGGGGGAACCATCCAGGCCGCCATTGATCCGTACACGACCACCGGAACCGTCGGGACTGCGGTGCGAGAACTTTTAGGTCAGAACGCTTCCTCCTCCTCGGGCGGCAACGGCTTTGATACGGTTGACTATGTGGTCAGGGACGCTGACGGGAATATCCTGACCCGTGCGGACGGTCCGCTGGAAGCCACGGAAGAAAATGTGGGCAAGTATTGGATCACCACCAATGGGGGAGCCTGGGCCAACGTGAAGATTCATTACATCACCGGAGCGGCTCCAGTTCCGGAACCTGCTGCGGCAGGCTTTTCCGCCGCCGGTCTTCTGCTGGCCCTGCTACGCCGCCGCCGGATGCGTTGAGTCGAGCGTTGCTGTCCGGACTGGTTTTCGGAAGCGCCTCTCCTGCACGGGAGGGGCGTTTTTGTTTATCCGGTCATGGCCACCGTTTTTAGCGGCTGTCCGGTTCTCCGGATGGGAGTATTCATAACGGGGTGTCTTCCGGAGAAAGCCAGCCTCATGGCCGGGAATTTCATCCACGCCGTTACTTGGCCGGGCTTTTGGCGAAGGATATGCGGCGCCTGTAAAAAAAGAGCAGAACCAGCCATTGCAGCAGGAGAAGAGAAACGGCGAGCAATACGGGCTGGAAAGGCGGGAAGAAGTCCGCCGCGCCGCTGAAGATGCGCTGGTTGAGTTCATGCACGTTGAGCAGGGCGTGGATGAGGTAGGCGGCCAGGGCGTTGACGCCGATGACGCGGAGGGGAAAGGCCCATTTGGCCCATTTTCCGCCGTTCCATGCGTCGACGGCCAGATGGAACAGGGACAGGAGCATCAGGGAGATTCCGGCAGCGGCCAGAACGAAGGTGCCGGTCCACATGCTTTTAATGATGGGATAGGCGCCGTCCAGCATTCGGGCGGCGGAAAAGAGGAGGATTCCCGCTCCCATCATCGCCATGCAGAGGCGGACGGAAGGCAGGCGGCTTTCCTTCAAAAATTTTCCCGCCAGCCATCCGCCCATGCACAGGGCGGAAGCGGAGGCGATGCAGAGGGGGCCTTCCGGATCAAAGACGCCTCCGTGCAGACGGCCGGGAAGCCAGTGCATGTCCACCCAGGAGTTGACGGAGCCGTCCGGCGTGAAGCTGCCGCAGGTGAATTGAAGCAGGGCGATGAGGCCCAGAAGGCCTCCCGCCGCCGCGGCAATCGCTCCCGTGCGGCGGCACAGCAGGATGCACGTGCCTGCGATGGCGCAGGAGAAGCCGATCAGGCCCAGAACGGAGGCGTAACGCATATCCTCCGTCCAGGTAAGCGTTCCGTTGACCAGGAGGCCCAGGAAGGCCAGAACGAAGGCCCGTTTCCAAAGGTGGAGAAGGCCGGAGGCCGCAGAGGCGTTTCCGCCGGTGTATTTCGCCAGGGAGAAGGACATGGAAACGCCAGAGATGAACACGAAGACGGGGAACACCAGGTCATACAGGTGCAATCCTGCCCAATGGGCATGCGACATCTGGCGCGCGGCTTCCCGGAGGAAGGCGTTTTCCGGATTTCTGGCGGCCAGGAGCAGGACCAGAGCGTCCAGCCCCAGGATGATGAGCATGTCCAGCCCGCGCAGGGCATCCAGGGAGTGCAGCCGGGGGGGACGGGCGGGAACGGAAGAGGAGGCGGTCATGGCGGCGGGGAGGAAGAACGGGAACAGGTACGGACGGAAAAGGGCGTCTTTATCAGGATTCCTCCAAACATGCCGGAACAGAGGGGAATCGTGCTTGATTTCCACGGGGGAAGAGGGTAAAGCAGGCCGCATGCCGCGCTCCCCTCTCGCCTTTCTCCTTTTCCTGTGTGTCTCCCTGCTGCTGGCTGCCTGTTCCTCCACGCCCAAGACTCCGCATGGCAAGCCGTTGATGAAGGACGGCAGGTACTCTTCTTCCTATGACGCTTTTGTAGCGGACCCCCAGTACCGCTTCACGCGCGACATCTGGTACCATGACGAGCGCATCCGGCAGGCGCAGACGCGGAACAGCAAAATCGTGATTCATTTGAAGGACCAGCGCGGCGTGCTGTGGGTCAACGGCCAACCGGCCATGAACTTTCCCGTGTGCACCGGCAGATCCACCCATGAGACGCCCCGCGGCAAATTCTCCATCATTCAGAAGGATGCGGACTACCGCTCCCGGTCCTATGGCAGCGTGTTTGATGCAAGCGGCCTGTGCGTGAATTCGGACGCCACCTCTTCTTCCCGCGTGCCGTCCGGTGGCAAATTCATCGGCGCCAAGATGCCGCTGTGGATGCGCATTCACGGCGGGATAGGGCTGCATGTGGGCACGGTGTTCCGGGACGCCAATTCCCACGGGTGCATCCGGGTGCCTGTGGAGGCATGCCGCATTTTGTTTGAAAAATGCGGCATGGGAACAACCGTAGTAGTTCAGGAATAAGCGCGAGCGTGAATAATCGTTGATTCCTTACGGTGCATCTGTCACACTCCTGCAAGCTGATGAAAATGAAGGTTCTGATACGTTCCCTGGTATTGCTGGCCGGGTTGGCCGCCTGGACGGCGGATACGGCCTGGGGCCAGTCCTCGTCACGCCATTCGTCTTCCCGCGGGGGAACGCCCGTGCGCCAGGCTGCGGCGCAGCAGCGCGGAGAGGATGACGCCGTGGAAACGGTTGACCTGGGGGATAAGAAGAGGGAATCCGGCACGGCGTCCGGTGAACGGGAAGGCGTGGCTGACGCCCCGGAAATGCCCAAGGAAACGGAGAAGGAGCAGAACGGCCTGGATTCCCTGTCCCTGATTCCCTCCCTCAAGGGGGGAAGGATGGATGCGGCGCGGGAAGCGCACACCAGCACGCGGCCTTCCGCCAGAACCATGGCCCTGCTGATTCCGGCTCCGCGCGGCCCCATTCTGGACCGCAACGGAGAGCCTCTGGCCGTGACCTCCGTGGCCTACCAACTGGCCCTGCGTTTTGAAATTTTTGAAAATCCCGATCGTTCCCGCGTGGTGGACTTCGGGCGCAACTGCCTGGAACAGGCCAAGAAAATTGCCGGAAAGGCGTGGTCCTTTTCCGATGACCAGCTCTGGAAGCACTATGAGCACCGCCGCTGGTTGCCTCTTCCCCTCACCAACGTCATCCGCGCGGAGGAAGCGGAAAAACTGAGGGACAAGGTGAAGGGGGTGCGCGGCCTCCAGTTGCTGCCCATCTACATCCGTTCCTATCCGGAAAAGGAAATCGCCGGACATATCATCGGCTATGTGGGTTCCAAGGGAAAACTGCCTACCGGCCCCATCAACCATATGGACCCGCTGTGGGAACAGGTGGAAGGCCGCGCGGGACTGGAAAAGGAATTCAACAAGGACCTGACCGGGACGCCCGGCGTATGGCGCCTGATGTTTGACGAGGACGGCAACAAGATTCTGGATGAACTTCAGATACGCCCCAAGCCCGGCGGCGCCATCGTCACCACCCTGAACCTGAAATGGCAGCGGGATGCGGAGCGCATCCTTTCCCGCGGCAAGAGGCGCGGCGCCATGGTGGTGCTGGACTGCGTAACGGGTGAAGTGCTGGTAATGGCCTCCACGCCGTCCTATGACCCGAACATGTTCATTCCGAACATATCCCAGAAGGATTACGATGCCCTGCGCAACGACCCCGCCGGACCGCTGGGCGCGCGCGCCTTTCAGGGGCGCTACCCCCCCGCCTCCACCTTCAAGGTGCTGACGGTGGCCAGCGCCCTGAAAAACAACAAGATCACGGAAAATACGCAGATCTACTGCCCGGCATCCATCACGATCGGCAACCACGTTTTCAACAACTGGAGCAAGACGCCCCTGGGGGACATCAACTGCATCCGCGCCCTGGCGATGTCCAACAACCCGTTCATGTACCAGATGGGGCTCAAGCTGGGAGCGGAAGCCCTGATGGATACGGCCCGCGCCTTCGGACTTGGCGAGCGCACCGGGCTGCCCATTCCGGACGATCCCGGCCTGGTGCCCACCAGCGACTACATGATCCGCAACTACAAGCGGGATTTCATGTCCGGAGACGCCGCCAACCTTTCCATCGGCCAGGGAACGCTGCTGGTCACGCCCCTCCAGGTGGCGCACATGATGTCCGGCGTGGCGAACGGCTACCTGCCCAGGCTCCAGCTCATCAAGCAGATTCAGGACGGCAACGCCAATGTCATTTACGCTCCCAAGCCCCAGGAGGTCCAGCGCCCCCTGCCTGCCTATGAACGTGCCCTGGCCAGCGTGCGCAAGGGCATGAGGGAGGTGATTGAAGGCGGCACGGGCGGCCGCGCCCGCCTGTCCTATTCCAGCATCGCCGGCAAATCCGGCACGGCCCAGTGGGGACCGGAACGGGAAGACAAGCGCCTGGCGTGGTTCGCCGGCTTCATGCCCTGTGACAATCCCCGCTTCGCCTATGTGGTGCTGTATGAAGGCCGCGCCCACGAACGGCTGGGCGGGGGCGCCGCCGCTGCCCCCATCGTGAAGGAATTCTTTGAGACGGAGAAGAAGGACATCAAGGCCATCATTGACCCGCCCAAGGACGACATCCCGGTAGCGGAACCGGTGGAGGAAACCCCGGAAACGGCTGCCGCCGCCCTTCGCGAACGCGGGGGATCGCCTGCCGTAGTGCCGGACAATCTGCCGCCCGGCCTGTATGATCCGGAAGGAATGGAGCCCATCAAGGTTCATGAAATCCCTGCCGATCTGGACGACTCTTCCGATGCGGAAATCAAGGCGACCCCGGTGGGCGGTTCCTCCGGGCATGCCAGGCCGTCCGCGCCTTCCTTGTCGGAGGAGCCTTCCGCCGCACCCCTCACGCCCCGACGCGGAGATTCCGACTACATTCCCGGCCTTCCCCATCAGATTCCCCGCCATCTCAACCATTCCTCTCCCGTAAGAGCTCCCGCGCCGCAGGCCCCCCTTCCGGAGGATGACATTCCCATGGCGGAACCTCTTTAGACCGGCTTTTAAGGAAGGCGGAATCGTCCGGCAATGCTTTTCAGGGCGTTCGCCGTAACAAGGTCATGCATGGCCTTTGGCCCGTTAATGCTTTTCATTGTGCTTGCGTCATTGCGTGGAAGCGCCTATATAATGCGGATGGTGCGCGTCGATGAGACTGTTGCCGTAAGGAGCGGCGCTTTTGTTGGATGGCATCATGACCCCCACGTTTAAAGATAATGAAAACGCATTATTTCTACTCCATACCCTGTTTTGCGCTGACCTGCGCTCTTGCCGCCTGCTCTGACGACAATAAATCATCTTCCGCCAAGGCCGGACAGGATGCCGCCGGCTTAACCCCGGCTTCTTCGCTTGATCCCTCCGCCCCCGTTGCTTCCGATCTGGTGGCGAAGCGTGCGGAACGGCTCGGAATCGCCGCCCTCTTTCCCATGGACATGGGTATTGTAGCCGGTGTTTACGACGTCCCCGGCATGATCAGGAGCGTTCAGAATCTGAACATGGTCAAAACCTGGGGTTCCTGCTCCGCTGGGGAAGACGCTGATGAATCCATAGCCATTCCGGGAGAGGATGCACCCAAGCCCGTCCGGAAAAAGTGCTCCGTCAACACCCCCGTCATTGACGCGATGATTGGCTTCGGCCCCGAATGGGCTCCGTGGATGGATAGCGCGCAGCCCGCTTTTACCGGCATGGGATTGCACCAAATGAAGGGAATTCTGTCCGGTTATAAGCTTTACCAGGATTTAATCAATGGTAACAAGAAAGCTAGTGACGCAGAAGTGGAAGTAATGGGCAACAGATATACTGAAATGCTCATTAAGTGGATTGATTTGGTGGATATGCGCCCCTCTCAGGCCGCGACGGCTCCCGTAATGGTAGCCGCCAAATTGACGCCGGAAGCCCTTGCCCAGGCCAAGGCTACCCTGAAGGACGCCAATCTCCCGGAAGACATGGAACTGCACGGCATTGTTTCCCTGTATGACAAGACCTACAACGGCCTGGCTTGCAAGGTAGCGGAAGTGGACTGCAAGAAACTGCGGGCGAAGCTGGAAGAAAGGCTGGAAGAGGCTAAAGCCCAGATAACCGTCTCCCAGGAAAATCTGGACCGTCTCAAGGCGGCTCTCAAGCGTCTGGACGAATCCAAGCTGTATGTGGCCGTCGCTTTCGTGGATGATACCCTCGTGGGCTTTATAACCACCAATCCTGAAAAGCAGGTCCGCCTGGCGGCTTCTCCCCAGGATTCTGTTCTGGCGCGTCCGGATTTCTCCATGGCTGACGCCCAGCTCCAGTATCCCGCCTATGGCCTGATATTTGCGGACAAGGCTTGCGCCAAGGGCCTTATTAACCTGGACATCGCCTACTACAAGGGCATGTTCTCCGGGTTGAAGGACCTGATGCAGACGGTAGGCACCGACTGGAAGATTGCCGATCTGGCTCCTTCCATGGCCGCGCTTGATTCCATGAAGGGCCGCCTCCTTGGGCTGTATGAAAAGGTGGCGCAGAATGCCACGCCCGTTTCCTACTACGCATGGCAGGACCAGGGGGTGCATGTGGAAGCCTGCACGTATCCGCTTGAATTCTACCTCCTGGACGCTCCCTCCTCCATGAACTCCGTCCGTCCCGGGGCGGATACGGTGCTGTATTCTTCCTTCCGCATCAATCCGCAGATTGTTGACATGGGCTGCACCCTGTATGAAAACATCGCGCAGATCGGCTGGGATTACGGCAATGCGTATATTTCCAACCCGAAGCATGACGTAAGCGACCAGATCCGCATGGTTGCCCCCATGCTCCAGATGGCCCGGCCCACCATTGAAGAACTTTGGAAGGCGTACAAGACCGCACTTTCCGGCCTTACGGATTCCGGCGTGTTCATCATGGACATGCAGGGCGCTCCCAGCCCCACGCTCAAGAATGTTCCGGCCCCGCGCTTCTCCGCGGCTTATGAAGTGAAGAACCGTGCCGCCTTGGGCGAAGCGTGGCAGAAAGTGTCTGACGCCGCCAAGACCATCGTTACCCTGGCCAGCCAGGGCAAGATGACGGAATTGCCCTCCCCCAAATCCTCCGTGGAAGGGGATGTCACCACCTACGATTACGAGTGCCCGCTGGGCGCCGACCTGAATCCGGTGGTGAGCGTTTCCGACACCCGCTGGGCCATCAGCATGCCGAAGGCCTTCGGCATGGAAATCATCAAGGAATCCATGAAGGCCCCGGGGCAGGTGGCTCCGCTGGAATTCCAGCTTAACCTCGTCCCGGTCCGTGACGCCCTGAAGAGCGCGGCGGAAGGCAACAAGGATATCCGGAAGGCCGTGGAAACCCTGGACGTGATCACCTCCGACGTCACGGGCGTGCATGCTACGGGGCGCAAGGCCGCGGACGGCAGGGACGTGTACCACATCCACGTTATTTCCGCTGCCAAATAACAGGGGTTTCCCATTGGATTTACAGGCTTCCGGGAAGAAATTTCCGGAAGCTTTTTTGTTGATGGCGGAAGCTTCTTGTTCCTGCCGTTCTGGAAGTTATCTCCGGGAAAATTTTTTAATGCCCGGAAGAAAAAACGGAGTTTTGCAACGGCAAGCCTGCCGCCGCCTTAAGATTATATACAAATGTATATAATTTGTGCGCGTGCCAAGTTTTGGGCTTGCCAAGGGGGAGGGGAGAGTACACAATCAAAACCGTCAAATAAAGGGAATGGCTTCCCTTTTCCCGTATTTACAGGAGTTGGCGCGATAATGGTGAAAGATAGACGATGAGCAGATTTTTCCAGTTCCTGTGGTTGGCGGCGTTGGCGGTGCCCGGCATGATGGGCGGCAGCGCGTGTGCGGCGGAGGAAGGAGCGGAGCACGGACTGGAGCAGGCCGCCCCCCACTTGTTCTCCATTCCGCTTCCAGGCGGCATTGAACTGCCGGTGTCCAACTCCATGCTGATGCTCTTTCTGGCGGTTCTGCTGATAGGGGTGGTCGTATGGTCCGCTACCCGCGCCATGCGCATTCTGCCGTCCCGGTTCCAGAATGCGGTGGAATACTTCTTTGAGACTCTGTACAACTTTGTGGAATCCCTGCTGGGGCCGCGACTGACGCGCAAGTACTTCTGGTACTTCGGAACCATCTTCACCATCATCCTGGTCAGCAACTACATGGGGCTTCTCCCCGGGGTAGGGACCATCACCTATAACGGAGTGCCGCTGTTCCGCGGGGCGAATGCGGACATGAACGTGACGATGTTCCTGGGCATCTTTTATGCGCTGATGTGGCTTTACTGGTCCATCCGGGAACAGGGCCTGAAAGGCTTCTTCATCCACTTGTTCGGGCCCAAGGGAAGACTGCCCGGCTTCATGGGATTCGTGCTGGTGCTCATCTTTATCTTCGTGGGGCTGGTGGACGTCCTGAGCATTACGATCCGTCCTATTGCGCTGGCGGCCCGTCTTTACGGCAACATTTACGCCGGGGAAACGATCATTGACACCATGGCTCACATGTTCGGACCCGTCCTCAGCGCCCTGTGCGTACTCCCGTTTCTGGCGATTGAGCTGCTGGTGGGCTTCATCCAGGCTCTGGTCTTCCTCCTCCTGACGGCGATTTTCCTCAAACTGCAAGTGGGGGACGGGGATGCCCACGGCCATGCCGCCAAGGATGAGGGAAAAGAACCATCCGTGCCGGACAGCCTGCCGTCCGGAAAGGCCTCATAAGCCGCACCGCCAACTTTCCGTTCCGGACCATGGGCAACCTGTGGGGGAACGTTCAACAAAAAACATAAACCATACCAATAACATGATTGATCCTACCGCAATGACCTCCCTGGCCGAACTGTCCGGCAACGTGGGCTTCGGCCTCGTCACCATCGGCGCCGGCCTCGGCATCGGCCTCATCGGCGCGAAAGCCGCGGAAGCCACCGGGCGCAACCCGGGAGCCTCCTCCCCCATCATGGTGATTGCCATTACGCTGGCCGCCCTGATTGAAGGCGTGGCCCTCATCTCCATCTTTGTGAAATAACCCGGAGGCCCCGTTCCCGGAGGGAGCTTCTTCCGCTCCGGGGCGGCGCAGCCGTTCCTGCCGGTCCGGAAAACTTCCGGCATGTTTCAACCCGTTCATTTTATGCTGAATCTCATAGCCGACCAGTCCTGGAATCCCTTTGCGCCCTTCGGGGTGACAAGCTGGGAACCCTTTGTTGCCAACCTGATCGCCTTCATCCTGATGGTGGTGATCCTGCGCTACCTGGCGTTCAAGCCCATCCAGAACGTTCTGGAAAAAAGGCGCCAGCGCATTGAGGAGGGAGAGGAAATGCGTGAGGAAAGCGAGCGCCAGCTGGCTTCCGTGAAGGAACAGACGCATGAAATGCTGGTGGAAGCGGGCGAAAAGGGACAGGAAAAGATAGACGCCGCCAAGGCCGCCGCCTCCCGCCTGCTGGAGGAACAGGAAACCGTGGCCTCCCAAAAGGCGGAGGAAATAGTCAGAAAGGCCCGGCAGCTTGCGGAACTGGAACAGCAGAAGGAACGCGAAGCGCTGAAAGAACAATTCGGCCAGCTGGTGGCCCTGGCTGCCGCGCAGGTCACCGGAAAAATGCTGACGGAAGAAGACCAGCGGAGAATCAACCGGGAAGCGATCGACAGCCTGGATTCCTGATACGCTTTATGAAGATCGGAAAGGACACGCTCAATGCCGCCCGCAGGCTGTTCCGGCTCTGCATGGACGGGAATACCGTGGCGGAGGACCGCGTGCGCCTGATCGCCCGGAAAATTGCGGAACGCAAACCCCGTAACTATGTCGCTCTGCTGACGGCCTTTTCCCGCATGGTGGAATACGCCGTGAAAAGCCGTACGGCCACCATTCAAAGCGCCGTACCGCTGACAGAGGAGGAACGCTCCCAAATTCAAGCCAAGCTGACGGCCAAATATGGCGACGGCCTCTACTACCACTGGGAGGTGGCGCCGGACCTGCTGGGGGGCATCCGCATCCAGGTGGGGGACGACGTGAAAGACGGTTCCGTACGCTCCAGAATCGACCGTCTGGCCGAGATGGCCCGCAATCTTTCCAATTAACCAACGAAACTTTTTTCCATGAGCAACATACTTCAAGAACTCGAAGCAGAAATTAAAAAAGCCACGGCTTCCGTCAGCCAGGAAAACGTGGGCATTATTCGTTCCGTGGGGGACGGCGTCGCCAAAATCGAAGGGCTGAGCGGCGTGATGCTCAATGAAATGATTGAGTTCCCCGGGGGCGTGATGGGCCTGGCGATGAACCTGGAAGAACATGAGGTGGGCGCCGTGATTCTGGGGGATGATTCCAATTTGAAGGAAGGGGACTTGGTCAAATGCTCCGGACGCCTTCTTTCCGTGCCCGTGGGGCGGTCCCTGCTGGGCCGCGTGGTGAACACGCTGGGAGAGCCGATTGACGGCAAGGGGCCGATTGAGGCGGAAGCGTATTATCCTGTGGAAAAAATCGCCTCCGGCATTATCTCCCGCCAGTCCGTCACTGTTCCCGTGCAGACGGGCATTCTGCCCATTGACGCCATGATTCCCATCGGCCGCGGCCAGCGCGAGCTTATCATTGGGGACCGCGCCACCGGGAAAACCGCCATTGCCATGGATACTATGATCGCCCAGGCGGACCAGAACCGCCTGGCGGAGGAAGGCAAGCTGCCGGACCACCAGCCCCTTTACAACATCTACGTGGCTATCGGCCAGAAGCGCGCCAACATCAGCCGCCTCGTGGCAAAGCTGGAAGAAACGGGCGCCATGAAATACTCCATCGTGGTGGCGGCCTCCGCCTCCGACCCTGCCGCCATGCTGTACCTGGCCCCGTATGCCGGCTGCGCGATGGGCGAATACTTCATGGACAAGGGGGAGGACGCCCTCATCGTCTACGACGACCTCTCCAAGCATGCCGTGGCCTACCGCCAGATTTCCCTGATTCTGCGCCGCCCCTCCGGTCGCGAGGCGTATCCGGGGGACGTATTCTACCTGCACAGCCGCCTGCTGGAACGCGCCGCGCGCATCAACAAGGAACACGGCGGCGGTTCCCTGACGGCCCTCCCCATCATTGAAACGCAGGCCGGGGACGTTTCCGCCTACATCCCCACAAACGTCATTTCCATCACGGACGGCCAGATATTCCTGGAAACGGACCTGTTCTACCAGGGGGTGCGCCCCGCCATCAACGTGGGCATTTCCGTCTCCCGGGTGGGTTCCTCCGCCCAGACGAAAATCATCAAAAAGCTGGCCGGCTCCATCAAGCTGGACCTGGCCCAATTCACGGAATTGCAGGCCTTCGCCCAATTCGGTTCCGACCTGGACCCCAGCACGAAGGCCAAGCTGGCCCGCGGCCAGCGCATCGTGGAACTCTTCAAGCAGAACCAGTATGAGCCCAAATCCCTGGGGCTGGAGGCCGCGGATCTGTACGCCATGCAGAAGGGATACTTTGACGATGTTCCGGTGGACAGGATCAAGGAATGCCAGAACGCGTGGGAAGCCACCATGAAGGACCAGCATCCGGACCTGCTGGAAAGCATCCTGAGGGAAAAGGATCTGACGCCGGAAATAGACGCAGGGCTTAAAGCCGCCATTGAATCCTTCAAGCTCAGTTGGAACTAACGATTACGGGAGCACTGAAACATGGGCAACCTGAGAGACATCAGACGCCGGATCAAATCCGTCAAAAACACGTCCCAGATCACCAGGGCGATGCAGATGGTGGCCTCCGCCAAGATGCGCCGCGCCCAGGACCAGGCCGTGAAGGGGCGCCCCTATGTCCGCGCCCTGGCGGAAGTGCTCTACCATCTCCAGGATGAAATAGACACCAGCAACAGCCCCCTGATGCAGACCCACGGCGGCGCGGACCTGGTGCTGCTGGTGAACACGGACCGCGGCCTCTGCGGCGGCCTGAATGCCAACCTCATCAAAATGACCCGGGAGCACGCTCCGGAAAATGCCCACTACATCACCATCGGCCGCAAGCTGAACGCCGCGCTGGCCAAATGGAATGAACGGCTGGAAGCCACCTGGAGCCTGACGGACCCGCTCTCCCTGCTGGAACTGAAGCCGGTGTTCGACTTCATTGTGCAGAAATTCAAGGCGGAGGAATACGGGCGCGTCTTCGTAGCCTTCTCCGGCTTTGTAAACACAATGGTCCAGAAGCCTATCTTCCGCCAGCTTCTCCCCATTGAACCGGAACCGTTGATGAAGATGGCGAAGGCCGGAGGCGCGGCCCTGGACGGAGAAGACGTCCATAAGCAATTCCTGCTGGAGCCGAGCCCCGCCGCATTGCTGGATACCATCCTGCCTCTTTACGTCTTCCACGGCCTGGTCCAGATCGTGCTGGAAGCCCGCGCGTCCGAGCACTCCGCCCGCATGGTCGCCATGAAGGGGGCCACGGAAAACGCCAAAAACATCATCGACGGCCTTACCTTGGATTACAACAAGGCGCGCCAGACGCAAATCACCAATGAACTGCTGGAAATCACCACGGCCATGCGCGCCATGGAATAACGTGGACTCCGCTTCTTTCACCCCTTTTTCAAACAAAACCCTCATCCCTTCCATTTCAACACCAAGTTTTTCTCATGATGAATAACACAGGCACTCTCGTTCAGATCATCGGCGCCGTGGTCGATGCGGATTTCTCCCAGGCTGAAACGCTTCCCGCCCTGCTCAATGCCCTGGAAGTGGACTATGAAGTCGACGGAAAGCGCAAGACCCTGGTGCTGGAAGTCCAGCAGCACATCGGCGACGGCTGGGTGCGCGCCGTGGCCATGAGTTCCACGGACGGCCTGCGCCGCGGCATGCCCGTGCGCGATACGGGGCACCCCATTGAGGTACCGGTGGGGCAGTGCGTTCTTGGCCGCATCTTCAATGTGCTGGGTGAAGCCGTGGACGAACGCGGCGCGCTCTCCTGCTCGGGCATGAAAAGCATTCACCGCAGCGCTCCGCCGCTGGACGAGCAATCCACCAGCACGGAAGTGCTGGAAACGGGCATCAAAGTAATCGACCTCATCTGCCCTTTCCTGAAAGGCGGCAAAATCGGCGCCTTCGGCGGAGCGGGGGTGGGCAAGACCGTGCTCATCATGGAACTCATCAACAACATTGCCAAGGCGCGCAGCAGCCTCTCCATCTTTGCGGGGGTGGGGGAACGCACCCGTGAAGGGAACGACTTGTACAATGAAATGATAGAATCCGGCGTGATTAATCTGGAAAAGCCGGAGGAATCCAAGGTGGCCCTGGTGTACGGCCAGATGAACGAGCCTCCCGGCGCCCGTCTGCGCGTGGCCCTGTCCGCCCTGACGATGGCGGAATACTTCCGCGACGAGGAGCACAAGGACGTTCTTCTCTTCATTGACAACATTTTCCGTTTCTCCCAGGCGGGGTCGGAAGTGTCCGCCCTGCTGGGCCGCACGCCGTCCGCCGTGGGCTACCAGCCAAACCTGGCGGAGGAAATGGCGGATCTTCAGGAACGCATCACCTCCACCAAGCACGGTTCCATCACCTCCATGCAGGCCGTGTACGTTCCTGCGGACGACCTGACGGACCCGGCTCCGGCCACCACCTTCGCCCACCTGGACTCCACGGTGGTGCTGGAACGCTCTTTGGCGGCCCAGGGGCTCTTCCCTGCGGTGGAGCCGCTATCCTCCACCTCCAAGGCCCTGGCTCCGGAAATCGTGGGGAACGAGCATTACGAAGTGGCGCGCGGCGTGCAGATGGTGCTGCAGCGCTACAAGGACCTTCAGGACATGATTGCCATTCTGGGCATGGACGAGCTTTCGGAAGAAGACAAGCTCATCGTGAGCCGCGCCCGCAAAATCCAGCGCTTCCTGACCCAGCCGTTCCACGTGGCGGAAGTCTTCTCCAGCATTCCCGGCGCTTACGTGCCCGTCTCGGAAACCGTCCGTGGCTTCAAGGAAATCCTGGAAGGCAAGCTGGACATGGTTCCGGAAGACGCCTTCTTCATGCGCGGCGGCATAGATGACGTCCTCAAGGAAGCCAAATAACCCTTTTCCCGCCGTTTCAAACCATGAGCATGGAGTTCAAAGTCATTACCCCGGATGAAGTGGCGGTTGCCGCCACCGTGGAATACGTTTACCTGCCCGGCAGTCTCGGGGAGATGGGCGTGCTGGAACATCATACGGCCCTGATTACCTCCCTGGAACCGGGAGAACTCCGCTACAAGCCCATGGACGGCCCTGAGGAAAGCATGGTGGTGGGCACCGGCTTTGTGCAGGTTAATGACGACCACGTCCTGATGGTGACCGACCTCGCCCTCAACTCCTCCCAGATTGACGAAGGCAGCGTGGAACGGGCCATTCAGGAAGCGCAGGAAGTGTTGAAGGCCCGCTCGGAAATGTCCCGCGAGGAACAGGCCCGGTTTGAGGCAAACCTGACCAAGCAGATCATGATGCTGAACTTCAAGCGCAAACACAAATCCCTGGGCAGATGATGGCGGAAGACTGGAACGACACGTTTTACGACCTTTTCCGCGAGGCGGTGGGGCGTTACCATGAAGGCCACAGGAATGTGGACGGCTTCTTTACGGACCAGGAAATCATCTTCCTGTCCTCCATCGGCTGCCGCACGCGGGAACTGTTTGACTTTGTGGAACTCTATGCCCGCACGGGAGAACCTTCCCCCACCACGGTACTATTGATGGCCGCGGCGCGCAGGGACTTCTTCCTGACCATCCAGCACGGGCAGTTTTACCAGGGCAAGCCTGTCATCGGGTATGACCTGCCGGGCTTCGGGGATGAACTCAGCGGCCTTCCCTACCTTCCGCGCCTGATTGCCAAGGCGCGGGCCAAGCTGGCCGGCTCCATGGGGGATGACATCATCTACTGCTGTGAGAATGACCGCCGCTTCTTCCGGGAACACGGCAACATCCATCCCGCCGATTTCCTGCGGGTAGTATGGGCCGCGGGAGATAGTGACCCCAAGGTGTACGACTACGTGCGCCAGTGCACGCTGAGTTCCACGGCCAAGCCGGTCGATGGTGAATGATGTTTCTGCATCGTGAGGTGGGAGGAGGCTTGGTGAAGCAGAGCGTTTGTAGAACTGTCGTTCGGTTAGACGGTGCTTCCAGGGAAATCTTATAGGAGGAAAGAAAGTTCGCTGCCCGGCGGTATCTAGCGTCGTGGATAGGGATGATCAGATGTCTTGTGCTTGATTGGGACTTTAAAGCTGGTCACTGGAAAAATCTGTATTGTCGCCTTGATTAATCAAGAGAATCAGAAGAAGTATTATGTATTTTATGAAATACCTATGTTGATAATATTATCGTTTATTTGAATACCATAACGTTCGCGGCGTGTTTACACTGGTAATTCTTGTTCTCATGGTAGTTGCAACCATTGAACAAACATCATTTCATTACCATGAACAACACTTTCAACATCGGCGCCATGGACACCGTCTACCCCTTCATTCCCATGTACCCCAACGGACAGCCCCAGGGCAACTTCCTGGTCAACGGCCTCTCCGCTCCCGTCCTTATCCCCAAACGCGCTGCTTCCTCCCCCACCCGTCACGAATGGTTCGGATACCTCAAGGTCATGGCTCCCGCCACCTGTTTTCTCCACCTTCATGCCCACTCTTCCATCTCCCTTTCCATTCCCGCCAAGGATCTGGAACTCTCCACGGAGGCCGGATCTTCTGCTCCTCTCTGCCGCCAGATCCAGTTCGAACAGGGATACTACTGGTGCCATATCGTCCATCAACACCAGCCCAACCAGGGGTCGCAAGAGGAGTTCTGCATTGCCCTGATATGCGACAAGGAAGGAGAGCCCGACTTGGGCTATTACCTTTCAGAGGAGACGATGCCTCCCGGCAAGGAGGGAGAAACGGTGCTGACGCTGGTCAACCTGTACCAGGAGGTGGAAGAAGGGGACTCGTCGAGCAGTTCGGCAGGGGGAGGAGATTCGTTTGAGTTTGACCCCAAGCCCAGCAGCAGTTCGAGCTCTTCCTCCTCGAGCAGTTCGTCTTCCAGCTCCTGGCAGAGTTCTTCGGCTCCGGAGCCTCCTGATTCTTCCAGCTCGTCTTCCAGCTCTTCCTCGAGCAGTTCCAGTTCTTCGTCTTCCTCCAGCAGCTCGTCGTCGAGTTCCTCAAGCAGCTCCAGCTCGTCTTCCAGCTCTTCCTCGAGCAGTTCCAGTTCACTCTCTTCCTCCTCCAGCGAGCCGGAGGAAGGAGGATGCCCATGCCCCTGTTCCTGTGATTGCGACGAAGACATCG
>ENA-OWPN01000161-OWPN01000161.1-human-gut-metagenome-genome-assembly--contig:-NODE-161-length-119771-cov-5.680711_pt1 | contig 119771 bp, 126 predicted proteins | sample MGYA00248266_ERZ651850 | MGnify/ENA primary metagenome ERZ651850 (study PRJEB26924, sample SAMEA4378296) | human gut metagenome | biome: human gut; feature: human-associated habitat; material... | reverse complement strand
GCAAATTTACGCTCTTGGAACCATATAAACAACTGTACTACAATATTTTAATTTATAGAACTCCTCTTATGAAAATATCAAGGCGAGAATAAAAAGACTGTTAGAATGAGTAATTATAATAAATGCGTAAAATTTTATTTTATGTGGATATAAAATCTATATTTATCAAGGGAAAATTGGAAAACAGTTACACTTTATTAAATTTTTAATATGTTGCTAGGTTTGCAACCTATTATTATTTTAACTAAAATAAGACAATAACTAAATTATTTTCCCTATTTTTGTGTACGTAATCGTTCTTATAGCGAGCAAAACGATAAAACATAATCGTGTGCTAAATCATGTGGATTTCCAAATGGAAGAAACTATAAAATGGTAATAATCAAAAGAGAGAAGAGAATAGTTCTCTTGCTGGTGGCACCACTGAAAATCAAGCAGTTACATTTATTTGCAACTACTTTTTTTATGTCTTTTCGATGGTTTTTACTTCAAAATCCTGTTACTTTCTGTGTTTCGAGTGCTTTGTTTAAACCATGAGTACAACTGCAAATGTCGTATGTTACAAATCCGAAGTATTGAAAAACAAAGAAAGCCATTTAAGAAACGCACAGGCTACATGCTTTCTGTCAAACAAGTTCATAACTCGCTTATAAGGTTCAACAAACATCTGAATATCTATTTTCCCGATATTGATACAGCATGGCTACGCAAATACGAAACATGACTACGTTCAAACAATATCAAAGATTCCAGACGCAAAACAAGTAAGTTGATAAAACTGCCATTACAGCCGAAAGCCATTTAACTGATCCAGAAATACGCTGATCCGGATAATCCTTACCCATTCCCTATCCTGTCTACCCTCCATAAAACGGAACAACAGCAACGGAACAGGATTCACAAGGTAATCACTAAAGTGAATGAGCGTTTGAAAGCTATTAGCAAAGAGTTTAACTTGCCCATTGAATTGACAACATACGTTGCAAGGTACAGTTTCGCCACTACCTACTAATGTAAGATATAAAAAATCGATGTTCAATATTTTACTTGTAACGATAGGAATACTAAACACTTTTCGTACATTTGCAGCAATCTCATACACCTAAAGCGATAGGACATAGTATGAGAGGACATACGTTTAACGAAAGGTGTTATTGAGATTATCTTCTATTGACAAATTCTCGCAAAATTTGAATGTAGTATGAAGGTGATAGCAATAGCACCCGCATCATTTGTATTAAACTTACCTGAGAGGGTAAATTATATACGAAACTGGTGTGGGTTGCTGTTGCTTTATCCATACTACAGGCAATGCGAGAAGCCGGTCAATAGGATAAAGCAAATACAGTTCCCACACCTTTTATTTTATAATCCAACCGGAGGGAGCAGGGAGGGGGAAATTTAATTGCTATGATTAGAAAATTACTTTTTATGCTTATTGCTGTATGTACTTTGTTCAGTTGTGGAGGTGATGATCCTGTAACTGATGATCCGATTAATCCAGAACAGCTACAAGATCCTGAGAATCCAGAACAGCCAAAGAACCAAACGAAACAGATAAAAACAATGACTGTTTCTTCTCGAAGTGGATATTTTGTAGAAAATAATCTTTCTTATGATGAAAATAATCGGATTTCTCAGATAAAGTCACATGTTAAGTCCTCCTACTATAAAGGACAAGATGTTGTTACAGACTTTTCGTATAAAAATGGTTTGATTATGATGGAAACTAAGCACAATGGAGCTACAGATAAACTGGAAATGTTTTTGAATAGACAAGGCTTGGTTGAGAAAATTAAATATGCATGGGGAGGATGGAGTACTTCTGCTGAATCTTTTGAATATGAAAACGACTATTTGGTAAAGCAAAAAGACGTGAGTGAGGACTCTTATGTTTATAGATATATGAATGGAAATCTTACTTCTTATTCATATTTTGAAGATGGTATTTATGAAAGTGTATATCAAATAACCTATACTGATAAAGGAAATAAGCTTGGTGTTTCACCATTGCTTCTGAGGAAATACGACAAAACAATAGACATTCCACTTCCTTTTGAAGACTTGGATGACCACTATTTGTATTATGGATTTTTCTGTTTTTATGGAGGATTATTTGGTAAACCGTCTAAAAACATGGAAGAAAGTGTAACGTGGGGTGGATCACCCATTTCTTATGAGTATAAGTTTGACCAAGATGGCTATCCAATAGAAATCACCAGCAAATATTTTAACAGGGATGGTGAATATATTCTGGATAATGAAGAATCCTTTACTGCAAATATCGAATATTGGGAAGATTAAATTTTCTGCATCGGAATAAGGTACGAGTTTGAACCTATCAAATGATGAGATTCAAAAATATATCTTATTCTTTTATATGGTATAATATTATAACAGAGATAATTAACTAATTTATTAATCAAACATCTGTTTTAAACCAGCACTTAAACTAGACAAAGGATAATAAAAAATAACAAACAAGACTACTACTAAAACACAATAAATCAGCCGGTTGCTTCCAAAGGCTTTGCCTTTGGAAGCCTTGAGAGCAAAGAACTGAAAATCCTTGTGTCCCCGTTCGATTCCTTTTTTATGTCTTTTCGGTAGTTTTATCTTAAAATCGGATCATACCGAAATCCAAAGGGATTGCTAGACTTTATTACTTAGGGCTAAGGCCATTGATGTAATACTGATAACTTTCCTCTATAATTTCCGGTGTATCAGCATCCAAAGCGTACAGTATTTCCCGACAAAAGTCCAATGGCGCTGTTCCGTTGGCGGTAACTACGTTCACATCTCTTACTGCCTGCTTGTTAATATAATTAGCTTCGCCTGCATATTTATCTCCGGCATATTGCTTGATATATTCAAGTCCGTTGCTCGTGTGCTTCACATTATTGAGGAAGCCATGAGCTCCGAGAAAAACCGAAGCATTGCATATTCCGGCAACCAGCTTCTTGTCTGCGATTGCTTTCTCTATCAATGGAACAATCTGCCCAGCTTCAGGCGAGAACCAACTCATTCCACCAACCAACACCAATCCTGCATAATCTTCCGGCATATCATTAATTCCATAATCCGGCAAAACCTTGAAACCTCCTATGGAACGAACCGGGTCTTTGCTTATGGACAAAGTCTTAACACTATATTTAATTGGATTTCCGGGCTTAACCCCAATATTCAAGCAGGTGGAGATATAGGCTCCTTCCCAATCTGCAAAATTATTTAGCAGAATAAAAATTACTTCTTTCTTGTTCATTCTATTTTATATAATATTTGTACAACTTCGGTTTTATAACCATTACATACGTTTCTTTATCCTTATTCTCTTTATTTTACGCACACAAAGATAAGTGATTATAATGGATGTCACTCATGTTAATGTGGTAGGCAATGCCTTTATTAGCCCCGGCAGACAACTCCGGATCTTACTGACAGGCCAATTCCACCATTCCAACTTCAGTAATCGTTCTATTACATCAGCATCAAAACGTTTGCGAATTTCCCTGGCAGGAACTCCGCCTACAATAGTATAAGGAGGTACATCTTTAGTTACAACAGCACGCGTTCCGATAATTGCCCCGTCACCAATATGTACTCCCGCCATAATCACAGCTTCATAACCGATCCACACATCGTTACCAATCACAATATCTCCTTTATTATCCCATGCGGAGGTTATGTCAGCCTTGTCTAATTCCCATTCCTCATAAAACAACGGAAAAGTATACGTTGATAATGATTTCAATGCGTGATTAGCGCAATTAAATAAGAACTTCACACCACAAGCGATAGAACAGAATTTACCGATCACCAACTTCTCCTGATGGATGGGATAATGATAGAGCACATTGTTCTTTTCAAAAAATAACGGATCGGAAACAAAATCATTATAAATTGTATAATCACCAATCTCTATTTGCGGATCTTTTACTACGGCATTCAAATACACCGTCTGTTTATCTCCCGTACGCGGATATATTTTCGTCATCATAACTTTCTGATATTAATAATGTTTTCTCTTCAAATAAATAATGGATTGAACTGCCAACAGAATCACAAAAAGATATTCTGCAGTCAGATAGATAGCTAAAGAAGTATTTGTACAATGGCTTAACCAATAAAGATAAATCAGGTAAATAACAGTTGTCGTCACCTGAAATATAAATGTAATTATTGTCTTACCGGTTCCTCCAACAGCATTTAGATATACATAACCAGGTAGAGCAAAGGTATAATTCAACAACATTACTACAAAAGGTGTAAACGCTAATTCCACCAATTGTCGGTTATCCGTATAAAAACCTATAATCCATTGATTACACAACAAGGCAAGTCCAACCAACGGAAAACCGATAGCATAGCCCAATTTGAGTATCTTCCGGCAGATAGGAAAAGCGGCATTTCTATCTCCGGCTCCTATCATATTACTGACCAGCGATCCGGTAGTAACAGCAAAAGAATTTGCTATGACAAAAAATATGGCAGATACACTTCTGGTAATATTAGAAATAGCCAATTCCATCTTTCCCAGATGCTCTATAGCGATAAAAAACAAAAACCACGGAGCCACGCTGATAAAAGCATGCAACATACTCCATACCGACAATTTCAACACAGCAACAAGTACCCGTCCATCATAGACAAACTTCAATCCATACTTCTGCTTATCTATTTTCTTCCACATATAGATACAAAGTATGACAAAAGACCCCATCTCAGCCAACGATGAAGCTATTGCCGCACCGGAAATACCTAATCCCCAAACAAATATCAGCAAGTAATTGAAAGGTATATTGATCAAAACAGCCACCATAGCAGCCCATGACAATGCTTTGGTCAGTGTTATCCCGACAAAGAAAGAGCGGATTGCCAGGAAAGGAAACGAGAATAACAATCCGAAACTACGCCAATCCAGATACCGAATCACTGCCTGATAAATTTCCGGAGAAGAAATCAATCGTTCCAAGAGACACGGAGATACAATACGAAGTAACAAACAAAGAAGGATAGCCAATCCTGAAAGGAAATAGATTCCCTGAATAAATGTTTTTCCTGTTTCTTTATATCTCTGCTCTCCATTTCTTCGGGCCAGCATCACCTGCAACCCGATACTAAACCCAAACCCCAGCATATAAACTGCCAGATAGTAGATCCCCGCAATAGCCGATGCTCCCAACTCTATTTCTCCGACATGCCCTAAAAAGACCGCATCGGTAATATTAATTAATTGTTCCATTAAAATGCTCATCATCACCGGAAAATTGATGAGCCATATCTGTTTATATGTATAATTCATTGCTCAACTGTAATAACACGTTACAGCACACTGTATTCAAGACAGTCCGCCATTCCGCAAATTCATAAATAAAAGGGAATAAAACTCTGTGGCAAATAAAATCATATTATTTGTCAAATAGCTGAATAGCTTTATTGAAGAAGGCTATTCGTTGAGCGTAGCTATATACAGAGCTGATCTTTCATTGTTGAACAATCTTTGTTTTTGGGTTCTTCTTTCTACAAATGTAGAATAATTAAATCAAATTAGTTATGTTTGCAAAGCTAAATAAAACAACTGTAATATCAGCCATCCGGCTTCGTTAATTATTACATTAAAAATCATATCCTATGAAATCAACAGATATCACCCGGGAAGAATTGTGGGCACAACAAAACTTATCTGCGGCCGAGATCGACTACTCGATCTGGGAACGCGACAGGTCTATGCTCCATCAAATCTCAAAGATAAGCCATACCTGTACATTTGTCGTGGACGTGTATAAATGCAGATATGCCTTTGCCTCTCCCAACTTCACAGACTTATTAGGATATGACAGCCATAAAATCTCCACTCTGGAGAAACAAGGGGATTACCTGGAATCGCGTATTCATCCTGACGACCGCCAACAACTGGCAGACCTTCAGATCCGACTGGGACAGTTTATTTACAGTCTTCCCGCCGAAAAACGGAACGATTATTGCAATATATACAGCTTTCGTGTCCGTGATGCCCGACAACAATATATACGTGTCATCAGCAAACAACAAGTGTTGGAACAGAGCATTAACGGAAAAGCATGGCTCATACTAGGCAATATGGATATATCTCCAAATCAAAAGGAATCCGGACTAGTCGATTGCACAGTTGTCAACCGCAGAAACGGAGAAATATTCTTCCCATCCCCTCATTCGCAAACAAACCTTACTCCACGGGAGACAGAAATACTACGTCTTATCCAACAGGGACTTTTGAGTAAGGAGATAGCCCATCGACTTTGTATCAGTATCCATACAGTAAATATTCATCGACAAAATCTATTGCGCAAATTAGGAGTACAAAATTCTATTGAAGCAATAAAAGCAGGATTAGCAGCCGGATTACTTAGCTAAAACAGCATAACCGGAGTCTCTAAACGGATGATAGTCTATGGCATCCATTCAACAACACCTGTCACCGGATGCCGTTTTCTCCACTCTGAAAAATCAGCATAATTTCTGATTCCATCCTGAATAACCGCCTGATAATACTCCACTCCTATTATCTTTTCCGTCTCAGGAGTTTCATATTTCAATTGTAAGATAGCCTGTTTGGTTTCATCTGTTAGGAGTGCTTCGATCCTATCGGCTACTTTCTCAAAATAACCGTCATAACGAGAGCCTTTCCGAATATGGATCATATCGATCTGCCAAAGTTCACCGGCTGGTTCCTGATACCAGGCATGCCACTCCACACACTCCTCAACCGTATGCAGCAGATTTGCACATTCTATTTTTCTGATAAACGGATTTTCAGCCAACCTTGCCATCGCCTGAAAGCTATCGGACAAACTCAATGGAGAAGAATAAATATGAAAATCGATATCCCGATGTTTCATCAGCAGACCTGTACGCAAAGACCCCACCATATTTACTTCTGCCCCGATACTTTTCCAGGCTGGGATAATACCACTGTTTTCCACTACTTTCCAGGCTTCCTGCTGGTTCTGCCATGCCATATCAAGAATATTCATCTTCCAATCTTTTAAAGTGAGTATGCAAAAGTAGAAAAAAGCCCAAAGATACCATATAGCTATAAATAACTATATCAGATCCAGAAACACTAGTCAAATATCTTTTAGCTGTTTCTTTACCAACAAATACTAACTTTATCGCGTTATTATATTATAAGAAAGAGTTCCTTTGCTTGCAATCATCTATAGTTAGCCCGTGTCGGCACCTGGAAAGTCTCCTTTTCCGTCAGATAGCCATCCGAATCTTTAAGACGGATGGAAAAAGATGCTTCACCGCTTTTCAATTTGGGTTCTGCATGTACGGTAATGGTATAACTCACTCGTCCGTGCGGACGGATTTCACGGATTATGGCCGGTTTGGATAGTTTTAGATATTTAGTTCCACTTTCCGTTTTTATGATCGGTTCAATACTATAAGCCGGCTGGCGGCTCTCGTTACGCAAAATAAAAGAAATACGACAAGTCTCTCCGGCATCAATCATCTGATTTCCATTACGGTCTTCCAAATAAATATCTTCAATAACCACATAAGGGCCATCGTAACTTCTGTTATCATTCCGTACCCTATTATTATTACGCTGGTTTTGAGATGAAGCAGCCGCAGCACCGACCACTGTCCCGCCTACCGAACCGACAAACGACCCTATCGCCTCGCCCCGGTATCCTCCGACAGAATGTCCGATCACCGCACCGGTAACCGTACCTGCCAGCATCCCGACCTGCGAACCCACAATCGTCCTTGATGTCGGATCCATTGTCGCACATCCCGTACAAAGTACGGAAGCCATCAATAATAGGATATAATTCTTCATGCCCATACCAATCAACGTTTTATTTATCCGCTAAAATACATCTATTCAGCGAATAAAGTCTAATCAAAAACACGATAATATTCGTCTAAACAGAAAACGGTCTTCCGATTACTCTATAGATAAAACGTCTGAAACAGTCATTTTGTTCTGTATCGCCTCAATCAATCCAGCGTCAGGTTAAACTCATCCTTCAACTTGGCAAGAACCGGATTCACGCTTAACAGATGCTCGAACTTTTCGGTAGAAGTATAAGCCAGATGTTTTTCATTGGTTTCCACAATCCGCACACGCATCTGTATACGGGTGTTTTTTAACTGGACACGCAGGTAATTCAGCAAGTCCACGCACCCGTTGCTCAACTCATCCTGCTGACCCGGATTATGAACGCCCACTTCAAAGAAATAATTCTCCTGCAAAACGGGTTTACAGTTGATCATTGTATTTTTCAGATACACCTTCTTTTCAATCATACCGCTTGCCGCGTAAGCATCCCAACAACGAACCAGATCCTCCTGAGAAAAAGGGGTGACCATTTCCTGCACAGTCCGGCTCTCTTGTTGCGTCATTTGGTTTTTCGGTTTTTCAACCCCTATTTCTTTTAAGGAAGTACCCAAATGAGGCGGACGTGAACTCCTTTTCGGAACTGAATCCGGAGGTCCTTGCGGAATTTTCGTTGCCGATGAAGGCATATTTGTCGTTATCACTTGCCCATTACCACCATTCATTCCGACGGGCTGCTGGGGCATATGGTTGGACATTTGTCCGGGTTGAATCTGCTGACGTACCGGTTGCCCTTGATGGACAGGCTGCGAGCCTTGAGATACAGGCTGTCCGGAAGCACCGGAAGCAATCGGTTCAATTACTCCTTTTTTTTTATCATCGACAGCCTGTCCGACCGTAGTCAACTGGCAAAGCTGGATAAGCGTCAGTTCGAGCAACAAACGTTTATTGCGGCTGGCACGATAGTTCAGATCGCAGGAATTAGCCAGTTCGATCGCCTTAAAAAGCAACTGATCCGGACAACGTTTCGCCATCTCTTTATAACGTTCGCGGATGGAAGCACCGACTTCAAAGAGTATCAGCGTCGCCTCATCCTTGCAGACTAACAGATCGCGGAAATGAGCTGCCAGACCGGTGATGATGTTCTGCCCGTCAAAACCTTTACTTAATATTTCATTCAGTATGAGGATAGAAGAGCGGACATTTCCTGCCAAAATAGCATCCGTAAGACGGAAATAATATTCGTAGTCAAGCACATTCAAGTTGTCGATAACAGCCTGATAGGTGATATTGCCGTTGGTAAAGCTGACTACCTGGTCGAAAATAGACAAAGCGTCACGCATACCTCCGTCAGCTTTCTGAGCGATTACGTTCAAAGCTTCCGGTTCCGCCGTTACATTTTCCTGCGAAGAGACGTATTCGAGGTGCTCCACCATATCCGTTATTGAAATACGGGAAAAATCATAAATCTGACAACGCGACAGGATAGTCGGCAGCACTTTATGCTTTTCAGTAGTAGCCAAAATAAACAGGGCATGATGAGGAGGTTCTTCCAACGTTTTCAAAAAGGCATTGAAAGCCGCCGAACTCAGCATATGCACTTCATCGATAATAAATACTTTGTATTTCCCGATAGCAGGCGGAATACGTACCTGGTCGATCAGCGAACGGATATCGTCCACCGAGTTGTTGGAGGCGGCATCCAGTTCATGGATATTATAAGAACGCTGCTCATTGAAAGCCTGGCACGATTCGCATTCGTTGCAAGCTTCACCATCGGCTGTCGGGTTCAGGCAGTTGATCGTTTTAGCAAAGATACGTGCACACGAAGTTTTCCCGACACCACGCGGTCCACAAAAAAGATAGGCATGAGCGAGCTTGTTACTTTGTATTGCATTTTTTAGTGTAGTGGTAAGAGACTTTTGCCCTACGACACTACGAAAAGTAGAGGGGCGATATTTTCTTGCCGATACAATATAATTGTCCATTCTTTGCTTTTTTATTAACAACACAAAGATATACAAAATAATTCATTTACCTTTGCAAAAACGAAGTTCCATGTCACGCATAAAAGACTTTTACAACAAGTATCTATCCAAGATAAATGCCTATTGGCTGGTTATCATCGGATTTCTGATCCTCACTTTTACGGTGGGCGACAGCAATTTGTATAAGCGGTATACGTACGACGAAAAAATCCGCAGCTTGGAAAAAGAGATCAAACATTATCAGAAAGAGATTGAGATAAACAGTAAGAAACTGAACGATCTTCGCACCGACAAGGAAGGTCTGGAACGGTTCGCCCGTGAAGAGTATTTCATGAAGAAGCCGAATGAAGACGTCTATATCATCAAAAAGAAATAATGAATCAAAAAGCAAGAACTATCATTTTTAATACGGCCGGTTTACTGATACTGGCGGGTGCTGTACTGTTCCTTACCAAATGGTTTCTGGCACCCTATCTATTTGCCGTAGGTGCTGCCGGAATGGCGGTCTGTTTCCTCACATTACCTACCCAGGATATGGAGTTTCGCGAACGTCGTCTGCACCGTTTCAACGTGATCGCTTCCATTCTGATGATCTGTGCCTCCGGACTCATGTTCAAGGATATGAAAGAATGGGTGATCTGCCTGACAATTGCAGCCATCCTGCTGCTCTACTCATCATTCGTTTCAGGTAAAAAGAAATAAATACATTCTATGTTTTCCCCAAAATATTTTTTCCTGTGGGGAATTTCACCCATCACTGTGGGGATAAAGTCCCACGTATATGGGGATTTTCACCCACTAGAGTGGGGATTTTTTTTTACTGTAATAGAAATTATACATAATGACATAAAAAAAGCTGTTACAATACTGCAACAGCTTTTTCTATATATTACTTTTAATCTTTGCTTACTTTCCGCTGGAATAGCTCTTGTTTAATAAGTCGATCAATTCGTTTGTGATATCGTAAGCATCGCCTGCCAGCAAAATATTGTCTTCTGCCGTATTGCTGAAAATTACCTGATATCCTTTATCCTTATTATATACTTTCAGTTTTGAAACAACTGTATCACGAAGCTGTTCGTTCAACTTCTGGCGTTCTACCAACAGATCTTGTGACAATTTAGCATCCAGGTCTTTCAGTTCCTGTTCTTTTTTCATCAAACGTTCCTGTTCCTGTTGAGCTCTTTCACGAGTAAGGAAGGCATTATTTTCCATTTTACGATAGAACTCCTGCACTTCGGTCTGCAAGGTACGTGCCTGCTGAGTTACATTCGCACGCGAATTTTCTTCTTTTTTCAGGAGCTGTTCATTCAGATCCTTGAAATAATTATAATTAAGCAAAAGTGAATCGACATTGACATAAGCGATAGGAAGCAGATTCGTTGTATCGCCTTCTCCGGATGCAAATGTTTTTGTTACAGTCGATTCTTTCTTGTCGGAAAATTGCATTATGAACAATATCACGACAGCCACCGCGAGCACACCATTAATTACGTAGTTAATGTTCTTCATAAAGTGTAAATTAAATCCTTATTTTATTCTTCTATTTCTTTCAACCGATCATATAGATTCTTTTGCTTGGCCTGTTCCCGGTCTTGCGTTTTCGCACAATGTATCCCTTTTTTACCTAGTGCTCTGTTACCACCCACATGCGTATTCGGGAAGCGTCCCCCTTTCTTGAATATCACTTTTATGGCAAGCAACACAACACAAATAACAAGAATTATGACCGTAAGCAATATCGTTGTAAGCATTTTCTCTATATTTGTGGACGCAAATATAAGAGTTTAAGTGATTACAAAGTATCTTTTTGGTATTTAATTCTACTTTTTTTCATACACAACTCGAAAAACGATCACATTATTAACTATAGAGTAACATCTATAATATATTGTAACATTATGAAGATTACTGACTTAAAGCCTGAAATCGTTTGGAAATTCTTCCATCAGGTAACCCAAGTGCCCCGTCCTTCAAAGAAGGAAGGCAAAATGATCCAGTATCTGGAATCGTTTGCAAAAGAGTATAAAATCGCTATAAAAAAAGATGCAGCCGGAAATATCCTGATGTCGAAGCCTGCAACCCCCGGATATGAAAACCGGCCGGTTGTCATCCTGCAGTCTCACATGGATATGGTTTGCGAAAAGAATAACGGGACAGTTCATGATTTTGATAACGACCCGATCGAAACGATCGTCGACGGCGACTGGCTGCGTGCCAACGGAACGACACTCGGAGCCGACAACGGTATAGGTGTTGCTGCCGAACTGGCTATCCTGGCATCCGACGATATCGAACACGGACCGATAGAATGTCTGTTCACCGTGGACGAAGAAACTGGTCTGACCGGAGCTAAAGCACTTGAAAAAGGATTCATGACCGGTGACATCCTGTTGAATCTGGACAGCGAAGACGAAGGTGAGATTTTCATGGGCTGCGCCGGCGGAAAAGACACGCAAGCCGTGTTCCATTGCGAACAGCGCGCAACCAATCCCAATATGTTATATTTCAAAATCAATATTAAAGGATTGAACGGCGGACATTCCGGCGGTGAAATTCACAAAGGATTGGGAAATGCCAATAAAGTACTGGTTCGCTTCCTGTATTTACTGAACAATGAAGCAGACTTCACGCTGTGCTCTATCGAGGGCGGTAATCTACGCAATGCGATTGCCCGTGAAGCACATGCAGTTATCGGTCTTTATCCGGAAGACAAAGAACAGGTACGCGTCCTGCTTAACAACTATACTGCCGATATAGAGAATGAACTGAAACATGTCGATCCGAATGTACAGATCACTATGGAATCGACCGATCGTCCGGAATTTTGTATCAGCAACTTCGACATGGAAAAAGTTATCTGGGCTTTACATGCCTGTCCTCATGGCGTGATCGGCATGAGCCACGATATCGAAGGACTGGTAGAAACTTCAACCAACCTGGCTTCCGTAAAAATCAGACAGGATGCAGAAACCCAATCATTCATCATCACAGTAGGAACCAGCCAACGCAGTTCCATCGAATCCTGCAAGAATATGATCGCCAACCAGGTCGCTTCCGTATTCAAACTGGCGGGTGCTGTCGTTACTCACGGTGACGGTTATCCGGGATGGGCTCCGAATCCGGATTCTAAAATCCTGAAAGTGGCACAGGATACTTACAAACATTTATTTAATAAGGATGCCAAGATCATGGCAATCCATGCCGGACTGGAATGTGGATTATTCCTCGAAAAATATCCTAATCTGGATATGATTTCTTTCGGACCGACATTAAGAGATGTTCACTCTCCCAACGAACGGATCGAAATTAAGACCGTCGGCTTGTGGTGGGCACATCTTCTGGAATTATTAAAAAGCGTACCGGCAAAATAAATTTAAATATTCTACGTTATAGAAAGAGGATTAACACTTTAATCGTGTTTTTCCTCTTTTTTTATGTTAAGGCCTGAAAACATTCTTTATAAATCGTTTGTTTATAAAGAAACAAGAACACAAAGGCATACATTTTAACATTTAGCGAAAATGAAAAGAATTACAGCGCCGTTGCTGATCATAAGTACAATTTTACTCAACCTGTTGGCTGGATGCGACGGGCTGGACGAAAATTACTCGACCAATCCAAACCACCGGTTGAGTTTCTCGACAGATACCTTATCTTTTGATACTGTCTTTACAACAATCGGTTCCGCCACAAAACAATTCATGGTTTACAACAGAAATGACGAACCTTTGAATATCGAACGGATTATTCAGGCATCGCCTGCTACCAGCGGTTTTCACATCAATGTAGACGGACGTAAAGGAGATAATTTTGAAAATGTCCGGATTGCCGCAAAAGACAGCATGTATATATTTGTAGAAGTGACCGTCAATCCGACCGGAAAAAATCAACCGTTATTAGTTCAGGATTCCATTCTGTTCAGTTGTAATAATATAACACAAACTGTTTTACTGGAAGCATGCGGACAGGATGTCAAGCTGATCAAAGGCGGACAGACATTAAGCGAAGATACCAGGCTGACGGCTGAACGTCCCTATCTGATATACGACAGTTTGATGATCGACAAGGGCGTAACCGTACAGATAGAAGAAGGAACAACCCTCTATATGCACAACAAGGCCAAGATCATTGTCGACGGCACACTGATCGCCGAGGGCACAAAAGATAAACCGATTGTCTTCCGTGGCGACCGTCTCGATTTTATCCTGGACGACCAGTTACCTTACGACCGTACCCCGGGACAATGGGAAGGTATTGTTTTCAAAAAAGAAAGTTTCAACAACCTATTTAATAATGTAATAGTACGAAACGGGAATAATGGTATTACCTGTGAAGCGTCTGATCCGGAAAAATCCAAATTGAAGATCAACAATTCACAGATCACCAATATGGACGGAAGTGTCCTGACTGCAATCAATAGTAATATCGAAGCGACAAACAGTGAATTTACAAATGCCACGATCAATGTCGTTCAGCTAAGTGGCGGTAAATATAGCTTTACTCATTGTACACTGGCGAACTATATATCTGCTAAACCCCGTCATTCACTGGCCCAAAATCCGGAACCCAGCTTCACTTTACGTTTATTAGACAATACAGCCGATAAATACAGTGAAATCGGTCCGTACGATTTATTGCAGGCCAACTTCGACAATTGCATAATCGACGGTAGCCTGGGAGCAGGAAAGGAAATTGAAATTTCAATGGGAACCAAAGCGACCCCATTAAGAAACGATAATCTGAAATATCATTTTAACCACTGTGTAGTAATGGCAGATCAGATCGACAGTGAAAACTTTACCGATGTCATTTTCGTAAAAGGGAAAGACGACAGTAAAATGGAATATCGGATGAACGGTGGAAAAACGAATAAATATATGTACGACTTCCGCCCCGACAAAGAAACAACTCCGGGTGTCGGCAAGGCAGACCTGTTCGTCTCTCAGAAATACCCGGTCGACCGGAACGGTGTCAACCGATTAACGAACAACGGACCCGATATCGGAGCTTACGAGTTTGTTCCAAAAGAAGAGGATGAAAAATAAAAACAATAGATATGACCAGGACCTTAACTATATTTATTTGCGTTCTAGCCTTTCTCTCCTGCCCGGCGAATGCCCAGTCCGGATTCAGGATCATGAGTTATAACGTAGAGAATCTGTTCGACACCGATGATAATCCGGATAAGAACGACAACGATTTCCTCCCGTCGGGTAACCATCACTGGACCCGCGGACGTTATTATCATAAACTTCAGCAGATAGCTAAAGTGATCAGTGCCGCCGGTGAATGGAATACCCCGGCTTTGGTAGCCCTTTGCGAAGTGGAAAATGATTCCGTCCTGATCCATCTGCTCAACCGGACACCCCTGAAACAACAACAATACCGATATTGTATGACACACGGTTCAGATACAAGGGGCATAAATACAGCCCTCCTCTATCAACGGGATCAGTTCGGCTACATCGGTCACCGGGAACATTCGGTTGTTTTCACCCGTAAAAATCATAAACACACCCGCAATCTCCTCCATGTATGGGGAAAAGTCATAACCGCAGATACACTGGATGTATTTGTCTGCCATCTCCCGTCCCGTTACGGAGGTGAAAAAGAGAGCGAAGCCGACCGATTCGATGCCGCCCGGACATTGCGGAACCTTTGCGACTCCCTGCTCGGAACTCGTACAAACCCTCAAATACTGATTATGGGCGATTTCAACGATACGGCAGAGAATGTCAGCATCACACAAATACTGGCAGCCGGAAAAATCGGCAAAAGGATCGAAGCGAAAAAGTTGTACAACCTTTTTGCCGATCCGCACGTTCTGAATTATCCGGGAACCCATAAGTATCAGGGCGAATGGAATCAACTGGATCATATCATCGTCTCCGGAAACCTGATCGATACTACATCCTCCATGTACCTTCTCCCCGGAAGTAACCGGATTTTCGCACCGCCTTTCCTGCTCACCAACGATAAGACCTGGCAGGGGAAACGTCCTTTCCGCACCTATTACGGCTTTAAATATGAGGGCGGTTACAGCGATCATTTACCGCTCATTACCGACTTTTTATTATCTTTGCCTGACAAAGATTGAATAAAAATAAACATGCGAATACATCATATACTGGCAGGATTTCTCTTCTTCGCCGGAATTACAAGCATTACAGCCGAAGCACAGCAACTGCGCAAACCGATGGACCATCCCATCTTGCTTAGCGGCAACTTCGGAGAGTTAAGAAGCAATCATTTTCACTCGGGAATAGACTTCAAGACACAAGGTGTGGAAGGGAAACCGATCCACTCCGTACAGGCTGGATACGTCTCACGCATATCCGTCAGCCCGTGGGGATATGGCAACGGATTATACATCACACACCCGGATGGAACGACCACCGTTTACGGACATCTTCAGAAATTCTCCCAAAAGATCGCTGCCTACGTAAAAAACAAGCAGTATGAACTGGAGAGTTTCAACGTAAACCTGACACTCACACCGGAAGAACTACCGGTTAAGGAAGGTGAACTCGTTGCCCTGAGCGGGAACACCGGAAGTTCAGGCGGCCCTCATCTCCATTTCGAGATTCGCGATACAGAAACAGAAGAACCGATGGACCCGATCGAAGCGTACAAAGAATTGATACAAGACACAAAACCTCCTAAAATACAGGGTATCATGATCTGTCCGGTACAAGGAAAAGGAGTCGTGAACGGTAGCCGCCGAAAACTGGAACTAAAACCTGTCACCGCCCAAAACGACAAACAGACACTGACCGGCAAGATCGAAGCCTGGGGAGAAATAGGGCTGGCGGTAAAAGGCTATGACTATATGGATAATACCTCCAATATCTACGGAGTCAAGGAGATCACACTGACAGCCGACAGCCAAGTCATCTATCACAGTGACCTGACTCACTTCGCTTTCAACGAGACACGTTACCTGAACAGCTTCACCGACTTTGAAGAATGGAAAGAACACCGTTCCTTCTATATGAAAAGCTTCGTCGATCCCGGTAATCGTCTCCGCTTCATTGAAAGTATTGACCGCGGTATCCTGACGATCGATGAGCCTCGTACGTATCATCTGACCTACCGCTTGGCAGATGCCTTCGGCAATGCAACTCAACTGACTGTCCGGATTGAAGGGAAAGAACAACCTATTCCGGAAATCGACACGGATAATACCGAACTGTTTCATTGGTGGAGCGACAACCGCTTCGGAGCCAAAGGAATCCGTCTGACTATTCCGAAAGGAAATCTCTACGACGACCTGTATTTCCGTTATTCAGTAAAAGAAGACAGTACAGCGCTGGGAGCCGTACACACACTACATAATAAACCGGTTGCCTTGCATAAATCGGCTAAACTTTCCCTCCGGCTGCAGACAGACACACTGGAAAACAAGCTGCAATACGGAATCGTCCGTCTGCAAAACGGTCGCAGGTCATGGACAGGAGGCGTTTACCGTAACGGTTGGATCGATGCCGACATAAAAGAAATGGGGACTTACACCCCGGGGCAAGACCTTGTTCCTCCGACCATTACACCACTCAACCCGGCTACATGGGTCAGCAAACAGGCTATTTCATTCCGGTTATCGGATAATCTGAGCGGTGTACAAACTTACCGGGGGGAAATCGACGGCCAATTCGTCTTATTCGAGATGAACAGCAAGTCCGTTATCACCTACCATTTCGACAAAGAACGGCTGGCAAGAGGAAAACATACATTAAAACTGGTCGTAACAGACGCCTGTGGAAATCAATCCTCTTATACTTATCCGTTTACATGGTAAAAAAGAACTTTGCTTTTTTCTTCAAAATAAGGCTGCAAGCCATTGTTTACAACAATTAATTTGTATCTTTGTTATCTCGTAAACCAAGAGATTACACATTATAAATGCAAGATATCTAGGTATGGAAAACAACGAACTGTTAGAAATGGTAAGAAGTAAAGCCCAAAGCTGGCTTACCAAAAGTTATGATGCCGAAACAAAAGCAAAAGTACAGGAATTACTGGACAACGAAGATCCGACAGAACTGATCGAATCATTCTACAAAGACCTTGAATTTGGTACAGGAGGTTTAAGAGGTATCATGGGAGTAGGAACCAACCGTATGAATATTTATACAGTCGGTGCAGCTACACAAGGTTTATCAAATTATCTGAAAAAAGAATTTGCGAACCTGGATCAGATCAAAGTTGTTATCGGACATGACTGCCGTAACAACAGCCGTAAGTTTGCTGAAATTTCGGCCGACATCTTCTCTGCCAACGGTATCAAAGTTTACATGTTCGAAGACCTTCGTCCGACACCGGAAATGTCTTTCGCCATCCGTAAACTGGGATGTCAGAGCGGTATCATCCTGACAGCATCGCATAATCCGAAAGAATACAACGGCTACAAGGCTTACTGGGACGACGGTGCACAAATGATCGCTCCGCACGACAAGAATACAATTGCCGAAGTAAACAAGATCCGTAATGCCAGCGATATCAAATTCAAAGGCAATAAGGAACTGATCGAAATCATCGGTGAAGAAATCGATAATCTGTATATCGACGCTTTGACAACTATTACCCTTTCTCCGGAAGCTATCAAACGTCATCACGATATGAAGATCGTTTACACTCCGATCCACGGAACAGGTGTTAAGATTATCCCGGCTGCATTGAAAGCATTCGGATTCACCAATATCATCCACGTTCCCGAACAGGATGTGGTAAGCGGCGACTTCCCGACAGTTATCTCTCCCAACCCGGAAGAACCGGCTGCATTGGCTATGGCTGTCGAGAAAGCAAAAGAAACAGATGCCGAACTGGTACTGGCTTCCGACCCGGATGCTGACCGTGTAGGTGCTGCCGTTAAAAACAACGACGGTGAATGGGTGTTGCTGAACGGTAACCAGACAGCCTTGATGTTCGTTTATTACCTGATTACTCGCTGGAAAGAACTGGGTAAGGTGAACGGCAAAGAATATATCGTAAAGACAATCGTTACAACCGAACTGATCCGCACAATCGCTGAACGCAACGGTGTTGAAATGTACGACGTTTACACCGGCTTCAAATGGATTGCCGACGTAATGAAGAAGAACGAAGGCAAGAAGAACTACATCGGTGGTGGCGAAGAAAGCTACGGATTCCTTTGCGAAGACTTCGTGCGCGACAAAGATGCAGTTTCTGCATGTGCTATCCTGGCTGAAATCGCAGCATGGGCAAAAGATCAAGGCATCACCATGTATCAGTTGTTGCAGAACATCTATGTAGAATATGGTTTCTCAAAAGAAAAAGGTATCTCTGTTGTGAAGAAAGGCAAGAGTGGTGCCGAAGAAATCGAAGCCATGATGAAGAACTTCCGCGAAAACCCGTTACAGGAAATTGCCGGTTCAAAGGTTACATTGTTCTACGATTATGCTTCTCTGAAAGGATTCAGCTACATCGACAACGAAGCTATCACTTTGGACATGCCGACCACTTCCAACGTTCTTCAGTATTTCACAGAAGACGGCACAAAGATCTCTATCCGTCCTTCAGGTACGGAACCGAAGATCAAGTTCTACTGCGAAGTTCATTCTAAGGTAAACAGCTTGGAAGATCTGCCTGCTGCAGAAAAGGCTGGTGAAGAAAAGATCAATCAGATTAAGGCTTCTTTGGGTATTTGATCGAATAACTAAAGCAAAATAAGAAACGGGGCAAGAGATTTAACTTCTCGCCCCGTTTTTTGTTATCTAGGAATGTACACTGACTGTCCCCTTCCTTCCCGCCATACTATATATATACCAGACGGAAGCGAATAAGTATAGTCACCCGGTTGAAGCTGTTGATAAGAATAGACTTTTCCATTATAATCAACAATCAAGACTGAGGATTTTGTGGAGACTGAAATATACAATAGTTGAGAAGCCACACGAATCTGCCAATCGTCTTTGAATACAGGTCTATTATCAACACTCTCTTCATTCTTTTGAATACCTTCGACTGTTATTGTAATATCCCGACTTACCGATCGTATACGATACGAACGCCTACCGGCTGCATTCACAAAATGCAATTCTACAACATCGCCATTTACCCGAACGATAGGCTCAGATTGATCATAATCTTCCTCCAATGACAGATAAAGATAAAAACTTCCGCCTTCCTCTATTCGCTCCGGGTCAGATAGATCACAGGAAATAGTAGCACCTTCCAACTCCGGAATGGATACAGTATAATAAACGGGGTCAGGTTCGGGCTCAGGGTCAGGGACCGGGTTTTTAACTATTCCTGAAATACGAATCCTTATATCTTTATCAATATCAGAAACAACATAATAATAAGTATTCCCTTCTTTCGTAAACGACACATCTCCTGCCGATGCCTTTACTCGGGGAGTAGATTGATTATAATCTGACAATAATCTCAATGAAAAACAGAAATCATCCCCTTCCTGTACCTCCGTATCTCCCGAATTGGAAAGAACAGCTCCTCTAATTGATTGAGGTAAACGAACTGTATAATGGACTAATTTAGGTGTCCACTGAGCAACAAACGTAGTTGTTTGGGTTATAGGTTTTTCTATATTTTCGGCATTACTCCAACCTGTAAAGTCAAAGAATTCTTTCGTCGGATCTTCGGGCTTGACTGCGAGTTCATCTTTTAAAATGATTTGCTGATTACAAATTTCTTCCGGATCTTCAGACAATAAAAAAGATACTGTAAAGAAAGCAAGAGAAAGCTCTTCTCCTTTTTTAAATGTAACATTTCCCATCTCTTCTTCTCCATATTTAATTGTATATGTAGACTCTTGCAGATAGTTTATCTCATTTATCGGCATTGTCGTTCCACCTTCAGCCATTAATGAAACAGGCTCTTCTTCCTCCCACTCTTCACCATCCAATGTCAGGGTAGAAACAACAGGGTAGAAAGGCTGATTACCGGTTACATTTCCTGTCAAAGTTCCATCCACAAAAATAGAACCTTGTTGATTATCCAATTGAAATTCCCCCTGAATAGTAAGACTACATCCTTCTTTAATCTCCAATGATTGATCCGGTTGAAGAGTCATATTGGAAGACAAAGAGACTTTTCCATATACATTACCCTTATTTCCTTCAAAAAGAATTCCTTTTGTTAATGTTGAGGTTACTTTATCGATGGAATTTACGGATAATAGTGCGTTATTGTTCAATTCAAAAGAATGAGATTCTTCAGCTTCATCCTCTTTTCCTTCGATAGAACCTGCTAGCATTAATGAACCTGAACTTTCTCCATCCGCAATTAAAGTCGCACCATTTGCAATAAGTATTTTAGCATCATCATCAGTTGAAGAACTCCATTGATTTATTCCCTCCCACGAAAGATGAACTTGGGATGCTGATTGTATTTCCAATGGTAAATCAGAGTTTATATTTACATTAATTAAATGGATAGAAACTGCATCGGTTGTGTTTACTACAATTTTATATGGAAATACTAGATTAACTTCTCCTTTTATAGTGATTTGTCCTTTCAGAACGACAAGTACATCATCTTCAAATTTATAATTATCTTCATCTCCTTCTATACTAAACATAAGTACCAAATGCAATGTACTATCCTTTTGGATACTATAATCCTGTAAAGTATTCCCATCCTCCAACTGTTTTCCTGCAAAAATCAATCGTTGTTGATCTGGCGGAATTCCTTCTTTATCCTGTATTTTAGCCTTAATATCTTCAATACGATCTGTAGGCTCTACTTCCAAAGTGATATGCTTTCCTGTCAATGTCTTTACAAAGATTTGCATAGCATACGAGTCTTCCGCATACGACAATCCAACAAATAATAGTAATAAAAAAAAGAGTTTGTTTTTCATAATGCAAAACTTGTGCCTGTGGTTCCCTCTTTAGGCTTGTAAAAAAATAAGGTGTGGGAACTATATAGCTTTATCCGATATTCAGGTCTTCGCACACCCATCCAATAGACAAAGCAATAGCTACCCACACCCATTTTATCATAGTTTACCAATCCTGATAATGCTATAACAAACAGGTTGAGTGCTATTGCTACCACCTTCATTGGATTAATCAAAGTTGCGAAGTTTGAATATCGAAGATAATTTCAATAACACCTTTCATATGTCCTCTTCATTTCCTCAACGCTATGAGTCTGAAGAATTGGTACAAATTTAGAAAAAGATTTGTATTTATGCAACTTCTCTTCCTATCATCATTCCTATACATCTCCCCAACTTCTATTTTTCAAAAACATCTACCATATCTACCACCCTCTCCCACTCGCTTTGTAAATAAAAGCCTCCAAGGGTGATGGTAGATAAAAAAGTATCCACCACTACCCTTGGAGGCGTTTATTTACAAGGCGTACAGAAAATTGTAGTAGATGTGGTAGATGTTTTAAAAAAATCAGTGTGAATATTTTATTCATTTACCAATAACGGGCACGAATGTCTTTAACCAGTTTCTTCAATACGAAATTGTGCATCCAATACAAATATGATTCTTTGCCATATTTCACAAAAGACTCTCTTTCCCAAAACAAAGCGGCAACAACGAAGCCGCACTCTCTGCCACCATCACTTCCTTCGTTCCGCAAAGCAACACCTTGACAGGCCGGCCATATCGCTGCTCCGTTTCCAGCAACACTTGCCGACAGGCACCGCAAGGCGAAATGCTCTCCACCTGCTTTCCGCCTGTTGCCGCAGCAATCGCCAAAGCCACAACAGGGATATCCGGATACTGATGCCCGGCATGAAATAAGGCTACCCGTTCGGCACACAAACCGGATGGATAAGCCGCATTCTCCTGATTACTTCCCGTCACAATCGTTCCGTCCGCCAACAAGACCGCCGCACCGACATGAAACTTTGAATAAGGAGCATACGAATGTTCCGTCGCTTTCAAGGCAGCACGCACCAATGGCTGTTCTTCATCCGAAACTTCGTTTAACGGATAAACTGCTATTTTTGTTTCCAGTCTGATTTCCTTCATACAATCAAAATATTACTGGAAACAAAGATAGTAAATTTGTATCTTTGCCAGATAATTTATCCATAAATCAATTTCAGTAGATGCAAACATCACTACTCACACCCGATAAAGACCCGATGGGCGCGGCAATCGCCGATTATTATGCAAATGGGAAAGCGACTAAACTTCGTGTATTCTCTTCTATGTTTGACGAAGATGAAATACCGGTCAAGCAGCTGTTTCGTTGCTTTGAAGAAATGCCGGCGACGGAACAGGAAGCCCTTCGTCTGAGTAGCGGAAAGATACTCGACGTCGGTGCCGGCAGCGGATGCCACTCACTTGCCTTGCAGGAAATGGGGAAAGAGGTGAAGGCCATCGACATCTCTCCACTCTCGGTCGACATCATGCAGAAGAGAGGAGTGAAAGATGCCAGCTTGCAGAACTTCTTCAGCGAGCAGTTCACAGGTTCGTTCGACACGATCCTATTATTGATGAACGGTTCGGGAATTGTAGGTAAGATCAGTAATCTTCCGGCTTTCTTTCATACACTGAAACGCCTGCTGGCACCGGGAGGCTGCCTGTTAATGGATTCTTCCGACCTGCGTTACCTGTTTGAAGACGAAGATGGCAATCTCGAAATAGATATGGAAGACGATTATTACGGCGAAGTAGATTTTCGCATGCAATATAAGAACATCAAAGGCGATCGGTTCGATTGGTTATACATAGATTTTCAAACGCTCAGCCTGCATGCCGCCAACAATGGGTTTAAAGCTGAAAAGATACAGGAAGGGGAACACTATGATTATCTGGCTAAAATTAGCAGCATATAAACCAGTATTTTATAGATTATTTAGAAGAATAATATATCCAGCTTCATTATCTTTGCGAAAATAAATACTTTAGAGAGCTCTTTTATGAAACTAACGATACGTATTTTTTGCCTTTTATTTTTCATTGCGACATTTGCGGAAGCAGCAACCCATAGGAAAATACCTTCCTACGAAAAATATATAAAGACATACAGCGCCCTGGCTGTGGAACAACAAAGACAATACCGGATCCCTGCCAGTATTACGCTTGCACAGGGATTGCTTGAATCCGGTGCCGGTCAAAGCGACCTGGCACGCCGTTCGAACAACCACTTCGGCATCAAATGTCACTCGGACTGGCGTGGCGGACGTGTATATCATGACGATGACCTGCGCGGAGAATGTTTCCGGAAGTACAAACGGGTGGAAGATTCGTATGAAGATCATTCCAAATTTCTGAAACGCTCGCGTTATGAATCATTGTTCCGCTTGAAGATCACCGATTACAAAGGCTGGGCGAGAGGTCTTCAGAAGTGTGGTTACGCCACCGACCGTGCTTATGCGAACAAATTAATCAAAGTTATTGAAGATTACGAGCTCTATCGTTACGATTCAGGAAAAATACAGAAACCGACACATCAGGAAAAGAAAAAACAAAAATATCCGTCAGTCAGCTACACAATCTACAAAACATTCGGATTGCTGTATGTCTATGCCAAAGAGAATGACAGCTTCGACCAAATAGCACGCAACCTGGACTTCAGCGTCAGAGAACTGAAAAAGTTCAATGAAGTGCCGGAAGACTTCCCGTTGCAGAAAGGTGATATCGTCTATCTGGAAAAGAAGAAGAAAAAGGCAGACAAACCTCATTACGACCATGTTGTACAAATCGGAGAATCCATGCACAGCATCGCACAGAAATACGGAATACAGATCAAAAGCCTGTATAAGATGAATAAAAAAGACAAAGATTACGTTCCCGAAGAAGGAGATGTGCTTAAACTTAGATAAGTAACATAAAAAAATAGTATCTTTGCAGCCAAATATGTAAAAACAATGAGTGACCAACGTTACAACCTGCGCGGTGTATCCGCTTCAAAAGAAGATGTTCACAATGCAATAAAGAACATCGACAAGGGTATATTCCCTAAAGCATTTTGTAAGATCATCCCCGATATATTAGGCGGTGATCCTGAATATTGCAACATTATGCATGCTGACGGAGCCGGAACGAAATCATCCCTGGCTTACATGTACTGGAAAGAAACCGGTGACCTGTCTGTATGGAAAGGTATTGCCCAGGATGCATTGATCATGAACATCGACGACTTGCTGTGTGTAGGCGCAGTAGACAATATACTTGTTTCTTCCACCATCGGACGTAATAAACTGTTGATCCCGGGAGAAGTAATCTCCGCCATCATCAACGGAACGGACGAACTGCTGGCCGAACTGCGCGAAATGGGCGTAGGCTGCTATGCAACCGGAGGCGAGACTGCCGATGTGGGCGATCTGGTTCGCACCATCATTGTAGACAGCACCGTAACCTGCCGTATGAAACGTGCGAATGTGGTTGACAACAGTAATATACAAGGTGGAGACGTAATTGTCGGCATGGCTTCTTACGGACAAGCCACTTACGAAAAAGAATATAACGGCGGAACCGGCAGCAACGGTCTGACCTCTGCACGCCACGACGTATTTGCCAAATATCTGGCAACAAAATATCCGGAAAGTTATGATGCAGCCGTTCCCGGCGAACTGGTTTATTCGGGCGGACTGAAACTGACCGACCAGATCGAAGAACTGGGTATCGATGCCGGTAAACTGGTGCTCTCTCCTACCCGCACATACGCTCCTGTGATCAAAGTGTTGCTGGACAAACTGCGTCCGCAGATCCACGGTATGGTACACTGCTCCGGCGGAGCACAAACCAAAGTGATGCACTTTGTAGAAAACAAACGTGTGACAAAGAACAACCTGTTCCCTGTCCCTCCTCTTTTCCGTATCATTCAGGAACAGAGCGGAACGGATTGGAGCGAAATGTATAAAGTGTTCAACATGGGTCACCGTATGGAAGTTTACCTGTCACCTGAACATGCTGAAGAAGTGATCAGCATTGCCAAGAGCTTCAACATCGATGCACAGGTAGTTGGCTTCGTGGAAGAAGCAGATAAAAACGAATTGATCATTGAAAGCGAAAAAGGTCGCTTCGTATATTAATCTGATAAATGGCCGATAATAGTTTATTAGGAAGACTGGACGGATTAGTGAGCCGTTTTGAAGAAGTCGGGACTCTGATCACCGACCCGGCAGTGATTGCCGATATGAAACGGTTTGTAAAGCTCAATAAAGAGTACCGCGATTTGGAGAAGATCGTGGCTACCCGTAGCGAATATGTCAATACATTAAATGGAATAAAAGAAGCACGCCAATTACTGGAAACGGAGCAGGACCCCGAAATGAGGGAGATTGCCCGTGAAGAACTGGATACGTGCAATGCCCGTATTCCGGAGCTGGAAGAGGAGATCAAGTTACTGCTTGTCCCCAGCGATCCGGAAGACGACAAGAATGCCATCGTTGAAATACGCGGCGGAACAGGAGGCGATGAAGCTGCCCTGTTTGCCGGCGACTTGTATCGTATGTATATGAAGTACTGCGAAACCAAAGGATGGAAAGTCGCCCTGTCGAGTTGCAGCGAAGGTTCATCGGGCGGATATAAGGAAATTATCTTTACCGTCAGCGGTGAAAAAGCATACGGTACGCTTAAATATGAATCGGGTGTACACCGCGTTCAGCGCGTGCCCAGCACAGAGACACAGGGACGTGTACACACTTCAGCAGCCACCGTGGCTGTGCTCCCCGAAGCAGACGAGTTTGATGTTGAAATTAATGAAGGTGAAATTAAATGGGATACTTTCCGCTCGGGAGGTGCCGGCGGCCAAAATGTGAATAAGGTTGAATCAGGCGTGCGCTTGCGTTATGTCTGGAAAAACCCGAACACCGGCGTGAGCGAAGAGATCCTGATCGAATGTACGGAGACGCGTGACCAGCCGAAAAACAAGGAACGCGCGCTCACCCGCCTGCGTTCTTTTATCTATGACAAAGAACATCAGAAATACCTGGACGACATTGCCAACAAACGCAAGACAATGGTTTCGTCAGGCGATAGATCCGCGAAGATCCGGACATACAACTATCCGCAAGGACGTATCACCGATCATCGTATCAACTACACAATTTATAACTTATCTGCTTTCATGGATGGCGATATACAATCCTGCATCGACCAACTGACCGTTGCCGAAAATGCAGAACGTCTGAAAGAGGCCGAACTATAACAGTTTCACTATTTGACACAAGACAAGATGAACAAGCAACAATTATTCGAGAACATCAAAAAGAAACAATCTTTCCTTTGCGTTGGATTGGATACCGATATAAAGAAAATCCCGCAGCATTTACTTTCTGAAGAAGACCCCATCTTCGCTTTCAACAAAGCGATTATAGATGCTACAGCCGACTATTGCGTAGCTTACAAACCCAATCTGGCTTTCTACGAAAGTCTGGGTGTGAAAGGAATGCTTGCATTTGAAAAGACAGTCACTTACCTGCGTGAGAATTATCCGGACCAGTTCATTATTGCTGATGCGAAACGTGGCGACATCGGTAACACTTCCGAGATGTATGCCCGCTCTTTCTTCGATCATATCAAAGTTGATGCCGTAACAGTAGCACCTTATATGGGTGAAGACAGCGTGAAACCGTTCCTGATCTATCCGGAAGCATGGGTGATCCTGCTGGCTCTGACATCCAACAAGGGGTCACTGGATTTCCAAATGACAGAAGATGCCAACGGCGAACGTCTGTTTGAAAAAGTATTGAAGAAATCGCAGGATTGGGCTACCGACGAACAGATGATGTACGTTGTCGGCGCGACACAGGGAAAAATGTTCCTGGATATCCGCAAACATGCCCCCAACCATTTCCTTTTAGTACCGGGTGTCGGTGCACAGGGAGGCAGTCTGCAGGAAGTTGCCCAGTACGGAATGAACGATCAGTGCGGTTTGCTTGTTAATTCTTCACGTGCGATCATTTACGTAGATAAATCAGAAAAATTCGCATCATTTGCCCGTGAAGCAGCACAGGCTGTACAGCGTGAAATGGCAGGATATCTGCATGATAAGGGAATTATTCCCTGCAAAGCATAGGCTATCCCAATAATTTTCACCATTTTTGCAAACTGCTTTGTTCTTAGTGGAGCAGTCTCAATTCAAATACAATATAACAAAATAAGTAATGGAGTTATCAGCCCAACAAATAGCGGACTTTCTTGGCGGAACCGTTGATGGCAACCCTGAAGTGAAAGTCAGCAACTTCTCAAAAATAGAAGAAGGACAACCCGGAACACTGACGTTCCTGGCAAATCCTAAGTACGAACATTATATCTATAATACAGAAGCGAGCATTGTTCTGGTGAATAACGACTTTTCTCCGGCTGAACAAGTTACCGCTACTTTAGTAAAAGTAGAAAATGCTTATTCTGCTCTTGCCATGTTACTCAACCTGGTAGAACAGTCCAAACCTAAAAAGACCGGAGTTTCTTCAACCGCGTTCATCGCAACCTCTGCCACACTGGGAGACGATTGCTTTGTCGGCAATTTTGCCTATATCGGCGAAAATGTCCGGCTGGGGAAGAACTGCCTGATATATCCTAACACATATATCGGTGATAACGTGACTATCGGAGATAACTGCATTCTTTATCCGCACACGACCATCTACAACGGATGTAAGATCGGTAATAACTGTATCCTGCATGCCGGTTCGGTAATTGGTTCGGACGGATTCGGGTTTGCTCCCGAAGGAGAAAATTACAAGAAGATCCCGCAGTTGGGAAATGTCGTGCTGGAAGACAATGTTGAAGTTGGTGCCAACACGACGATCGACCGTGCCGTAATGGGTTCTACCATCATTCACAAAGGCGTGAAGCTGGATAATCTAGTACAGATCGCCCACAATGTGGAAGTCGGAGAAAATACGGTAATGGCAGCCCAGGTCGGCATCGCCGGTTCTGTCAAGATCGGCAGTCATTGTATGTTCGGCGGGCAGGTAGGCCTGGCAGGACATATCCATATCGCCGACCATGTGGTATTCGGTGCACAGGCGGGTGTGATCAGCGACATTAAGGAAGCAAAGACCGTACTGGGTGCTCCTGCCATCGATGCGAAAAACTTCATGCGTTCGAGTGCCATATTCAACCGTCTGCCGGATATGTATCGCACCATGGGACAGTTACAACGCGAGATCGAACAATTAAAGAAAGAAATTAATAAATAATTATATACGTATGCAGAAACAAAAGACGCTAGCCAAGAGTTTCTCGATGCAAGGCAAAGGCTTGCATACCGGACTGGACATTCAGATTACGTTCAACCCGGCACCAGAAAACCACGGATACAAAATTAAACGTGTTGACCTGGAAGGAGAACCTGTTATCGATGCATTGGCAGAAAACGTGGCCAGCACACAAAGAGGTACCGTTCTGTCAAAGAACGGCATTCAGATCAGCACTGTTGAACATGCTATGGCAGCCTTATATGCCTATGAGATCGACAACTGCCTGATTGAAGTGAACGCTCCGGAATTTCCGATCCTGGACGGCAGCTCACGCTTCTTCTCAGAAGAAATCCGGACAGCAGGAATCGTTGAACAAAACGCTCCGAAAGACTTCTATATTGTAAAGCATAAAATCGAAGTAAAAGACGAAGAAACTGGTTCTTCGCTGATCATCCTTCCGGATGAAAAGTTCAGCGTAAATGTTCTGATCTCTTTCAATTCTCCGGTATTGTCAAACCAGTTCGCTACATTAAACGATCTGAGCGAATTTCCGGAAGAAATTGCAGCTTCCCGCACATTCGTATTTGTACGCGAAGTGGAAATGCTTCGCCAGAACAACCTTATCAAAGGAGGTGACCTGGACAACGCGATTGTTATCTATGACCAGAAGATGCCGCAGGAAACACTGGACAAGCTGGCAGACGAAGTAGGTATTCCTCACAAAGATGTACACGAACTGGGTTATATCAACAATAAACCGCTGGTGTTCGACAACGAGCCTGCCCGTCACAAACTGATCGACGTACTCGGCGACCTGGCACTGATCGGCAAACCTATCCGCGGACGTATCATCGCAACCCGTCCGGGTCACAAGATCAACAACCAACTGGCCCGCATGATCCGCAAGGACATCAAGCTGAACGAGGTACAGGCTCCGGTTTACGATCCGAATGCGGAACCGATTATGGATATCAACCGCATCCGCGAACTACTTCCCCACCGTTACCCGTTCCTGCTGGTCGACAAGATCATCGAGATCGGCGGCAACTACATTGTCGGAGTAAAAAATATCACTACAAACGAACCGTTCTTTACCGGACACTTCCCGCAGGAACCTGTTACACCGGGTGTATTGCTGGTTGAAGCGATGGCACAGACAGGCGGTTTGCTCGTTCTGAATTCAGTAGACGAGCCGGAACGTTATTCGACTTACTTCATGAAGATCGACGGCGTGAAATTCCGTCAGAAAGTAGTTCCCGGAGATACGCTGATCCTGCGTCTGGAACTGCTGGCTCCTATCCGTCGCGGTATTTCAACGATGAAAGGTTACATCTTCGTAGGCGACAAGCTGGTTTGCGAAGCCGAATTTATGGCTCAGATCATTAAAAACAAATAATATAAAGAAGGCAATGAATCAATCCCCTTTAGCAGTCGTTCATCCCGAAGCAAAGATCGGTGAGAATGTAACGATAGATCCTTTTGCAGTAATTGAAAAGGATGTAGTAATAGGCGACAATTGTCATATATATTCACATGCAGTCATTCTCAACGGGGCACGGATCGGAAACAACTGTTCCATTTTCCCGGGAGCTGTAATTGCCGGTATTCCACAAGACCTGAAGTTCAACGGAGAACAGACAACCGCAGAAGTCGGAAACAATACGACGATCCGCGAATGTGTTACGATCAACCGTGGAACAGCCTCGAAAGGAAAAACCGTTGTCGGAAACGATTGCCTGATCATGGCATATTCCCATATTGCACACGACTGCGTACTGAAAGATCATATCATCATCGGGAATGCTTCCCAGATAGCCGGAGAAGTGGAGATTGACGATTTTGCTATTGTCAGCGGCGGCAGCCTGGTCCACCAGTTTACCCGCATATCGAAACATGTGATGGTTCAGGGTGGTTCACGTATCGGTAAAGATATTCCTCCTTATACACTGATCGGCCGCGATCCGATCGTTTACTGCGGTATCAATATCGTAGGATTACGCCGTCGCGGATTCACCAATCAACAAGTGTTCCTGATCCAGGATATCTACCGCACATTATACACCCGCGGTCTGAACAATACGGAAGCGCTGAAAGCGATCGAAACCGAATACGAACCCAGCATGGAAAGAGACTTGATACTCAACTTTATAAAAACTTCCGAACGTGGTATCGTCAGAGGTTCCATCGATGAGTAAACGGTAAGAAATACAAACTATTTCAAAAGGCTGTCAGCTTCTTTCAGGACTGACAGCCTTTTGTATTTATTTACTTCATGTAATACGCCTCTTTTTTTAGACTGTTATATATGGGTATTGATATTTTTTACTACTTTTGAACCAACAAAAAACTAAAAAGACTATGGTATTCAGATTCCTCATTCTATCAGATGAAGTAGATGACTTCAAACGCGAAATCAAGATTGATGCGGAAGCAACTTTCCTTGACCTGCACGATGCCATCCTGAACTCGGTTGGCTACACAAAAGATCAAATGTGCTCTTTCTTTATTTGTGACGACGATTGGAGTAAAAATACAGAAATTACATTAGTAGAAATGGACACCACTTCGGAAGTGGATAACTATATAATGGAGGAAACTCGCCTGGAAGAGTTGCTTGAAGACGAACACCAAAAACTTATGTTCGTTTTCGACTACATGACCGAACGCGCTTTCTTCATGGAACTCCGTGAGATCGAGCCGGGTAAGGATCTCGATAAAGCTGTCATCAGCAAATCGATCGGCCTCCCTCCTGCTCAGACAGTCGACTTCGACCAGTTCGAAGCCAAGAACACGAGTACAGAAATCGGAGAAGATTTCTACGGAGATTCAGAATACGACATCGATGAACTGGATAAGGAAGGTTTCGAAGGCTTAGGCGACGGACCGATGGATAACCCGTACGACGACGAGCGTTTTTAATAGATGAACTCCCTTGTCATATTACTCGGGCCGACAGGAGTCGGAAAAACCGAATTGAGCCTGCGTGTGGCAGAACATTTCGGTTCTCCTATTATTTCATCCGACTCCCGTCAGCTCTATAAAGACCTGCCTATCGGTACTGCCGCTCCTACTCCGGAGCAAATGGCAAGAGTCAGACATTACATGGTCGGAACGTTGAACCTGACTGATTATTACAGTGCCAGCAACTTTGAAGAAGACGTTATTTCCCTTTTAAATACACTTCACCAGACAACCCCGACAGTGGTTATGACCGGTGGTTCCATGATGTACATCGATGCCGTATGTAAAGGGATCGATGATATTCCGACTGTCACTCCCGCGATACGGGAAGAAATTTATACCCAGTTCGAGCGTGAAGGATTGGAAAATATTCTGCAGGAATTAAAAGAAGCAGACCCAGTGCATTATGGAGAAGTAGACCGGATGAACTACAAACGGGTTATCCATGCGGTCGAGATTTGCCGTATGACGGGAAAGCCGTATTCTTCTTTCCGCACAAACAGCAAAAAAGAACGTCCGTTCCGGATCATCAAAATAGGATTGACACGTGATCGTGAAGAGTTATACGACCGCATTAACTACCGTGTCGACCAAATGATGGCAGACGGTTTACTGGAAGAGGCCCGTAAAGTATATCCTTTCCGTCATTTAAATTCTCTTAATACCGTCGGTTACAAAGAATTATTCAATTATTTTGACGGCGAATGGTCGCTTGACCTGGCCATCGAAAAAATCAAACGCAACTCCCGCGTCTATGCCCGCAAGCAAATGACCTGGTTCAAGCGCGACGAAGAGATTGAATGGTTCCATCCGGAACAGGAAACAGAGATTATAAACTTCATTGAAGAGACAATATCTTCGTCTCATAATTTGTAAAAGTCAGAAGACTTCACTAAGCACTCCAAAACTACTTATTAAGTAAGCCTCAACTTACTTACCGAGTAACCTCTGAGCTACTTACTAAGTAGACTTTGATTTACTTATCGAGTAAGTCAGAGTTTACTTAGTAAGTAGGTTTAACAATCAATTTCTTTGAAAAGAAAGATTTTGATACAGTACATCCTTAATACTTAAATATTTTTCTTTACTTTTGTAATAATTCCAAGTAGCAACCAAGCGTGGCTTCGAACGGAAGGACATATTAGAAAGCGAAAAGCGTTTACGATATTATTCCTAATTCAGAAAATCGCCAATTTTCAACAACTCTGGAATAATAAACAATAAATGCTTGCGCTCTGTTTGTATACTTATTTGTTATAGGATAAGATTTATACATTATAGAGCGCGGGCTGTTGTTTTATTATCAGAGTTGTGGGTGTTTGGCGATACCTCTGAATTGGATAATTGAATGACAGTTCCCGCGCTTTTCTTATTATTAAACTTAAATTTATGCCTAGCAAAGGGAGCTCAAAGGCAGCTATTAGTGATATGGTAAGAGCTATTATTCTATTTTTATTTTTTACGGTTTACAATTTCACAGGGTATAGCCAAAGTACTTTAGAAATAAGAGTTAACCAACCTGGTACATTATCAGAAAAGTTACCAGAACGTGATGACAGCTATGTTACCCAACTAAAGATTATAGGTAATTTAAATGATCAAGATTTCAATTATTTAAGAACATGGGGATGGTATGATCCAAATGATATTTGCAAAAAATTATATGATCTTGATTTGTCGGAAACAATAGTTGACGAAATACCATCCAGTGCTTTTGCCGGATCAGGCTTACGGAAGGTCAAACTACCCAAAACTGTAAAAACAATATATGATTATGCCTTTGCTACTAATAATTTAATCGATATAGATCTTTCTTTATGCTCTAATTTAACGTCTGTAAGAGCGTGGGCATTTAACAACTGTTCTCGTTTAGGTGTTATTGATTTTAGTGAGTGTATTTCACTAGATGAAATAATAAGTGAAGCTTTTGCAAATTGCAACCAGTTAAAGATATTAATTTTTCCACCAAATATCAAAGATATCCGATTTCAAATTCCAACTTCCAGCAATCTCGAATATATAGAAATACCTTCCTCTATAGAAAATATTTATTTTTATGGAAACAATAACCAACGTTTTTCTCCACAAGTAAAAATAAAGTCATCAACACCACCTTCCTATTCTACAAATAGTGATAATATATCTCCTGTAATTTATGTTCCGTCAGGTACAGAATCCAATTATTTTTCAAAATGGGGACGTGGTGTTAAAGGATATGATCAATCCAAAATAACAAATGTTAAATTAAAGTACAATGAAGGAGGAATTGTAAAAGTTCGAAATAAAATATATCAATCCGGAGAAAATATCAGTGTTGAAGATGGTAGTCTATTCTATGCTTACATAGAACCCAACATTGGTTATCATATAAAAAATATATCCAATATGGCATCTCGTGGTGGAGGTATATATTTATTTGGCAATTTGTATGAAAACAGTGAAAGCACCATCACTTTTGAAAAAGATGATTTGGTTCCTTTTAAAATTAATTATTCAGATGGTGGAATAGTCAAAATAAACGACAACCTCATAAATGCAGGAACTTCAGTAAAAATAGAACCTCTTAAAGATGTAAAAGTTTATATAACTCCAAATGAAGGATATCATTTAATAAATGTCAGATTGGATAATATTGATGTGACAAATCAAGTTAAAGATGGTATATTAACAATTCTTTCTAAATTTTCGAATAAAGAACTTAGTGTTTCATTTGAAAAAGATCCTCCTGTTACTTACACGGTCAAAGTCTCTTGCCTTAGTAACAGTCTTTGGGGAGATGTTATAGTAAACGATACCCAAATAATCGACCAAGAAACTTTTACTGTTGAAGCATTGACAGATCTGTCAATATCAATCATTCCAAAACAGATAAATAATGGCTATTTGAAAGAAGTTAAAATTGGAACAACGGATGTGACAGATCAAGTAAAGGATAATCTCTTAACGATCCACTCAATATCTGAAGATAAAGAGGTTACTGTTTCATTTGGTCAAAACTACAATGTAATAGCTCGTTATTCAGAAGGTGGAACAATAAAAATAAATGGAAACATAGTAAAAAATAGTTCTGCTACCGTTATTTCTCCATCAACTAATGTCCTAATATCTATAATTCCAAATGAAGGTTATCACATAAAACTTTTTGAATTAGGTCCACATTGGGACAAAAGAGAAGATGTGACAAATCAAATAGAAGAAGGAAACTTTATTATTCACTCGATATCAGAAAATAAAATAATGAATGTTATTTTTGAAAAGGATGATTTAATAACCTATTCTGTCAAAGTTTCTTATTCAGGAGAAGGGATTGTAAAAGTTAATAATAAGGAAATCACAAATAATACATCAATAAACATCTTTGAAGAATCAATAGACGTACAAATTTCAATTATCCCGAATAAAGGTTATCATTTAAAGCAAGTAACAGTAGGAAATACCGATATGACTGAAAAAGTCAAAGAAAATCTATTACTACTTCCTGCTATATCTGAAAATAAGGATATTAAAATCACTTTCGAAAAAGATATACCGACAAACTATACTTTTAAAGTATACTATTCAGGAGTTGGATCAGTTAAAATGAATGATAAAATCTGTAGGAATGGAGAATCAATTACCGTTCCTACTACAGACGTAAAGTTTCTTTTTATTCCTGAAGAAGGATATTATTTGAAAGAAGTACAACTTGGAACTACCAATATAACAGATCAGATAGTAAACAACAGCTATATCATTCCTACAGTTTCATCAAACACATCAATATCTGTTACGTTTGAAAAAATTCCGACCTACAAATTAAACATTTCTATATCAGGAGGGGGTAGCATCAAGATTGGGGATAAAGTTATAACACAATCTACTTATATTTCGGATATAAAAAAAGGGAATTCTATTCTTATAGATTTTCTATCTAGTAAATATTATGTTATAAAAAGTGTTACTATTGGAGATCAAGATATTACAAATCAAATAAAAGACGATGTTTATGAAATAAAATCAATAATGTCTGACCTTACGCTAAAAATTGAATATATCCGAAAGCAATACACATTATCTGTAAACATTCAAGGTGCAGATAAAATTCAAATAAATGGAGAAGATATAACAAATGGAAGCTCAATCACCACAAACTCCGGATATAATCGCATTGATATATCTTCTGAATATTATTTAATAAAACAAGTTTTGCTAGATAATGAAATTATAGAAAAAGGACCTAGTGGTTATATAGAAATAAGCATGGATAGTGATAAGAAATTAACTATTATTGCAGAACTACGAGAAAAAAGAGAAGTCTCTCTGACATCAGAAGAGCCAGGGACATTGGCATCACATCTTTCTGAGGAAGACATGAAAATGGTGACAGATCTCAATATAAGTGGAGAAATAGATCAAAGAGATTTTCTTGTATTGAACCAAATGCAATCTTTATATAAATTGAATTTGATAGTAACAATAAGAGAATACAATAATTATCCAGCTAACACAATACCTGAAAATGCTTTTCATAATAATAAAACCATAAAAATGATTGATCTTTCTAATTCAATAGAAGCAATAGGAAAACAAGCATTTTGGGGTTCAGCAATATCTCATATTAAAAAACACGATGAAAACTTGACAAAAATAGGAGAAGAAGCATTTAAAGATTGCCAGTATCTCATTACTATACCTTCTACTTATAATGTCCCTGTTATAGAAAAAAGTACTTTTGAGAATTGCTCTAGTTTATCGGCTTTACCTTCTTTATACAATTTAATAGAGGTGAAAGAATCGGCATTTAGAAATTGTAAGAGCCTGTCTGTAGATTTAGGATCATCTTTAGAGCGTATAGGTAACTATGCTTTTGAAAATGTGAAAGAAATAAATACACTTCCCGTTTTTCAAGGTGAAGCAAAGTTATCATATATAGGTACAGATGCTTTTAAAGGAACTCAAAGTAACCGTTTTGACTTTAGTAACTACCCATATTTACAAGAACTACCAAATTTCGAGGGAAGTTCTAATTTAAACCACATAACATTCCCACCGAACGTAAAAGAAGTTCCTGCCAATACATTTAAAGGTTGTACCTCTTTACAAGAGGTGTATATGAATAATAAAATAGAACGTATCGCAGAAAATGCTTTTTGCGATAGTAACGGTATTTCTTATTTATATGTTCCCGTAAATAACACACCGGAAATTTTCACAAATAGTTTTAGTGAATTCTGTTATATTAATGCTGCACTCATAGTACCGACTGACTACATGTATTTCTATCGCCACCATGCAGTTTGGAGTAAGTTCACTGAGATAAAACATTTAGGGAATGATTCCCATAGGCAAATTAGTGCAACTATTTCGGAGGGAGGACATGTTTTGTCAAAAGCGGAAGAGGATATGTATCCTAATAACACTTTTGATACTGGTAGTTACAATTCTATTTCATACCCAACATCTTCACGTGTAGAGTTTATAGTTGAAATAGACAAAGGATATTCTATCGAATCCATTATCCTAAACGGAGAAGATATTACAAATACACTGGATAACAATAATAAATTCATCATTCCAAATCTAATGGTTGATTCTCACCTGGAGGTCAAATTCAAAAAAGAAGAAGATCCAACTGGCACAGAAACTATACATATCAATAAGCGTATTTATCTTTCCGGTTCTAACCAACTGGTATTTTCCGATTTCAAAATCGGTACTCATGCCATTGTGTTTGATGCCAGCGGACGTATGATTAAACAAATAACAATACGCAATAACATGGAAAGAATCGATTTACCAGGTAGAGGTATTTATTTTGTACGAGTGGAAAATAAATCGACCAAAATCATTCTATAGCTTATAATTTTTCTAATCTCTCTAATAAAAAAGTAGCCTGTATGTTTACGATCAAAAACATACAGGCTGCATTCTTCTATAGCTCATAGTCTATACATTATATACTATTTCATAAACACAAAATACACCGCCAGTACCAGACAGACACAAGCCGCCAAATGGTTCCAGTGAAAAGACTCTCCTTTAAATGCGGTGGCACTAAAAATGACGAAGACAATCAGAGTTATAATCTCCTGAATTACTTTTAATTGCATCAAAGTAAACGGACCACCATTATCTCTGAACCCGATCCTGTTCGCCGGTACCTGCAGGCAATACTCTGCCAAAGCCAATATCCAACTAAATAAGATCACACCGATAAGAGGCAAATGAGCAAACCAACTGAATTGCTGCTTCATCTTCAAATGACCGTACCAGGCACAAATCATAAAAATATTGGAACCGATCAATAATAGTATTGTATATAACCCTTTCATTTCTTATTTGTTTTTTGAGGTAGATAATCCGTTTGTATATTCGACATGCTGTTCCAAATGCTGTAACGCGCCTCCGGGTTGATAGCCTCCAACCGTGCCAGCACCTCTTTCATATCCGAACGGCTGGAACCCGATTCATAAGGACAGTTCTTGATCTGTTTACGATATCCCCGCCACTCCGCAATACGGATCAGCTCTTTTTCTTCAACCAGGCACATCGGACGAATGATCTCCATATCGAATTTATCCATCTTCAAACGCGGAGGCATCGTCCCGATCGCCCCCTGATGCGTCATGTTCATCAGCAACGTTTCGATGATATCATCCTGATGATGTCCCAAAGCAATCTTGTTACAGTTGTGCTTTTTCGCAATATCGAACAAAGCTTTCCGGCGTGTCCAGGAACAAAGAAAACAAGGCGATTTACGGGTATCTGTCGAAGCATTGAAACTCGTTTCATGAACGATAAAAGGCAATCCATGTTCGTCGGCACAACTTTTCAGATACTCCATATCCGAGCTGTAAGGAATGTTCGTCATGACAATATGCGCCACAACCACCTCAAAACGGGGATGATATATCTTGGAACGCCGTCCCAACAGATCGACAAGAGCCAACGAATCCTTTCCGCCCGACAATCCGATCAGGATACGGTCGCCATCAGCGATCAGACCATATTCATAAATAGCCTTTTTCACCTTTTCTTCTACTTTTCGGAACAAGAGCTCTTCTGCAGTCAACTTTGCCATCTCTATTCTTAAATCGGGCACAAAAATAGATATTTATCCAATGAATTGTATGCTTAACTAAAAATATTATTATCTTTGAATCAGTATAATTATATTATAATAAGAGACATGAGCCGGTTATCTAAGAAACTGTTTTACACAATTGGAATTACATTACTTTGCTGCAGCCTGCAAGCACAGAGCCTGGACCAGGCAAAAAAACTATATAATGAAGGTCAATACGCCGAAGCGAAGCCTGCCTTTGAGAAACTGGTGAAACAAGCTCCCAGTAACTCCTCCTATAATCTTTGGTACGGTGTCTGTTGCTATGAGACCGGAGATATTACCGGTGCGGAAAAATATCTGAAAGTAGCAGTCAAACGTAAAGTGCAGGATGCTTACCGTTACCTGGCAGACGTTTATTATCAGACTTACCGTTTCGATGAATCAGCCGAAATGCTGGAAGATTACATCGACCTGCTGACGAAAAAGAAACAAGATACACAAGCATTCGAAGACAAACTCAGCCTGGCTGAGAATGCCCACCGAATGATGGAAAAAACAGAAAATGTTCAAATCATAGACAGCATTGTTGTCGACAAAGAGGATTTCCTGACAGCTTATACGTTAAGCGAAGAAAGCGGAACACTGGCATCTTTCAAAGACTTCTTTCAAACAAACGAGCCTGTCACCTCCTCTGTGTATATGAACCAGAAAGGCGACAAGATCTATTATGCACATGCTACGGACAACGACCGCTACTGCCTTTTCACCCAGTCCAAACTGATCGACAAATGGGGAGACGAGAAACAGTTGCCTATGAACATCAATAGCAACGAAGACGACAACTATCCCTTTGTCCTGTCGGATGGTGTTACGATCTATTATGCTTCCAAAGGGAACGGATCGCTCGGAGGGTATGACTTATTCGTGACCCGTTATAACATCAACTCTGACACTTATCTGGCTCCGGAACAGTTGAGCATGCCTTTCAACTCACCATTCAACGATTACATGATGGTGTATGATGAAACGAAAGAATTGGGATGGTTCGCTTCAGACCGCTTCCAGCCGGAAGACAAAGTTTGCGTCTACCTGTTCATTCCTAATAACGAACACAGCCGCGTGGAAAGTGAAGACATCGAAGTGAAACGTGCCCGTGCCGCCATTACCTCCATTCAGGAGTCCTGGAAACCTGGAAGCGACTACAGCAACCTGGTGGAACTGGCTCATAAGGAAATTCCTTACGGAGAAGTGAAGATCGAAAAAGATTTCGAGTTCGTGATAAACAACAGCTTGGTTTACTATAAACTGGATGAGATAAAAAGTCCGGAAGCCAAAAGCTACTACGGTAAAGTCGTTGCACTGAACAAACAGATAAAAGAGCTGAATGAAAAACTGGCGAATTTAAGAGCCTCTTATTCCTCGGGTAATGGAGCTAAAAAGGAACAGTTGAAATCGTCCATCCTTGAAGCGGAAGAGCAACTAAACAGTCTGCTCGACCAGCCGGAAGAATTGGAAAAGAAAGCTCGTAACATCGAAATAAATTATTTAAAAAGTAACAGATAACGAATCCGCAACTATTATGATCTGGGAAATAACCATTATTGTCTTTTTAATGCTGGTAGCCATCGTGCTTATCCTGTTGGAAATATTTCTTCTGCCTGGAATAACGATCGCCGGTGTCGGAGGATTTCTTTTCGCTGCAGCAGGTGTCATCTATGCCTACAACGTCAGTGAGATGGCGGGACACATAACTTTGTTCCTGTCGTTGGTCGCTTTTGCCGTAGCCTTTGTATGGTTATTACGTTCCCGATCGTTTCACAGGGTAGCCCTGAAAACGGATGTTGACTCGAAGCTGACTTCCAGCCGCGACCTGGGTATCGAACCCGGTGACGAAGGAGTCACACTTTCCCGTCTCGCTCCTATCGGAAAGGCCCGTTTCAAAGGTATTACCGTCGAAGCTAAGTCAATGGACGAACTGATAGACGAGAATACACCGGTTGAAGTTGTCCGTGTCGACGGTTATAATGTTTTGGTTAAGAAAGTAGAACAAACAGATATTCACGCTTAATTATATTTATATGGAAGAATTGAACTATTTGCCTTTTATCCTACTGGGTGCAGCGGTCTTGCTGCTGGCAATTTTCTTTTATTATGTGCCGTTCCTGCTGTGGATCTCGGCCAAAGTTTCGGGTGTAAACATTTCACTGATACAGCTGTTCCTGATGCGTATCCGTAATGTACCTCCTTATGTTATCGCCCGTGCTATGATCGAAGCGCACAAAGCTGGTCTTAAAACGTTGACTCGTGATGAACTGGAAGCGCATTACCTGGCAGGTGGACATGTTGAGAAAGTGGTTCACGCGCTGGTGTCTGCTTCTAAAGCAAACATCGACCTGCCTTTCCAGATGGCTACTGCTATCGACCTGGCCGGCCGTGATGTATTCGAAGCCGTTCAGATGTCGGTTAACCCGAAAGTGATCGACACACCTCCTGTGACTGCCGTTGCGAAAGATGGTATCCAGCTGATAGCCAAAGCCCGTGTTACCGTTCGCGCCAATATCAAGCAGTTGGTGGGTGGTGCCGGTGAAGAAACGATCCTGGCCCGTGTCGGTGAAGGTATCGTATCATCGATCGGTTCGTCGGAAAGTCATAAGACCGTATTGGAAAATCCGGACTCTATCTCTAAACTGGTATTACGTAAAGGATTGGATGCCGGTACAGCATTCGAAATCTTGTCTATCGACATCGCGGATATCGATATAGGTAAGAATATCGGTGCCTTCCTGCAGATGGACCAGGCACAGGCTGATAAAAATATCGCCCAGGCTAAGGCAGAGGAACGTCGTGCAATGGCTGTTGCCCTTGAACAGGAAATGAAAGCCAAAGCCCAGGAAGCCCGTGCGAAGGTGATCGAAGCAGAAGCAGAAGTACCAAAAGCAATGGCTGAAGCTTTCCGTTCAGGAAATCTGGGTATCATGGATTATTATAAAATGAAGAACATCGACGCGGACACTTCTATGCGCGAAGCCATAGCAAAGCCTGCCAATGCTCCTTCAAAACCGCTTAAAGACTAAAAAGATGAGAGTTATTCCCGAATCCGAATTAATCATAAATGCAGATGGAAGCGCTTTCCATCTGCATCTTAAGCCGGAACAGCTGGCAGACAAAGTGATCCTGGTCGGTGATCCTGACAGGGTTTCAACCGTTGCTTCTTACTTCGACACACAAGAGTGCGAGGTTTCCAGCCGGGAGTTTCATACCATCACAGGAACCTATAAAGGGAAACGTCTTACCGTTGTTTCCCACGGTATCGGTACAGACAATATAGATATCGTACTGAACGAACTGGATGCACTGGCAAACATCGACTTTGCAACACGCACGGTAAAGCCGGCATTCAAACAGTTAACCTTGGTGCGCGTTGGGACGTCGGGAGGTCTTCAGCCATTCGTTCCTGTGGGTACTTATGTGGCTGCGGAGAAGTCTATCGGTTTCGACGGGGTTATTTATTTCTACGCAGATACCGAACGTGTCAGGGATACAGCCTTTGAAGCTGCACTGAAAGAACAGCTGGACTGGAAGCTGTCCGGTCTTTCCCCTTATGTCGTTTCAGCCGATCATTCGCTGATAGAACAGATCACCCGCGACGATATCATTCGTGGTGTTACAATTGCAGCCAACGGCTTTTACGGTCCGCAGGGACGTGAGTTGCGTCTGCCGCTTGCCGATCCCAGGTTGAATGAAAAGATTGAAGCTTTCAATTACAACGGACGGCAAATCACCAATTTTGAAATGGAAAGTTCTTCCCTTGCCGGCCTCGCCGCCCTAATGGGACACCGCGCTATGACAGTCTGCTGTATCATAGCAGGCCGTGTGGATAAGAATATGAATACAAACTATAAAGGTTCTTTAACCGGACTGATAGAAACGGTATTGGAACGTATTTGATCCATCAGTCACAACTATTTATCTAAGCGAAAGACGAACGGTATAATTCCGTTTCTTTCGCTTTCTTTATTTGTAACAAACATAAAACAGCTTACGACTGTTTATATAATATAATGTAAAGAATATCATGGAACGGGAGAAAACAATCATTGATACGTTGGAATGGGGTAAAGAGATTTCCAACCGGGAGGAGAAAGAAAAGGTTGCCGATAAGATAGCCTCTATGGTAACAGACAATGATATTATCGGCATAGGCTCAGGGTCGACTGCTTATCTGGCCCTGTTGAAGATTGCCGAACGTATCCGGAACGAGCGACTTCATATCCGGGCAATCCCGACTTCCCAAGAAATAAAAATGACCTGTGCTAAACTCGGCATACCTTTGACAAGCCTTCTGGAGCACAAACCGAACTGGACTTTCGACGGGGCAGACGAAATAGACTTCAATCACAATATGATAAAAGGACGCGGTGGTGCCATGTTCAAAGAAAAACTGCTGATCAGTTCCAGTCCGCGGACATTTATTATTGCAGACTCCTCCAAGATGGTTTCGAAATTAGGCTCCCGCTTCCCGGTACCGGTAGAGATATTTCCGGATGCGTTGATCCATGTAGATCAGGCATTACGGTCGTTAAGCCCGGTAGAAATAAAACTCCGGATGGCACAAGGCAAAGACGGTCCGGTCATCACCGAAAACGGCAATCTAATACTCGATGTCCGCTTCGACAATATCCCGGACAACCTGGAAAATGCGATCAAATCCATTACCGGCGTGATAGAAAGCGGGCTTTTCATGCATTATGAAGTTCAGATATTAAGTAGCGAGAAACTATAAGCCAGAGTGATCATCTTCCTTTATTCGCCTCGATGAACTCTTTCGGAGTACAGCCATTCTTTTTCAGAAAAGCACGGTAAAAGCTCGTACGGTTAGAAAAGCCTGATTTGAAGACAATCTCATGAATCGTGAATTTGGATTTCAATAGTAAGTTTTCTGCCACTGCAAGTTTTCCGTCATATATAATTTCCTGTAGGCCTTTATCGGTTACCTCTTTTAATTTACGATATAGGCTACGCACGCTCATTCCTAATTCACTGGCAATAAAATCAGGAGATAGCTTCTCGTTCTGTATGTTCTTATTGATAATCGCATGTATTTTCTTTAAAAACTTCCGGTCCTCCGCATGTTGCAGTTTACCCATATCCAATTCATAAGCGCTTAACGGAGAGGCGAAGTAATCTTTCAAATCTTCCTTACGATTCAGATGGCCTCTTATCGTCGTCTTAAGATATTCACTGTCAAAAGGCTTCGTGATATAGAACTCTGCTCCCGCCTGAATCGCTTCTGTCTGTACCTTAATATCGTGTACGGCAGAGATTATGATCAAAGGGATATGGGAGGTACTTTTATCGGATTTCAACAAAGCAGCCAGCGTAATTCCGTCAATTTCTTCCATCATTATATCACATAATATGATATCAGTATGGTTATTAGACAGGATATCAATCGCCTTAGAAGAGTTGTTTATCGGCAATACATTAAAATCAGAAGACAAGAGATCACATATATACCAAAGCATTTCCGGATCATCATCGATTACAGTGACAGTAGGCCGGTCCTCGATATATTTGTATTTTATCGGAGGTAAAACAAATTCAGGAATAAGAGAGTTACTAATCGTACCCATCGCATTATCTTTTTCTGTTTTAGTAACTTGCAACGGAGGCAAATCAACCGTAAAAGTCGTTGTCTCACCGGGAATGCTCCGGGCGTTAATCTTTCCTGAGAGAAGTTTCACCATACCGGCAGTAATGGCTAACCCTAAGCCGTTCCGCTTCCATCCTTTTTGTTTCCCATAGTTATCCAGAACCGTAAATCGGTTAAAGATATGCCCGATATCCTCCTTGCTGATGCCTTTCCCTTTGTTTACTACTAAGATCCTAAGACTTCCGTTCTCCGTCGAAATGTCGACTGTTACCGGTTCTTCATTACTGTATTTTACAGCATTCGATACTAGATTAATCAGAATCGTAGTCAAAAAATTCTCATCGGAATTCCAAAAGATATTTGGTTCATACTGCCTTATCAGACTGATTTCCGAGCCTGACGTGTCGACCTTAAAGGCGTCGATCACCCGGTCTGCAATCTCTGAAACATTCAAGCTGGTTACCTCTGGCCGTTTATAGCCTGATTCCATCTGCTTAAAATCCATCAAATCACTGATCAGTAAATTCATACGTTTTGCATTCCGGTTAATGACATGAACGTATTTTATTGTCTGAGGATTTACATTCTTCTGTTCCAGGATCAGTTTACAAGGTCCTGAAATAAGCGTCAGCGGTGTACTGAACTCATGAGCGATATCCGTAAAGAAGTCAAGTTTGGACTCATATAAGCGTTCTCTCAGTTCGGCTTCAGCCTTTGCCGTATTTACTTTTTTCAACTCCAGGATCAAAGACTCAAATTTCCTCTTATTATACTCAGCACGTATAAGTGTATAATAAAACAACAGGATAGGAAGACAAGCTATCACGGCAACCAGATAGTTCATAAAATAATCCGGTGCATTTAACAGCCGATGTGTATAGAAAACATAGACGATTATGCCTAATACGAAATAGAATGTCCACAAAAGATACTCTTTCAAAAGACCGCTGTAAAATTTATCATAATATATTTCCTTCTCTATGTAGGCATGCATCCGCCAGTTTCCATAATAGAATAATGGAATAGCAATGATCAGTTCCTTCAGGTGTTGAATCGGTATCACCTCCATATTACCCAATGAGAAGTCAATCACCCAATGTATCGATTGCTGACAAACAATAGCCAAAAGAGCCGGTAAAATCCATTTCCGTATATCAGGCATAAAGTTGAGTATCATATTTTCTACGCATCATATTTTCTGCAAATGTATATAAATATCAGACTACAAAATGTAACAGGGAGTGACATTTGTGTTACTATTTGCGCCAAGGCATATATCATAAACACTCCTGTTTTTTTTTATGTCAAAGACTTAAATACATTTGCATCGTAATCAATATTCAATCATTTCATTTAACAAGCAAAAACAAGAAAAAGATGAGAACTTTAATAAGAAACTTTTTTAGCGTATTACGCCGTTTCAAGATGGCGACTACACTTAATATATTAGGGTTATCGATAGCCTTTGCCGCTTTTATGATTATCCTGATGCAATTGAATTATGACTGGAGCTTTGACAAGTCTCACAAAAACGCCGATTGCATCTACCGTGTGGAAAGAACGTCGGGTGACGGAGCAACCGTTCTTACGAACCGTCCGCTGGCCGATGTCTTTTTTCAATCGTCTCCACATATTAAAGCGGGTGCATTGGTTTCTCACTGGCAAAAGGAAATCTATTTTACTATCGACAAGAATGGAGAGAAGGTCAGCTATCTGGAACCGATGGTCAGGGTTTATCCCGAATACACCGACGTGTTCGAGTTTGAGATGGTTGAAGGAAAAGCCAATGCTTTGTCAGAACCGGAGCATGTGTTAATACCGCAAAGCATAGCGAAGAAATTGTTCGGAAACGAATCGGCTATAAACAAGCAATTGCGCGCTAACGACATCAATTACACGATTGGCGGCGTTTACAAAGATTTTCCTTCCAACACCGTGGTGGCGAACAATATTTATTTTCCTATTCCCAAAGATGAAAATGTACATGGATGGAATAATAACAACTATGAGTTATTCATAAGAGTGGATGCCCCGGAAAATAGCAAGGATCTGATAGAAAACTTTAAAAAGAATTTCGACCTATCCACACTGGACAATAATAATGCCTGGATCAGCTCCGTCGGATTACGGCTAACCCCTCTCAGAAAGATTCACTTTACGACAGATACGACATACGATACCACGCCTAAGGCGAGCAAGAATACCCTGGCGGTTTTATTTGCCATAGCCATCATCATTATTGCTATTGCGGCAATCAATTTCACCAACTTCACTATGGCCTTAACACCCACCCGTATCAAAAGCATAAACACGCGGAAAGTATTAGGCGCCGAAGAAAACGCTCTACGCCTGTCGTTATTGACAGAAGCTATTTCCGTTAGTTTTATTGCTTATCTGTTGTCCTTAATCTGGGTATATATTTTGTCACTTACATCCATAACCGCATTGATGGATGCCGATTTATCATTGAATACTCACCTCCCCTTATTGGGAGTTACCGCGCTGATAGCCGTTGGTACAGGTCTCCTTGCAGGGGTATATCCATCGTTTTATGTGACCTCGTTCCCTCCTGCACTCGTGTTGAAAGGTAGCTTCGGATTGTCGCCTAAAGGAAGAAAGTTACGCAATGCACTTATCAGTGTACAGTTTATCACATCGTTTGCTTTGATTATCGCGGCTTTATTCATGTATCTGCAAAACCATTATATGATGAATACTCCGTTAGGATATGAAAAAGACGAATTAATCGTTATGAATCTGAATAATACGGTGCAGAAAAGCCGTGATGCTTTTACGAACCAATTAAAAACGTTCTCAGGCATAGAAGACGTAACGTATGCAGAAGTATTGTTATCCAGTTCCGACCAATACATGGGCTGGACACGTACATATAAAAATAAAAATATTGGATTTCAATGCCTGCCAGTCGATGTGTCTTTTCTTAAAGTAATGGGCATTGACGTTTCGGAAGGACGCAATTTCAGAGAAGAAGACAAGAACACGGTAAACGGTGTTTATATATTCAATGAAAAAGCCCGCGGACAATACGAATTGGAGATTGGCGAAAAAGTGGGGAACGGAGAGATTGTAGGGTTTATTCCCGACATCAAGTTTGCTTCTTTCCGCTCTGAAATAGCACCGATGGCTTTTTATATCTGGGGTACAGAGAATTGGGGCATAACACCTCTATATGCTTATATTAAAGTAAAAAGCGGCGCAAACCTGAAGGAATCGATGGAACATATAAAAGAGACCGCTCAATCCTTCGATCCGGCTTATCCTTTTAATATCCGTTTCTTCAACGAGGTATTGAACCTGCTTTACGAGAAAGAACAAAAGACAACGGCTTTGATAACCCTCTTCAGCATGCTGGCAATCTTTATATCCATTGTCGGCGTATTCGGTCTGGTTGTTTTCGACAGTGAATATCGCCGTAAAGAGATAGGAGTAAGAAGGGTTCTAGGTTCCAGCGCATTGCAGATAATAATCATGTTCAACAAAACGTATCTGCATATCCTTTGCCTTTGCTTTATCCTGGCGGTTCCTATTGCTTATCATGTAGTTGTCCGCTGGCTGGATAACTTTGCCTACAAAACACCGATGTACTGGTGGGTATTTCTCATCGCGTTCGTTATAGTATCGGTGATTACAATCATGACCGTAACATTCCAGAATTACTGGGTGGCAAACGAAAATCCTGTGAAAAGCTTAAAGACAGACTAATACCGGGCTCTATTTACCTTTGATTATTTTATAAAAGAGAAAGCCTCTTGCTTTTCGAACCGTTCGTCAGCAAGAGGCTTCCTTTATCAGATAAAGTATAAATTACTTCATAAATCCCTGGTCTTTCAATACTTTCAACAACACTTCCGAAAAATATTCATTATTCTTCTTTGTGTAACGAACATCAGTAAAGACCTGTGCCAGCGTTTCTTTGTTATTCTCTTTTACAAACTGTTTATTGACTTCAAGCGCTTCCTTTTCACTGTACAGTTCATCGATCGATTCCGGAGTATAATCGACATAGCTCTCCTGATGAACCACTGCGGCCAAAGGCAACCGTTCTACCTGTTCCGGCAGCGGTTGAGCCGGATAACCGACTGTCACAGTAACAATAGGAACGACTAAACGCGGCAGCGACAACGCTTCGATAATTTTATCGGCATTATAAGCCGTCGTCCCCAGATAACAGATTCCCAGCCCCTTTTCTTCTGCTGCATCACAGAAAGCCTGGGCAAATAACATCGCATCGATGGTCGAAGCAATGAACGTTTGCAGATTATCAAAACCGGCATCAGCCTTACGCTGTTCAGCCCATTTCACAAAACGGTTGGCATCAGCACAGAAAGTCAGCACAACCGGAGCCGTCATGATCATCGGCTGATTAAAGTGAGCCGGAGACAGTTTCTCCTTATTCGCCCGGTCACGGGTAACAACGACACTGTACAACTGCATATTTCCTGTGTTGGATGCACGAGCAGCAACTTCCAGCAGTTCATTCAACAACTCCTCGGGGATATCCTGCTCTGTATATTTACGGATAGTCCTCCGGTTCTTCATTATATCTATCATATCTATTTTTTTATAACGTATCAATCAATAACAAAGTCCCAACAACCAGATCGGAAGCTTGTTGTTCTGGCTTTTAGGCTGACCGTAAATGGCTGCAAAAGTATTTTCAGCATCCCTGATCCGTTCGTAATCCATTAAAGGATCGCCCACCATGAACGTATATTTATCATTCACCAGAAAGTCATTATTATCGAGCAATTCCAATGTAGCAAAGTTCGACAACTGATCGACAAAGAAAGTCTCTCCCATCAGGACACGGTCGTTGACATCTTCTTCAAAAGCCATCAATAAATTGGTATTCCCCGAATAAGTTTTCCGGCAACGGTTTTGCACCGGTCCCCTGCCCGATTGATAATGCCTTATGCATACCGCATCTTTCAAATACTCCAAATATCGTTTTACATCCGCTTGTTCCAGTTTCAGGCGTTTCGCCAAATCCGCCATATCTGACAGCTCCGGAAGCTGACCGGAAACCAGCATCATCAACCGCTTGATATCATTCAGTTCCTGATAGCCGGTAGGATAAATAGCCGGCAGATCTATCTCAATCGCATCCCTCACCCGATCTTGCAAACGGAACGGATAAGCATCCGGATCATCCCAGTAGAACGGATAGCAGCCATGCTCCAGATAGTTACGGAAAATAGGAGCCACGACAATCTGGTCGTTAACATTCCTCGATACATCTGCATGGTTCTCCAACAGATCGTCCAGCGACATCGGAGGCAAATCCAGCACACACTCATATGATAGATACTCCCGGAAAGACATGGTACTCAGCGTATAGCAAGACACCTGGTTTTTAAATCCTCTCATTACTTTCGAGACCGGAAGTAACGAAGAAGCGGCAAAAACGATATGTAAATCCGGACAACGCTCCAGTAACTTCCTGGTTTCGCTCATCCAATCTGAATAACGGTGTACACTATCGAGGAACAGATGCGTCCCTCCTTCTTTATAGAACTGCATAGCCACATTGACCATCTTTTCCCGTTGAAAAAGAATGCTGTCCAGATCCAGATACAATGCTTTATCGGAATCATCAAAAGCTTGTTTGATCCGTTGCAATAACAAGGTTGTTTTACCGACCCCTTGTGAGCCCAAAATTCCAATCAGACGATCATCCCACTGTATCTGTTTATAAAGATATCGCTGAAAATTGCATCTTATCCCCTTCAGCAATTGCTGATGGTTTACTTGGTATATGTCCATAAACTAAACTATTTGATACAAATGTAACACTTTATAGCAATAATCACGTAAATTTGCATGACAAAAACCAATAAGAGAATGGACAAATCGAAAGTTTACTTTACCAATCTTCGCACGACTCCATCCAGTAATTTGCTGGACAAAATGGAACGTCTTGTAAAACGTGCAGGCATTACAAACATTGATTTCAAGAATCAATTCACAGCGATTAAAATTCACTTCGGAGAGCCTGGAAACCTGGCTTATATCCGTCCTAATTATGCAGCCCGTATGGCTACATTGCTTCGTACTTTAGGAGCGAAACCATTTCTTACTGATTGTAACACTTTGTATTCCGGACGTCGTTCCAATGCCGTAGACCATTTGGAAAGTGCCATGGAAAACGGTTTCAACCCTATCTCCGCCAAATGTGACGTGATCATCGCAGACGGACTGAAAGGTACGGAATGCCGTGAAATAGAAATAAACGGTGAATATTGCAAAGCTCCTAAGATCGGATCGGCTATTGCCGACGCTGATATTATTATCAGTATGAATCACTTCAAGGGACATGAACAGACCGGATTTGGAGGTGCACTGAAGAACCTCGGAATGGGATGTGCCAGTGTTGCCGGTAAGTTGGAACTGCACGGAGCCTCCCAACCACGTATCGATCCGGAAAAGTGTAAAGGTTGCAATATCTGTGTAAAACATTGCCGCCACGAAGCTATCCGCCTGGATGAAAACAGGAAAGCAGTAATTGATTATGACAAATGTGTCGGTTGCGGACAATGTGTGGCTCTTTGCCAATATGACGGTGCCGTACTCGGTTCATGGGATACTTCGGTAAACTTAAATTGTAAAATAGCAGAATACACACAAGCCGTATTGCAGGATAAACCTCATTTCCATATCAGTTTCATTATGAATGTATCTCCCGAATGTGACTGTTGGAATCATAATGATGCGGCTATCGTCCCAGACCTGGGTATTGCAGCTTCATTCGATCCGGTCGCACTTGACAAGGCTTGTGCCGATATAGTCATCAAAGCCCCGATCCTTGAAACAGGCAACCGCCTTTCAGAAACGCCTCATCATGATCATTTGGAGGGTTGCGACAAATTCCATATCATGCACCCGGAAACCAACTGGCAAGCCGGACTGGAACATGCTGAAAAAGTTGGAATCGGAACTCAGGAATATGAACTAATAACTGTATAAGGATATAAAATTTATGATCAATCAGGATACTATCTGTGCCGTATCGACAGCCCCCGGAGCCGGAGGCGTAGCTGTCATCCGCGTATCCGGCACTGACGCCATCAGAATTTGTGACACTATCTTCGTTCCTAAAATCGAAGGTAAGAATCTTCAGAGCCAAAAAGCTTACACTTTACGCTACGGTAGTATCCGTCGCGGGGAAGAGTTGATCGACGATGCACTTGTCGCCCTCTTCCGCGCTCCTCATTCGTTTACAGGAGAAGATACCGTCGAAATCACTTGCCACGGTTCGGTTTACATCCAGCAACAGATCCTCCAGTTACTGATCGAAAAGGGTTGTCGTTCCGCTCTTCCTGGCGAATATACGCAGCGTGCCTTCCTAAATGGGAAGATGGACCTGAGCCAGGCCGAAGCTGTAGCCGACCTGATCGCATCCACTTCTGCCGGAATGCACAAACTGGCTATTAATCAGATGCGTGGGGGCTTCAGTAATGAATTGACTAAACTACGCAGCCAACTGCTCGATTTCACCTCTTTGATCGAACTGGAACTCGATTTCAGCGAAGAAGATGTCGAGTTTGCCGACCGTACCAATCTGAAGCAGCTGGCAACAAACATCGAACAGTTGATACACAAACTGGCCGATTCATTCAGTGTAGGAAATGCCATTAAAAACGGTATCCCTGTCGCCATCATCGGCGAGACGAATGCCGGTAAGTCCACTTTACTCAACCTGTTGGTCGGTGAAGAACGCGCCATCGTTTCCGACATACACGGAACCACCCGCGATGTGATAGAGGACACAATCAATCTATCAGGCATCACCTTCCGTTTTATCGACACGGCCGGTATCCGAGAAACCAGTGACACGATCGAAAGTTTAGGTATCGAACGTACTTTCCAAAAACTCCGCCAGGCTTCTATTGTCCTTTGGGTGATCGACCTAAACACTCCAGCCGAACAAATAGAAGAACTGGCACAAACGATCCTTCCGCAGGCTGAAGGTAAAAAAGTGATTCTTGTATTCAACAAATCCGATTTACTCTCTCCAGAAGAATTGGCTATCAAGCAAGAGTTGCTTGGCAAAGTTCCTGCTGACCGGTTATATATTTCAGCTAAACAGCAAGCAAATACTGAAGCATTAAAACAGCACCTGATCCAGGCAGCTGCCTTACCCGAAGTATCCCAAAACGACGTAATCGTCACCAACGTCCGCCATTACGAGGCCTTAACCAAAGCCCATGAAGCTATACTCCGTGTAATTAATGGACTGGAAATGAATATCTCTGGAGATTTCCTGAGCCAGGATATCAGGGAGTGCATGCATTATCTGGGCGAAATTACGGGGCAGATTAGTAATGATGAGATATTGGGAAATATTTTCGGGAAGTTTTGCATCGGCAAGTAAGAGGTGATCACCTATGATTAAGGTATATAATCAACACTTATTCAGGAGTTCATATTTTGAGCGCCTTTTTTTAGTTTTATGAGCGATAGCCATCATTTATATGAGCATTTTAAGGAAGTTACGTTCATTTTATACTTGATTAAGATTACTATATTTTTCAATGTCTCAAGATACGGAGTAGATTATTCTCAACAAATCAAAAAATAAATATTCGCTAACCGAATAAAATGCTTCAAATTATCTATCTTCATAACAAATAAGTTTCATTGATTAAAAGCATTATTAATTAAATCATGCAAAGTTGAATATTGAGCATCGTATCTTGTTTTTGCAGTGTAACCTTTTTTGGTAGAACAAAGACTATTACTATCAATTTCATATTCAGTTATGAAATTCACGAGAATATACATCTCGGATGTGTTTACATTTTTATACACATTTTGTTCTATTTCGTCAGCTGATACAACAGAACAAGTACCCCCTATAGAAAACAAGTGCTGGTCAGTATCATTCCTATGATGAAAGAGAAGATATCCCAACTCACTCAAATGTTCTATTATCTCCATTGACTCCTTTGTATATTTTATTCCAATGGCTATTTTTCCAGTAGGCATGAAATTTAAACTCTTTATATTATAATTTTCCATCATAACCATCAAAACGCCACATTTACCCGAAAGCGATAATGATGGTTTTGATCGTTGGCCTACTTCTGTAAGTATAGTATCGGGATCATCTCCAATCGCTACTTTTTCCACAAAGAAATATTGCCTTAACTCAGTTAACAACGTCTCATTTTCGTTTTTATATTTTAAATCTTTATCTAGCGCCAAAGAAAAATAGTCATCCCTGTGGTATGGTTGATAAAGTTTTCCTAATACCATTTGGAAGTTGACTTTGATGTACTCTTCTCCATTTACTCCTTGGCGTGCTGTCATCGCATAAAACTCAAAACGTGTTTTTAGCATTTCTTGAATTTCTTCTCGGAACCTCTTACGAACCTTTTGTTTCCACAGGTTCTTAGAACTATCACAGTCTTGTGCATAGAGCGAAACAACATATAAGAAATTTACGTCGTAGTGGCTGATAAGCAAAGTATCACGATCAAACAACCGGTTTTCAAAGTGACGTGAAATAAACGACTTCTGCTCATTCTCTGTCGTATAAATGTCCTGGGCATACGAAAGTTCATTATCCATCCTTGCACTGATAAAAAAGTTGGGCACAATGTTATATCCCTCGGTTAGCCGGCTGCGATAACATTTTTCCTCTTCTTTATTATCTAGGAATAGATTCATATTCCACTGTATCACATTTCGTGCATAGGTGTATTGCTTGTAGACAGACTCATCTGAAATGGAATTTCCAAGCTTATAATACTTGCTATCGCCAATGTAGTATATGGTTTTATCGTTCGTATTGGTAAGTCCAACGTCCGCATAGATATGGTCTACCCGTTTTCCATCTTCTTGATCTTTAAGGCCTCTTGGAAGCATCTCCTTTTTATCACCCACCAATTCATCAATCATAGCCTCAAACACAATGTTGTAGTTTTGAGCTATTAAATACTCTTGTAGCTCACTGGCAACAGAGATATTATGTGACTTATCGAAAAATGCATAACATAGCCCCCACAACTCTAAAGACTTATCAGAGAAATATTTATATTTAATTTGACGGAGCCGAACCTTACCAAAACCATTTAGATAATTATTAAACTTTGCTCCCGTTATCAAATCAAATCCTACGTTTATGGATACAGGAAAACCATATTTGTCATTGATATAACGAAGAATAGAGAAAAAGATAACCAATAATTCTTCATCAAAATTTATTTGTCGTTTCTTATTTACAGGATTCAAATAGAAAGGAACATTATTTTGTACAATAGTCGTGCTATGAGCAATTGTACGTGTCCAATTTATTTTATTATGACCTGAATGAATATTTTTCAAAACAGTCATAAAGAAGCTTTGATTCTTTCGGTTAAACTCAACCAATGCTAATAGCACCTCTAAATAGGTATTAGTCATATGACGGTGGCTTATACCAGCCTGTGCCATCTGTTTATGGTATACTATATCGTTCTTGGGGTTGTATTTATTAAACACACACAATGAGCGATATATCCACACTGCAAACTCATAGATAAATTTTCTTTCCTCTTCTGTTAGTTCTTCTGCCTTTTCCACATGAATGATTGTAGCTGGGGCTAGATGAGAAAATACCATCCCATTCCTATCAATAAGTACCTTCGGCAAAAAGAAGACGCAATCCCTTATATGCGGGTTATATAGATAGCCTACATAATTTACCACGACTTCATGGCTGACATTTTCCAAGAAGTCGAGTCCCTTTAATGCATCTTTTACATCCGAAGCTTGGTAATGGTAGCCTTCAATCAAAATTCTCATTATCTTATTTTTTCGATTGTTATATCCAAGTTTGCAGCATTTACTTTATTAATAAAGTCTTGAATATTTCCACTGCCAATCTGAGTCGATACATAAATTGATTCTCCATTTGATAATATCACCTGCTTAGCTCTTTGATTCGGGTCAGACGAGCCAAATATTCTTGCTTCAAAATCAGACTGAGTTTCAACCAAATGCCTTATTGTACAATTTAAGCTCATCCATCGATTACGCACAGAATCTGCATTCATATCCGAATGATCTCTGCAGAATAATTCTATAGTACGTTTTACTAATTCTCCTTTACCATATTCACCATCTCCGTTTATAGAATACTTTGAATAGTCTCGTTGTGATGTAGGTATCCCTGCTATTTCATCCATTTCTGTTTCATCAGCAATAGAATCCGTATCTTCCGTTGTTAATGGAACTATTCCATTAGCCTCCATGAATGCATGTAATATCGCTTCACGCTGTAAACCAAAAAATTCCGTAAAGACAACTTTCTTCGTGCCATTTCCCTCCTTAATACGGAAGATACTTCTGTTATCGTCAGCATAATCTTTATAAACATCATTCCATAGGTAGAACAACACCTTTGAAACGAATTGGTCACAACTGATTGAAGTGCCGTTTCCTGCAGGTTTTGCAAACCAATAGCCAATCTTTTTATCTTCCGACCCTGTTATTTCATCTATTTTATTATTGATAACCGAGATAAATTGCCACCAATCATATTTACTTGAGCCTATTTCAATAATAAAATCTTTGTTACCTTTTTCGATTGGCATATATTCCCAATCCCAGCGACGCTTAAATGCACTATCAATAGGAAATAATGATTGGTCGCTGGTATTCATTGTCGCCCAAATATATAGATTACTTGGCAAACGCATCTCAACGCCATTCTTTATCTTTTCAGAAAGATTTACAGAGTCTTTAAATTCCCCAGTCAAAAACCTTTTTATATCATCATCTGGACAAATGGCAAACTTTGACTCACCGTTATCTCCACGGTCTAACAACTGGAATAAATCACCAAAAATCTGAGCACAATTACCTCTATTGATTTCTTCAATGATAAGATAATATGGCGAAGCCTCTCCTTCATTGACCAATCTCCATGCATTAACGTATGCTTTAAGAAAAGCTTGTGGTACATATTTATAAACAATGTGGGATTCATTTGATTTTGCAAGATATTCTTCTCCCACGGCCATTCCTTTATCAAACTCTACTGTGTAGCTGTCAGACATACCGCAAGCGCTCAAAATAGCCTTCTTATCTGCGATACTCAGTTGTTTCAATGAATACCAATACTTCGCTCCAAACTTCTGAGATGAATAAGGGACACCATGTTCTTTAAACTCAGTAAGCTTACTTATTAATTCATCTTTAGTATACAATTTTTCCTCATATCCCTCCATGGTGGGCTTATACGCTCCCACAAATGTGGAGTAATCACTATCAGGGTGAAATGTAGTACGGATACGATTAGTGCCGTTTGTGTATTCTTCTATTTTATTGGATTTTCCCGTACCGGGCGCTCCATAGTAAATTACTTGTAAACAGTCAGCAGAATCTTTTATACTCTCAGAGTGATTTTCACCAATATTACATTGAGGAACAACAATATCATTAAAATAATCAAAGAACACTTTTTTATCCAACTTGTCTGTTGGAACTGGAGGCAATGTTTTTTTTGATAATTCACCTTTAGCGCAATAGTTCCATCAGCCTCCACAGATATATCAGAGAATAAATTTAGCATATTAGCAATTATATCTGCATTACCAAGCTTGATATCAAAGGTACTTTCTAATGCATCCTTTAATGTTGTTTTTTTACCCGCTTGAATTATATCCATTAACAAAGAGTTTAAAACAAAAATCCCATTATTATCCTGAATACTGTCGGTATATGGGTTTGGTATATAATACCTTCTTACCCAACCTTCAATATAAGATTTAGCCTCATCAAAATTTAAAGCATGATCAAATCGAGGATAAAAGTTTTCAGAATCTTCATAATATAATCCTAGTTGAGATGCTAATTGATACGCTGTTCTAAAAAAGTTCTGACTTCCATCCCACATTTTCCAGTGGTTATTGACATATTCACGCGCAGCATCTTTCTTCATTATAAAATAAGGAAGAATAGCTGTAAATTCACATACTTGTTTAATAGTGACATTTCGCCACCTACAAATTGGATCAGCCATAATTATTTGTCAATTAAATTATTGAAACACCATATTTTGTTATATCTAATTGTCTCAAAATAGCCATTAAAACATTCACTACAATGCTATTGCCCGCTTGTTTGTAACAAGCCGTATCTGACACAACTATTTTAAAAGAATCATCAAATCCCATTAAATTTAAACATTCGCGTGGAGATAATTTTCTATATCTACCTAAATGAGGAATGATTTCATTACTTTCACTCATGTTATATCCCCCCTCACAATCTTTTGTAAGTGCGTATTTTTTTACATTATCCGTCAGATAGTATTGTTCTTCAAAGTCAGAAGTATGGAATACATGATTATCAGTCGCATCAATCTTTTCCGATTTTCCTATTGGATGATATATGAAATCTCCATGCCAATTAAATTGCTGATTTCGTTTCTGACATAATGCTATATCACCATTAACTTGAGTGTAACTTTTAATATGATTTATCGTCCTTGTTACAAAGAATGCTCCTTTTTGCTTAAGGAAATATTTTGTATCAACGCATGATTCCAAAAAATCATACATGCTTTTTGTCAATGGGATAGGCTTAGGGTATTTAAAATCACATTCCGTTTTAAAGCCTATACAAAAAATTCTATCTCTACTTTGCGGAATACCGTATTCTTTACTATTCAGAACTTGATAATAGATCTGATAGCCACAATCTTCCTCAAATGTTTTTCTAATAGTTTTCCATGTTCTACCATTGTCATGATTCAACATACCCTTGACGTTCTCAAAAATGAAAACTTTCGGTCGACATTCAATCACAATTCTAGCAAATTCACTGAATAAAGTACCTCTAGTATCTTCAAATCCACCTCTTTTACCTCTGATTGAGAATGCTTGACATGGAGCGCCACCAACAAATAAATCTACTTTATCTTTAAATGGCTTTGCATCAAAATCATGAATGTCATCATGCCAACGTTCCTCTAGTAGTTTGTAGTTTGCCATGTATGCTTTCTTACAATCAGAATCAATATCTCCTGCAAATTGAATTTGAGAATTCAATCCTAATCTTTGAAAAGCATGCTCAATAGCACCAATGCCACTAAATGAAGTTCCGATACGAATAGTTCGTTCAGGAAATTCAAATGCATGATTTAACCAAGTATAATCATTATCAATATTATCTTGGGTGTTTTGTATATTCGCGTATTTATTAGTCATTATCTACTCCATATTTAGTAATATCCAATTGCTTTAGTATAGAAATTAATACGTCCACAACGATACTATTTCCAGCCTCCATATATGCGGCTGTGTTACTAGTGACAATGTTAAATGTATCACGAAATCCCATTAGTCTATGACATTCTCTAGGTGTCAATTTTCGAATTCCGTTTATACCCTTATTTTTATTAAAAGTGACATAATTATCAACTCCTGCTCTGTGCATTTTATGCATAGAATGCAAAAGAGGTCTTGCTACATCTAAATCTGTTTTTGTTGAAGTCTTAAAATTCTTAGTTCCACCTGCTAAAACATATTTGGCAACTTTTTCAGATAAATAATATTTATCTTCGACTTCGCTAACAGGGAAAATAAAACGATTAAAATCATGTTCCCCTAATTCTTTACATTTACTTTGTACATTATAGAAACAAGAGTCCGACCAATCTTCTAGAAAATCATACATGCGATATTTCAACTCAATTGGTGCAGGAAACTTAAAGTCTGTTTTTTCTCTAAATCCTATACAAAACAAACGTTCTCTATGTTGCGGAATACCGTAATTTTTACTATTTAATAATTGGTAATGAATATCATAACCACAATATTCTTCAAATGTATTTTTTATAACTTCCCATGTTCTCCCATTATCATGAGTTAGAATGCCTTGAACATTTTCAAAAATAAAAATTTTAGGACAGCATTCTTTAACAACACGTGCAAATTCTCTAAATAGAGTTCCTCGTGTATCCTCAAACCCTCTTCTAAAACCTACCATTGAAAATGCCTGACAAGGTGCACCACCGACAAATAAGTCTATTATTCCGTTATATGGTGTTGCATCAAAATTGTGTATATCCGTATGCCAAGCTTCCTCCCTTAAATCATAATTAGCAAAATATGCTTTTTTACAATTTGGCTCAATGTCTCCAGCAAATAAAAGATCTGTATTTAAATTAAGCCTTTGAAATGCATGTTCTATCGCACCAATGCCACTAAAGGTGGTTCCAATACGTATTATACGGTTGGGGTATTCAAATATCTTATCCAACCAATTTGGACCATTCCAATCAATGTTATCTATTGTGTTTTGAATATTCATTCTACTATCTTTCTTTCTCATCAGTTATCAGCTCCTTCATGTTTACTCCAAGCACTTCACTGATGCGTTGTAGCGTGTCAAGGCTAGGTTGAACACGGTTACAACAATAGCCATTAACAGTGCTAAAGCTTTTTCCTATTTTTTCAGCTAATAGTGTTTGAGACATTTCTTTCTCAACCAAAACGACCTTAATTCTATTCAGTTTCATAAACTTTTGGATTGACGACATTAAAACCTTATACAAAAATAGCTAATTTATTCATAGAATAGTGTGTTTAATACGATATTTATACATTTTAGTAAGATAACACAACGTAAAACTTGGAATAAGTTTTCAAAACTGGTAGAATCTATAAGTTAATATCTGTTCTAACGTATGTATTTTCATGTTCAAAAAAGCTAGTATACAACTACTCTATACTCAGAGAGAGATTCATTTATATACTTGCTCTAAACAGTATATATGTAATTAAGCCAATAACCAAAATAGAAATAGCCATATTACTATATAGCGGACTCTTCTGCTTGACTTTTTCTTTTTCGCTGTTTGCTGGCTTATCTGCTCGATTGTTGTCTCACATTGATAAATTAGATTCTGAAGGCTGTTACCTGTGCGACATGGAGAAATACAATGAGGCGGCAATCTCCGGCTGGTGCGTAATACGCGTGTTGCCGGCAGAACTGCTGACGTTTAAGACTGTGCGGCTCGTTATTCGGGCAATAAAAATCATAACTAAAAAAAATAACAATACAGAATGTCATTACAAAACAAGGGGGTAGATTCTTTTTCGTTGAACATTGATTTTTTCGTTATCGAAAAAATTGCTCTGATTGAGGCAGAGCATGGCTGGAAAGGTTCGCTGATAACATTAAAATTACTTTGCAGAATAGCAAGGAAGGATTTTATTGTCGTTGGGATAAAGATATCTGTCTGCTCTTTTGCCGGAAAGCCGGAATAGAGGTCGATATTCAGTTTATGGATACTCTGTTTCAATCTCTTCTGGAAAGAAATTTCTTTGACACAAATTTGTTTCATAAATTTGGTATATTGACTTCCCGCAGCATCCAAATTCGTTTCTTTGAAGCGACAGTCCGCCGCCGAAAAATAAAGGAAAGTATAGTAGAGGAAAATAAATTTACAACAGCAGCAACACGCGTGCGAGGAGCCGGAAAAAGAACCGGAGAATCTGAATGAAGAACGTGAACAATGGAAAGAAGCCTTGCTGGCGGACGAAGACTGGCAGGCAACGCTGCCGGCACCGTATTCTTCCGGAAATTCCGGTCACCCCGAACGTCCTTCAAGAATCCGGGAACTGATTGAAACCGGTCAGCGTGTCACCGAGATAGCCCTGAAAATCTGTAATTCGCAAGCCGTATGAGTTTGGATAACAGATTACGGCTTGCCGTCGAAGAACGCCGGGTATCGACATACCCGCTACAGGAAATTCTGCCCTACGTGAATCGTATTCTCCTGCAGACATATGCCCTGGTCGGTTTCAAACCTCCCAGCGAGCATGATCTGGGGCTTTTGATAGCCAAAGTCGCCACCGACCAGCAAGAGTCTTATCCTTCTCTGACTTTGCAGGAAGTGGAACTCTGCTTTGAGCTGGGTGCAAAAGGCGAGTACGGCGACTTTATGGGACTGAACCTGCGCACCATCACTCGCTGGCTGAAAACATACCAGACAAGCGAATTGCGTTACCGTGCGGTTGTGGAGCGTGAACGGCAGGTGTTGGTGAAACAGCAAGCGATAGCGATTCTTTTGAAAGAGTTTTTTGACAAAGTGATTGAGGAAGAAGGAGAATTGCTTATGATAACGTAAACCGTGATTCAAAGAATATATTTTATTGGGTTACATTACTGTTCATAAAATCAGGAACTATTTATCTATAGCAACAATTATCTAAAATTATGCATAAAAGCCTACAGGCAGGGAGAAAAATCATACCTTTGTATTAACCCAATAATATTGAACAATATGGCTGCAAAACTTGAACAACGTATAACTCAACATAGAAAGTCAAAGATTGACCTGCAAGATGGGGAGAATAATCAACAAAAGCGAAACCATTCGGATAACCCTATATTTCTTTTAATATAAACCGGAATATTCATATGGATACCCTTTCGAAAGAACAACGACACAAAAACATGGCTGCCGTACATTCTACCAATACTAAGCCGGAAATAATAGTAAGAAAGTATCTGTTTTCCCGTGGATTCAGATACCGTTTGAATCACCCTAGGTTACCAGGGCACCCCGACATCGTTCTACGCAAGTACCGCACCTGTATCTTTATAAACGGTTGTTTTTGGCACGGCCACGAAGGTTGTAAATATTTTGTTATCCCAAAATCGAATACAGAATTCTGGACCAAGAAAATCAACCGTAATATTGAGCGGGATAAAAAAGTACGGAAAGAACTTATCAAAATGGGATGGTATTGTATTACCATATGGGAATGCGAGCTAAAACCCAAAATACGCGAACAGACTCTTACCTCATTACTGTTCACTCTTAATCATATCTTTCTGAAAGATCACACAGTGAGCTATCCTATTAATGAAGATGAAGAATCGTCTATGGTGGCAGAAAAGGATATAACATTTTATGAAACAAAGAATAAGAATACGTTTAATTCAAATAAAAAATAGGTAAAAGAAAACTAAAAAAACGGGACTGCCATCTTTCCCAAGACACAATCCCGCTTCAAATCTAGAATAAATAATAGAGAAGGTTTACGGTTACTTTTCTCTTCCGCCACCCAGTGCATGATAAAGGTTTACCACACTCTGTATCTTAGAAAAACGGTTAGCCGTTTGCGACAGCTGCGCACTCAGTAAAGATTGGCGGGCGGTCAGGACTTCCAGATAAGTAGAAGTACCGTGCTCCATCAGCAGAGAGGTGCTTTTCAAGGCCTTTTCCAGCGAAACGATCTGCTTGTCGAACAAGATCGTTTTCTCCCGGCTTGTCTGATAAGCAACCAACGCATCGTTCACTTCGCTTCCGGCATTCAGTAAAGTCTGCTGAAAAGCCAGGCTGGCTTCTTCCTGCTGTGCCTGCGCGATGCGGTATTGGGCAATGACCTGTCCACGGTTGAACAAAGGCTGTGTCAGCGAACCGACTGCCGAAGCCAGGAACTTACCCGGATTGACAATCATCGCCCCTGCCGAGTTGGTCCAACCCGCACTCCCGCTCAGCACTACGGAAGGATAAAAAGAGGCACGGGCCTGATTGGTTCCATAGAACGCTGCTTCCAGTGAACGCTCTGCCGAACGGACGTCAGGACGGTTGGATAACATCTGAACAGGAACACCTACCGACAAGTCCTCCGGAAACTGTTGCTCATCCAATGTGCCCCGTTCAAAATAACGGGGCGTCTCGGCTAACAGCAAAGCCAGACTGTTCTCCACCTGATTGATCTGCTCTTTCAGATCGAGGGCGGATGCCTGTACCTGATAATAAGTAGCTTCCATCTGTGATACGGCCGCCTCATCAGCCATGCCCGCATTCATCAGGGCACGGGTAGAAGAAACCGTTTCACGCCATGCCTCCTCCGTCTCACGCGTGATGGCAAGCTGTTCGTCCAGCATCAACAGCGTATAATAGGAATTGGCGATTCCGGCTACCAGCTGGGTCCGCACGGCCTGCCGGTAATCCTCGCTTTGTGCGTAAACCGCTTTTGCCTGCAGTTTAGCGTTGTGCATACGCCCGAATATATCGAGTTCCCAACTGGCAGTGACAGGCAGCGAATAAGTCTGTGTCGCCTTGCGGGTATCAAAACTGCTCACGGTACCTTGCGGAGACAAGGCAAAGGAAGGCAGGAACGCCAGGCGGGCGGACATCAAAGCCGCTTCAGCCTCCTTCACACGGAGTTGTGCCGACTGATAGTCAGTATTGTTCTGCAATCCCTGTTCGATAAGGGCCTGCAACTTCGGATCGGAGAAAAGCTCATGCCAGTCTCTGTCACCTATTCCGGCAGTGTCGGCCGTCTCTATCCCTTCTCCGTACAAATTGTCGGGTACGGCCGTTTCCGGTTTATATTTACTGTATATGCCACAACTGCTCAACAGAACAGTAACTGCGGATAACAGAATTATCTTCTTCATATTTTATTATTTTAGTTGTTTATATCAGACGTGCCACGCTCCGCATTACTTCTCTCCTGCTCCAGGGCCACCTGCACATCGGCTTCTTCTTCCATCGGCTTACGGATCTTCTCCTGTAAAAACTCGAAGATAATATAGAACACCGGAACTACGAATAACAACGCCAGCGTTCCGACTGCCATACCACCGACAACACCTGTTCCCAACGAACTGTTACCGTTGGCACCGGCACCGGAGGAGAACATCAACGGAAGCATACCGAAGATCATCGTAAGCACCGTCATCAGGATCGGACGCAGACGAACCTGGGCGGCAGAATAAGCCGACTCGACGATACCCATTCCTTTACGGCGGCGCTCTATCGCATATTCCGTGATCAGAATGGCCGTCTTCGCCAGCAAACCGATCAACATGATCACCCCTGTCTGCAGGTAAATATTATTCTCCAGTCCGAATATCTTAGCAAACAGGAAACTACCCATCAAACCGAACGGCACGGAGAGGATAACGGCGAATGGCACCAGGAAGCTCTCATACAAACAAGCCAGGATCAGATAAATAAGCAAAATACAAACCACATAGATAAACAGCGTTTTCGCACCACCGCTATTCGATTCTTCACGGGCCATACCACCATATTCATAACCATATCCCGTAGGCAGCGTCTGGGCTGCCACCTCTTCGATGACCTTCTGCACCTCACCGGAAGAATAACCTTCAGCCGGATTCACATTTGCCGTGATAGCGCTGTACAGGTTGAAACGGTTAGATACTTCCGGACCAAGCACCTTATTCAATGTCACAAACTGGCTTATCGGCGCCATTTCCGTTCCATTGCGAACAAACATATTATTCAGCGACTGTTCGTCCAGACGATATTCAGGGGAAGCCTGCATCATCACACGGTACACTTTTCCAAACTGATTGTAATTGGATATATATGCACCACCACAATAACTGCCCAGGGCATCGAGTATGGTAGCCGGTGAAATACCTGCACGCTTACATTTGGCGGCATCGATATCGACCGACACCTGCGGGAAGTTCATCGCATAAGAGGTATATGCCATCGCAACTTCCGGACGCTGATTCAAAGCTCCCAGGAACTGCATAGTCGAGTTGTAGAAAGCCGTCATGTCACCACCGGTCTTGTCCTGCAGGTTCAACTCGATGGAGTTACCCATACCATAACCGGGGATCATCGCCGGTTGGAAACTGAATATCTGTGCTTCCTTTATCGCATAGAACTGGGCATTCAGGCGGCCAACCACGGCATCCGACGAATGCTCTTCCCCTTTTCGTTCGCTCCAGTCTTTTAAACGGATAACGATCGTACCGTAAGAGGTTCCTTGTCCGGACATAAGTCCGTATCCTGCCACCTTTGCATAATGTTCTATTTCAGGAGTATTTTTCAATATATCCTCCAGTTTGTCCATGACCTTTGTCGTTTCACCTAACGTACTACCCGGTGAAGTGCTGACATTTACCATGATCACACCCTGGTCTTCCTGCGGAACGAGCCCTGTCTTGGTGCTCGACATCAGAAATGCCAGCAAAACAATAGCAGCTGCAGTCAACGTCCATACCATCCAGCGGTGATGGATAAAGAACATGACACCTTTCTTATATTTGCCCAATACAGCGTTGAATGAAGCGTTATAGGCTGCACGAACTCGTCCGTTAAGACTTTTCGCACTCTTATTTCCATCCGAAGGACGCATAAGTATGGCACAAAGTGCCGGACACAGCGTCAAGGCTGAAATCATGGAAAGACCGACTGAAGTCGCCATCGTAATACCGAACTGCGTATAGAAAATACCGGATGTTCCTCCCATGAATGTCACAGGGATAAATACTGCCATAAACACGCAGGTACAGGAAACGATAGCCATCGTTACATCTCCCATCGCATCCTTAGTGGCAAGATAGGAGGATTTATATCCGGCATCGAACTTCGACTGCACCGCCTCCACCACCACGATCGCATCATCCACAACGGTTCCGATCGCAAGCACAAGAGCAAATAAGGTCAGGATATTGATACTGAATCCGGCAATCATCAGGCAAGCGAATGTTCCGACCAGCGAGACTATGATAGATATGGAAGGAATCAGCGTACTCTTGAAATCCTGCAGGAAGAAATAAACCACGAGGATTACCAGTAAGATGGCAATGACCAACGTTTCCACCACATTATGGATAGAGGCGAACAGAAAGTCGTTCGAACTCATCATCGTCACAAACTCCGTTCCCTTCGGAAGATCCTTCTCCATTATATTCATCTGAGCAGTGATCTTCTCATTCACAGCCGTTGCATTGGAACCTGCCACCTGGAATACCATGAACATAACGGCAGGTTTACCATCCATCTCACTCTTGAAACTATAGGAAAGTGTTCCCAGTTCCACGTTAGCCACATCTTTCAGGCGGAGCACCGAACCGTCGCTCTGCGAACGGACAACCGTGTTCCTGAATTCATCCACACTCTTCAAACGTCCGCGATACTTCATCGTGAACTGGAAAACATTCATCGAGTTCTCACCCAACGAACCTGTCGGCGCTTCGATATTTTGTTCACCGAGCACGGCTGTTACATCCGACGGAACCAGCCCGTATTGGGCCATCAATTCCGGTTTCAGCCAGATACGCATACTATAGGTATCGCCCAGCTCCATGACGTCGCCCACGCCTTCTATACGTTTGATTTGAGGGATCACATTAATGTCCAGATAATTGGCAAGGAATGTCTGGTCATAATTACCATCCGTACAGACAAACGAGTTGATCTGCAGGAAACTGGTCTGACGCTTCTGGGTAGTCACACCAATCTTGGTCACTTCGGCGGGCAACAATCCCTGTGCTTTGGATACGCGGTTCTGTACATTGACCGCCGCCATATCCGGGTCCGTTCCCTGCTTGAAATAAACCTGTATGGTAGCCGAACCGGCATTGGTAGCAGTAGACGTAATATACATCATGTCTTCCACCCCGTTGATACTCTCCTCCAACGGCATGATAACGCTGTTCATTACCGCTTCCGCATCGGCTCCCGTATAATTGGCCGACACATAGACTGTAGGCGGTGCAATATCAGGATACTGCTCCACCGGCAGCGTAAAAAGCGAAATAAGCCCCACAGCGAGGATCAGCACGGAAATGGATATAGCCATCACCGGCCGTTTTATAAATATATTACCTTTCATAGCTTTACTTTTATTTTACTTGTGTTCCTTCACGTACCAACCCGGCACCCTCAGATACAATTTCATCACCGGCCTTCAAACCGGTCAGCACAACGTATTCGCGTCCGTCATTTATTCCGGCTACGGTAATTAACGTAGAAGTTGCTTTTCCGTCTACAACTTTATATACAAGGGTCTTATCCTGCATCTGAACGGTCGCCCCCTGCGGGATAACGATGCAGTCTTTATAGGTGCTCGGCATGATCACACTACCGGATGCCCCGCTGTGAAGCAGGCGCGACTCATTCGGGAAGACCGCACGGGCCACAACCGTACCGGTCTGCCGGTCGATCACGCCACTGATAGATTCTATTTTTCCTTTCTTCCCGTACAACGAGTTATCATTCAACTGAAGATCCACTTCCGGCATATTTGCCAGGGCTTCGTCCATCGTCCCGTGCTGCCGGGTCAGAGCCAAAAGCTGGTTCTCGGTCATGGAGAAATAGACATACATATCCGAATTATCAGACACCGTCGTCAACGGCTGCTGGAGGGTCGGTCCGACCAATGCTCCGGCACGGTATGGCAAAGCTCCTACAACACCGTCCGTAGGGCTCTTCACCTCCGTATAAGACAGATTATTACGGGCATTCACGACCTGTGCTTCCGCCTGCACCAATTGTGCCTTGGCTGTGAGAAACGTATTTTCAGCCGTTTTCAGGCTAAACTCCGAGACAACCTTCTGCGCATATAGTTCCTTCGAACTGTCATACGTCAATTCTGCTGTCCCCAATCCGGCTTTTGCCGCTTCCATATTGGCAATAGCCGTTTGCAAAGCCGCCTTATAAGGAACCTGGTCTATAATAAAAAGTACTTGCCCCCGACGCACTTTCTCCCCTTCCGACACACAGAGCTTCTCAATAGTTCCCGATACTTGCGGATAGATATCGATATCCTGCCGCCCCCGGATAGTCGCCGAGTAGGAAGTTGAAAGTTCTTTATCAGCCAACGCCACTTTCATCACAGAATAAGAAGGTTTCACTTGTACATCCGGTGCTTGCTTACAGGATGTCATCCACATCGTACAACCGACAATCCCTATCAGTCGTATCCAATTCCCATTTACTTTTAGCATACTATATTATTCTTTATAAAAATTGCATCAAAAGTAGACGATGCCGATAGATGTTTAATAACACAAAATTCCCGAATACTGTCCCATTTTCTGTATTACAGTTTTTTAATAGCCTAAACGTCAATCAGTAGACTTTTGGAATAAAAAAGATGAGAAATAGAATATCCCGGTTACTCATTTAATGCTCATCTTTACACCGATAAATGCAAACAGTATGGATAATAATGTAATAACAACGATAGACGTTGAGGATTTCAAGGACTTTAGTCACATGATAGATTATGTAGACGAGGATGTTGTAGCTGCCCGCAATCTGGAAGATATTTCTTACAATAATATTACCATCAGATTGAATTTCTTCCTTATTATTTCCTGTGTAGAAGGATGTATCCAGCTAGACATGAACAATAAGACCTATTTACTTAACAAAGATGACATTATTATTTGTCTGCCGACCGCGATACTGAGCCAGACAAAATTCAGTTCCGGCCATAAGCTCAGGATTATGGGATTTTCTACCAACTTTTTACATCGTGTCGTAAAAAGAGAAGAAATATCCAACAATATCTTGTCTCATATTCATAAAAATCCCCTGCGGCATATTGAAGAAAAAGACAAATCGCCGGTTAAACTATATGAGGACCTTATTATAAAGAAAATAAACGATCCGTCTATCCATTATAAGAAAGATGTGTTACATTATTTATTTTCAGCCATATTCTGCGAGATGATGGCCGCAATCTATGAATATTCAGACACCGAACTGGAGAATGAAGAGGAACCGGAAACGGGTATAAAAAGGGCTTCTTATGTTTTCAAATGTTTCATTATGGAGGTCTCGAAAGACAACGGATTCCACCGGTCGGTTTCCTATTACGCCGACCGTCTCTGCTATTCGCCCAAATACGTATCCTTTGTCGTCAAGCAAGCCAGCGGACGGACCGCTCTGGAGTGGATAAACGACTCTGCCATAGAACAAATAAAGTATCAATTGAAACATTCCGACAAATCGATCAAAGAGATAGCGGACGACTTCAATTTCTCCAACTTATCTTTCTTCGGAAAATATGTAAAGAAACATTTAGGTGTATCGCCTACCAAATACCGGGATGTGCCGGAAGATATAGGCATTTATTGAAAATGAAGAAAAGAGGCCGCCTGGTTAATGTGCGACCTCTTAAAATAAAAACCGGATTGTCCTAAAATCCCTTTCCAAACAATCCTACAGTTTAATTATGAATAATAAATGCTTCACAAAGTATAGTGCCCTGCATTAATCCCCTAGTGTGTCTTTATAATCTGATACAAAGATAACGGGGAAACATGCCGGCATAGCAACGAATAGTTCCTCATAAATGTTCCATTTTCTTCCATTTACCATTTTTAAGAAATTTATCCGTACCTTTGAAAGGGCAAACAGGCCCTATAAAACAATGAACTTATCCGATAAAAACGATAGACATTATGGCAGATAATTATCTTGAGAAAAAGTATGAAGAGTTTCAGGCGAGAAAAAACGGAGCTGGTAAGAAAAAGACAAATTCCATTCACAAAATGCGGAGGGTATTCGTGACCGGCGGAGCCGATGGCATCGGTAAAACAATTGTCAAAGCATTCCGAATGGCGGGTAACCGTGTAGCTTTCTGCGATACCAATGAGGTTTTGGGAAAAGAGACTGCCGAAAAAACAGGGACAACCTTTTATCATGCCGACATTTATGATAAAGAAGCACTTGACAACTGCATGCGCCATATCCTGCAAGAATGGGGCGATCTGGATATCCTGATCAACAATGCCGGCACCATCGGATATTCACCGATCACAGAAAGCAGTGTGGAAGATTTTGAGCGGATTCTGTCAGTCAATCTACGCTCGACCTTCCTCACATCGCGATTATTGGCAATCCATCGTCAGTCTCAGGCGACTCCCAATCCTTACGGAAGAATTATCAATATCTGCTCTCCACGCAACCAAAATGAATCCGGAAATGAAGGTTATGCAGCCTCCAGAGGGGGGATTTATTCTTTAACCCAGACACTTGCCCTGTCACTTTCCCCCTATCATATTACAGTCAATTCTATTATGCCGGGTTGGATACAAACGTGCGGTTATGAAGATCTTCGCCCTGAAGATCAAGCCCAGCATCCTTTCGGCAGGGTCGGGAAGCCGGAAGACATTGCACGTATATGTTTAACTCTCTGCCAGGAAGAAAACGACTTTATCAATGGGGAAAACATTACAATCGACGGAGGCATGACAAAAAAGTTTAACTGCTTTTAAAAAAACAACAAAACCTATTGAGTTACATTGAAAAACAACAAATCTGACGATTTATTATTTAAAACATCGTACCTTTGTCCCCAACACTAAATATTATGTACATATGAGACTGACACGCAAACAAACAATCTGTAACATCCCCATTTTAAAAATCAGGGATTATTTCGATCACATCAGACCCGCCAAGATTTCACCAGATATGATCCGCGAGCATTTTGAATTAAACCAGGAACAAACTGACGAATTGATACAGGAACTGTTAAATAACGAATACATCGAGCCGTCAGAAGGAAAATACCAACTGACAATTAAAGGGCATGCCCTTTGTGTAGCCCGGTATACCTCTCCCCTTAACAAAGCCAAAGCAGACAAACTTTTTAAAGAATTTATGGAGCGGGTTGAAGAGGTCAATACAAATGAATATTATTTGTATAAAGTATCCAAAATAGTCCTGTTCGGCAGTTATATCGATCCGGAAAAGACAGACTATTCAGACATAGACATTGCTTTCGAACTGAGTCCTAAAATAAAAAATCACAAAGAATTCGATAGACTGAACGACCTGCGCCTTGCCGAAGCCGAAGCTGCCGGAAAAACTTTTACATCTTTTATCGACCAGATAGGATATACCGAACGTGTTGTAATACTTAAACTGAAAAACAAAAGCCGATACATCAGTCTCCACCGTATGGACGACGCTATACTGAAGATTACAAAAACCAAGCAAGTTTATCCCTGAAAATCACCTGATATCTGAGATTCCTTTATATATTTGTTTCCTGTAAATAAACAGTATGTATCATATATAAAGTTCGAAGATCATGAAAACGAAAACATTCATAGCACTGGCACTGATCATTTGCTCCATTTCTTTTTGTAGTTGCGGAAGTTACATGACCAGCAAAAGTGCTATCATGAAGATAGAAAAGGGGATGACCAAAAAGGAGGTTGTCAGTTTACTTGGAGAACCGGATTTCCGGCGCTTCGACGAACAAATGGAAGAATGGGAGTATAAAAAGATAAATGCACTCACGTCGGAAACAACCATTGTCATAGTTGACTTTATCAATGAAAGGGTCAGTAATATGAACTCTTTCAATGGTGACAACTATCCTACTCCTCCTGTAGCCGTTTTCCCTCCCAATGACGGCAATTACGGAGAACCATATCCTCCGCACCCGAATGGTCACGGAAGACCTTCGAGAGCCGTAAATGAAAGAGAGTTTCAGCAACTATACAATAAAGTCAAACAGAAACCTTTTAAAGACGACCAGCTGGAACTTCTCGAAATGGGAGTTTCCAATAAATATTTTACTTGTAAGCAGTGTGTACGTCTTATGTCTATTTATACATTCGATGACGACAAACTGGAGGTATTGAATATAGTTGCTCCCCAAATCATCGACTTCGAAAATCAGGAAGAAATCATCAAATCTCTGAGTTTTATTTCCAGCGAAGAGAAAGCTGAAAAAATACTACGCCGGGCAAGAAAATGAATAAATTCCATCTTTTTTTTTCCGCGGTCACGCATGTACCGCTACCGGAGAAGTTCACCTATCCGTTTCATTACACGCCCCATCCATTATGCAGGATGGCTGCAGAAGAAGTACAAAATTACCTGCAATGTAAAAAAGACTGGGAAAGCGATCTGAAGCAAGGCAAGATGTTCGGTGTCCTGATCGTACAAACATCTGCAGGGGAGGTCGGGTACCTGGCTGCTTTTTCCGGTATCCTGGCTGGAAAAAACCTGCATGAGTATTTCGTTCCCCCCATCTATGATCTGCAGCAGCCACAAGGATTCTTCAGTATCGGGGAAGAGCGGATCTCTGCCATAAATAGCCGTATCGAACAGCTTCAGTCTTCCCCTGATCACCTGGCTGCCTGTCAGAAACTGGACGAAGCTGTTGCTTTGGCTGCCAAAGAGATTAATGTTGCCAAAGAGGAACTAAAGAAAGCTCAGCAGAAACGTGAAGAAAGACGCCTCAACAATCCGGACGAGCACGAACTTTCGGCTATGATACATGAAAGCCAGTTTCAGAAAGCGGAGCTAAAACGACTGAAACAACAATGGAATGAGCGTATTGCTGCCATCCGGACAGAAACGGAGACATTCAAATCTAAAATAGAACGACTGAAAACGGAACGTAAAACCCGTTCGGCAGCTTTGCAACAACAACTTTTTGAACAGTTCAAAATACTCAATGCCAAAGGAGAGGTAAGAGATTTATGTGACATTTTTAAAGAGACGGCACAGAAAACTCCGCCTGCCGGGGCCGGAGAGTGTGCTGCTCCCAAGCTTTTACAATATGCTTATCTGAACCGACTGAAACCGATCGCCATGGCTGAATTTTGGTGGGGCGATTCACCCAAAATGGAAATTCGTCATCACGGATATTTCTATCCAGCCTGTAAAGGGAAATGCGAGCCGATACTGAAACATATGTTGCAGGGATTGGATGTGGAGGATAACCCGTTACTGACAGACTTACACCGCCATACGGAACTTGAAATATTGTTTGAAGACGACTGGCTGCTGGCTATCAATAAACCGGCAGGAATGTTATCCGTTCCCGGTAAAACCGATGCCGATTCAGTTTATCAACGATTAAAAACACGGTATCCCGATGCTACCGGCCCCATGATCGTACACAGGCTCGATATGGCTACATCCGGAATCTTATTAGTTGCAAAAACCAAAGAGGTACATCAGAATTTACAGGCGCAGTTCAAAAACCGGACAGTGAAAAAGCGTTATACGGCATTACTCGATGGTGTAATTGCAATTGATAACGGAATTATCGACTTACCTCTTTGCCTCGACCCGTCAGATCGTCCCCGCCAGATCGTTAGCGAAGAATACGGAAAACCTGCCATAACAGAATACCAGGTCCTTTCCTATAATAAGAATCAAACACGCATTGCTTTTTACCCGCTTACAGGCCGTACGCACCAGTTACGTGTACATGCTTCTCATCCGCAAGGTCTTAATACACCTATTGTCGGTGATGAACTATACGGGAAAGGAGCCGACCGTCTCTACCTGCACGCAGAATTTCTGAAATTCCGGCATCCAATCTCCGGAGAAATAATCCGGATCGAAAAGAAAGCTGATTTTTAATCATTAAGTTATTATTGTATTTCGACAAGAACGGTAATTCCCCACATTCACAGGGATAGTGGGGAATTTCCCCCGTATAGGTGGGGATTTTCGCCCATGTATACGGGGAGTTTTCCCCATTAGGATGGGGAAAAATTTCCGCTACAATGGACTTTCTGTCACCTATAGATTAATTTCGTACTTTTGTTCTCCACATATATATATTCAAAACTAATATGATTTTAGCAAAAGATTACGACGAATTACTACAGTTATGGGAAGCTTCCGTAAGGAGCACACATCACTTCCTGACAGAGGAAGATATACAATATTACAAACCTCTGATACGTAACGAATATTTCCAGGCAGTAGAACTACACATCATCAGAGACGAACAAACACAGCATATCGCCGCTTTTATGGGGTTAAGTGAAGATTTGATCGAAATGCTTTTCGTCCACCCTTCCCAACAAGGCAAAGGATATGGAAAGAAACTGGTTGAATTTGCCGTACGGAAAAAGAATATCCGGCAAGTAGACGTAAACGAACAGAATGAACAGGCTTTGCATTTTTATCTGAACCGAGGGTTTGAGGTTATTTCCCGAGATGCCATCGACGGTCAAGGGAAACCTTATCCGATCCTGCATATGCAATTAAAACCGGTCCGGTTAAGAAAAGCAGAACCCGAAGATCTTCCGGAACTGCAATGTGTATTCGAAGAAAGTGTCAGAACCTCCTGCTGTAAAAATTATTCTCCCGAACAAATAGATGCCTGGATAAACCGTGCATCCCCCGAACGTTGGAAGGAATTATTCTGTAGCGATCTGCAGTTCGTCATTGCAGAAGAAACAGACTCATTTCGGATCACAGGATTTACGTCATTCAATCAGCAGGGATATTTACACAGTATGTTTCTTTTACCTCAATTCCAGAGGAAAGGGATCGCCACATTCTTATTGGATTATGCAGAAGATTTCGCACACCGGAACCAACTCCCATCTCTTTTTGCAGAAGTCAGCCTCACGGCACGCCCTTTCTTTGAAAAACACGGATTCATTGTTGAAGAAGAACAAGTCGTTAAAATAAAGAATATCGAAATGAGTAATTTCAAAATGCGTAAGTTCTTTACTCTAGATTCATAAATACAAAAAAAGGAAAATCATTTCTGATTTTCCTTTTTTTGTAGTCGGGATGAGAAGACTTTTTTCGTATACCTTTCACGATTCAAAGACTTAATAATCAATATATATATTCTCGTTATTTCATCAATTTTGTCTCGATTGCTGTCCCAGATATCCATAAATAAAAGAAGTTTTAAATTTCTATGTATTAGGATTTTTTGACGATAATAGGACTTGAATCAATCTCTCTTTCTCTGCTAATAATTCCCGCAAATGCTCAATTTCTTTTTCTTGAGACGACATTATTTGATTTCCCTGACCGTTGTGAACCTGATTATGCTCTCCAGAAATAACAATCCCCGGTTGCTCTCCAAAAAAGTAACCGATCGGAACGTTTAATATTTGGGCTATTTTTTCCAGTGTCTCCGTCTTGGTTGAATTACGTTCAATAATCCTTCTCAAAGAGACATCTGTCAGCCCTACACATTCACAAAAGTCTTTTTGAGATATCTTTTTTTTCTTCAATAATTCATTGATCAACTGCAAATTAGCCATTATACATACTTTTTTGATGAAAAATATAATACATTTTAGTTGGTTTGAAACAAACTTTTTTGTTTGTTTGCAGTATAAATATAGCACTAATATTTAAACTCATGACGGTAAAAAACAAGAAAACAGACAAAATGGTATTTAAATACCATTACAATGGACTCAGCGAAGAAGAGAAATCAGAGGTAAGGAATGAATTTCTTAAAGCCAGCGAATTATCCTATACGACTTTTTACAGCAAACTACGTAAGGGTAACTTTTCCCGTTTGGAAAAAAATAAACTAGAGGAAATATGCAACGTTAAGTTTGCCTGGTAAGATGGAAACGGGTATAATGTTCTATAACGTCGAATTTTACAACGCTCGGAAAGGTGATGTTATATTTTACATTGAAGATCAGCCACAGCAGGTCTTGAAGCAGGAACATAGAAGTCTTATTCTCTGGATGCTGGATATCATTAAAGACAAATATCCGGGAGCTTACGAACGAGCCGGTGAATTATATGCCAATCGAGCACGGAATATTCCTTTCTATGAGTTCACGATCGTTAAGCGTTTCATTCGTTGCAACTTCGGAGAACAAGATGAACTGTCATATGACATTGACGATAAAGGGAATTTCTGCTTTGAAGATGTCCGGTGCCCGCTTCGTGGAGGCTTTTGCGACGATGAAGGCATAATTTGCAAGCCACGCCTTAGTACGCATCTGACACAAAGGGAAATGCAGGTTTTCAGACTAATCGTTACCGGGTTTGATGCAGCAGAAATTGCAGGTGCATTATGCATATCTGTCCTTACTGTCAACCGCCATCGTGAAAATATTAAAGCAAAAATAAAAGTCCGGACAGTCGCCCAAATGGTAGACTACTGGGACAAAAACAAATTCAAATAATTAACATTTAAAACACTAGTATTATGATTTTAAGCAATGCCAATTTTTCAGAAGACGACAAAGTTCTCTTAGAATGTATCCTGGATGATTTAACGAGAAAGAAGATTCCAGCCACAATGGAAAACATAAAAAAACATTCTCTTTTCAAGAAAATTGATAATCAAGCAGTATTTGATAAAGATGCAGCTGTTGTATGCCCTCTTTCTATCTCTATTCGTCAAGAGAAAGACAACAAAGATAAATTCACTATTGAAATTGGAGGCTCCGGATTAAGATTAGACGATCCGATACATACTCTGTTCGTGAACGAATTATCCCAAAAGATTGGAATGAAAGTCTGCTATTTTGCACAGGGTATCGAATGTTTCCAAGAGGAGCGTCCTGCTATCGCCAATTTCTTAGAACAACTGAAGAAATCTTCATGCAACGAGAATTGATACCACCGGCACTTCTCCGGCAGATATTTGAGGATATCTGCCAGGAATGCCGGCTGAATCCAAATGCACAGCATCCCTGTTTATACGGTGGAACTTGTGCTATGCCTGGTGTTTACAATCGAGTCCTACTGAAACATATCAAGGAATCAAGATACATTACTGAAAAGTGAAAGATATTCTTTTAATCAAGGAAAACACCACCACGACGCGGGTGGTGTTCCCCAATAAAAAACAACAAACAAATGTATGTAGAGAAAGACCTACAAGGCAAAATCATTATACAGGATATCTCTCCGGAAGAAGCAGAGATCCTGGCTAACTGCTTCAGGTTTTACCTGTCCTTTCATCCGAATAAAACTCCGAACACCCAAAAGACTGTAAATAAAGTATTACGTGATATTGAAAAAATGTACTGATTATGATGTCATACGTTCCTGATGATGATGCAAAAAAAATATTAGACCAGACAGAAAACAGACTTGTCGAGGTTATTAGCGAATTTGTTACCCTACACAAATCCGGTTCTTCCATGCAGGGGAACTGCCCTTTGTGTGGTGGTAAGAAATTTGAGATCAATCCGGCAAAGAGTGTCTTTAAATGTTTTTCCTGTAACGGTTTGAGCGGTAAGAAGCCTATCGACTTTTTAATGAAAGCGGAACACATGACTTATCCGGAAGCTCTTATATACCTGGCCAAGCATGTTGGCTATATCATTCCGGAAGAAAAGCCAAGACCAAAAAAAACAATACCAACGAAAAGCACATCGAAAAAAAATGATAGTTTTTGTTCCCGGATGTTGGCCGCATCCGGACTAACTGAAAAAGATGTACTGGCCAGTGTCTTCCACAAGGATAAAAACAAAACCTGCATGAAATGGCAGACCTTCCGGAAAGGCACTATGGATGGCCGAGGAAACATTGACCAGGAGGGTGATGACGCTATTATAGAGTATTACGATCTCGATGGTTATCCCGTCACCTATTTTGTCCTCGATAACAAGAGGCAACCAACGGATAAACGAAAAGCTTATTGCCGGGTACGCTATCAGTATCCGGAAGAGCATCTGGACAAAGAAGGTAAAGCAGCTAAGTACAAAACGCCTTATGGCGGTGGTACTCATATTTATATCCCGGAGCGTCTGCGCGAAGCGTATAAAGAAGGCCGATCGATCGACATGTTGTTTATCCAGGAAGGTGAAAAGAAAGCAGAGAAAGCGTGCAAACACGGTATGATGTCCGTAGCTATCTCCGGTATACAAAATATCGGACAACAAGGCCGGTTACCTGAAGACCTGATCCGGATCATACAGGGATGCAAGGTCAAAGAAGTATGTTTCCTGCTCGATGCCGATTGGAATGATATATCAACCAATATCAAAATAAACGATCAGGTAGAGAAGCGTCCACGAAATTTCTTTTACGCGATCCGAAACTTTAAAGATTACTGCAGGTCACTTAAAAGCCGGCAAATTTTCGTTGAAATTTACTTTGGCCATGTGAATAAAAACGAAGCCGATGACAAAGGGATCGATGATCTATTGACCAATACCCTGAAGGACAAAGAAGAGCAGATTTTACAAGACCTAGATACTTTACAAGGCCGTAAAGATCTTACCGGTAAATATCTGACCTTATATAAGATAACGACGCTTACAGATCATAAGATCGAAGAGTATTGGCACCTAAACAACCCGGCTTCATTTGCTAAAGCTCACAAAGATAAACTTATCAATCTGCCGGAGTTCCGGATAGGAAAACATGTTTGGAAATTCGATGAAAACGGGAACTTTGTTTCAGCTCAACCTATTGAATCCGACGAACAATACTGGGAAGAAACCGAAAGAGAAACCAGGAAGGGAGAAACCTATACTGTTTATCAATTCAATTACGCCAGATGCTTCAGGTTCCTGCAGAACCGCGGTTTCGGGAGATATAGGAAAATAGACGGAACAACGGCACTGGTTCACATCGATCCGCCGATCGTAAAGTTGGTTGAAGCGACTGACGTCCGCGATTTTGTGACTGATTTTACAAAATCTATCGCTTCAGAAGACGTTCTGAACATGCTTTACAAAGGTGGCCCGCAGTACCTGGGGCCGGATAAATTATCAAACATTGACTTCCTGCAGCCAAATTTCGAAATGCCATCCCGCAGTAAGCAAATGTTTTATTTCGAAAATACATGCTGGGAAGTCACCCGGGACAGTATCCAGGAATTGGACTATACAAAAATACAGACACATATCTGGGCTAACCAAAAGACAGCATTTGACGCTAAACGCTTACCTCGCCTTATTGATGTCAAAAGAGACAAAGATACCGGCAAGTTCAGCTACCAAATATCCGAAACAGGGCGTAAATGTCAATTCCTGCAGTTTCTTGTCAATACAAGTAACTTTACATGGAGAAAAGAAAAGTTACGGAAAGAGCAGCTGGAGCATACCGGTAAAACTGATGTCGTAATTCCTCCGGAAGATTTATATGATAACATAGAACACTTGATCGCTAAAATGTGCGCTATCGGTTTTATGTTACTCGAAGCGAAAGACCGGTCTGTCTCCAGGGCTGTTGTGGCCATGGACGGGAAACAGAGCGAAGTCGGTGCCAGCAACGGACGTTCCGGAAAGTCAATTTTGGGAGAAATGTTCAAACATTTGATACCCTCTTTTTTTATAAATGGAAAATCTAAAGACTTGGCTGCAGATAACTTTCTCTGGAATGATCTGGTAGAAGGTATACGCTGCTGCTTTATTGATGACGTTCGTCAAAATTTCGATTTTGAGTTTCTGTTCGCAAACATAACCGGAGACTGGAAAGTCAACTACAAGGGAGGAGGCCGAGCGACGTTCAATTTTAATATATCGCCCAAAATATACCTTACAACCAATCATGCCCTAAACTGCGATGGAACCTCTGCACTTGACCGGCAGTGGCTCATTGCTTTTTCTGACTATTATAACAAAGAACATAAACCGATACACGATTTTGGAGTAATGTTCTTTGACGAATGGGACGGAGAACAATGGAACCTACACTGGAATTTTATGGCTGAATGTGTGCAGGCTTATTTTCAATTTGGAGTAGTCGAAGCCCCAGGCGAACGGCTGGAGACACGCCGATTACGTCAACAGGTCGGCGAAGCATTTATTATGTGGGCTGACGAGTACTATTCGGATCAGTCCCGGATCGGGGAACGGCTCACACGAAAAACGCTATACGATGAATTTATCGACTACTCTCCAGAGCAGCGTAAGTACTGCAGCCCAACTGTGTTCAAAAAGAAGTTTGTCAACTATTGTGTCCTCAAAGGATACGTATTTAATCCCGGTAGGTATGATCCGGTTTCCGGACTACCGATGTTCTTCGATCAAGATGGTAAACCCGATCTTGATGACAAGTCAAACGGCCTGGAATACTTTACGATCGGTGAAAAAGGATCTATTCCTGATCCGGATGATCCTTCAGGGACAAACCCTATTGATATTTTAAGAGGATAATAATATGAACAAAATTAAATTGAAAGGAACAAGATTATGGGATTAGATCAACAAAGGATTTTTCTTTTAGCAGTTAAAAAGAGCAAGAAATACGAAGATACGACTTATTGTATCGCTGTATTTAAACTAGGGACTCCCGGTATGGAATTTATTTTAGGCGAAACGGACAATGACCGGGAATACAACAGAGGTGATGAAGTGTCATATGTTTATAATGCTGATTACACCAGTAATCTGGAAAAGGCATTGAAATGGCTGAAAAATATAAATTAAAAAGAAAGAGATATGGATGTAGAACTAATAAAGAAAAAAGTTGAGAATTGTTTCTCGCTTACTCATTCAGTAAACCATGTTGAAGTTTATGAAAAAAACAGTCGATTTTATATCGAACTGGATGCAACATGTCTTATTGAATTAAAGAAAATCTCTGCGGAGTTCGGAGACGACAATATAGTAATATTGCCAGGTTATAATGCTATAAGGCTATATATAGATTATTTGGATAAGCAGTTCAAAATTAAAAAAAGGTGAAGTATATGACAAAGAAGATTTTTTGTGAGAAGTGTCACAGGTGGCACACTATCACTATCACAGAAGGAGACAAGTTCACAATTTGCCCTAATAAGCGTTGCGGGCATTTAATTTTCATCTAAAAATAAGTGAAGTATGGCAAAGGTTTATGTAGCAAGTAGTTGGAGAAACCAACATCAACCCCAAGTAGTTAGTTTTCTTCGCGAACAGGGACATGAGGTTTACGACTTTAGGCATCCTGCTGGTAAAACTGGATTCCAGTGGTCGCAGATTGATAAAAATTGGGAGAATTGGAGTACAGATCAATATAGAGTTGCGCTTGATCATCCCATTGCGCAAGCTGGTTTCAAATCGGATTTTGATGCAATGCAATGGGCTGATGTTTGTGTTCTTGTATTGCCTTGTGGACGTTCTGCGCATTCAGAGGCAGGATGGATGAAAGGTGCTGGCAAAAAGGTAATAGTCTATCAAATCTGGGAAGAAGAGCCAGAACTAATGTATAAGCTATTTGATGGTGTATGTTCAATGGGAATAGGCTTACAGATGTTTTTAGCTGAATTTGATAAAGAGTAAAATAACGTATAACTAAAAAATAACGAGTATGGCAACAATTGAAGAAGCCTTCAGAGGCTTAGGAAGAACAGGGAAAGCGAATTTCATTTCGCAAAATATTGATTACGCAAATGCTGGCGCAGTAGCCGGGTATGTTAAAGCCTATCTTTTCGATGTCCTCAAGGATGTCGGGGACGATGAATATGTAGCGATGTATCTCAAAGAAAATGGATATGAAGTAACGAAAAAATAAAAAAATATGAGAGGACATGTTATAATTCCCAACGAGAATAAAGAAGCATTAACGTATGCCATCGAAACTGCAAATGAGGTGCAACCTGTAATAATATTGCACGAGGAACCTTATGAGAAAGAGAAAAGCAGGATTGAAATAGATTTTGCCAGCATTATGGGAGCCTTCTACACAGGCCGAGTTTACGAAAGAGTCTTAATGGAGTCAACCTTCAAATGTAAAAAATACTGAACATGTATAATAAAAGGACGTGGTTAAATAAACCTGACTCTCCATCAACAGGTAATGTTGTTGCCTTTGATGGGGTAACCGCATGGAAAGGAGTGAATATTAGAGACACATTCTTGTCAATATCTGACTGTAACAACTCAATAAGGTTGCACAAGATTGATGACGACTCTACCGAAGATTTTATAAATAAGATGAAACTATTGAATGACGAGATAGGCTTATTCATTGATTATTTGGAGTCAACATTAATATCTAAAAAACATGAAGAAAGTAAAGCGTAGAGCTTTCACAGAGAAGCAACTAGAATTTTTAGAGCAATATAATTATCTCTATAAAAAATTCTGGAGAACCGGACTGGAGGAAGAGGATTGCGATAATTTCGAACGTCTGAGAGATAAAGTTAGAAAGTTTATTGATCTTGACTAACAACTAAAAAAATCATGAAAAGAAGTACAGTTATATATCAACAGATAGGTAATCATAATGCAGGTGACATTATACTCCATTTGCATAGATTGTGGTGTAGAAATCCAAAGTATTGTTCGAGGCTATTGAGAAGATTGCCTTATGAAAAAATTAAACCTATTGAAAGAAGAGTTTCTCAACAATATTGGTGGGTCTATAAAGGATTTGAGTTTGAAGCATACTTACGAAAAATAATATTTGACCTTTATATAAATCATGAATAATGAAATAGAAACACCTAAACAGGATGATACCCCACAACAAATAGAAGTATTTATTGATAAAAAGTATCAGGACCTATTCAATGAGATAGTACAAGAGTGCAATATACAGATTATCAACGAAGACACATGCGAAGAGATAAAATGTATAGGCCTTTTCTACACTCTACAATTTGCTGATGTAAACGAAGTGTATTGGTTCGGAAGGAACTATCAAAATGCAATCAACGAATATCATAAAACGGTATGAGCTACTCTAAAGGCCCATACTATTATTAATTATTAAACAATTAAAAGTTATGAACAAAGCAGAACTGATCGAAGCCTTAGCAGATAAGGCCGGTGTTACAAAACAAAGTGCAAAAACAATGCTGGATGCCTATACAGACATCGTTACTGAGAAATTGTCTCAAAAGGAAGAAGTAGTGATTATTGGGTTCGGAACTCTTACACCCAGAGAGCAGGAGACACGCCTGGCGCGTAATCCTAAGACCGGTACACCGGTACAAATCCCGGCCAGGACAACAGTAAAGTTTAAACCGGGCAAGTTTTTGTTGGAAGCTATGAACCCTAAAAATTGAGTGTAATGGATCAATTGGCAATTATTGTTACTGCAGCCGGATTGCACGTCATGCTTTCCAGAATAATGGATGAAGAGAACAAAGAAAGTCTATCAAAAGACGAAATACGTTCTTACTTGTCACAAGCTGCGATTGCATTATCAAAAGAAATGGAAAATTACAAGGACAAAGACAAAGGCTAGGACGTTCCGGAAATCCGGCGGGCTATCCAATACAATCGGTTCCCGGATTTCCTTTTCTATCCCTAACGCAAGCAGGGAGACTGTTTTGTCTCCCTGCTCTATAAAAATAGATGATCTCCTGATCCTCTCCGAATTAACCATCACAAAGGTAAGGAGATTTGTTTATATCATCACCTTGAAAAGCTCTATTATCGCTATGGCACTGAATTTAAAGCAATACAGACTGAATACACTATCCGATGTCAAAGCCTATAAAAAGGCTGGAGGGGATGAATTTGTGACCTATTATAAGGCAATGAAAGCATTCCTGGATAAACTACCATACGGTAGTTCTTTTGACATACTGAAGAACATTCCGGAAAAGAACCTGGAGAAGTTTGTTAAGACAGCTTGCGTATATATGACAGAACAGGCTTTCGATGAAGTATTATTTACTGATGACTATCTTTTCATTAAGCGTCGAAGAGTATTCTAAAGATATTGTTTCCGGTACCGACGTAGAAGGTATAGAATACGGCAATTTAATATGATGTAAAGATAGTTTTTTTTATTGTAACTTACAAGAAATCAACAAAATATTATGCCTAAAAAACAAAATAAAATTATCGTAGCAGTAAGTACGGATGAACGGGAACGGAAAGCCATGCTGCAGCGGATCGCGATCGACCTGGGCTTCGCGATCACGCCGGCCGATGCCGGTAAGATCATCCGGAATACACCACAGGACTTCGATCTGGTTAACGCTTATTTCGTGTTGGCCAGTTCTTACAATCTTCGCGAAAGTCCGCTTACAACACACAGGTTATATGAACTGGCTGCACGTGGTATAGCTGTCGTTGTTGGTGTTAAGAGACTCTATCCTGAGCACGAATTTATCTGTGTCGCTTACTATCCTTCAGACTTCGGACGGCTTTAGCCGGTCGAAGTCTGCCCTTTTCTTTCTTCGTTTCCCCTCCCCCTCCCCTTTTTTTTTATAAGTACGTTTGGTGCAACTGTGCGGAACAGCTAAAAAGCCGCACAGTTGCACTTTTGCGTTTTGTAAGAGGAAATGGGGGGAAGCGCACAAAAAGAAAGAAGCCCAGCTGGGCAATCGATCGGTACCGGGTGGATATCACTGACGAAAAGTAGCAGAATGACAGCGGAGAGACATATATTATATTCTCTTTTTTTTATTCTTCTCTTTTGAAAAGTACCCCTATATAAAAAAAGGAAAAAAAACTGTGCGTTTGTACTTTGCGAAAATTTACATCTGTAAACTTTTGTCTTTCAATATTTTAACACAGCACGATTTTAGCACGATTCAGTACTTTTAGCACAAATCCAGTACAAAAATCGTTTTTGTGCTCAACCTTACTTTTCAAACTGTTTCTGTGCTAAAATCGTGCTGACATATACATCTATATATCAATAGTTTATATAAACAATATTCTTTTCAGCACAAAAGCACAGTTTTTTTACCTCTATTTTGCCAGGGGGGTCTTTCGTACCCAGAAATAAATCAGAGGGAATTTAGGAGCAACGTATCACTTTATTTAATACATTTGTACTCAACAACTTAAATACAATATTTAGTATCAATATTAAACTATAACACATGCCTTACAATTTTACTGTAACCTTTCCCTGCAAACCTTACGTTAGAGTGTTTATCGAACAGAATTATGGAAAGCCGGTACGTTTCACAAAGGATAAAGGTCTGATGGTAATCATCCGGTTATTACTTCAACGCAAGCAAACAAACCGATGGCCTGTTAATCTTAATGTATACACAGACGAGGTTTCGTTCACGATCAATGAGTATGATTACAATCATTTCGGAGGAGAGCTGAATGAATGTGCTGTTGTTGAACTGAATAACTACTTTGAGAACAAAATTAAAACCCTGATGCGTTCCTGGTGCAAAACAATGCACGACTATGGCAAACCGGCAAAAGATTGTGTTTTATTATTTCAATCGAAATTCGGTTATCCTGAGCACATCTGGAAATTTGAATCTATATACAAGGATTGTCAGAGAAATGATGTTTTCGACAAAGACTTCGACAAAGTAATGACCGAAAAAATACATAAAATATTTTTGCGGCAAATGTCCAGAAACCGGACAATAACGCAAAGAGCAATACAAGTATATGAAGAAAACTGATTTTCCATTTGATAACTCCGGTGGCTTACGCCAAATCCTGGCTATCCCGGAAAGCAGTTTCCTGGGGGTAGGTTTTACCCAGGACTGCAAACGTTTTTTAAACCTTACCAAACCGGATGATATAATATGTATAAGCCTGCTTCCTTCGGATGGTGGCTATCAGGAGAACCGCCAGGAAGATGATAGCGGCGATATATATCAAATAGAGATATCCGGTTTTATTTATGGCAAAAGCGAAAATAATGATCAAATCATCTCAGAACTGGATGCCGGGACCTGGATTGTAGCCACTGAAGATGCAGACGGCAACTGGATCGTCTCCGGATCATACAGGGTACGTCTGGTATTTGAGAGAAAAAAAGATACTTCAACCTCTCGTAGCGGACTGAAAGGTACATCTTTTTCTTTTTCCTGTGAAGACGAATATGAAAGCATTAACATACAAAACCCTATGAATTAATACTTTTTGTTCATATTTCAAAGCCCCGTATGTCCTTTTACGGGGCTTTTTTCATGCTTACTATTGCCTCAAAAAAGAGGATGTCTAAGAAAAATCGTATTGAAATCAACGGAACAATTGACCGGTGGGGATATGGTTCCAACTATTTTAAATGGCAGTTGAAAGACTGCGACGAAGGCCCTGTTACTGTTTGTGTCAATAGCTACGGTGGTGATGTCAATGAAGCACTTGCAATCGGTAATCAGATCGCAGAGCGCGGAAATGTCACTGTTGAATATGTCGCCTTTAACGCTTCCGCTGCGACCTTACTAGGACTTTACGCGCAAAAAGCCACAATCAATTCGGATGCACTGTATTTGATCCACAAGACAATGGTCTGGGTGGATAATTGGGGGCAAATGAACGAAGATCAGATCGACAACGCTATCGAAGAGTTGAAGACACAAAAGGAAATGGCCTCTGTATCTACTCTCCAGCTGGCCAAGTGCTACGCGAATAAATCAGGGAAACCGGTTGCTGACATACTCAAAATGATGAAGGATGCCAAATGGCTTACTCCGGAAGAAGCATTGAACGCAGGTTTTGTTGATGAAATCATTCAATCAAAGTGTAAGAAAAAAGCCACTGTATCAAACAGTGTTGCTGCTTTATTTAAGAGCAACGGAACCCCACTTCCTGAAGACTACATTGACAACGATCTATCGGACGTTCCTTCCAATGACAAAAAACTTTTTGCCGGTATTACAGAAGCAATAACCAATGGTTTCAATAGTATTCTACCCAAAAAATCCAATAACCCACAAAATGAAACTCCAACGATGGAAAAAAAATTCACCCATTTAAACCAGGTTCTGAATGTCGAAGGCTTTGACATTCAGAACAACTCTGTAACACTGACTGTAGAGCAGCTCACTGCCTTTAACACAGCAATCGAAACCGGAACCAATGCTACAACCAAACTTTCAACCGTGATGGATAGCCTGGATATCCTTGACACCACGATCAAAGACGCTAAAGACGAAGAGGCTAAAGTTACTGCAGTAAAGAACCTGCTGGAAAAACGTCCTGGTAGCACGCCAACCACACAAGTAGGAAATGATGTACATGTTACTGGGCAGGACTACACCCCAGACCCAGTTAACAATTTCTTTAACGAATAACGTATAATACACTAACCCTTATGGATTTACAAAAACCAATTGACATTACCGCAGTCAATACAGCGGTAACAAAACACAAAAATGTACTTGTCGCACTCGATCGCCTTCAGGCGGGTGATGTGTTGCGTCATTGTACAGCAATGCCGGGGATCACCAATTCGATCGTTTTAGGTCGTGTCGAAGGTGGCACAATCTCTAAAAAATATTCGGGAATCTTCCTAGGATCAGACAACCTGGGTAAGATCGTTACCCGCACACTTACTGTTTATCCCGCTGTTGCTGAAATGGCTGATGAACCGGAACGTTATCGCCGTACTTTTATTACAGAAGTAAAGGGAGGACTGGATATTAACAAACATCCTTTCGAAGTATGGTTGATTCAGCACGGTATTAGCCTGGCGTCTGTAGACCTGCACAATGTTTTGTTTACAGCAAAATATGAGAATGATCCTAATAAAAAGGATTTGGGAAGTTCTTTCGATGCCTGGGGAGGTATTTTGGAAGCTGAGAAAGCTGCCGGTAATATTTCCCTGGAGAAAAAAAACATGTATGCAACCGGTACGCTGGACGCGACCAACATCGGCCCCAAATTACTGGAAATGTGGCGTCAGATGCCTAAAACGTTCCGCAAGAAAAAAGCAGTGCTTTGGATATCCGAGGACTTAGGGGATGATTATGATGATTGGTTAGAAAGCGAAACTGTACAGCTTCCTGGTACTGACGAGTCAGAAATTCAGTATCTGAAAAAAACCAACAAACGTGTACAGATCATCCGTACTAATGCTTTTCCGGAAGGATCACAATTCGCCCTGTTGACTACAAAAGAAAACATGGTCTATGGTTATGATAAGGAAAGTGACCTTACAGCCATGAAAGCGTTCTTATCAGGTAACCCATACTTATTTACCGCGGCTATGAAATATGTTATTGGCTGCCAGTTTGTTTCTATCCATCCATCTGAATTGTGTATCAATGACCAACCGTTAACACCGGTTGTTTCTGGTGCAGATGCAGAAGGATAATCTTTAAAATTCAGACAGTATGAATAAAAATTGTATCGCATTGCAAGATATTGATAGCGACCTGGGTTGTGGAGACAACACAGGTGGCATTATCAAAGTGCTTGCATTTTATCACAACGATGTACAGTCCTGGCCTAAAGAGCCGGAAGCCCCTGCCACCTTGGCAGAAGCTGGTACACTGACAGGTGACCTAGTGTTAAAACCCGGTAAAAAAGCCGCTGTTTTCATTCTTCCTCAGAATAAGGGGTCGTTTGCAATCACAGAACAAGGGGAAATGGGAGGAATGTCACATCAAATGGAACTCAGTATTTTCCAGAATGGAATTACTCCTGAAATGCTTGGACTGATGGGGGCAACCAAGAACGCTAAAATGGGATTTATCGTAGTTGACTCCAACCGTCAAAATTACCTGATGGGTGACAAAGATACCGGGGCCATGCGCGATAAAGGCGACGGAGCAACAACAGGCACAGCCAAAACCGATCTTCGTAGTGCCGGAATGAAGTTCAATTATCCGGTAAACAATCCGCGCGTTTATAGCGGTGATATCGACGCTCTCTTAACAGCTTCACCAACTGAATAACCACACACCTACTTTAACCAAAACTTCAAAGGCGATACAATGTGAATTGTGTCGCCTTTTTCTATGTCCTTTATGCGCAGTAAAACACGCAGTAAGTTTGTTACCTCACAATTACTAATTAACATATTTATTATGACTAAAGACTATTCAGCCTACCGTAAACAAGCCCTAAAGTGGATTGATAATGAAAAACGCACCTTTAAAGAAGGTCTTACGATCCTGCAGGCGTATGGCTACAAACCTGTTGCTGTCGGCAACGTTGCCCGACGCGGAGAAAACAATGATTTTGCGAAAAGGAAATTGATCGCTCTCATGTACGAATTTATCCGCCTATGGCACCGTCCATCTATGGAAGACCAGGACGAGAAGCCGGAGCCGGAAGTTAAAGAAGATCCTGCCCCCCTGGCCGAAAAAGAAATCAATGATTTATGTGACGAACAAGGATACCCGGAGATCATGCGCCGAGTGATCCACGAATTTTATGCACTGCTGGAAGAACGCAGAAAGCTACACGCTGAAGCTGCAGCAATCGAAGGTAATGACCCGGATAGCGTCAATAAGCGAAAGGATTTACTTGATACCGTCGAATCCATTTCGGAACGGATGGACTACCTTTGGGCTATCAAAACCAAATTTGAGCAGGATAAAGTTGTTCCTGGAGAAGACATTTTTGAAGTCAAAAAAGAAGACAGTTCCGCTGATCAGGACGACAAAGAGAACGACACCATACCGGAAGGTGCTTCCGTCGATGATCTGAAAACTCTGAAAAAAAACACGAACACGAAGTTGATCCGCGCCCGCAACATGTTGGACTATCAGCAAACCACAAAAGCAGAAACCACGAATCCAATGCCGGAGGGGCCAAAAAGAGTTAAGTATGAAAAGAAGGTCGAGGCGTTGACAGCATTTATCAAGGATATTGATTACAAAATTGTCGAATTGTCCTGATGCTGTATTCTGCAACTCCTATCAAATTAGACCTGGCGACAGAGGAAGACCAGAAAAAACCTTCCCCTGCCGTCTCCGGCCTTTCTAATGATGCTAAGGCTTTGTATATTTCCGGTGTACTGGATAAGAGTATAGGCCAGCTGAAGCAGGGAGAAACGAAACATTTCTACTCATTTGGAAACTTCAATAGCATGCGGCTTATATTCCATATCCTAAATACAACCGGGCCAGCTAGTGTTCTGATGTCGAGCTATGGGATATCCCCTAAGACGATAGAAGGAATCATCCGGAGAAAGGAACAGGGAACAATTAAAGAGTTCCGGTTGATCATTGATAACCGCGTTCGGACGATATCCCCCAAACCATTCGATATGATCGTCAGAAACTTTGATTACCGGTGTACCTCCGTTCATGCAAAGGTTGCCTGTATCTACAATCAGGACTGGAAAGTTACCCTGATCAGCAGTCAGAACGCAACCGATAACCCAAAACTTGAACGCGGTATCATATATACCGATCCAAATGTTTTTGACTTTGACTTTAAAACCCTTAACGATGTATTTCAACGCGGAACAACTTAAAGAGATAGAAGAAATGGCTTATCAGCTGTTTACTCCGTTCGAGATCGCCCTTGCCCTGGAAACGGAAGACCAGGACGAATTTATAGATGATATAGGCATCCCAGGCACAGACGTCCACAGAGCCTTTTACAAGGGTTATTTGCGTCAGTTGGGTGAACTGAGGGCAGACACTATAAAAGCCGCTAAAAACGGCAGCAATCCGGCTCAAATAGAGCTTATCAAGTGCATTAATAACATACAAAGAGAGGTACGACATGGCTAATTTAAAGAAACTCGAAGATCAGAAATATGAAGCGATTATGGCGCATATTCTCAATCCGGAGGACTCACCATTACCGGCAGAGTTGCAAATACAATTAGACCGGGTTCTGCAAGCGTCACGCCTACTGGATCGCCATCCGGAGAAATCGCAGATTGTCGCCAAAATGCAGGCGAAATATAACATAGGTCGAAACACGGCTTATCAGGATATCCGGATGGCAACAGAACTGTTCAAAATGAACAATGAGTTCGATTATGACTTTTGGCAAACCTGGCAAATAAAAGACCTGTTGGAACTTATCCGGGAATGTAAGCTGCAGGGTAAACATAAAGAATGGGTGAATGCTCACAAAGTTCTTAAAACCGTTATCGGTGAAAAGCCTGTTCAGGACGAAGACCCGCACCGCGCCGAAAAGACAAACGTATATATTCAACTCAATAACTACAATGTTCCTATTGACGTCATTTCCAAACTCAATAAAACGCAGCTGCAGCAACTAACAGAATCTGCTTACCAGGAGATAGACGAAAGCGAAGCCACCGACATTATGAACTCTTAACCCTTACCTTATGAAAGAATGGGATGAAGAAATATCAGTTAATCCGTTTCAATTCAATGCGATCCTACTGCCTGCAAAAGTAAAAGTACACGTTGCCGGGCGTGCTTCGGGGAAGTCATTTCAGAACGGTTACGAGCTATACGATAACATTAAAATTATGCCGCGTGGGATCACAACGATCACACAGCGCACGTATGGCCAGGCCTTAACCAAAACACTGCCATCGACCTTTAAACTATTAGAAAAGTTCGGACTGAAGCGATACAACCCCAAAACCAAGACCGGTGATTATGTCGTCTGCCAAAAACCGCCGGCCGGCTTTCTGACACCTCATGAAAAAATTCTTAGTTATGATAATGCAATCAGTTTTATCAATGGCCATGCAGCAGTACTTCTTTCCCAGGACACAAACAGCCGTGGCCCGAATGCTGACTTTAATATCACTGACGAAGCCTTGACGCTAGACAAAGAAAAGTTTGATGCAGAGGTTGCACCAACCAACCGAGGGAATGAAGATATCTTCGGTCGGCTTTCAAAGCAGCCGTTACTCAAACATCACGGCCTTTTGTTCACATCTTCTATGCCTTACACTGCCGAACAACGCTGGTTAATTGAGTTCGCAAAGTATTACGAAGAAGAAGCCGGTATCCGGCTATTTGATACCTGGAACCGGATCGTTAAACTACAAATGCAGCTGATTGAGGCAACAGAGCAGAAAAACAGTAAGTTATTTCGTGACATTTGGCAGGAAACAGTTACAATCAGAAAGAAAATTGCTCCTTTCGTTTCAAAGGATAATATTCTTTTCACAGTAGGAAATGCCTTCGACAACATTAAGAACCTGGGTATGTCATACATTATGACCCAGTATCAGACGATGGACTTAATGACCTTTATGATCGAGATCATGAACCTGTTTCTGGATAAAGTGGATGATTGCTATTACTCCATCGACGAACGTCACATCTACTACAATGCAACCAATGACGATTATATTCGGGGGGTTGCAGACAATGACAATTTCGACTGGAAGAAGCTGTCAAATCTTGACAGCCGCGCTGATCTGGACTGTGATCCGCGGCAGCCACTCGAATTATCTGTCGATTGGGGTAGTAAGATCGCGGTGTTTTCTGTTGGCCAGGAACGTAACTTTGATTTCGTAACAAAGCTACTGAGGAAAACTGATAATATGATCAATGAGTTTTTCGTTAAGCCTCAGGAGGAAAGCGACGTTATGATTAACGCTATCGTTGACCAGTTTTGCGATTACTACCAGTATCATGCCAATAAACGATTAATATTTTACCGTGACAAGTATGGCGATGCCAAACGCCCGGACAATAAAAAAACCTACAACGAACAGGCTATCGATCGCTTTATGACACGCGGATGGACTGTCGAACAACGTACTCATAAGGGGATGGAGCCGCCACAGCACGATAAATACCTGCTGTGGGCCTACGCCCTGAAGGAGACAGATACGCGCTATACTCCTATCCGATTCAATGGTAGCAAATGTAAATACACACTAATCAGCATGAACAACACCCGCGTTATTGAAGGATCAGACGGCAAGTTCAAAAAGGATAAGACAAGCGAACGCCGTAAGTCTGTTCTACCCGAGGAAGCAACCCACTTCGGGGACGCTGTTGATAAGCGCATCTGGATTAAATACAACCACCTACTGCGTCGCTCCTGGGGCTTCGTTGATCCCATGTTATAGTAATGCGCATTGTGCTGCGTTCGCATCCGAAGCACGAAAAAAACGCGGTCGAACGTCGGTTTTAGGACCGCCCCGAGGGGGGTCTGAGGGCATATTTCCGAGGGAAACCGCGTTTTTTTCTGCGCTCCACGATAGGGCACGGCTCGGGCTTCACTCTCAACAATCGGCCGCCGCCGATTGTTTTCGACTGATAAGACACTGAAACCCACAACCCTTTAACATCTTTTAGCTGTACAGGGTTGAAAGATAAAAAAGCGACCCTGTATAAGGTCGCCAGCGGTACAATCATTTATTTTTTCTGTTTGCTGACAGAAAAAAAGTTTTTCCGGCTGACAGGTTGTGTATACTCCTGTCAGCCGGTGTTTTGTGCAAGGGTGTTTATTACGTGCATCCAAGCACATAACAATCTATTGCACAGTATTTTATAAATTCGTATATTTGTAATGTAATCAAAAGGGAATAAGACGGCATTCTTTCCCTTTCGATACGCAAATAACTAATTATTAATTTTTTAAGCAATTTGTATTATGAGCACAACAAACGTAAGCGGTAACAATACCGCAGCAGCAAACAACAGTGTTTTATTCGGTGGTGATAACAAGGCTAAAGCTGCAACAAACAAAAAGTCTTCCATCCCCGCAACCGTGACCCTCCCTACTAAAGAAAAAGAAACACCCAAATCAGCAGAGGCAGTCGCACCAGCAACGACAACATCGGAAATGTTACCTATTCAAAAGCATATTCCGACCATCCGAGAAATGCAGGAAAAAGCCGAAAAAATGCATCTTCTTTCGGAAAAGTACAATGACCTTAATTCTAAAAAACAGAATTTGGACGTTTTCAGTATCTCACACGATGGAGATACCGCACGTATGCGCCTAACCGATGCAAAAGGGCAACACTTCGAAAGTTCGAACCCTATTTGTATTCGTCAGCTAATTGATATATGGAAAAAAACCTATACTGATGCGATGGCAAAGACAGAAGAAGAAATGCGCTCCTTGATGGAAGCATAAAACAAAAAAACGCCCTGCAAACGGCATTTTGCAGGGCGTAAATAAATAACTGAATATTTATTTTTTAAGCACAACAAAGATATGAACAATATTGCACTTTACGAAGAAAGACCCGTTATTTTTGATTTTCAGAACAAAAGCGTTGAAACGTTAAGCCTTGACACACTGAAACGTACACACAAGGAAAACGACATAAATGGTCACCCCCTAACGGGTATTTATCACTATCAGGTAGTCGAACAAGTTGCAGAGCTTTGCGCCCTGAATGGCTTAAATTTTCAGATCGAGGAAATTTTCGCAGCACAGAACCGCAACCGTCAAACCCCTGGCGTTGTGATCCTTCCACAGGTTGAGAGCGTGTTCGGAGAAAAAGCAATTGAAGCACATGTGTTACGCCGGATTTTTACAACTATCAAGATAAACGACCAAGAAACACCGGACATAAATACTACTATTGCTATTGCCTACCATCAGGATGGTATACAAATTGCAATTGGGCCAAATGTGAAAATTTGCCACAATCAATGTATTTTATCACCTTCCCGCACTGTATCAAATTATGGGAACAAGAAAGTTACCACTGAAGAAATGTTTCACACCGTAAACGATTGGTTGAACAATTTTAGTGATTATAGAATCAACGATTTGCGTATTTTAGAGCAAATGAAACAAATAAATTGTACTCTAAATGATACCTATCAATTAATCGGGTTATTAACATCTATGAGAGTGGCCAAGGACAGCAGTAATAAAAAGCTATCCAAGTGCGTAAATTCATACCCGCTGAATCAATCTCAAATTTCAACTTTTACAGAAAATTGTTTAATTGCCTATCAAGAAAAACAGATACTAAGTTTATGGGACGTGTACAATATTGCAACAGAGCTTTACAAGCCTGGACGTACAGAGATCCCGAACCTGATACCTCAAAATCTTTCACTAATCAACACATTAACCAATTATTATAATCTTGACTAATATGGAGAAATATCTGAAATGTGTACAAGCACCATACGGAAAACGGTACACGATAGGAATTAACATTAAAGGCGATTATCTTGCAGAGTTTAACTTCCACATTGGAGATTGCGTAAAAGTGGAACTTTCCGAAAATCGTATAGTTATAACTAAATCGGAGGCCACGGAGCAATTAACAGCTTTACAAGCACAAAACCCCAATCTTTTAAATCTTATTGATGATCTAGGGTTGACAATTGTACAATAAGCAGTTGTTACATACTGATAAAAAGGCGTACAATCCTTAACAGGAGAGGTACGCTTTTTTGGCGCGCGCCGCTTCGCGGCGGTGGGGACGTTCCGCTCCGGCTTCACTGATGGGGGCGAGAGGGGCTAAATGCCCCTTCGTTTTCTGTCCTTTTCAAAGGCAAAACCTGCTCATATCTTGCGAAAAATTTGAATTATGGCACTGTCTGTTATTGCACCAACATACGCATTTACAAACCAATTCCCGAACCTTACCGTTTCCGGAACTGCTAACGAAAAACTGCTCGTATCTCTCAATATGGGCAGTAACCGGATATTGGAAAATGAAATCTATCATTTCGATACCGATGGTATTGCCACAATCCGTTTCATTGGTGATCTGCTGGAGAAATACTTCTATGATGCTTCATACGATATTCGCCGCTTCACAATGAATGCCGTTTTTACTTTTTCATCCTCCGGACAAATTATTACCAAAACAGTTGAAGTATATTTCTGTCGGTCGTATGTATCAGGTGACCGACTAACTCCTGAAATGGTCAGATCAATGCCGCTTTGCCGGGCACAACTGAAACACACCCTGCCTGATGCCAAAGAATATTTGTCTTTCGTTTCTACCACGGGAAAATCTGTCGTCGCCGATATCACTTACAAGTCCGGAGGAAGAATGACAACCAAAATTGTCGATCTATATACATTCCCTGTCTCTGATGCCTTCAGCACAGTCGAAACGTCTTATTCAGCCATCAAATCAAAATTAAACACGGCAGATATTCCGGTTTATTGGGACGTATATATATCAGGTTCCGATCGTAAAGTCAGATACTGGTTAGACAAACCGACTTCTTTCCCTTCCACTACTTTCATTTTTCAAAATGACTTCGGCGGGGTCGAATCATTTGTCTGCAGAGGGATCAGAAAAACAGAGGTACAAAACGAACGGGAAACAGGAGTTCTGGCCGGACGGGCATTTATTACCCGACAAACGTCTTTACGGAGTTTTACAGTTAACACAGGTACTCTTGATGAAGATCAAAAAGAATCGCTTGTTTCTCTGCTCAATTCCAATTCACTTATGGTCTTGCAGGATAACATAGCTATCCCGATAAACGTTAGCGGCCAAAATATGTCACTACATAACTTCAGATCAAAACTTCCGACAGCTGAATTTACTTACACCTATTCGGCTAGGAACCTCACTATATACAAGTATAACCGCGATAAAGGTATATTCGACTACACCTTTGATAACTCATTTGAATAATGGAAACAATAAAACGAAACCTCATGCTTAAACTGCTTTCCATCCGTGAAACCCCGGACGGTAAGCCGCACATTTTCTCTGTCAAATTTTGGGATAAACAAGGAGTGATCCGCTTTTTCCCTACTGCCATTTCGTGCGGAGCTGGCAAGATGGATAACTATCAAAATAGAATGCGAGGCGTACAACCCTGTTGCGCTTCCGGAAACCCTGAAGGGCACCCCTATCCGGTCAGCATTGACCGTTTTTTTGAATTTAACGGAATGAGGGTTGTGTTATGAATATCGAATTTAATACTAAAGGCGATCCGTTGGTTTTCGATATGTCCGGCCCCCGTGGGCGAGCTTTCGGTAATACTACTGGAGTACCAACCGTAACACGGAAAGAGGTTGTAACAACCGAAAAAGCCGATATCGAAAAAATGAATGTCGGAAATTTCAAACTGATTTCCTGGGGAGACGGTAATGACTTCCCTCAGGTCGCTGACGGAATTATAACACAGACCGGGGTACTCAATACCGGTTTAAAATTTCTACGCAATTTGACCATTGGCCAGGGAGTTTTTCCCTGTACTGTCGAAGGTATCGACGACAACGGAAATGAAGTTCTGAAATCAATAGACAATCCGGGAGTACGGGAGTTCCTTTCAGGGCGCATGGTGCGTAGGTATATGGAGAAAACCTTGCGGGATCATCTTAAATTCGGTGTTGGTTTCGCTCAGATGATCCCTTCGGTAACCGGCAATTCCTTCGCCGGTATTAATCCCCTGAACGCCCTGTATTGCCGTGTTACGGAAATGAAAGGGACAGAACAATATTGCGTTGTATCGGGCAAGTTCCCGGACACTCCAACCGAGTTTGACAAATTCCGGCTACTCTCCGAATACGATCCGGAGTGGGATTTATCTCTACTTTCGAATGAAGGGAAAATAAAAAATCAAAGTTTCGTTTATGCCATCCGGGACAGCTGGAGTAACAACGATCATTATTCTTGTCCGGTATGGTGGTCTGCGAAATTAGCCGGTTGGATCGATATTGCTCATTCAGTTCCTAAATTTTTGCTGAAAGCTTATGAGAACCAAGTAACACTAAAATGGCATATACAGATACCATATGCGTTTTGGGAAAAGAAATTCCCTTACGCTGAATATCCTGAAGGAAGCGACATACGTAAGCAGGAAATACAAAAATACATGCAAAGTGTTGAAGATAACATGTGTGGCCGGGAAAACGCAGAAAAGCCCCTCATTACTATGTATGCGGTCAATGAAGGAAACGGACGCATTGAAGAAGAATGGAAGATCACAGCACTAGATAATAAATCAAAAGATGCGGAAAAGCTGGTTACTTCAGCTGCAGCCAATTCCGAAATACTATTTTCTCTGATGATTAACCCGAACGTTCTCGGTGCCGGTATGCCAGGCGGAGCCTATGCCGGTAACCAGGGCGGCAGTAATATACGTGAAGCCTTCCTTGTCAATATCGCTAATGCCTGGATAGACCGGCAAAATATTCTTGATCCGCTGGAGTGTTTTTTACGCTTCAATGGGGTCAAAAACGTATCACTTCGATACCGGAATACAATACTAACCACGCTGGACACAGGCGCCGGCACTAAAAAAGTTTTAAGCTAATGGTATTCAGTTTGGAAAAATGGAATAATGGCAAGGAGTTTCAACGTGTCATTAAAAGTTCGACAGCTGTCGATTATAATTCATTCGAAACAGTTTTACGCGAAGCCTTCGACCTTTTCATTCGTCCGATCCTAGGAGAAGAAATGACCGATCGACTTATAAGGGAATACGAAGAAAATACACCGGAGAAAAACAACCAGCTGGTTTATCTGGCACAGCGGGCTAATGCGAACCTGGCCATCTGGTATAATTTCTACGAACTGACTGTTATCCTCTCCGGATCAGGAATACAGAAAGCAGAAACAGGAGACTACAAAGGTTTGTACAAATACCAGGAACGTCAATTACGGGAAAACTACAAGGTCAAAGGCTTTAATGCTCTTGATGATATGCTGTCATTTCTGGAGAGATCGACAGATTATTCGGAATATCACAAGTCCCCTGCCTGGATCAGCCGGCAAACGGCAATCGTTCCCGGAGCCGACACGGTTGAAGAGTTCCTTCCGATCGAGCGAAGCCGGTTAATCTTTTTGCGCCTGCAGCCGCACATCTCATTCGTTGAAAAAACGAAACTGCCGTCCCTGATCGGTCATGATATGTTAACGGTACTGACTAATAAAATTAAAGAAGGAAATCTGGAAGGTACTGAGTACGCCAGTCTGCTGAACCTGATACGACCGGTAGTTATTCTTTTTGCAGCTGCCCGCCTGGTAAGACAAGCAGGAACGCTGACGGATAAAGGCTTGTACTTTTCATCCGTTATGGCCGGTGCATCAGGTAACGATGAAACTAGTATCATTGCCACGCGCGAACAGGCTGAAGCTGCAGCAATACAATATGAAGCAGATGCTAATAATTATTTGCAGCTGGCTGACAGTTGTATTAAGGAACAGTTCCCGGAATACTTCCGTGGTAAATCCAATGATGTATTTAACGTAGACAACAGCAATCGTAAAATATTTTGGGCATGAATGAGGTAAAAATTGTCATCCGTTTTTTAGGTATTCCTGTAAAGCTCACCTACAAAATACCGGACAAAGTAGGTGATCTTTCAGAAAGTCAATACCTGGCTTTAGTCCTATTCCTCAGTAGTAAAATCAAGGAATATAAGGTCATTGCCCGTGTTTATAATATGCCTGTCATCGTGGCCTGGATTATTTCCTGTTTCTCGTTTTGGGTATATAGTCTTATTGTGGCCCTCGAAGCGTTGTGTGACCTGACAAAACCCTGCGACCGTTTCTTAATCAGGAGATTACCAGGCACTAAGTTATATTGTGAGAACAACAGATTTAAAGGCATATCGTTTATGCAGTTTATGTTCGCAGACACAATGTACACAGAATACCTCAGAAGCCAGGATAATACCCGCCTTTATAGTTTTATTGCTGCTTTTTATATGAAAGAAGGAGAAGTATTTAACGATGTAGATATTGAAGAACGCCTGAACTGCATATCAAACAAAAAAATCGACAGCATTACTCAGGAAGCTATATTGCTTAACTACATGATGATGAAGAAATGGTTATCCGGAGCCTATTCATATATGTTTTCGTCTGCAGAGAAAGACGGATCAGACTCACCCAGGCAACAACAAAAATGGCTTGACATCTTCGACAGTTTTGTCGGCGAACAGATACCTGATACAGATTATTACAAAGATATGCCCTGTATGGATGCTTTTCGAATTATTAACCGCCGATTAAAAGACTATTACAATGAATCTAAACAATAGATTTTCCGATTTTATACAATATATTGAGAATCTGGCAATAAAGCACATAGAAATTGAACACATGAAAGGCGGTGTTTCCCACTTTATCCGCTTAGACACAGACGAGCTCGATAACTCTATTAAACAAGCGGTAGGCTTTCCGGTGGTCTGCCTGGATCGCTATTCTGCGAACCTATCAGGACAAGATGGTAATATATCCAAAAAGCGCGGGATTACATTAATGATCCTGGACTATGTGCCCGACATAAGGGACTATAACCGGATACATGCTGTCTGGGACAACTGCGAAGCCATTGCAGATGACTTCGTTTCTCAAATTTACCAGGACATAATTAATGATCGGGCACCCGGCATGTTTGATATGGATCTTTCTTCCGTGGAATACGAGCTGGCAGGTAACAGATCACTAGCCCTATACGGTGCTATCGTAACCTTTCCGGTTACCTCTAAATTTTGTAATAAACCACGCTCAGACAGCTTTAAATAATGTCCTTTTTAAAAGATAACCACAAACCTATTTTCGCACTATGGCAACAGAAGATTTAAAACTCAGAGCAATACAGATAAGGGATGAAGTCCAGGAAGGCAGGAACACTGCCAACCGGGTAGGACAGCTCTTGCTGGATATGATCGAGAATAACGGTACTGATCCGGATATTCTCGACGGCCGCTTTATCCGGAAGGATATTGATGACTTTGCTGATGGGAATCTGACCTTTAACCGGAACCTTGAAGTTATAGGATTAGCCACATTCCACATGTCATCGGTTCTCGGAGCCATCTATTCAAATGAATTTGGAGACAAATACGGAACAAAAGGCTTTTATCTTCCTGCCACCGGGCCTGTATGGTTTGACGAAATGCGGGTAAAAGGAAACAGCCAGTTTGATGGTGCACTTTCTTCTCCGAATTTTGTCTCCGGATTTCCGAACGGAATAGGCTTTATGCTTGCCCCATACGAGCGCATGAATGCCGCTATGGTGCCGGAAAAAAAGTACAAGTTAGAAATTGACGACCTGACAGTACGGGGTAAGTTCCGCGTCTTTGAAATGATCTATTCGCAACTAAGGGGAGAAAACGATAACGTAATCTTTGCCGGTATGATGAAGGTGGATCACATCGACGCCGAAACAAATACCATCTACCTGGATACTGAAGAAGGGCTCCTTTATAACCCTTTCCGCGCTGGAGATATCCTGATGGTACAACGCATCATGGGCCTACCTACGGCCGAGAATGATTACAACGTCGTTAAACAATACGAATTAAAGATCGTTGAAGCTGGAATCGGAAGCCTGGCCGATAAAGAAAAAAGAGTTGACTTTATACGTTATGAAAACTTTGTCGGCGAACTAACAGACGTTGCCACCGGTGATGTCTTGACTCGCGTCGATAGCGTAACCGACAGCACACGTAAAGGTATTATTAAAATAACCACGATCGACGAATTTGGAGCACCTTACATCGATGTGGTGTATGGGATGAAGACAGACCCGCTAAACGCTACAAAAATGCGAGCAGGACGCTTAGACGGACTTGTGACACCTTTCTGGGGACGTTTGGAGGGATACGGTCTGATGTGCGTAAATGCCTATCTGCGAGGTAAATTTATGCTGCAAAACGGTGAAGATGTACTGACAAAATTCAACATCACAGAAGGCCTGATCTATTCCGAAATTTCTGCATTCCGCGTCGAAGTTTCAGAAAAATATAATTACTTGAGTAATGCATCCTTTGCCCTGAATACGGACAAATGGGAAGCTGTCAACAACATCAAATTATTTACTATCGCAGGTAAGTTCTTATATTTCAACGACAATTTTTACAGTGAGAAGAAAAATATAGCGGCAGTTGTCATCGAGGGAACACGCAGAGCTTTACGTCTGAAGAATGCTTCGATCAAACAACTGAATGCAAACCTGGCCAATCGACCAGCTGCAGAACTACCGCTTGAAGACGGAACAACAACCTGGCCGGAATTTTATGTTTCCTTTAAATATAAATGTACCAAAGCCGGAACCTTGAAAATAGGTTTTGAAGGAAAGCCCTTATTCCTGTCAGAGAATATTTCCGAAAACGAAGTCTTTGAAACAAAAGAGTTTTCTGCAATTTGGGACGGTACCGGTGATTTTAAAATTTCATTTACCGGTGATATCTATATATATTCCATTACTTTAACTGACAACCCGTTAGAGAACTACCGGATTGAAACAGAAACCCGTTTTTACCAAACGGCGGAACAGATCGGTATGTGGGCTAAGAAAACCGATAAAATCGAAGGGATAACCGTACAGTTAGGTATTGATATAAATGCAACTACCGAACAGTTGAATGTTTATGCCAACAAGACAAACGCACTGGAAGGTACTACAACAAACTTGGGCTTACGTCTTAATGCAGCAGAAGGGAAATTAAACCTTTATGCTGATAAAACCAATACACTGACCGGCACAGTAACTCAACTAGGGATTGATCTTGACGCTACAAATCGCAATCTAAGCCTGTATGTCAAGGATAAAGACCTTACTGGTGCTGAACTTGTCAGCCGTATCGAAATGGCTCCATCCTGGATTACGATCTCTGCTAGTCGCGTTAATTTGCAGGGAGCTGTCACATTCAGTTCCCTGGCTTCTAGCCTACAAAATACGATCAACGGAAAAGCAAATACATCAACCCTCGGTGATCTCGCCTTTTACGATAAAGTAAAACAGGCCATGACAGACGAAACCATCATTGTCGGTGGCTATATCAATACATCACTGATTAAGGCTCAGGAAATTTTAGCACAACAGGCCAAAATTGGTGGTTTTAGTATCGCAAACGGCCGTCTTATCTGGGAACAGAGTAACGGCTTTGGTGGCACTGCGAAAAGTCTGAAACTAGGTTCTGGAACTGCAAAGGAAGGTGTAGTGAATGTTTATTTTGATATGTCAACAGATGGGCCTTATGGTATCCGTTCTGTTGGACGTGCTGCAGGAGGTGCATGTATTTTCGCCTCTGCCAATTATACACCGGTCAATTACCCAAAGTCAGGTATGACTTATGCCGGCTTTTTCGATGGGAATGTTGACGTAATAGGGGAATCGATCAGTAACATATGTTCTTCCCTTCAATTCAGGGCCATTGCCAGTCGTAATTCAAACGGTACATATAATTATAGAAACGGAGTTTCATTCGGTACTAATTATGACCTTGATGATGTTCGACTGGAAGTCAAAAACGGCATCATTGTCGGTTTATATACAGACAAAGGAAACCCCATTATTACAGGATAAATCACAAATTAATAACATAAACCTATGAAACCAAGAACAATGACTACCAAACCTCAAACAACTGAAACCAAAGTATTTGATTTCACAAAGTTAGAAGTACTGAACATTAGAAATGAAGTAGAAACAGTTGATTATTCCGAATATCTCGGCAATGTTATCTACAACACCACACCCGATCTCGGCGCATTGGATAAGGCACGTGAAATTTTCCATACAGGAAAAACTGAATTAACCTTGATGGAAATGAATTATTTCCAAAGTCTTTTTCAGGAGAGTAAAGCAGTTCCGGCGGCTTTAAAGATCACTCTACAAGATTTCTTAAAATTTTAATAACCTCTTAATTATAATCGTATGCAATACTCATTAGACACAAGACGGCGTGAAACAACAATCAGCATTAATGATACTTTATCAATCTCTTATGCTGTGTCACAACCAACCGGACAGCCGGTATCACACATCAATGCAACCATTCTTCAAAATGCACAGAGGATCGGTACAATCAATGTTGACATAGCTTCGAACTCTGGCTATATCAGCATTGAAAACTTTGCTGCTCTCAATCATGCGGATCGTAAAACTGTTTTGTCTGCAATCCCGGATCACCTGGAAGCAATCCTAACCGAACCGGTAGAAGTACCAACCGAACCAACAGAATAACCATGGCCGATATAATAACGCCGGAACAATTAATTGTACTGGCAGAGCAAGTAAAACAAATACTGGCTAATGAAAGCCAAGGGGTTGGGGATATCACAAAAGTGAAATCCCTGGACGGAGTTTATTCGCTTCCGGCGCTATTATTTTCCGGTACCGGTGAAGATAAAGTCGTAGAAGCCCCGCTTACGCTACTTCGTGTATACCTTAGAAAATCGGCAACCGGTATCGACTGGAAGCAAGGCGATGACGGGGAATGGCAACCCCTTATTACCATGACTGATATTACAGGGCCAAAAGGCGAAACACCTGTATTTCGAACCGGAGCCAATGGCATTGAATGGAAATACCAGGCAGAACCTGATACCGCCTGGAGGGAACTCGTTTCGATCGACCGCCTGAAACTTACATTCGAAATGCTTACCGAGTCGCAAAAGGAAGCGATCCGGGGGTATTCGGCATATCAATTGTGGGAACAGGAAGAGGAAAACAACGGTAAAACCTATCAGGAATTTAAGGCCTGGATTAAACAAGAGGCATTGGAAGCTGCTGACACCGCAAATGAAGCAGCTCAAAATACTACTATTGTCAAAACAGATACTTTAAAGGTACAGGAAGAAACGAAAGCCGTTCAGATTACAACCGATAAGACCAGGATTGAAACCGATACGACAAAACAGGATACCCTTATAGTACGTGGGGCTATAAGGGTTGCAGAAATTAAAATCGAACAGCTCTACATCGAAACAAATTCAGTTAAACAAAACACATCCCAGACTGCTGAAGAAACGAAAGCGGTTCAAGTCACAACTGATCAAGCCCGGATCAATTCTGCCGCGGTGTCACAGACTGCCAGGCTGGTAAATGAGCAAACCAAAGATGTACAGATTGCCACTGATAAAACCAAGGTCAAAACCGAAACAGTCCAGGCCGACAGTCTCCAGCTGCAGGAAGAGATAAAAGCGATACAGGTAGCTACCAGGCAAACACGGATCAAGACCGAAAAAGTTAAAGCCGATACCCTGAAGGTACAGGAAGAGACAAAAGCGGTTCAGATCGCAACGGATAAAGTCCGGATCGAAACGAACATCGTTAAAGATGATACCCTAAGAGTTAAGGAAGAGACTTTCGCTATTTCCGAAATTGCAAAAGAGCTTAACGCCCATCCATCCAAACCCATTGAAGGTTTTTGGCACATTTGGGACATTAAAAAAAAGGATTACATTAATTCAAAAATCCCTGCCCAGGGAAAAACAGGATCTTCTTTCCGGATCGCAGGACGTTATGACACCTTTGAGCTATTGCTGGAAGCTATTCCCGACGGAACAGGTATAGACGGAGTTTTTGCGGTTGGTCCCGCTGATCCATTTCATTATTACGCCTGGTTAATTAAAGATGGCGTATGGCAATGGGATGATCAAGGAGAACTGAGAGGTGCACCAGGCAAAACGGCCTTTGAAGTATGGCTCGAAGAACCGGGGAACGCGGGTAAAACACTTACCGACTTCTTTAACTTCCTTAGTCCTTACATTGGTAAGAATAAAAACTGGTGGGTACGCAATTATGATACCAATATCAAAGCACCCGGAACAGATGCCTATTCTCCGAAAGTTGATCCGGATAATAAACACTGGTTAGTTTTCGATGATGCACAGCAGAAGTATGTTGATAGTGGAGTTCTCGCAGAAGGAGTTTCCGTGAAAATAGAGATCGTAAAAGATACTCCTACGGAATATATCCTGAAGTTTATCTCCGCAGCTGGAGAATACACAACCCCGAACCTGGTAGGACGCTCCGGATCGGCAGTCCTGGACATAGATCACATCCCGACTCCAGAGGATACACATTATACATACAATGGCGTTGAATATGCTTACAGCGTCGGTGACATGCGTAGATATCACGACACTGCTAGAGATAAGTTCACTATATATTTTTGTTTGAACTTATCTGATGCTGGCGCACTCTGGCAGAAACTCGGGTCCGGAAGCGGTGGAGGAATGAACCTGGTATCAGGAGGTACAGCAGCGTCAAGAACTGGTGCTGTTTTTAAAGTGACAGGAGGTAACGCAGCCAGTACCGGAGACGACGATATCAGAACCGGTGGAAATGCCTCTGAAATTTTTGATTAACCCAACTTAACACAACCCTTTAACTTTAACCTTTATGGGAGTATTAGCATTTAGAGTCGATAACCTTGAAAACTGGAATCGAGAAAATCCCTTGCTGGAAGATGGCGAAATGGCGATCGTCCGTGATGCAAAACATTATAAAATTGGTGATGGTTTCCACCGCTTTAATGAACTGGAATCGTTCGGCCATGGAATGACCGCTTACGAAATTGCCGTTTTACACGGTCATTTTCGCGGAAGCATCGATGATTTTGCAGCACAGTTTAATCAATTTAGCCGCTATGGCGAACAACAATGCGGGAAGTTTGCGAATAACGGCCCCGGCTGGAACACCTTCCTTTTTCCCGAAGAATTTGGAGAAGATGTATACGTCACGACTACCGTAGAAGATAAAGCCGCTTACGCATCGATCAGGAATATCAAAAAAACCGGCTTTCAGTACTGCGTCTACGACGGAAACGGAAATACCACTACCGAAAACGTCATTATCAATTATAACGCCGTTGCCGTATCAAATAAAAACCTGGCACACACAATCGCTCAAACTGCAGGGTTAAACCCTTTTGATTTCGACAATCTCGAAATGCTATTCATTTCGAATGCCGCGGAGATTGTCGCCAGTGAAGCGGCATTCGGTATTACAAAACGGTCAAGCATGGCCGCAGCAAAACATATATGTAACCTGGTAGGATTAGACCTGTACCAGTACCATAATGTAGCTTCTGCGGCGGCCGATGAAGCCGCGATGAACATCATCGCAACTTCATCGGCCGCCAGGGGGTTCGTGCAATCAAGTGCTGCAGCTTATGACGCATTCCGCCTGTCTGATATGGCAATCGTAAAATATTCGGTTGCGCTCGCTGGGCTCGCGCCTGAAGCATTTCCAACCCTGCAAAGTCTTTGTGAAAACACCGAATCTGTCACACAGGTTGTAAGAAACAAAGATGCCTGTGAAGCTCTTACCGGATCAGCCATCGCCATGGCGACAATCAGAGGACACCAAATCACACTTGACGCATTCCTCTCCAGCGACGTAGCAATGACAGAAATTGCGAAGAACAAAGCGGCAGTCGTCTCATTCTTCGATGATCAAAACGCACTATCTTGTTTAGTAAACAATGCCGTAGCCATGGCGGCGGTGATCAAAAGTCAAAACGCCCTCGATCATGTTCTAAACAACTCCGTTGCAATGGCAGAGATCGTAAAACAGACAAGTGCCGTTTCCATTTTCTTCAACAATCAAAATGCGCTCACTTGTTTAGTAAATAATGCGACAGCGATGGCCGCGGTGGCTGGTTCAGCGACGGCCATGGCCGCTATTATGAAAAATTCTAATGCCAAAGAAAAATTCTTCGGTGCGAATTATTCCGTAGGTCGTGGTATTGCCACTTATGCAAACATAAGTAACAACACACTTATTGGTTTACAATCGATGTCGGCGGTAGCCGCCAGTGCGACGGCGATGTCGGCGGTAGCCGCCAGTGCTGTCGCTTCCGGGGCTGTTGCTTCCATTATTTCTAATTATCGAAGTCAAATCGTTTCGGCTATTTCATCATCAAGTCTATTCTCCAAAACAACTACAACAGTCGGAAGCGGAGCTGGAACAACTACTCATGGATTAAATACCAATACTATTTATATCCCAATAAATTGCTATGATGATAACGATACCAACTTCACTGTATATTCGGGAGTAAATACTTCTGTACAGATTGCATACATTGCAAAACATTCAGGAACTCCTGCCGTTACCGTAGGAGTTGGATTGAGAGGGACTCAAGTAGTCGGAACCGGTTCTAGCGTAGGTAATGTTGGTTTTGATATTTACACAAAAAAATAATAGCTTATGAAAATCGAAAATTTAAAATGTAATGATTACAAAGTTGTAGGCGATACGCTTACTCTCTATGTTGCAGCATCCGGAACGGATGAAGTCAAAGCCGAATTGTTTAATAAAGAAACTCTAATCCTTACTACTGACAATTTGGAAACACCTGAACTTATCGAAGAATTAATCGGATTCGAAAAAGGTAAATCAATTCTAGTTGATCTTGATAATGATCAATATGTTGTAACCATCACACGTAAATCTGATCTGGAAAAACGTCTGGAAATATTGGAGAAAATAGTCTTTCCCTCCGAAAGTGAAAACACTCCCCAAAGCGTTGCATTTACTGTGAGACAAGGAAAGATCACCGGTATCGTGAACTGATTCCCTTTTCTGCTTCAGGAATACCCAGACCTAAAAGTCTGGGCGTTTTTGTTCCAATAATGGAAAATTCTGAACCTATATAGGGTATAGCCTTCTGCTATACCCTTTTTTGTGTCCTTTTTCAAAGGGGTTATAATCTATTCTTTTGCATCAAACATTAACCCTTAACCCCTTAAAAATGGAAGATTTAAGAACTATCATTATTGTTTCTCTGTCATCCCTGATGGCATATTTAAGCCCAATCAACGGCATACTGTTTGCCGTAACCTTAGCTTTTGTACTCAATTTTGCAGCAGGTTACCTATCCGGCATGCTTGTTAACAAAGAAGATTTCAACTTCAAAAAAGCCTTTTCTTGTTTCTCCGAAGCATGTGTATTCGTTGTTTTTGTTGCTGCTGTCTTTGCGATCGGCGAACACATGGATAATGCAGGTGAAGCCCTAGTATCTATTTCTATTGTAACTCATGTTGTTTTATATTTCTATGCCGTCAATGTATTTAAGAACCTTAAACGTATGTTCCCCGGTTCTCAATGGATTGCTTTTTGTTACTGGCTTATCAGTTTCGAGTTCGTAAAGAAAGTGCCTTTCCTGGAATCATTCCTTAAACAAAGAAAGGAGGTTTCTGATGGCAAAAATTGAAACTCTTGTACCCTTTATTTTCGGATGGGAAGGTGGTTGGGCTGATCACAAGAACGATCGCGGCGGCAAAACGAACATGGGTGTAACCCTTGCTACCTGGAAGGCCTGCGGGTACGATAAAGATGGCGACGGAGATATCGACGCAGATGATCTAAAGCAGATCACACGCGAAGATGTCGTTAACCTGCTCCGGAAGCATTATTGGGATAGATGGAAAGCTGATCAGATAAGAAGCCAGTCTCTGGCCAACATTTTAGTGGATTGGGTATGGGCATCCGGTAAGTGGGGGATCATCATCCCGCAGCGGCTTCTTAATGTCAATCCGGATGGAAAGGTAGGCCCCGTAACATTAGCCACCTTAAACCAGGTAAACCCTTCCGTTTTCTTCCAAAAATTGAAAGAAGAACGTATCAGGTTCTGTCAGGATCTCTGCCGGAAAGATCCTACACAGTACGACTTCCTGAAGGGCTGGATAAACCGAATCAATGACTTTAAATTTATCGGGTAATGAAACTGACTATCATAACATTATCAGTCTTGTTTCTAACCGGCTGTCGGACTTCTTCCGAGACTTCTAACCGCCAGAAAGAAATCAATCAGGAAACCGTAGAACGGTTAACGATCCAGCAGCAAAAGACATCTTCAGTCCTGGACTCTATCCTGTCCCGGTATAAAGCTACGATCCTAAAAACGGAACGTATTTACAGCCTGCCCGATTCCACCGGCAGCCAGGCCATTATTTCCGAAACAGAATATAAAGTAGACCTGGAGGGTGAGAGACAAACCATAACAACCCGGAATAATGATCAAAACACCAATTTAACCGGTGATAAAACGGAAAACGATGCAGTCCGGATCAATGAAGCCAGAGACAAAGAAACAGACAGCCGATTATTTAAACCACCGTCCTGGCTAGTTGCTGCATTCTTCATAATATTAGTAATAAGTATTTTCTTGTATTGTAGAAAAAGATTTGTTCATTAACTCTACCGCCCCTACTGTGAAGTCCGGGCGGTTTTACTAAACAATATGCAAACTAACCCAAACCACCCAATAACACCACCTATAACAGTTGAACAATTCAACAAACAGGTTAAAGATTGGACTTTTCAAGTGAGAGGAAGAGCCAAAAGTCGGTTAAGACAAGCCACGACCGGCGAAAGCTCAGGGAAAGGACAGCGGACGTTATCGCCCTCTTTTAAGTCCGCTTTCGGCGAAATTTATTCAACCGGTTTCAAATTTTCCTACTACCTGGTATTCGTTCATTTCGGTGTTGGCCGGGGATATATCCGGAAGAATGGAAACGTTGTTCGTGGCCATCGAGGAGATAATGACAAATACCGAATGTACCGCGGTAAACCGGCCAAAACATGGAAAGAATACACAGGAGATCACCGCCCTGTTGCCCGACATGGCTTCGACTGGCTAGACATTGAAGTCCGAAACAACATAGAACACTTGGCCGGTATCACTGCCAGTTACCACGGAGACAAAGCCGCCCAGGCCGTAATAAAAGATACCAAAAAACTTTTAATAGACAAAACCAATGGCTGATGATAAAATTGTAACCCGACGGGGTATATATCTATATATAAACGGTCAGGAAATCAACAACGACATTAAATCCGTTTCGGCTGAATTTAAACGCCTGCAGAATGAACAGGTGAAAATGACAAGGGGATCAGAAGAGTACATCCGTACCGGTAAAAAAATACAGGCCTTAGACGGGATCATACAAGAACACCGTCGGCAATGGCGTAGTACAACAACAGAGGTTGACAAAGCAAAGAAAAGCATCCTGTCCTTTGACAAGATCAATGATGTCTTTTCAAAGTATTCCGGCATAGTACTCTCTATGATCGCATCATTGACAGGCCTTTCCTTTGCCCTGAATCAGTTAAAAAAGCAACGGGATGAGTTTGAACAGAAAGGTGCCAATTTACAGGCTTTAACCGGTCTGTCTGATGATGCTGTTACCTGGTTCAAGGATAAGGCAAAACAGCTGTCTACTTCCATCACTTCCACCGGTGTCCGGATCAGGAAAGAAGCAACCGACATTCTTAATGCGTTTATGCTTGTCGGATCGGCCAAACCAGAACTACTGGAAAACAAAGAAGCCCTGGCCGAAGTAACAGAAGAAATCCTGATCCTGTCTGAAGCTGCCGACGATATGAGCTTAAAGGATGTTGTAGACTCTTCCACTTTGGCCATGAATCAGTTCGGAACCGAAGCGAAACGCACAACGAATGTTCTGGCCGCCGGATCAAAAGCCGGTTCGGCAAGTGTAAACAGTGTTGCCAAGGCCCTTAGAAATTCCGGTGTTGCTGCCAATAGTGCTAAGGTATCTTTAGAACAAACCGTCGGTCTCATAGAAACTCTGGCCGAAAAGGGGATTAAAGACGAAATGGCCGGTACAGGCTTAAAAACATTCCTTCTTAAACTGCAGCAAGGTGCAGATAAATTCAATCCCAAAATAGTCGGTCTGACAGCTGCTCTGCAGAACCTGAAAAAAGAGAACATGAATGCTACCAAGATGATTGCCATGTTCGGCCTGGAAGCCTATACGGTTGCTCAGACATTAATCGAAGGAACTAACCGGGTTGATCATTTTACCAAAGCCGTAACAGATACAAGCATAGCAACAGAACAGGCCGTTACCAATACGAAAACATCAGGTGCGGCACTAAAACAAACCATGAACGCCCTGAAGCTGGAAGCAATGGAAATGGTAGACAAAATCGGGCCGGTTTTCACTATTTCCGCTAATGGCGTTCGCTACCTGGTAAAGATCATCCCGCCGCTGATCCAGTTCACCAAAGAACATGGAAGAACCGTTCTCGAACTTACAGCGATCGTCATTTCATATTCTGCAGCATTAAAGGCTAAAGCTGCTATTCTGGCCATTCTCAACGGCTACAATAAAACACGACAGGCATTTGCCTTACTGCAAGCTGCATCCCTGGCCAATCAGGCTGGGTTACAAGGTAGATATAATGCAGCAATGAAAGTTTATAACGGCCTGGTTCTGCAGGGAAATATTGGTGTGAAAGCGGCTACAGCTGTAACCCTACTTTGGTCTGCTGCCAAAGCTGCTTTATCTGGAAACATAGCGAAAGCCACTATTGCCATGCGTGCCCTTAACAGGATGATCGGTATTAGTCCGCTGGGGGCACTGGCTATAATTATCACAGGCGTTACAGTCGCCCTGCTGCGTTGGGCTGAAAAAACCAGGGAAACTACACGGGAAGTCAAGTTATTGGCTGAAATAAACCAGGAAGCTGTTAAATCCCTCTCTAATGAAAAGGCTGAATTGGAATCCCTGTTATCTGTTGCCAAAAACGAAGCGATCAGCAAAGAAACCCGTATAAAGGCAATCAAACAATTAAATGAGATAAGCCCTGAATACCTGGGAAACCTTAACCTGGAAAATATAAATACTTCTGCCGCCGACAGTGCCGTCAAAAAATATACAGAATCGTTGATGAAAAACGCTAAGGCAAAGGCTATTCAGAACAAACTGTCCCAATTGTATGACGAGCAGCTGCAGTACGAAACAAAATTATATGATCTGCAGAAACGACGGGAAGAACTGAAAGAAAATAAACTAGGTTTTTCCGATGAACAGCTATATTATGCGAACCTGGAAGTAAACCTGCAGGCGAAAGATGTTTATGAAGATAAATCCAAGATCGATGCACAGATCGACAAATTGATCGACTTGTACAATCAAAATGCAGATCAACATCAGATCAGTATTCCTGTTTCCATACAAACAAACAATAAAAAAGCCCTACTGGAACAGTTAGACCGAGAAAGGGATGAACTGTTAGCTAAGATGGAAGCCGACAAGAAAAGGCCGTTTAGTATCGTCAGCCCCATTGACCTGGCTAAATTGGAATACTACAACAAATGTATTGAAGATACCATCGACGCGATCGAGGCCCTTACACGAGAAAAAGCCAAAGTCGATCCTACTCCTACCCCAACCGGTACCGGAACTAACGAGGAAGAGAAGAAGAAGGCTTTAAAGAAAGCGACAGAACACCTAGAAACCGAGTATCTTAAACAGACTAATATCATCAAAAAGGCTTACATCGAACAAAAGCGGACAGCCAATCAGATGCAAGACGATCTGTATACAGAAGAAATGAGATATCTGTATGCAAAGGTTGACCTTTATAAGAAGTTCGGCCAGGACACCACTGAGATTGAAACATCACTATGGGATAAGATCATTACTGCCGCCCAGAAAGCCAGCAAAGAAGTAAAAAAGCTGAAGTTCACGCCGGAAGAAGAAAAGCAGGAAGATAACCCGGTTTGGGGAGAAATGGCGAAGGGCATAGATGTACAGATTGCGATGAATGAAGCCTTGTACAAAGCCGGTCTTATCTCCCATCAGGAATACCTTTTCAAAAAAGCAAAACTGGATGATCAATACCAAAAGGAAAAGGACGACAAAGACAAGAAAGCTGCAGAGCAGGAAAAAAGTATTCGTGAATCCGTATTAGGCACTGTCTCCAGCCTGGCTAACTCAGCTGCGACCTTCATCCAAGCAGCACAATCCCGAGAAGAAGCCGCAATTGAGAAAAAGTACAAATACAAGCTGATCCTGGCCGAAGGAGATAATGAAGCGACTGCAGAGCTGGAAGAGCAGAAAGAAGCAGAATTGCTGGCCGTCCGGAAAAAGTACGCAGACAAGGCATTCGCCATGAACGTTCTGGCCATAACTGCCGACACTGCCGTCGCTGCCATGCGGGCGTACAGCGCCATGGCCGGGATTCCGATTGTCGGGCCTGCACTCGGTATTGCCGCAGCAGCTGCCGCAGTCATAGCCGGGGCGGCGCAGATCGCAGTCGCCAACCAACAGCGTGAACAGGCTGCAAATATGTGGGACGGAGGTTACACCGGTGAAGGGGGCAAATATGAGAAGCGCAAGCTGATCCAGACGCACGGTGGCGAATTTGTTGCAAACAAAAAGACCGTGCAAATATTGCGCCCGGCCTTTGATATCATGGACTATGCACAGCGCACCGGTAATGTTGCCGCCTTAACCGGCCCCGACATGGCCCGTGCCTTGGGGACTTCGTCGGGGCCGGTGAAAAATTCCCCTTCAGGTCAACCGGTTGTCGCTGGCCAAACCGCGTCTACTAATCCGGACGTGATCCGCGCGCTGAATGATAATACCCGGATGATGGCCATCTTACATAAAAAGCTAGAAGAACCGTTCGTCGGTGAAGTCTACATCGACGGGCCGCGCGGAGTTAAACAGAACCTGACTGATTATGACAAACTGATTAAAAATGCAACGCGATGACAGAATTATTTATTGACAACACACCGGTAACCCTACCACAAGGTCTGGATTTGAAAGTAAAACAACAAAACCCACTGGTCACCAAAAATGGCACGTTTACGCTCGATCTTACTTTATCCCTTCAGGAACGAAATAACTCTATTCTATACAAACACATCGACCGGCTTCAAGCAGCTGTTTCGTTCAATAATAGAAAGGCTTTGCTTATATCAAACGGACATATCATTATAAACGGCACAGAGGCCTATATAAGCAATACAAACGAAGAAGTTAAAATTCAGTTATTATCAGGAAACTCCGAACTTAATTATTTTATTGGGGCTGATGCTTATATATCTTCTCTTGACCTGGGGAAAGAAACTGATCTGAGTAATGAACACTTAAACCAAGTCATTCAAAAAATCTTTCCAGATACAGCATTTGTCACACCTACGGTAAAAATTGGGAACTCTATTTATAATGATCACCCAGAAATTGGCTTCGATGGTATAGTGGGAAAACCTTATACTTTTTCAAATGTTGCAATACAGCCCTTTTTACTAGCCATGATAGAAAAAGTTTTGATAGCACTAGGATATACAATAGAACAAAACGAAGCTAAAAATGATAACTTTCTTACCCGTATATTTCTACTAAATTCCGATAAAAGTGGCGAATACAACAAGGTCCTTCCTGGCTGGAAGGTTAAAGACTTCCTGGAAGAATGTGAAAAGCTCATGAACCTAAGATTTGTCATTGATAACGCAAATCGTTCTGTAAAAATACTATGTGCATCATCCTATAACACCATTGGTACATATACAATCAACAATGTACTAGATGCCTTTGAACGCACAACTGTTGATGATAATGAAAAAGTCTCTTACAAAAATGTCTGCTACGACTTCCCTTCAGCTACAGAATACAAATTCCAATGCATAGATGATGACGTTCTGGACAGAGCGTTACTTAACACTTCACAAACTTACAATGACTTTATAAATAAATTAAAAGACTCTGATGGTACCATTCTTTCTGATAGTATAGGAGAAAAGTTTTATAATTCATCCTACCTTTGGTATGTCGTTGAAACCGATTCATATTACATTATAGACAAAAGAACCTACAATGCCTCTGGTAATCCTCCCGAGGCAGCTACTACTTATTACTATCCGAGAAAAGTACATACCTTCCGAAAATATCAATCGAACAAAGAAAACGATTTCCTGAAGCTGAGTTTTTTCCCCGCTATTAACTTTGCACGGGAAACAACCCCGTCATATATAAACACACGATATATGCCCTATCTACCAGGTTCCAGCAACAAGGAGGCTACTGACGAATATAATATAAAAAAACTAATCGAAAATGGAGTGACAGATTTTAACTCCACAAAAAAAACAATTGCCCTATCTGCTTTTTATGCCAGTTTGAATAAATATTATTTCACGTTGAACGATAATGTCGCAGACTATCACTCATCGAGTTCCTGGTATCAAAAAGAATATGGAACATTTCGTTTGACCGGTCCTGAAGGTCTAGTGAAAAGATATTATCAGTCAAACCTTAGTATTAACTCTACCCAGGAATACACTATAAAGTTCATCTCCAACATACTACCAGATATACGAGCTGAGTTCATTTTGAACAACAAACTCTTTATCTGCAAAGAGCTTGAATATAGAATCATGAACGAAGGCATTCACCCTGTAATTACAGGTACGTTCTATGCCGTTCTTAAATAGTATTAATATTACTACTGTTTTATACTTTATCTATTGTAAATAGTATTAATATTACTATCTTTGCAGTGTCGAGAAAACAAAAACAGCGTTCTATGAAAGTTATGAGAGTATCAGAGATTATAAAAGCTCTGAAAGAGGACGGATGGTTTTTGGCGCATCACAAAGGAACTAGCCATCGACAGTTTAAACACCCGACTAAAAAGGGTAAAGTGACTGTAAATGGTAAACTTTCCGGTGATGTTTCCGGAGACTTGCTGAAAAGCATCGAAAGTCAATCGGGGTTAGTATTCTAACCCCGACACTTTCATCTCTTAATAGAAACTGTTTTTCTTTTTCGACGTAAATTACATCAATATGGAAAAGGTTATTATTCGAGTTGGTAAAACGGCGGATGGATATTGCGCAGATTGTGCATTATTACCAGGCTGGATCGTTTCTGTTAATGGCAATTTTGGCGAACTGCAAACAGAAGTCAAAGAAAGCATTGATTTCTATATTGAATGCGCCAAAGACGATAATGACGAATATCCCGCTGTCTTTGATGCGGATTATGAATTGTCCTATCAATTTGATGTTGAGACTCTTTTGTATTATTATCAAAGGATATTCACAAAAGCGGCGTTAGAACATATTACAGGGATAAACCAACGTCAATTAAGTCACTACGCATGTGGCCGCTCTAAACCGAGAAAAGAGCAGGCTGAAAAAATTGTGAATGCTTTACATGCTTTAGGAAACGAACTTATATCAGTTTCTGTTTAAGTTTTCTCGACAATTACTTTAACGGAACATGAAGCCGGTAGGTTAAAAAAAGAACTTTTTTAATTGAGCACCTGGCCACATTCAACGCAAAGGGGAACCGATTGGTTCCCCTTTTTTGTTAAACATTGTTACAGCACTCCTGCACGAAATTATCACCACTTTTAGATAAGGGGTTTCAGAAAAATTGACTATACTTTTGTAACAAGTATAGTAATCAGAAGCTGAGTTGTACAAATTCAGTTCCGTCAATTTAAGATCATTCATAAAATCAAGTTTTGTTAAGCCCATCATCTTAACTCTTATTCGCCCCGTTCGTGAGAATAGGGCGTTTTTTATTCATATCTTTGCAGCCTTTAATTTTTAAATATTACAGGATATGAAAAAGATTTTACTAGTATTGATGTTAGCACTTAGTATCAACGCCTTCTCGCAAGACAATGAAGGTATCAGAAAAGTTTTTTGTGAATTAGTAGGAACAGGCAAATTCATGAGCAGCAAAATTATTGTTTCTGTCGATTTTGGTCAAGAAACAAACATTTGGACAGGAGCATCAAAACAGTATTTAGTAGACGAAAAAGGGAAAGCCAAGACCTTTAATTCAATGGTTGACGCAATGAACTTTATGGGTAAATTAGGTTGGGATTTTGAACAAGCCTATGTTGTCACTGTTGGCCAGCAGAATGTTTATCATTGGTTACTGTCTAAACAAATTTCTAAAGACGAAGAACTGAAAGAAGGCATTACAACCAAAGACGATTACAACAAAGAAAAGTAATGCCAAGCATTGCAAATTAAAAAACATTCCGTATGTTTGCAGTGCTAAACTCAATTATGATTGTTCATACCGACGAGCACCGGTTAGTGGCTCAGACATACGTCGGGCTTTTTTTATGCCCATTCTTTTGTTAGCGACATTGATGTCGTGAGCAAGTAATAACATAAAGGCGGTTGCCTTTCCCATCATTTATAAGTGCCTTCGGGTGAACGATAATTGAGTTTAGCGACACGGGAAATGGCAGCCGTTCTTTTTTCTGCCTATAAGCTAAACTCAATTATCGTATGAAGTCAACTTCATTAACCGTACCATCTTCCTGCAGCCAGGAACATGTTACAATCAAAAACCCTTTCACATGGGACAATGCGGCCAAGTTTTACGCCCGCGCCCTTCCCTTCTTCTTTGTTTACGATCGTGCAACTGTGCAGGACGCTAAGTTCCTGACAGGAGCTTTTGCCTTCACCTTCTTTTTCGGATGCGTGATTTTCTTTGTATTCCCTTTGTTACTGGCAATTTTCGGATAAGAAAGGAGGAACTATGAGTTTATATCAAGTAAGCGAAAACAAGACTGTTCTGACCTTTACACAGAATCAGAAGGCACCGAACAAACCTGGCCAGCAGCTGTCAGAGAGTTTGGAACGATACACGCGCCAGGGTATCCCCTACGATATAGTTAAAGATATGATCGAGGCAGAATACCAGGCACTAGACGGAAAACGCGGTATAGAATCCGTGAAACTCTCATACATGGAATCATATACCCAGTACCAAGAACACCGGAGTATTTACCTGAGCTACCGGCTTAACGGCACTTTTGCCACATACACCGAGTATGCTCCAGCTGCAGAGAAGAAGGAGGATCAGCAATGACGGTAGAAGGAATAACGCTAACACCGGCAATAATCGACAACATCAAATGGCTGCAGAATAATCCGGGAGTGATGGATGATCATCTAAGTAAATTTGATCAGGTAATTGCTTACATAGCAAACGAAAATGACAGTGCAGATCAGGAAACAGCCGCCAAGGCTCTAAAACTAATCTCTATGCTATGCTATATCAAAGGAATCTATCAAACACTAGAAGGAAAGGAGTAATAAAATGTCTGAAGAAAAGAATTTAAAAAGAGATATCGCTGTACGTTATATACAAGAGAACTACCAGGTACTTGGTGAGAATGAGAATAAAGATTATATCACCAGTGCCGATATAGTCCGGGAACTGTCCGAAATGGTATCGATCAGCATAGCGGAAATATCGGAGCTGATGGACAGTGCTAGTTTTAATGTCGATTTTATAGATGGAAAGCCCCACTGGGTTGTTTTCCGTAAGTAGCAGAAAGGGGAGCCGGTATAGCTCCCCTTTTTTCATTAAAATACACCTTCATGGTTCATTATTAAATGATTTGCATTCTGTATATCATGCGGTGTATATATTTCTGTCATCAGTATATTCGCATGCCGCGCCTGATCCCGGACTGTGATCGGATCGTACAGCTTCAGCATAGACGTAATACCGGTATCCTTCAGGCTGTAAAATTTGTACCTATCCGGAAACTTCAAATCTTTACGAACATATCTACTCCAGTAATCCCGGAACTGCTTTTCATCCCGATATTCTGCCCCTGGTTTAAAGCCTGTGCTGAATAGGTAATCATCACCTGCAGACTGGAAAATATCCAGATCGATCATTAATTCGATCACCTTACGCGGAAGAGTAACAATGCCATCCATGCGGTTTTTTGATACCGTATCACTGATGTAGATAGTCTGCTTTTTAAGCGATATATCTTTCAGTCGGATCATAGACATTTCCTTCGGCCTGATAAGACAGTAATGCAAAACATAACTGGCCAGCAAGTAATATTTGTTTTTTTCCTGCAGGTAATCATGTAACCGGATCATATCCCCTTCTTCGATTATGGTACGCTTTTTCTTTTTAAGTCGTTTACCGAAACAGGATATGCCTTCGGTCGGCTTTACTTTAATGTACGAGTGTTGTACCAGGTAAGCACTGAAGGTTTTTAGAAAACCGAGGTAATTATCGCGCGTTTGCGGCGTGTTTTCCCTATCGAGGTACACATGATCCAGAAAGTCACTGACAAACTCCCTGTCGAACTGATATATGTAAATTATGGGCACTTTCTTGTCTTGGTTATACAGTTCTATGTTCCGGAGATAGGAACAATACGATACATACGTATCACTCCGGTAATGGCCATCATCGGCCAGCTTCGTTAAATACCGCTTATATTGATCGCATACGTCGCGGAACGTATGGTAGGCTTTGGCGTTGTCTGCCTCTATCCAGGGGTTCCAACCTTTATCCAGCTGGTCCGTGATCCGGCGCATGAGACTGTTCGCATACCGGCGCCGATCAGCGGCCTTGTCAATAAAATTAATCTTGATTTTTTTCCGTCGCATCGCGTTCCGCACCGGATCAAAAGCGTAAAAACCAACATACCATTCTTTCCCAGTATAAAGACGGGGGTATGTGTAAGCCATGATACTCTTTATTGCAGAAGCGCCGTTCTTTTGAGGTAACTGCATTTTTTTTTTACGTTTTAGGATTAATTAATCTCCTGAAACGCAAAAGGTTATACTTAATACTAATACTCTATTGAAAAGCTGTCCCGTATCTGTCCCGGCAGCTTAAAACGACCAAAGGCCAAACACCTGAATATCAAGTGATTGACCTTTTTGTAGTCGGGATGAGAAGACTCGAACTTCCGACCTCCACGTCCCGAACGTGGCGCGCT
>ENA-OWPN01000159-OWPN01000159.1-human-gut-metagenome-genome-assembly--contig:-NODE-159-length-119893-cov-19.572256_pt1 | contig 119893 bp, 88 predicted proteins | sample MGYA00248266_ERZ651850 | MGnify/ENA primary metagenome ERZ651850 (study PRJEB26924, sample SAMEA4378296) | human gut metagenome | biome: human gut; feature: human-associated habitat; material... | reverse complement strand
TTATATTCCAAGGGTAGAGATTGATAAGGTATTGAATAAAATAGATTAAAGTATGGAGAAGGCATAACTTCTTCGTCATTTCATTATTATTTAGAGGAATGCCTCATGTCTTTATAACCAAATAAAAGAACATCAATATTTGCCCACGACAATTCCTTCGATAAAAGTTTGCATGGGGGCTGGGGTGCGTTTTTTGTGTGTTGTAGGAGTTCATCCACGCATCAGGGTGAGCTTGTAACTGCTCGATAGAGGTGTAAATTTTCTTTCTGAATGCGATTGCATAGAACTCATTACTCCCCGTACTTATCGAATCGTTGCCGAAAGACTTCGGACAGATGGACACGCATGTGGAGCCGTTTGTCGAGGGGTGCCCTCTTTTTCTGAATAAGACAGACCTATCCGAGAATCCGCTACGTCATCAACGACTCCAACGGAGCCCTGATTAATGTTTAGCGCATCATCAGGGATTCCCCGGAAGAGTTGATCGGAGTGCTTGCACGGATACAGGAAGAATACATCGCACTGGAAGAACATGTCCGAAGAAGGGCCTACTTCATGGAGAAACGTAACTATTACAATGAAGGTAACCCGGAGGACGTCACCCGTGCCGCCCTGTTCATTTTTTTATGCGTACCTGCTAAACGGTATCTATTCTGTAAACCGAAGTGGGAAACTGTCCGTTACCTTTGGCTTTGGGGGCCGGGTAAAGCTACTGGAAGAGGAACTGATCCGCTTCAACCACAAATTGCTACAAGATGTCGTTATCCTGGATGGTGACTACCAACAGACTGAGAAATATCTTGGGAGCAAATCCTTTTTTTATTATAAACCGGTCAATGAGAGCAATGCCTGTACCTCGTACATGTCACAGAATTTCGGAGATGAAGAGCAAGTCAGCCTGGCTGATTTCTGCAAGGAAATAGGCGAAGCCGGTGGCAAATGAATGCTTTCCAACTCCGACCCCCGTCAGGAGAATCCTCAGGACACTTTCTTCGACGGCCTCTATGCCGGATTCCATATCCAGCGAATCAGTATCTTCCGTTCTATCTGTTCCATCGCGGAGAAGAGAGAAGCGGTCAATGAATTGCTGATTCGGAATTACTAATCTTAGTATTTCGGAAAAGGATTTAGGGTTTCCGGTGTCAATCAGAGGCCCTAAATCAATATTTGTCGGATTTTACTAATCCGATATTTTCCATTGCTTTCCATATATTAGTATATGATTCTCCATCTATCCCAAATGATTGGGCACGCTGGAAAGCCATATGTAATTGTCCTTCGACACACATATCAAGTACCCATTTTTGATTTTTCAGAAATGATTCCGTTTTGTCAAAATCTTTGATATATTTTGTTAATTCTTCCATTACTGCTTTGGATGTTCCGAAATAACGGTTGACATTTGCATAATGCAATAAGAACCAATATTCTATCGAAGGTAGGCTATCACATAATATCACCCGTTTATTTTTAATGTATTTCCTTCTTAATTTCACTAATCTTTCTTTTTCGGTTTCATTCCATGTCGAAACATCCGCATCGAAAACTACCACGGCCCTGCTTCCTTCGTCCAATACCTGTCCAATGCGTTTTTCCAATGTATTGATATTTTCGTTACCAAAGAACCGTGGACGGATCTTTATCTTTAGATCGAACAGTGTTTGTAAATGGGAAAAATACCACCGTTCGGTAATTCCTGCACCGATAATAGTAGTTCTTTCCTGATATTTAGGTTTGATTGCTTCCTTTCTTGCCATGTTTTGTTCCTTTTTAGCCCTTTATATTCGGCAATGCTCCAAATACCCCATTTCTGTAAGACCTTTGGAAAGAACTTATCTTGTTCAATCCTTTAAACTCTACCAAAGAATAAAGTTTTGAATTTCCATCCTCTTCTTTCTCGGTAAACCAGATAGAATCTTTTCGAATAAGGTCATCAACCGTATTTAATAAAGGGTCATAGTGTGAGGTTATTAATAGCTGGCTTCGATTTCTTGTTTTCAAGAACTGTTCAATAATAAATTCTACTAAGTCTGGATGCAAGGAAGATTCTATTTCGTCAATTGGCAATACCTTTTCATTCTTAAGCGCCTCATAAATAGCTGCTTCAATACCAAAAGTACGACGCGTGCCCTCACTTTGTAAAGAATTTGGGAGTGTATATTTTTCAATGCCCCGCTTGTTTTTGACCGTATGCTCAAAATCAGTTTCCAATCTGTCGAGGACTGGATCTGCCAATATTTTTTCCTTTGTGGATTTTGATATTTGATTGTCTTCCAAAATGGCGCTACGTACAAAAGTTGGTATAGGCACTGATTCTTTTTTAGTGGTAACTCCAGTAATGTTAAAGTCGGCCCGTTTGATGAAATTCATCATGTATTGTTTTAATTCGCTATCATCAAGCATTTTGCTTCCTGCATATTCAAACATTTGTGTCTTAGGCTCAATTCTGGGAAGAAACCCTGTTTTCATCCAGTCCCGCACATCATCAATCAGAGGAAGAGAACAGTTCACTTGGTTTCTTGCAGCAAAAAATGACATATTCGGCAAACATTTCAGAGTCAATTCTTCTACAACAGTATTGCTTACTTTAACCACAGTCGGATTAAATTTGATTACTGATTGTCCTTGCTCCCATTCGCGCGAAAATAACATGGTGGGTTGTACACTCTTGTAATAATAGAGTTTTTCCGACAATACTTTTTTCTTATCAAGAGATAGTATATACCAAAATTTCGTACTGCCGATATAAAATTTCATTTCAAATTCAGATGGTTGTTTTGGCGTTTCCGTATCTAAAAGAAACGGTATGGCCTCGGTAGTCTGGTCCATGTCTTCTTTTCTTTCAAACCAGAACTCACGAAGATAGTTTAGGGCCATTAAAAGATTGGATTTACCGCTTGCATTCGCTCCATACACCAACGAAAATCGCAGCAATCTTACCCCTGGAGCAACTTCGATTACCTGATATTCCTCAAAGGTGTTATCTTTCGTTGCTTCAAAGCTCAAAGTGGTTTCATCCCTAAAAGAAAGAAAATTCTTAATTTTAAATTCCTGTATCATATTCGTATTTCTTTATTCCTATTACATGCTATATCTTGCAATCCAAATGCAATTCGGGCTACAAAAGTAATTAATTAAACGAAAAACAGAAATAAAAGTTCAATATACTACGATTTTATTCATGAAATTAGAGTGTTTTATGCCAAATTGACATATAAAGTAACTATGTCAGTGTCTGATGCGCCGATTGTCATGTAGGTGATAAAGCCAAATCCTAAAACATGTTTTTTGAAAGTAAAATATGGAATATTTTATATCTAAATATGAAAATGGACATATTGTGTCTGTTTATGAAAATAAAATATGAGAAAAAGAGGGTTTTGTATCTGTTTGGCATCTTGTTTGTAGAAGTATTTCTGAAATTATTAAGAACCCCTGACAAGGCAGGGCAATTATATACATGCAGGATAATATTTCTAACTTTAAAATTCTAAGTATCGATGGTGGTGGGATCAGAGGAGTCATTCCCGCAAAAATTTTATGTGACCTTGAAGAGGAAGCGATTAAAAAAGATGGTCCGGAAGCCCGTCTCTGTGACTATTTTGATTTGGTTTGTGGTACCAGTACTGGAGGAATTATTGCTATTGGGATCGCACTTGGTATGACAGCTAAAGAAATTCTAAATCTTTATATGAAAAACGCTACAAAGATATTTCCCAAAAAGAATATCATAACTTCCTTTACCAAAAACACTCCATTCTACGAAAAGAAACCACTTGAGGAACTATTACAAGAATGCTATGGCGGCTGTACACGTAATCGGGATACCCGTATCCAGCATTGCAGGACCCGGTTGTGCATACCGACTTATGATTTGGACAAGGGAGAAGTACATGTGTTTAAAACAGACCATCTTCCACAATACCATCGCGATTGTCACGTGCCGGTTGTGGATGTCGCTTTAGCAACGGCAGCAGCTCCTGTTTATTTTTCTCCCCACACTTTTCAATACGAAGATATTGGAACGACTAACACAAATACTTTCACTAACAATATAGATGGAGGCGTATTGGCTAACAACCCGGCACTTATCGGTCTGGCAGAGGCTCAGTACTGTATCGGTCATCCGTTGGAAAACATCGAAATGTTATCACTTGGTACCGGCAGTGTTAACCTTAAAGAAAACAGAACGGGCAAGAAGATGGGTGTCCGTTATTGGATTCACCCCAAGAGTGAGCAGGGCCTGCGAATATATGAAGTGATGTCATCCGCACAGTCTCTTTTTATAGACAATATGATGAAGATGATTTTCAAAGGGGCTGGACATGGCGGAAAGCAACGATTCAAATATGTTCGGGCGCAAAAAGCATTGGATACAAATCTTCCCCTTGATACGACAAATAAACATTCACTCGACCGTTTGTTGAACATAGGACAAGAACTATACAAGGAGCATGGAGAATTGATGAAACCTTTTTTAGACAACAAAATTATTCCATATGAACATCAAGCATAAAAAACTATGGCAAATTTAGATACACAATTCCAAGAGTTTTATGGTGAACTCCAAATCACCGTTACTAAGAAGCAGGCTTTGATTACTTCTCACAATAATCTTCGTACGAAGATACAAAAGTATTTCGCCCAAAATCATCCTGAGTACGTGCCTTCGTTTTACATACAGGGCTCTTATAAGATGGGAACTACTATCCGTACACGTGATGATGAATGTGACCTTGATGACGGATGCTATTTCATTCCCAAACCTGAAGTGAAAGGTATCACATTACAAAATTGGGTAATGGACGCTGTCAATGGTACAGTCGGTGCAACTCCGGTGCATAAGAACAAGTGTATCCGTGTCAATTATGCTGCCGGTTATCACATTGATTTGCCTGTATATCGTAAGGAAAGATGCAATGATAACACTGAACATCCGGAATTGGCAGTTCGTGATGGCGAGTATGAATTAAGCGACCCTCGAGAAATTGTCCAATGGTTCAATAGCAAAAAGAAGGACAATCCTGTTCTAATTCGGTTGGTATCCTATCTGAAATCGTGGTGCGATACAGTGAGGGGCTTTATGCCTCCTGGACTGGCTATGACAATTCTAGCAAGTAAATATCAGAAGAAACATGAAGGACGCGACGATATAGCTTTGCGTGATACTCTAAAATCTATCCGTACTGCGCTTCAAGCAAACTTTAGTTGCGTAGTACCTGGAACTCCTTATGATGACTTGTTTGAGAGTTATGACAGCAATCGACAAGAAAAATTTATGAGTGAATTAGACGGATTCATTGAAGATGCCGACAGAGCTGTCAATGAGAAAAATAAGCTGAAAGCAAGTAAATTATGGAAAAAGCATCTTGGTAACCGCTTTCATTTAGCTCCAGATGAAAATGACGCAGAAATGAGTAAACTCGATAAGTTGCGCGATATAGGGAACAAAGTACTTACTGGCATAGCGACAACAGCCCATAACGGTTATATCCATGCTGCGGAAGGCGTAAAGAATGTTTCACATCGTAATTATGGTAATGAATAGATATTTTCACTCTTCCAAAATGGCAAAGCGTCAAAACAGTTTCTATTTTCTTTCTCATGAGAAAAAGAAGCTGGAAACGCACTATGACTTTCTTGACTGCCGGATAAAAGAACGTAAAGGGAAGAAAGTATTGGTTGTTACAGGACATTATAATCAAACCGGAGTAGATTACACCTATCAGATAGTTTACGATGGTTATCAAAACCCTGAAGTTAAGATACTTTCTCCTCAACTAATCGGTAATCCACCACATACTTATGAAGACGGTTCATTATGCCTTTATTATCCAGAGGAACAACCATGGTCTAACCGGACATGCAGTATATGCAATTGTATAATTCCATGGGTCCATGAGTGGATTGTATTTTATGAAATATACTTAATTACTGGGGAATGGGAACATCCGGAGGTCTCACATTCAAACCAATAGAAAGGAGGCGATATGAATAAATAAAAACAGTATTTCAAGGTAGCCGTGAGTGTAATCTTAATTATTGTTTGTGGCTTGTCCTTATCCCTTTGTAAAAAGCTATGTCGTCAAGCTTTCATAGATAATTATTGATTAGTTTCCTTGATTAGTTTATTCTGCCAGAGTATCAGCTTTTTACCGACAGAATACCAACATTATTATATGAGTGTTTAGGTTGATATTTTTTAATAAATAAATTGGTGATGAAAAAAATAAAATATTTTTCAAGTATTCTTTTACTTTTGCTGTTAATGTCATCATGTGCATCAATACCTAAGGAGACTGTAACTCTATCAAAAACGGTAGGGAATGATTTGCAGATTTTACATGATTCACATTATACTACAATTAAAATGTATTATGACAAAATAGAGGATAACATAAATTCATTCATAGAAAATATTTATTCTCCTTATATTATCCATCATGTTTTAAAATCAGAATTAGACAAATACAAAAAGGGAGAGTCTTCTCTATATGGAATCATAGAAAATGCGGGAAAATTAGGAGGCAAAGAAGAGACTGAAGAGGCATTGAATATTATGCTTGAATTTACAGAAGCAGCAAATCAACAAATCTCAGCAAAAAAGAATGAATTGCTTACTCCGGTATTAAAACAAGAAAGCGAGATTTTAGCAGCGATAGACCGTTCCTATCGAAATACGATTTATGCCAATGCTACTTTAACTGCTTTTCTTGAATCAACCCGAAAAATAAAAGAAAGTCAAAGCGAAGCACTTTCGATTGCCGGTCTTGGAGGTTTGGACAATACTGTCACTAACAAATTGGTTGAATTATCTGGATTTATAGATTCAGCTATTAAAGAAGGTAATGCTATAGATGTAAAAAGCGATAAGGCTCAACAACAAATCGAAGAGATATCAAATAAAATAAAGGGACTTACAAATAAAATAAGAAAATGAATAGATTTACAAAATCATTTGCTGATGCTGACACTGCTTTTAGTGGTCAGTATTTAAAGGAATTGGAACAATTAAAAGAATTAACTGACGCAGAAATTGCCAGTGTTTTACCTAATACAACTAATATTGATATTTATGAAAAATTGATTGAAGTTGTAGGTGATGCCTCTAAAAAAAATATGGAGCAAGCTGAATTGGTTTCTAAAATTAAAAATTTAGGAAATGTTGCTATTAAGTTAGCTAAAAAGATTCCTGGTTTGGCTGTTTTGTTCTAAACTGTTTAAAGAGCCAGAATTCTTCTTTTTCGTATGTTATTAATAGCGACTACATACGAGGAATATGGTAACATAAATAATTTGATAAATGACTGACCAAAAAAGGAAGAATTCTCTTTATGAACACCTCTCATGCAGTTATCTTTAGAGAGGGGAAACGAAAAAGCGGGAGAATGTAATTTAAACTGTGTCGGCAAAGAAAAAAAGAATAAACTTTGCTAACACAGTTTTTTTATGAACGAAGAATTTGATTTTGAAAGTATTAAGAATAAGGCTCTCTAACAACTCAAATCGGGTAAATCCTTGTTAGGTAAATATGGTGCTTTTGCTCCTCTTTTAGAAAGTATTCTGCCGCCTTGGAAGGTGAGATGGGTGCCCATCTTAGTCCAACAGAGCGTGAAGATGGTAATTGCTGTAATGGCAAGATGTATAAGCATGTCCAAACTCCCTTGGCGAGGTGACTGTTTCCACTCCCCGTGATTGTAATTCCAGCAGTTTATAAAGAAGCGTGAAATGGTTCTTGCAGAGGACGTTTCTGATCGTATTATCGGTTTGTATGCTTTAGGCAATCGTGTATCTGCGGATACAATTAGTGTAATCACTGATCGTGTACTTCCGGAAATAAAGGCTTGGAAGTCTCGCAGTCTTGATTCTGTTTACCCCATTGTTTTTGATTATAAAGTAATGGATGAGCGTGGTCAGTCTGTCAGCCGTGCTATCTATAATGTTTAGGAATAGACTCCGAAGGTCATAAAGAACTTTTAGGGATGTATATTACCCATAGTGAGGGTGCTAATTTTTGGTGTCTGTTCTTATGGATCTCCAGAACCGTGGTGTGAAAGACATTCTGATAGCTTGTGTAGACGGTTTAAAAGGAGGTATGAGTTGGTATGATTATACGCCTTTACTTTTTAGTGAAAAAGGTTACATGTTCGGAAATATTCTATATGGTCATTGGTCTCTCCATCAAGGTAGATTCTCGTATAAAAATAGCAGGTACTTTGCTTTGTCAGTATATGTGTCCGCAATTCCTGAGGCCTAGGGCAAATAGGGGACTTATTGTACTTAATATATTCTGGTATGTTTTCTTTTACAATCTATTTCATGATTCTTTTTTTCTTTTGGCGAAGCACTTCCATGCGTATAAGAATTAGGTCTGGATCTGAAACCCCTAATGTTGTTTCAATGGTAGCCAGTTTTTGTTTGAATACATCTGATTCGTATTTTTCTTCTTTTATCAGTTCTTTCAATTTATCCAATTGATTTTCTATTTCCGGAACTCTCAGATATTTCACTCCCTGTATTTCTCTCAACACTTTCTCCACTAGCCATCCATACGGGCTATTGTCGCAGGGCTTCACTTTGACGTATCCGCTGTCGTCACGTACAAGTAAACGTATTTCTTCTTTATAGGCTGAGGCAATTACTAATGGAGATTGCGTTGTCACTATAATCTGGCAATCGTTAGCTTCGGAGCAACGACGGAGGACAGACAAGATTTGTGTCTGGCAAGCAGGATGCAGGGAAGTTTCCAATTCGTCAATTAATATGATATGATTTTTCATATCTTCTGTGAAGAGAATGAACATCTTTGAAAGTATTTGCTGCTCTCCAGCCGACAAGCCTTCGATACCAAACTCTTCTTCCGCTGTATTGACAAAAATAAGTTTTTTGTCTTGACTGACACCTTTAAAACAAATTTGCAAATTGATTTCTTTGAAAATATCGTTAATTAAGGATTGTATTTTGGTATAGGCGCCAAAGCTTGTTTTTCCTTTCTCATTTATGGATTTGTCCACATAATTCAGAATTTCATTTTGGAGTTGCTCAATAGAAATGTCTGTGTTAGTTGGGTAGAATTTGACTTTAGAGAAATCTTTGGTATAGCTTTCGTCTTCACATGCTGTGGGCAAAGTAAATGTAACTATGCCGTCTTCGTTTTGAACAGTTATAATACTGTATGGTTTAACAGTTGCGGCGGTACCAAAAATGATATCTCGAAGCAGTGTAGTTTTTCCGTTTCCATTGTTTCCTGTAATTACTATCAAATTTTGAGGTTTATCCCCCAAACAGAAGTCAATATCAAAGTCTCTAAAGACCTTGTATTTGTCTATATGTATATGTTTTAACTTCATATAATTGCAAATTAAACATTTTCTTTATTATGCGAAGATACATAGAATATAGCATATTCTATATGTAAGGAGGACTTTTGTTTGCAATTTCAATGAATTATTTATATAGGATTTGATATAGACTGAAGTATAGTAATTTTAATACTATTCTCTCAAAGTTTTATACTTATGCAATTAGTGTTACATTTTTTTTAATTCACTTACTGAATCAGGCAAATGACTAATACCTATTGTTTGAATCATAAGCTTTTGTTTTTTCAATATATTGACATCTTGAAAAGTAAGCGGTCCAAAGATTATTCCTCTCTACAATTTCTTTAAAATCTATTCTTTGTCTAATATCTTTTATTTTTTTATGCCTTTAGATATTTTTACATTTTTGCAAAAGATAGGTGAGCACTTAGTATGCTTTATCCTTGATGCTATGGGTTATTAAACAGAATCTATCGCTATCTATTTTTGTAAAAAAGATAGGGGAAATAGGGAAGTATAATATATAATACTTATTAATGTAATCTATTGGATTTGTTTTTTGGAAGATTAGAACCCTTATTTATTGATTTTATGATATAGATATGGATGTTTGTATCCTAAAAAGATTTATCTTTGCATTGTGACTTTTGCCTAGAGTAATGGAATAGAGTCTATTATGGGTGAACTGTTCATTATAATATCGCTCATTGAAATAAGTGTGGATAGTGGCTGTTATTTTGATATGTTAATATACGTTTATTGAATATCATCTCCTAATTAGGCACGTTTACACTGTAAGTTGTTGATTATTAGTGTTTTTTATCTTTGAGGAAGTGAAGTAAGATAGTTGCTAATCGCGATAAATAATAATCAAAAAAGACGTGTAAAAGATTACACGTCTTTTTTTGTCTTTTTTGATAAATACAAAAAAATAGAAGTATCTTTGTCAGGCAACTCAAATGCAAACAAATATTATGCCTGGAAACAAATACATTCTGATACTGTGCACATTCTTTATTGGATGCTTTCCCCTCCATGTTTTAGCTGAAAAAGATAAAGATGTTGCTTTGCAAGAATATTCAGCACTTTGTCGGAAAAGTATTTCCCTTCCACAAGCTCCGCAGATGTGTGACACACTTGCCGATATGGCAAGGAAAGCGAATAATAATGATGTGGAAATCTATGCGGCGGCTATAAAGCTGGAATGTTATTACTTCAAGAATGATGAGCAGCAGATAATCAATCAGGTGGAAGTTGTGAAAAAGCTGTGCAGGGCATATCAGAACTATTACTATTATTACTTTGTTTGGGGAAACCGCTTGATAACTTTCTACATCAAACAGAATAAGATAAACATTGCCCTCTATGAAATAAAGAAGATGTTGCAGGAGGCACAAGCTGACAATTATCAACCGGGAATAGCGGAATGTTTCCGTTCCTTTGCCGTGATTTACTTGTCGCAGTCTGCCTTCGGACTTGCGATGGAGTATTACCAGAAAGAGATTGACGTATATGAGAAAGCGGGTATTGATTACCTCAATCTGCCTGTGGAATATTCCACGTTGGCACAATGTGCCATAGAACTCAATCTGCCCGATAAGGCTGCGGAAGCCATAGAGAAAGGCCGTGAGCATATCAGGAAGAATGACCCCTATCAGACTTTTGTCATTAAAAAAGCTAATCTGCTCCTTTGCCTCTATCGGAAAGACTTTGCTAAAGCCGAAGAAGAATATGCCGCCATAGAAAAACTGTTTAAGGAAAATACAAGGCTGGATAACTTCACGGGTGATTTGTATGATACACGTCTGTCTTACTACAAGGCTACCGGTCAGCGGGATAAGGCAATGTCACTTCTCCATTTTCTGGAAAATGAAGCCTGCTACAACTGTACGGCTTATTTGGCTAACAGCCTCAAGAAGCAGAAGGCTGACCTTTATATGGAGAATCGCGAATATCGGCTTGCCGCCCAAGAATATCGCGCATATATAGAAGGTAAGGATACGTTGAATACGAAGTCTTTACAAAACTCGGTCAGTGAGTTCAATACGATTCTCGAAGTAGAGTTGCTGCAAAAAGAAAAAAATATCCTGCAGATGGCGGTGCAGAAAAAACAATTATACGTCACTTATCTGATTATCGGCTTTCTGGTAGTGCTTTTAGTGACAGGATGGATTGTATGCCTTCGTATTTATCGCTTGAATAGCCGATTGAAGAAATCGGAATCCGACCTCCGGGTTGCTAAAGAGAGTGCCGAGCAGGCCAGTAAGATGAAAACGGAGTTTATTCGTAATATGTCGCATGAGATACGCACTCCGCTCAATTCGATTGTAGGCTTCTCTCAGGTGCTGAACACTCATTTCAGTGCAGATGAGGAAACGAGGGAGTTTGCCAATATTATTTCGCAGAACACTTTCAGCTTGTTGCGTTTGGTGGATGACGTATTGGAGATTTCGGCTCTCGATCAGAACAATACCCTTGTCTATGATGTTTCCGAGAATATTAATAATGCGTGTTATCAAAGCATGGAACAAGCTGCTTATTCCGTACCGGAAGGGGTGCAGCTGGAGTTTACGCCCACGTGTCCCGAGTTGATAATTAAAACCAACTCTGTACGTGTGGCGCAGGTGCTTACCAAGTTGCTGCATAACGCCGCTAAATTCACTAAGCGGGGAAAAATAACTTTGAATTATAAGATTGAAGATAAGAATATTATCTATTCGGTGACTGACACCGGTATTGGTATTTCCGAAGACAAGCAAGAGGTCGTATTTGAGCGTTTTGTCAAGGTAGACAGCTTTACACAAGGTACGGGTCTGGGGCTTCCGCTCTGCCGTATCATTGCCAACGGGTTGGGCGGAAGCCTGACGTTGGACAAGACGTACAAAGACGGATGCCGTTTTCTGCTGACTTTACCTTTTGTACCTTGCTAAGATAGGGAAGGTCGGTTTCCTGTTTTACCTTTTTTTCAATACGCTGTTCACCACCCTGATAGAAGATACCAGCTTGTTGGTAGAAGTGAATACATCTACATTCCATACGTGTGATGAACGTCCTTTATGCACGATAGTTGCCACCGCTCGCACGGTATCTCCTTCGTGTGCGGAAGATATATGGTTTCCGCTGACTTGCATACCTACGACTATCTCATCGGGTTGGCAGGTTATCATAGAGCCGAGTCCGGCGACGGTTTCGGCAAGCGCAAGGGTTGCACCGCCATGCAGAATGCCAAAAGGCTGGCGGGTACGGTGGTCTACGGGCATAGTCGCTTCTATACGGTCTTCCGAGGCATAGGTGTATTGGATGCCCAAATTACCCATTAGCGCATGGCGTGCCCGTGCATTCAACAGGTCAAGTGGGATTTCTGCGGCGTGAACTTCGGCTAAAATCATTTTCTCTACGGCTTGGGCGACACCGTCTTCTTCATTGGAAGCCGTTACGTAGTCGGCGCAAACTTTTACAGAGTCTTGTGAGTGGCCCATGGCTATGCCTAAACCGGCAATCTGTAGCATATTGACATCACATACACCGTCTCCAATGGCAATTACTTCCTCGCGGGTAATGTCCAAATGTGAGAGTAAAGCACCTAACGTGTTGGCTTTATCAATTCCGCAAGGTACGACTTCCAAAAAATAGGGTTCCGAACGAAAGACATCTAAAGTACCGTCCAGACGTCTTTTCCAATGTTCTTCCAGTCCGGTCAATGCTTCTTCGTCGTCACTGACCAACATACATTTACATGGCGCGAAGTCTACTGCTGTGGAGAATTCTTCTTCCTTGATAATCTTCAGATTATTCAGTTTGGCTTCGGCATGGATATGTTCGTTGCCGGGACTGTTTGTCAGGATAGTGTCATCATGATAAGTGAATATGGCGAAACCATTCTTGCGTGCCTTCTTTTCCAGATAGGGCAGCATTTCCGGGTTGATTCGGCGCTCGAACAGGATTTCTCCATTTTGCGCATTGATTATCTGGCAACCGTTGTAGGAAACAATAAAGCCCCCATAGTTACCCAGTTCAAGCGTTTTGGCCAGTGGCATGAGCCCATAGGTAGGTCTGCCGGAAGCCAATACAATACGCACACCCATTTGCTGCACCTTGAGCAAAGATGCAAGAGTGCGTTTGCTGATTTCCTTTGCATCGTTGAGGAGTGTTCCGTCTACGTCAAGAACTAATAATTTATATTTCATGGCGACTCGATTTTGGTTATGCTAACAAAGTTAGCAAAATGGCGGTTAAAACGACCGGATTTAATTTATTTTGGCTAAACTTATCATAGCAGTTTTTGCTGGCGGAACTCTTTAGGAGAAATCCCGGTATTCTTCTTAAAGAAACGGCTCAGGTAAGACTGGTCGGTAAAGTTCAACTGTTCTGCAATTTCAGTAACGGAAAGGTGCGGTTCATTTAAGAGAACTTTGGCTTCTGCTATCAGCTGTTCGTCTATCAATTGCTTGGGAGTTTTTCCATTCATGTATTGAGTGGTGATTTCGTATAAATAGCGGGGAGTAATGCAAAGTTTCTCCGTGTAAAACGGAACTTGATGTTCGCATACACTGTGCTCGCGTATCAGTTGCATAAACTGATGGCAAAGCATCTGTTTCCTGCTATACTGCTTGTTGGCTGCCAGTTTCTCCGGGATAGTGTTGAATAGCCACATTAACATGCTTTGCAGGAAATTGAATTCCTGCTGCTTTCTGAACTGGAGAGTGTTGTCTCTGAACAGCATTTGCGCCATATCCATCCACAATACGATTTCCCGCCATGTTTTCTGACTTCTTTCATCTGCTGTATGGCGATAGTGCGGATGTTCGTGAACATAGTTGAAGTAGGGAGTGTCAATCGGCAATATAGCTTTCAGGAAAACGTCTTTCGGGAATAACAGCATACGTATTCTGAAGTCTGTTGAGACTTGTTTTACCTGAATAAGACTGCCGGTAAGAAATATGAGTTCGGTTTGTTCGTCAACGGTATATTGCTGTACTCCTGTGGAAATGATGCTCTTGCCTTGTGTGCAAATCAAGTAGATGCCGCATTTGAAGCGGTATGGACGTTGGTTTAAGTATGACAAATCCGTTTCTTCATATTTGATGGAGGATGTATCGGGCAATAGCGGTTCGTACATATGAATAAAGTTCTGTTTTGCGCAGCAAATGTACTTATATTTTGTGGTAATAATGTATATTGTTCCTAAAATGAAACGTTTTGTGCAAGATAAGCCATAGCCGGTATTGTAAATATAGGGTAATTTTGCCGCCGGTTTATAAAAGAAGGATAGTGATGACAGGCAGACAAAATTCAAAAGGTTTTATATTGGTGTTTTTGGGGATGTTGAGCGCTTTTGGTCCGTTTGTTATGGATATGTACCTGCCTACTTTGCCGGCAATGTCGGATTTCTTTCGGACCACATCTTCAAGGGTGCAATTAGGGCTTACTACGAGTATGGTGGGCTTGGCGATAGGACAGCTGGTTTTTGGTCCGTTAAGCGATAAATATGGCCGTCGTTCTCCGTTGTTGGTAGCTATGGCTCTATTCTTGATTTCCACTGTCGGTTGTATCTTCTCCCGGAATATCTCACAGTTTGTAGCATTACGTTTTGTGCAGGGTGTTGCCGGGGCAGGGGGAGTGGTCATATCCCGATCCATTGCTACTGATAAGTATTCTGCCCATGAACTTGCGGGGATGCTTGCCACTATCGGCGCCATCAATGGGATAGCTACGGTGGTTGCTCCGATAGGGGGAGGGATGCTGGCCGATTTCAGCGGTTGGCATGGAATCTTCTGGTTCTTATTTATATTGGGCGCTCTTTTGATTATCGGAAGTATACGTTTCGAAGAGTCCTTGCCGAACGGGCAAAGGCAAAACTTCAAGTGGGGGGATATGTACCGTCATTTTGGCGTAGTTCTGCATAACCGTCAGTATGTACGCTATATTTTACAGTATGGGTTTACGATGGGAGTTTTGTTTACCAATATAGCTTCAGCTCCTTTCATCATGCAGCAGCATTATGGACTTTCACCTATGTTATTCAGTATTTGTTTTGGGGTCAATGCGGTCGCTATGGTTATATCTTCCGTTTTGTCGGTTCGTTTTTCCACAATGGAACGGGCGTTATATGTAGGAAATCACGGTATGCTGCTTATCTCCATATTAGTCTCCGCCGCATTTTTCCTGAATTGCAGTTTCTGGGTGTATGAGATATTGATTTTCTGCCTGCTTTCAATGGTAGGAATGTCTTTTACAGCCTCCAATACTTTAGCAATGGATTGTGAACGCAGAAATGCCGGGGTGGCTTCAGCCCTTTTGGGGGCGATAGGTTTTGCATTTGGCGGAATCGTATCACCTCTGGTAGGTATGGGAGATATCAGGATGTCTACCGGTTTCTTATTTTTCATGGGAGCGTTATGCTCTTGTGTGTGCGCTTGTTTCTCTTTTCATCGGTTGCCTTTCTATAAGAAAGCTTTAAATTTTGCTCCTTATAGATTAATAAATGTTTTTTTGCAGAAACTGTTGTAAAGAGTCGGTTGATATTTATATTATATTCTTATCTTTGTCGGCGTTTTGTTCCGGTTCCTTATTCAGGGAACGGATGAAAAGGGAATCGGGTGAAACTCCCGAACAGTCCCGCTGCTGTAAGTTTCATTATGAATGTATCATTCTTGTGCCACTGTCTTTGGTTTGAGGATGGGAAGGCGATACATTAGAAATAAGTCAGAAGACCTGCAAAACGAAGTCAAAAAATTGCCCGTTCGAGGAAAGCGGACAGTGTGTATGTTTTAAAGATAATCTTTACTCTTTTATGGTGTGGAGAATGAAGATGCGGTTACTCTGCATCGCTTGTTTTTGTATGGAAGGAATTCTTTCTGCACAAGAAGTAGCGCGAAAGGACACGATTACAGGAAAAGTGCATCAGATTGATAAAGTGACTGTTACAGCACGACGTATGCCTAATAAAGTTACTTCGGCTGTACCTGTACAAACATTGTCACAGCAAGATATAAGCAGTCTCGGCATACAGAATATGGCTGATGCCGTGCGTCGTTTTGCGGGTGCTAATGTAAAAGACTACGGAGGCATTGGCGGATTGAAAACAGTTTCCGTACGAAATATCGGAGCGGCGCATACGGCTGTCAGTTATGATGGTGTTGTCGTAAGTAATTCCCAAGCAGGGCAAATTGATATAGGACGTTTCTCACTTGATAATGTTTCTGCCCTTTCACTGGCGATAGGGCAATCTGACGATATGTTGCAGTCAGCACGTTTGTATGCTTCGGCAGGCGTATTGAGTATTGAAACGGAAAAGCCGCATTTTGATGAGGAACGTAATGTGGCTTTTCAGGCACGGGTAAGTGGCGGTTCATTCGGATACGTTACTCCATCTCTGCGTTGGTGGCAGAAGGTAGGCGACCGTACTCGCTTTGCTGTGAACGCTAATTATATGCGTGCTGATGGGAATTACCCTTTTACTTTGGTCAATGGAAAGTATGTGACAGAAGAAAAACGCAATAATTCAACTATCTATTCCTGGCAGGGAGAGGCGACTCTTTACCATACCTTTAAAGACGGTGGCGAGTTGGATGTGAAAGGCTATTATTTCAACTCTCGTCGCGGGCTTCCGGGAGCGGTCACTCTCTATAATCCGATATCCGACGAAATTCTTTGGGACGAGAATACCTTTGTGCAGGCACGTTATAAGAAACGATTCTCTTCGAAATGGAGTTTGCAGGCACAAGCAAAGTATAATCATGGTTGGAACAGATATGAAGATAAAGGCAAGGAATATGCTGACGGATACTATCGTGCTGTACATAGACAGGATGAATATTATTTATCCGCAACGGCTTTATACCGTCCATTCAAAGCTCTATCCCTGTCTTTGGCTCAAGATGGAGCTGTAAATACATTGCGTAGTAATCTGAAAGATTGTCCTTTTCCTACCCGGTACACATCTTTGACGGCTTTCAACGTTCGTTATCAGTCTGAAAGAATCACCGCCTCCGGATCATTAGTACATACTTTTATCACTGAAAAAGTGGAGGTAGGGAAAGCTCCTGAGGATTTCCACCGTTTGGCTCCTTCAGCTTCCGTAAGCATACGGCCTTGGGCGGAAGAATCTTTTTTTCTGCGTTTCATGTACAAAAGCACTTTTCGTACACCTACTTTCAACGACTTATATTATTATAGACTGGGCAACCGGAGTTTACGTCCGGAGAAGGCGAATGAATATAATGTGGGAGTTACGTGGAGCAGTTCATCTTTGTTTTTCTTGGACTATATCTCTGCGACGCTTGATGCTTATTACAATGATGTAACTGATAAAATTGTAGCTTTCCCCACTACTTATGCGTGGCGTATGGCAAACTATGGAACCGTTCGTGCCACAGGAGTAGATGCTACTTTGGCTATGTCGGCACCGTTAGTTAAAAATATAGATTTGATTATATCCGGAGGATATACTTTGCAGAAAGCGATTGACCTTACAGACCCAGATGCCAAGAATTATAAGGAACAGTTGCCTTATACTCCGAAGCATAGCGGCAATGTAGCTGCGAGGTTTGAAATGCCTTGGCTCAATATAGGTTACTCCATTGTAGGCGTAAGTAAACGTTATTGCCTGTCACAAAACATTCCTGAAAATGAGATAGCAGGTTATATGGAGCATACGGCCAGCATCTCTAAAGAGTTTGCTTTTAAGAAATGCAAATTACAGCTTCAGGCAGAAATCATCAATTTGACCGATGAACAGTATGATGTGATAAAATATTATCCTATGCCGGGACGTTCATGGAGAGTGACGGGAACTTTTAAATTTTAAAATCAATTTAATCAATTTAATTAATAAAGTGTTATGAAAATAAGAAGTTTATTATTGGGTGTGTTGTGTATGTTGGCACTAAGTGTTTCATTTTCATCTTGCAGTGATGATGAGCAAAGTTGGGATGATAGCGGTTCGAAAATTGAATTGCCTTATGTTCGTGCTTATTTTTTGAATGAAGGAACTATGGGACAGAATAATGCCGGTATAGCATTTTATGCCCCGAATAAAGACAAAGATTTTATCGGTGATATTTATAAAGCGCAGAATAAGGCTTCATTGGGAGATACGGGTCAGGATATGATAGAGTATGAAGATTGTATCTATGTTTCTGTTTATGGTTCTAATTATTTGGCAAAACTGAATGCGGCATGTGTAGAGCAGGCTCGTGTTTCTTTTATTGATGATGCCGATTTATCTGCGGGTGTCCGTTCTATTGCGGCTCATGACGGCTATATTTATGCGTCTTTCTATGGTGGTGTGGTTGCCAAAATCAATGCCAATACATTGAAAGTGGAAAAGAAATTGACCGGACATGGTGATAATCTGGAGGGAGTTGCCATCTGTAATGATATGCTTTATGTAGCCAATGCTTATAAGAACGAAGGCGTAAACTATATTTATCATACGGAAGTTTTGGTCTTTGACTTGAATTCATTTTCTTTTAAAGAGACCTTGACGGTAGCTTCAAATCCTAATAAATTAACGGAAGATGATGACAAAGCGTTCCTTATTTCTTGGGACTATAGTGCTGAAAGCTATGTATTGCAAATGATAGATTCAAAAAACAATAATAAGGTGACCAATTTGGGATATGCCACTCATGTAGCCGCTGAAAACGATAAATTGTATTGTGTAGACTCCAGAGTAGATTATAGCAGTTGGGCGGAAGTCGCAGCAGTCAATACGTTTTACACTTATGATGTGAAGGCCGGTACCAAAAGCTCCGGATCTTTCTTGAAAAATGCTCCTGAAGAACTTGGCACGGCAGTTGTTTACATGATAGCGGTCAACGATAGTAACGGTGATATTTATATCGGTACTACAGGACACAGTGATGTTAACGGTGATATTTACCGTTTCAAAAATGACGGTACATATATGGAAAAATTTGATTGTGGCGGGCAAAACCCGAATTCTGCTGTATTCTTTAATTAACAGCGGCAATGAGAAGGCTTGCATTATCAGTCTCGTTTTTAGTAGTTTTACTTCTTTCTTCTTGCGGGGGAAGAAGTAAAACTGCTTTTGTTTTAGCGGCTGGTGACACTATTCCCCTGCGCTATGCCGACAACCTTACATTGATAACCTATCCCGACTACACCGTTGCCACTTTGCGCAACCCTTGGGATACCCTGAAAATACTACATACGTATATATTGGTTCCGTCATCCCAATCATTGCCGGCTCACCTGCCGGAAGGTACTGTTGTTCGTACCCCTCTTCGTAAATCGTTGGTTTATTCCTCGGTGCATTGCAGCCTTATGGATGAATTGGGAGTCGCAAGCAGTATAGGTGGCGTTTGCGACCTGAAATACATCAAACTTCCGGCAGTAGAAGATGGATGCCGTAGGGGAACTATCGTGGACTGCGGCGATGGTATGAATCCGGATATGGAAAAGATTATCGACTTGCATCCTGATGCTATTTTGCTTTCTCCTTTTGAGAATAGCGGTGGCTATGGGCGCATTGAGAAACTGAATATTCCCATTATTGAATGTGCGGACTATATGGAGACTTCCGCCTTAGGGCGTGCCGAATGGATGCGCTTTTACGGATTACTTTGGGGAGTTGCTTCGGAGGCCGACAGCCTTTTTACTGAAGTGGATAACAGCTATGAGCAGCTTAAAAGGCGCGCGATGCTTTCGTCAGTGTCTCTGTCTGTCGTCAGCGAACTGAAAAGTGGTTCGGCATGGTATGTGCCGGGCGGACGCAGTACAACGGGACGTTTGTTTGATGATGCCTGCGGGCGATATGTTTTTGCGGAAGATAAGCATAGCGGCTCCATTCCTTTGGCTTTTGAAACGGTTTTCGATAAAGCCGGTGATGCTGATGTTTGGCTCATCAAGTATAACCGCGACCGCGACATGACCTACTCTGATATGGAAGCCGATTATATTGGATATACAGGTTTCAAAGCATTCAAAACACGGAATATTTACGGATGCAATACGGCGAAAGTTCCTTTCTATGAAGAAACGCCTTTCCGTCCGGATTATTTATTGGCGGACTTGATACAAATTCTGCATCCTGAAATAGGAGATTTAGGCGGTTTGCGCTATTTTTGCAAGCTAAATGAGTAAAGGGTGGAAATATGGTGTCGGATTAGGGATAGTAATTGCATTACTGTTTATGGCTAATCTGTTGGTAGGATCGGTTGCGATTCCTGTATCCGATGTTTTCCATATACTTATAGGAGGCGAGGGCGAGAAGGCGAGCTGGAGTTTTATTGTGTGGGAGTCCCGTCTGCCCCAAGCTTTGACGGCACTGCTCTGTGGAAGTGCGCTGGCAGTTTGCGGGCTGATGTTGCAGACTGCTTTTAAGAATCCGTTGGCAGGACCGTCTATTTTGGGTATTAACTCCGGTGCCAGTTTGGGAGTGGCGTTTGTAATGCTGTTGTTCGGCGGGAGTATATCGGCCGGCGCTTTCAGTCTGTCCGGTTTCTTTTCCGTATTGGCGGGGGCATTTGTGGGAGCCATGTTGATAATGGGACTTATCCTTTTTTTCTCTACATTGCTGAAAAGCAATATCATGTTGCTGATAACAGGTATCATGATAGGTTATATCGCTTCATCCGCCATTGCTTTGCTTAATTTCTTTGCTACGGCAGAGGGGGTACAATCTTATATGATATGGGGGTTGGGTAATTTCGGAGGGGTCTCTTTGCAGCAGATGCCTGCTTTTGCATTGGTCACCGTTGCAGGATTATTCGGTTCGTTATTACTGATAAAACCTCTGAATGCCTTGTTGTTGGGAGAGCGTTATGCCGAAAACTTGGGAGTTAATACCGGTCGTGTGCGCAACTGGCTCTTGGTTGTTACCGGTTTGCTGACTGCCATAACTACCGCTTTTTGTGGACCGGTTGCATTTATCGGTCTTGCTGTGCCTCATATAGCTCGCATGATATTGAGGACTGCCAATCATAATTCCTTGTTGCCTGTTACTATTTTGAGCGGTGGGGCGGTGGCTCTGCTGTGCAATTTGATATGTGTCCTGCCCGGTGAGGCCGGTATTATTCCCCTGAACGCGGTGACACCGATTATTGGAGCTCCGGTAATTATCTATGTTATTATAAGTCAGAGAAATCCTCAGCATTTTAACTGATAGAGGAAAGATAGGATTATCTTGATAAATATATTTCAATCGTTTGCATAGACGCCTTGCAGATTTCAAAGGATAATGCTCTTTCATATTATTTTTTATTGTACTTTTGCGCCCGGTATTAGTTTTTAATTTAAACAAAGATTGTGACTATGAAATTACCTGAAGATCCGATGATGCTGTATAGCTTCATCAACATGAAGTTGCGTGATTTTTATCCTTCACTCGATGCACTCTGTGAGGATATGAATGTAGAAAGAGAGGCAATTGTCCGGACACTGAAAACGGTGGGTTTTGAGTATAACCCTGCACGAAACAGGTTCTGGTAATCGCTGTATACTAATAAACAGAGAAGTTGGGGCTGTGTCTTGAAAGATGCAGCCCCAACTTTTTGTTAATAAACAACAAATGTGTCCTTCCTCGTTTAACTTTCTTGCTTTTTGCCTTTCTAACCTGTAAAAACCGGATGAACTGATGATTAACGAAAACAAAATTCTGCAAGTATATAAATCCAATCGTGAGCAAGGGTTTAAGTTGTTGGTGGAATATTTTCAGGAACCGATATATTATTATATACGGCGTTTGGTGGTTTTGCATGAAGATGCGGAAGATGTATTGCAGGAAGTCTTTATCCAGATATACAAGTATTGGGAGCAGTTTCGCAATGAAAGTTCATTGAGTACATGGGTTTATCGGATTGCGACGAATGAAAGCCTCCGCTTGCTGAATAACCGTAAAAGGAGGGAAACCCTTGCAACTGAAGATGTTCAGGAAACCCTGATTGCCCAGTTAAAGGCTTCGGACTATGTGGACTATGAAAATGAATTGGCTGTCAAATTTCAGGAGGCGATATTGAGATTGCCGGAAAAACAGCGGTTAATATTCAATCTTCGTTACTATGACGAACTTGATTATGAGGAAATAGCCCGCATTCTTGATAGTAAGGTTGACACGCTTAAAGTGAATTATCATTATGCAAAAGAAAAGATAAAAGAATATATACTAAATAATTAAGACTATGAAAAAAGAGTTTGATTTTGATGATATAGGAAAAAAGACGCCCTATCGTGTACCTGAAGGTTTCTTTGACGAGATGCAGCGTAAGGTGCAGGAGCGTACTTGCAGCAATAAGCCGGCAGGGCATCGCTTATGGATAACCCTTTCTACAAGTGCTGCCATAGCTGCGGTATTGGTCGGTTTCCTGTTTATACCGTCCCATTTCTGGCAAGGTGATAGGGGAATCTCGGATTTGCCAATACTGGATACGGAAAACTGTACAGCGGTAGCGCCGGCTGATAAATGGATTCGTGAAATGTCGGACGAGGAGCTGGAAGAGCTCGTCAGCTTCTCCGAAAACGATATATTTTTAAATTAATAGTATTGTCTTAAAAAGAAAGAATTATGAAAGCAAAATTTATTTATGTATTTTTGATGTGCCTCATGGTAGGCAGCCAACTTGGTATCTCAGCTCAAACCCCGACGAACAGAGATAAAAAGAAACGCCATACACCGGAACAACTTGTGGAGCGACAGACTAACCAAATGGTAAAAATATTGATGTTGGATGATGCCGCCACTGCCAAATTCGTTCCGGTTTATCAAAACTATTTAAAAGAACTTCGCGAATGCAGAATAATGAACCGTAAGTCCTCTTTCGGAAAGCAAGGAGCCGAAGTGCCGGGCATGAAGCCTGAACCTAAACCGTTGCTGACCGATGCCGAAGTAGAGCAGCAGATAAAAGGGCGTTTTGCGCAAAGCCGAAAGATACTGGATGTGCGTGAAAAATATTATAATGAGTTCAGGAAAATACTTTCTCCCAAACAGATTATGAAAATATATCAGATGGAGAAGAACAATGCCAATAAGCTGAAAAAAGAGTTTGACCGTAGAAAGAAACAGGCTGTAGTGCAAGGAAAGCATAAACATCCGGTACGGTGAAATAAATATAATCCTGTGCCGGCTTAGAACTTCACCGGGGAGAATTTGTTGTAGGGGAATGCAGATAACAAAGAATACTCCATGCGGTTGTTTCAGAAAATAAAGAATTGGAAAACGGTTCGTGGCTGGCATATCTGGAAGTTGAAGTTAGTAGATGCGCGGCTTTATTTTGTCAGTATGATTGTAGGCTTGCTGACGGGGCTTATTGCGGTTCCTTATCATTATCTGCTTTACTATCTGTTGCATATCCGTAGTGAGTTTTTTGCATCCTGTCCTGCATGGTACTGGCATATTCCATTATTCCTGTTGTTTTGGGGAATTCTGATAATTGTATCCCGTCTGGTCATTAAAATGCCTCTTATCAGTGGTGGTGGTATTCCGCAAACACGCGGGGTAATCAATGGGAGGATAACCTACAAGCACCCGTTCATAGAACTGGTTTCTAAATTTGCGGGTGGAATCCTTTCTGTATCCGCCGGGTTGTCATTGGGGCGAGAGGGGCCTTCCGTACAGATTGGTTCCTATATTGGCAGCCTTGTTTCCCGGTGGACACACATCCTGCAAGGAGAGCGCAAGCAGTTGTTGGCGGCCGGGGCGGGAGCGGGGCTTGCGGCGGCTTTTGCGGCGCCGCTGGCCTCTTCACTTATTGTCATCGAATCCATCGAGCGTTTCGATGCTCCCAAGACGGCTATTACTACATTGTTGGCAGGTGTAGTGGCAGGGGCAATTGCCAGTTTGGTCTTTCCTGTCAATCCTTATCATCTGATTGAAGTGTCGGAGCCTACTTTGGCTTTTTTCGTCCAGATGAAGTATTTCCTTATAGTGGCTGTTATAGTCTCCATTGCGGGTAAAATATACTCTGTACTTATGATTTCGTTTAAGCGGGTATATTCCACGGTCAGGTCTCCGGTATATATCAAGATGCTCTATTTGGTACTGGTTGCCTACATTATCTCATTGATGCAGGTGAACCTGACGGGTGGCGGCGAACAATTTCTGTTGGAGCAGGCGCAAAATGGCAGTAATGAAATAATGTGGGTACTGGCTGTTATGCTGCTGCATTTCGGCTTTTCGGTGTGTTCTGTTTCTTCCGGGCTTCCGGGTGGAAATTTTATTCCTACGTTGGTGACGGGCGGGCTGTTGGGGAGACTTGTGGGACTGATTGCTGTGAAATATGGCATTATCGGGTACGAAAATATCACTTATGTCATGCTGATATCCATGTCCGCCTTTTTGGTGGCCATTGAGCGCACTCCGCTTACGGCTATTGTCCTGATAACGGAGATAACCGGGCATTTTGAGGTTTTCTATCCTTCGGTGGTGGTAGGCGGTTTGACTTACTATTTTACGGAACTACTCCAGATGAAGCCCTTCAATGTGACCTTATATGAAGATATGATTAATTCTCCCGACTTTCAGGAAGAGAAACGCTATACGTTGTCTGTCGAGGTTATGACCGGCTCTTACTTCGATGGAAAGTCTGTAAGTGAACTTTCCTTGCCCGAACGTTGTGTCATTATCAATGTGCATAGGGATGGAAAAAACCTGATCCCTGCGAAAACAAGTTTGATTCCGGGGGACCAGGTGCAGATTGAAATGGATTCGCAGGACATAGAGAAACTCTATGAACCGCTCGTCAGTATGGCAAATATCTATTAAGCCAGGTTGCCTATTTCATCCAGATTTTTCCGGATGTCGTTATCGGTCAATTCATAATTTTGCAAATCGCCGGCAAGGTATTTGTCGTACGATGCCATATCGATGAGGCCGTGACCGGAAAGGTTGAACAGGATAACTTTTTCTTCACCTGTTTCCTTGCATTTGTTCGCTTCGCGGATAGTAGCTGCAATGGCGTGGCAGGATTCCGGTGCGGGAATGATACCTTCTACCTGTGCAAAAAGGCAACCGGCTTCAAAAGATTCAAGTTGCTTGATATCCATGGCTTCCATATAGCCGTCTTTCAGCAGTTGCGACACAATGACACCGGCGCCGTGATAGCGCAAACCTCCGGCATGGATATTGGCGGGGGCAAAGTTATGTCCCAGTGTGAACATCGGCAGTAGCGGGGTATATCCGGCTTCATCGCCGAAGTCATATTGGAATTTGCCGCGTGTCAGTTTTGGACAGGAAGCAGGTTCTGCGGCGACAAAGCGTGTTTTCTTACCTTCGAGGATGGTATGGCGCATAAATGGGAACGCAATACCGCCGAAGTTGGAACCGCCGCCGAAGCAGGCGATAACGGTATCAGGATATTCGCCTGCCATTTCCATTTGCTTTTCAGCTTCCAGGCCGATGACGGTTTGGTGCAGAGTAACGTGGCTCAATACGGAACCGAGCGTATATTTACAGTTGGGAGTGGTTCGTGCCAGTTCGATGGCTTCGGAAATGGCCGTACCCAATGAACCCTGATGATTGGGGTGGGCGGTCAGAATATCTTTTCCGGCGCGGGTGGACATAGACGGTGAAGGAGTTACCTGTGCACCGAATGTCTGCATAATGCTGCGACGGTAGGGCTTTTGTTCATAGCTGATTTTTACTTGATATACGGCGGCTTCCAGTCCGAAAAGACGGGCGGCATAAGCCAGTGAGGCTCCCCATTGTCCGGCTCCGGTTTCGGTAGTGACGTTCGTTACGCCTTCCTGCTTGCAGTAGTAAGCCTGCGGTATGGCTGAATTCAGCTTGTGCGAACCCATCGGGCTGACACTTTCATTTTTGAAATATATATGTGCCGGTGTGCCGAGGGCTTTCTCCAGTCCGTAGGCGCGTACCAACGGAGTACTGCGGTAATATTTGTACATTTCACGTACTTGTTCGGGAATTTCAATCCAAGTATCAGTTTGGTTGAGTTCCTGCTGGCAAAGTTCTTTTGCGAAAATGGGATACAAATCTTCAGCTTTCAACGGTTGCTTGGTAGCGGGGTTAAGCGGCGGCATAGGTTTGTTCACCATATCGGCTTGTATGTTATACCAGTAACGTGGAATTTCGTCTTCCGGAAGAATAAATCTTTTTGTCTTGTTGCTCATAGTGGTTAATAAATTAAAAGTAATTCAGTGTCCAAATGTAGCTATTATTTTTAAACCAATTTCTTTTTTCCATTGTTTTTTGTTTATGAAGGTAGATTTGTCTAAGTTTGCCACGTCTCATTAATCTATATATTTATGAAGATTTACCACAAGTTTCTTTTGTATCAAAATAAATGGATTCATCCTTATATACGTGTGGCGTTGGGGGTTATGACAACCTTGACCTATTTGGCGTCTATCCTGTTGATTGTCGGCTTGGTATATGAACACGGATTTACAATTTCTCCGGTGGAAGCCCTGCAGCTGCAACGCCTGTATCATGCGGTATGGATTGTTTTTCTGGTTGATATGTTTTTGCATATCCTGTTGGAATATAAAGATACGAGGCAGACTTTTAGCAAGTTGACGTGGATATTGACCTTTCTGTTGTTTTCGACGTTGATTCCGGTTATTTTTCATCGTCCGGAGGTGGAAGGGGCTATACAGACTGTTTGGGATATCCTGAACAGCAAGATGTATCATCTTGCGTTGCTGTTGGTGCTGTCTTTCCTGAATTTATCTTATGGCCTGGTGCGCCTGTTGGGACGGCGTACCAACCCTTCGCTTATTCTGGCTGTCAGCTTCCTTATTATTATACTTATAGGAACGGGATTGCTGATGCTTCCCCGTTCTACGGTGGCGGGTATCTCGTGGGTCGATTCTCTGTTTATTTCTACCAGTGCGGTGTGTGTTACGGGGTTGACCTCGGTAGATGTGGCATCCACTTTTACGACGACGGGGTTTGTTATCATTATCTTGCTGATTCAGATTGGCGGTTTGGGAGTCATGACGCTGACGAGCTTTTTTGCCATGTTCTTCATGGGAAATACTTCCCTGTACAACCAGCTGGTGGTGCGTGATATGGTGAGTTCCAACTCCTTGAATTCGCTGTTGTCCACATTAGTCTATATCCTTGCTTTTACGTTGGCGATAGAGGGGGTGGGGATGCTTGCTATTTGGAGTGACATTCACGGTACGATGGGTATGGATATACACGAAGAACTGGCTTTTTCTGCTTTTCACTCCATATCGGCATTTTGTAATGCCGGTTTCTCTACTTTGCCGGGCAATTTGGGCAATCCGTTGTTGATGGCAGGAGGGCATAACCCATTTTACGTATATATTTCCCTATTGATAATTCTCGGCGGTATCGGTTTCCCGATATTGGTGAATTTCAAGGATATTATTCTGTATCACGTACGCCGTTTCTGGAGATTTCTGCATACCTGGCGATGGGAGGGACGCAGGTTCTACCACCTTTATAACCTGAATACGCGTATCGTGCTGATTGTCACCTTTCTGTTGTTGGTGGTGGGTACGGTCAGTATCGCTCTTTTTGAGTGGAATGCTTCTTTTGCGGGTATGTCGGTTGCCGATAAGTGGACACAGGCATTTTTTAATGCGTCTTGTCCCCGTACGGCGGGATTTTCCAGTGTGGATTTAGCCGGGCTGGGTGTACAGACTTTGTTGGTTTATCTCATACTTATGTGGATTGGCGGTGGCTCACAGTCCACTGCGGGCGGCATCAAAGTGAATGCTTTTGCGGTTGTGGTCTTGAATCTTGTAGCTGTATTGCGCGGAACGGAGCGGGTAGAGGTCTTCGGGCGGGAACTGTCCTACGACTCCATTCGTCGTTCCAATGCTACGGTGGTGATGTCCTTTGGAGTATTGTTTATATTTATATTCATTATCAGTATTTTGGAGCCTAATCTGTCTTTGCTGGCTATTACTTTTGAATGTGTTTCCGCCATCAGTACGGTAGGTTCCAGTTTGAATGCCACCCCTTTGTTGGGCGACGACAGTAAATTGCTGGTTGCACTTTTGATGTTTGTAGGTCGTGTGGGGCTGATAACATTAATGCTCGGCATTATCAAGCAGAAGAAACATACGAAGTATCGGTATCCGAGCGGACAAATCATAATAAATTAAGTTGAGGGGGTTGAATCCAAACAAAAAAACGTTTTCTATTTGTTTCTTTTCAGGCACGGATTACACGGATTTCGCGGAAAAAAGGATAAAGTAAATCTGTGAAATCCGTGTAATCCGTGCCCGAAAGAAATCATCAGGTGTATTTTGACACCTCTTTATTTTTCACTTTCAACTCTAATACTTTTCCAGCCCCTTTTGCAAGAATTCCACATAAGCCGGAATATCCTCATTGTAGGCATACGACTTGTTCAGCGGCATTCCTTCATTGTCCAGCAGCACATAGAAAGGCTGGGCATTGGCTCCGAATTTCATGCGTTGCAGGTAGCTCCATTTGTCGCCTACGCTACGTAGCGTGCGTTCCGTCCCGTTTTCCATAATCTTGATGGGTTGGGGTAGCGGGGTTTTGTCGTCTACATAGAGGGAAATCAGCACATATTTATCGTTGATAATGCTTTTTACTTTGGAATCCGTCCATACGGCAGCTTCCATTTTGCGGCAGTTCACGCAACCGTACCCGGTGAAGTCCACCAAAACCGGAAGTTTATGTTCGCGGGCATATGCCATACCTGCGTCATAATCCTTGAATTTGGGATGCACTTCGTTGGAGTAGAGGTTGAAGTCTTGTGTGGATGTCGGTGGAGCAAACGCGCTGACAGCTTTCAGCGGTGCACCCCACAGGCCGGGAACCATATATACGGCGAATGCCAGCGAAATGAGTGCGAGGAAGAAACGTGTCACACCTACTTTGTCGTTGTCATCATCGTGTTGGAACTTGATTTTGCCTAACAGGTAGAAGCCTAACAGGGCAAAAATGACAATCCACAATGCAAGGAATGTTTCGCGGTCCAGTATGCGCCAGCCGTAGGCAAGGTCTGCCACCGACAGGAATTTCAGGGCGAATGCCAGTTCCAAGAAACCGAGCGTCACTTTGATTACGTTCATCCAGCCGCCCGATTTAGGCATTGATTTCAGCCACGACGGGAACAGGGCAAACAGTGTGAACGGCAGTGCCAATGCTATGGCGAACCCCAACATACCGACAGTGGGAGCAACAACGCTTCCCGTAGTAGTGACCTGCACCAGTAAGAAGCCGATGATAGGCCCTGTACACGAGAAAGACACCAGCGACAGGGTGAAAGCCATCAGGAAGATGCTTAACAGGCCGCTGGTAGATTCCGCTTTGCTGTCTACCGAATTACTCCATTTGGAGGGCAGTGTCAGTTCGAATGCACCGAAGAAAGAAGCGGCGAACACCACCAGCATCAGGAAGAACAAGATGTTGAATATGGCGTTCGTGGAGAGGGCGTTCAGGGCGCTTGCTCCGAATATCAGAGTGATGAACAATCCCAGCGCCACATATATCACTACGATGGAAGCGCCGTAAGTCCAGGCGTCACGAATGCCTTTCTTCTTGTCCTTGTTCCTTTTCAGGAAGAAACTCACTGTCATGGGGATGATGGGCCATACGCAGGGAGTGAACAAGGCTATCAGTCCTCCCAAGAATCCGGTGACAAAGATGTAGAGCCATGATTTGTCTGTGGTGTCGTGCGTATCGTCCTGCTGTTGCAGCTGGTCTATGACGGGAGTCCAGAGGTCGTTTTCCAATGCGGTGGCGGAGGAGGGAAGGGGTACGTCGGCTTTCGCATTTTTCTCGCTTGCTGTGTCTTTGGCAGCTCCTGCCACTTTGCCTGTGTACTTGAAAGGTACTTTGGTGGGCGGCAGACAACTTTCCGCATTACAAGCGCCAAATTCCAGAAAGCCGTCCAGCTCATAAGCGCCTCCGGTGAATTTCACCTTTTGGACAAACCGGACATTCTTCTCAAAATAGCGTACTTTCATTTCAAACATCTGGTCGTAGGTACTTATTTCTTTGCCCACGGCTTGCAGTTTGCCCACGGTTTCCGCATGGGTGCATACATCCAGATTGAAGGTGGCAGGTACGGGGCCGTCTTCACCCAATTCGGTGGAGTACACGTGCCAGCCTTCCTCAATTGTTCCTGTAAATACGATTTCGGCCTCTGTATCGGAGAGCGATTTAAGTTCGGTCTTGAACTTTACCGGTTCTTTGATTTGCGCTTGGGCAGAACCGACAGCAAACCATACAAGGCATAATATTAGTAGATTTCTCATATCTTTTTGTTTCATAAAAAAGGATGCCCCCGTTTCATGCTTCATCAGCATTGGCGGGAAGCATCCTGTCAGAGTGTTAGAGAAAAAAAAAGAAAATTATTTTTCAGTTTCCGCCTGATTGTAAATCAATGAGCCGAAAGTACCCAACGGGCGTTTCAGCGGAGCGGATTTCAATGGAACGATGTTGATGTCAGGACGATACCCAGTGCGTTCTATGGTGCTGGCAGCTCTTGTTGCGGGAGCTTTCAGATTGATTGCTGTGGCTACTATTTCTTCTCCTGTTTCAGGATTCAAACCGGCTATTTTGCAGAAAGAGTACCACAACGGAAGGTTGAAGTCCATATTTGTCCAGTCACCGAAAGCATATGGGAAGAGGTTGTCGATGTCGTCTTTGTAAGAAGTATTCTGATTATTCATTACTACGTCCGGCATCATACCGTCAGCATAGTCACACCAGTTCTTGGCATTGTACGTACGGAACGTGATGGGTGCAAACTCATAAGTTCCGCCTCCGGCAGTCAATGTCTGTACTTCCATACCTACATTCTTACCTTCGCTCTTGCTACCTACTGTATAAACATCGAAATCAATGCTTTTTAGAGAGCTTATCAACAGTTCGCTGGAAGAAGCTGTTTCTTCCGACATGATAACTATTACTCTGTTCAGACCCAAGTCAACGGGGCTTACTCCCAGTTCATAGTCTGTACCGAACTTTATATCTTCGCGTTGTTTGGTAGTGCTGCGTTCGAGGCTGGTGAATACTTTACCATTGTTGGCTGTTCCGGCAATGGCGCTGGACAAGTAGCAGCTTACGGGTACCGAACCACCATAGTTATAACGTAAATCCAGAATAAGATCTGTAATTTTAGCCTCTTTCAGCTGGTTAAGGGTGAATTCCAGTTCTTTGGTGAAGTTCAAGTCGAATGCCTGATATACCATATAACCGATTTTATAACCTTCCGGTTTATCTTTTTCACTGATTACATATGAAGTCAGTACCGGGCTGTTAGTATAGGTGGCGGCTGTTACTTCTGTTTCATACGGTATCAGGTCATATTTTTTTAGATCTTCATTAGGTTCGTGGCGGAGATAGTCAATTTTATATGTTCCGCCGGTGGCGTAGAACAACTCCTGCATATAACTGTTGTAGTTGTTTTTATTCAAAGTCACTCCATTTACACCACTGATAACATCACCGCGGCGTAAGCCGGCTTTTGCGGCAGGGGAGTCCTCATACACGTAGCCGATAGCAAGACCGATTTTAGTATAAGCATTGTCAATATAAGAGGAGAAGAATGTTCCAAGTCCCAATCCGCTTACTGTGGTGGCGCGTGTACTTGCGCCGCGAGTGGCGCTACCGGCTTTCTCTATATAAGAGTAAATGTAGCGTTCGCCTGCATAAGAAGAATATTCACGGTAGATACCGCCATCTTCTGCATTGGTTTTCATACCCAGCAGATATTGGTTTAGGAACTCACCGTACGGACATTTGTCGGTAGCTACGGTCAGTGTGTTGTATTCATCTTTAAAGAGATAATGCTCTTTCAGATAGTTGTGCATCTTCTCGTTCAGTTCCATGTCTGTAGTAGATACATCTGCACCGCTTGCTGTTGCACTTTGCGTAATCTTATAAGTAGCGATGTTGGTATAGCCTTCTACTTTGATGTTGACTGATACGGTACGTTCTTTTCCGGTGGTGTTTTTTTCCACAGTTACTCTGACTGAACCTTTTCCGGCAGCAGTATTACCTGTTGTTCCGGATATTTTAGCCCAGTCTACGGTTTCGGCAAGTGCAGCTGTCCAAGCGGCAGCGGCTGTAAAAGACAGTGTGTTGGTTTCACCGTATACAGACACGGTTTGTTCCAGTTCGGTGGCGCTTTCGGTAATACCGGTGTTATCAAGACCGCCTCCTCCTCCTGCGCCTTCTTCGTCTTCCGAACAGGCTGTTGAGGCAAACACACACATAATGCACAATGCTGTGCGTAGGAAAATGTTTTGAATTGTTCTCATTAAAAATTGTTGTTTAAAATATTAGTAAGTAAAAAAGAAGATTATCCGCCTGCCGATGTTTCCGCCGGAGGCGGGTAATCTTCAAAAGTTGTTGTAATACAAATTATAAGTTAGCCGGAGTTGTACTATCATTCGTATAGTTGATTTCGGTTTTCTTCACTCTATAGTAATTGTTTTCTTTATCTATCCACATAATGTAGAAGTATTTTTTTGCATCTTTTACGATAGTGGTTGTTTTATTAGAAGTAATAGCCGTATATTTGGTTCCCCTTTGCAGTACTTTTCTGGCTTGCGCATCATACATTCCGGATAACGGTGTATTATTGTTATAGACATAATACTCTTTGCAGTTTTCAGGCATAGAAATACTGTAAGTAATTCTTTTGTATGTACTGGCCGGACCTACTACTTCATCGCCCCATGTTGTTACGGTAACCGTAGGATAGGTTGCCGCATTACATACCTCTTCATCCAAGAATACCGGAAATTTAGTTATCGATTCCTCTTTAGTCGCTTTAAACATTTTAGATACATTGCCTTCTGCATCTACAGCCATAACAAAGAAGTTATATTGTGTTTCTATCGGCAAATTCTCAATTTTCAATGTACCTTCACTCAAATCTGCTATTGCGATTTCTGTTACTCTACCACTCTTTGTAACTAAAGCATTTTCCACTTTTTTCTCATCGTTGCCATATGCATAGCCTTTCAAATCATCATCCGTCAAGTTTAAATAACGATATGCTGTAGGAGTTCCATTGCTTGCCGTAATCTTGTATGACAGGGAAGTGGGAGCGGCAGTTGTTGCTATGCTTAAACTGATATTGTTATATACTACTTCTTTGACATTAGCTTCTTTTTTAACCAAACTACCTGCTTTTCCGTCTTTTCCAATTGCAATGGCGCAAATAGAGCCTTTATCACCCGGATTCATGTAAGTTTTACTGCAGGTAGCAACCGTTTTTGAAGATGCTCCACTTTGGAGTAGATAGTCTCTAATGGCTTCATCTGTAGTATATTTGGTATCTAATAAATCTTTGCTGAAGTAATTATAATAGAACTTATAGCAATCTGTTCCGGGTGTAATGTCTGCTTTTACGCTACTGAAGTCAGCGATAATATCTCCGATGCTAATGGTTGCTGTGCCATCGAAAGTAATAGCCGGAATTTCAATTTCTATTTGTTTCAGTCTTTTTTCTTCATAAGTCGTACTTACAGGGATGGCCCATGCAGTGTATTTAGTTCCTGCAACAATCTTGGACACAGCCCAAGTATCCAGTTTGTCCAATCCTCCATTGTAATCGGATGTTTTAGTGACGTAGTCATTTATTCCATCTTGATTCAGGGAAGCGATTAGCTGGGAAGCATTGAAAGCACTGCTTTTCAATACACCGCAAACATATTTATTGCAGCCTTTCATCGTGATGGTTAAGTTTGCACTCTCAAACGTGATGTCCGAAGATGCCAATTCTACTATGCCGGGCGACTGTATGCTTGTTGCGATAACATTATCCGCAACAATTTCAGAAGTACTTCCGACAGGCATCGCCCAAATCATATAAGTTGTGCCATCTTCCATCGTACTGCCTTCGATGCTGAGTAATCTTTCCAACGTCTCATCTTGTAAGGCGCTTCTTTTCTGATATTTGGCTTTTACCGTTTCATCGCTTAGTAATTTCACGACATTATCGGCAGAGTATTCACTGCTCTTCATCACTCCTAAGTAACAACCATAGGTTCCTGTAGCATGAGTTGTGCTGACAGTTCTATTTTCATTGTTAGCACTGATTGTCATAGGTGCAGTACCTATTTCTACCGGAATCTCGGAAATGACGCTCTTTCCGTTTGTGGCTACTGCAAGAATTGCGACTTTTCCTTTTTCCTCGGCTTCTACTATATACGCTTTAGTTGTAGGTGCAGCTTCGTCCGTGGCAGGAGCTGTAATATTCAGTTTATTGTCTGCAATAGATACTTTCCAACCGTCAGGTTTGGTGATGATGTATTGGGATATACCGTTCATCTCTAATGCTACTGACTGTGTCTTGCCGGCTTCAAAATATAATTTACCGCAAAGAATCATACATTTCAAATCCTGTACTTTAGCGACTTCCAAAGTAACTCCGCTGCGTAGTGTAATGATAACGTAGTCACCTTTATCCTCTATACTGCTGAATAAAGAGCAGGCATTGGACTTGTCACTTGCAATGACTCCCGTACCTGTCCAGTTTTCGTTGTCAGTAGAGATTTCCCATTCGTAGGTTTCGGAGTTGATACGGATATAGGGGGCGGAACCCGTGACAGGCATTTTCTCTCCCTTGCTGTTTTTTAAATATTCAGCTTTACCGTTTGTTTCTATTCCCCAGTAATAGATGCCGTTCTCTTCTTTGATAACTGTGATATTGGGTACATCCGCACTTTCATTGATACCTTGAATAGTGACAGTGGTGTCATCAGAGAAAGTAATGGTATAATTGCCGCTTTCTTCGTCCTTTACTACAGATTTTATCTGTTTGTTTCCGTCCAGCAGTGTATTCAGTGTGGCAATGTCACTTTGTACGCTTTTCAGTGAAGATTCGAGGTTGGCAACTCTGTCTTCCAATGAGGAAATAGAGTTTTTAAGATCATCATCATTGTAACATGATGCAAACATGGTGACGCAAGCTATCAATAAATACAGAAAGCTTCTGCCGTTGCGTCGGCAGGAAAAAATACTGTTCTTTTTCATAACTTCATGTTTTTTTAGTAACTGCTCAGGCATCCGGTTTCCCGGATTGTTTTTGCCTGAGCAGTCTTTGGTTGATTTTTGAATGAATAGAAACCGGTATTATTTGGCATGTGGATGAGTGCCCAATTGCTTCATGTCTATCACAATTGTTTTCACATCCATATTGCTTACAGTTGAGGCCCGTTTCATATCCCGGGTTTCCGGGGTGAGCAGATAAGCGGGAGTTCTTCTGTCCATCTTTTGTACTCTTTTGGACATTTTGGAGATTGTGCTGTATTTTGCCGTAGGAGCTACATAGTCTTTGAATATCTTGGCAGGGTCACTGATAACACCGCCCAAGCTCTGGTCGTACCATAGCGTGTACAAATCTCCAACTTTGTCCTGACCTTGTTCGTCTTTACCGATAGGAATACATAATGCAACGAGACGGTCTACTTTATCAACGGTTTCTGAAGAATTAAGGCTGGTAGAGTTTATTGTTTCCAGACCGGCTTCTCCCATAACGTCACTTCTATATCCTTCCATACAGTCTTTATAGCTATATCGGCTGTTTGTAGAATATGTATCTTTCGTTATCATATAGCGGAACTTGGATACATCCTTGTCTATCTTGAATTCCACTTCGAATCTGTTGTACTGGTCTGTTTTACCGCTTAATATCATGGTCGGATTAGGACCGCCTTGGATAGCCGCTGTGGTGGCTTGCAGCAGCTTAATCTGTGACAGATTACCGTACCAGTCTACTGTCATATAAGCGAAGACATATGTTCTACCGGGATCCATACCGGTATATGTATGTGTGGCTGTGCCATCTTTAGATGCTCCCCATTCATTATTCAATCTGTCGTCGAGCAGATATTTCATTAATTCGGCTTCATCCTTGATTTCATAAGTCTTGCCATCTGTGCCAAGTTTCAGTATTTGGTCAAAATCATATTCATAGATTGTGTTAACATACTGGAAGTAAATGACGGCCATATTCGGATCAAAAGCAAATTTCAGTGCAACCTTGGTACGGTCTGTTGATGTACATTCTATTGTTGTTTGGTTTCCTCCCAAAGCAGCTTCCGGATTATATTGTTGCGTTAGAGTTTTGAAGGAAGCGGTTTTCAAACCGGAGCTTTGACCGTATCTGTTGCTTGCAATATAAGCAAGCACATATTCCGTGTTAGGTTTGACATCGAACGGAATGTCTATTTTTTCTCCTTCTTTACTTTCATCCTCATTAGTAGAGTAGTTCGGGTTCTTAAGTCCCCAACCGCTGTCGGACAGCTGTGTGATAAGTGCCTTTGTGTTTTCTTCGCTATTTTCATAGTTACCGTCTTCCCAATCAGATTTGCTGAATATGCGGTAGAATGCCGCTCTGCAATATTTGTCCATTACAGACTTAAGCTCTACGGTGTTAGAGCCTACTCTGCCAATTGTGATTGTACAACTTGCTTGCTTGGCTTCATCAGGAATTGCATTCAGGTTGAAGTCTTTACGCATAAATTTGCCGGCCGTTTTGTTTTCGTCCAGAGCGATGGCGGTTACGCAAATCGGGGTGTTGGGATCTGCCGTTTCGCCGAAATTGGGATAATAGGTCAAATCCTCTTCGGTTGTTTGCGCATCCAGTGCATTCTTGGAAGTGTGACGGAGGAAATCAATGTACATCTTTTCTCCGTATGCTTCGATGTAGGTGTCTATATATTTAGAGGCTACACAATATTGATAGAAGTATTTACAGTCGGCATTCGGCTTGTAGGTGATGCGTGCCATAGTAAATCCGGGTGTCACATCAATGTCCATACGCGGGTCGCCTACTATCTCTTTTTTAGGAGTGGTGAGGTGGCAGATGTGCACATCGGCAGGTGATTGTCCGTTGTCGTCGTTACATCCTACTGTGATGATTATATATTCCGCATCCGGCACGATTTCCGATTGTGCATACTTGGAAGTAGCCCAGCTGTCGAAAGTCTTTACGCTCGGTTTGAAAGTATAACCGCCCGCACCCTGTGAATTATAGATAGCGGCAAGAACCAGTTCTTCTATCTTGTCCGCATCAGCGCCTTTACCGCCTTCTTCCAGCAGGTAGTTATACATACGCGATACCGGATATACGTCCATACGGTAGGACTGTACATTGGCGCCCGGTGTCAGTTCAAAGGAGAAGTCATTTTCGCTGAGGTTGGTTACTTTGATACCTACGCCGCGTTCTCCTGCTTTGGCTTCCATTTCATCCCATTGAATAGGGGTGGGGTTGTCAGGAACATCGGGAGTAGGTTCCGGTTCCGGCTGCGGAGTCTCTGTGTTGTCATCCGAGCATCCCGAGAAGATTGGACTCACAGCTACCAGCATTCCCAGTAGCAATAAAAAACTAAAGTACTTTTTCATAAGCCTAAAAGATTAATTAATGGATTAATTGTTTTTGTTGTATTCGTAATCTGTTTTACCGTTCTTTGCAGCACAGACAGACAGGTTATTCACCCGGTTTTCCGCATCGAGCGCTAATGCATAGAATGACAGGTTCTCTATGTTCCATGCCTTGTCGATGTTTACTTGGTAAGTCTTGGTAGCTTCTTTGCCGGAAGCTATCTCTCCCAAGTCGTCACCTTCTACCAAGCCGGATGCGGCTATCAGCTTGCGCACTACATGGTTGTGTACATAATCGTCGCGTGTGATGCTGCCGTCGGCCTGCGGATAGACAATTCCGTCCTCCAATACATACACAGCCAAGCGATACTTGGAAGTCTTTTCCGAGGTCACTTTCACTGTAACTTCGGCTGTCTTGCTCGCTTCGTTATAGACCGATGCAATGGCTACGCCGCAGTGTGCGGGATAGTTTTCCAGTGAGTTCTCACAAGCCTTTTTTGCTTTGGCAGGCCCGCTGCTGATGTCCATGCCCTCACGCATATCCACAGCACAGGCGGGAGCGCCGTCTTGCTTGAATTTCTTCATAAGGGTGGAGGATTGCGGAATCGCCATCGGGTCTTTGTCCAGATGGAAAGCCATCAGGTCATATATGCCGTCGAAGTTGCGCACAAGCATATCTTGCAGGCGGAGCGCTCCGCTCGGACAGAACGTGCACCAAGTTCCGGTGAATTCCATGACGCAAATTCTTCTTACGAATTGCGATTTCACTACCGTGATTTCATTGGCGGTGATGGAAACGGGTTTGGAACTTTGTCCGTCGTAGGTTGCCGTGAAAGTATATGTACCGGCTACATTGGTGGAGAAAGTGGCTTGAGCCAGTTCTTTTGTCTCCTCGCCGTAGGTATAGCTGATGGTTGCTTTGGCGGTGATGTCCACGCCACCCTGCTTCACAGTGAAAGTTACGGCGCTTTCTCCGTCGGCATCTATGGATGCCTTGTCGTAAGCCAGCTCTACGGCAAGCGCTGTTTCAGAGTCGTCCGTAGCGCCGGAGCAGGAGCTCAGCCCGCAGCCTGCCGTTACAAGTAAGGCAAGCAGGGCTGCTGTTTGATAAAGGTTCATTAGCATAGAAAATTCGTTTATTTGTTATACAGATAGTCAGCTGATGCGCCCAATTTACATTCATTCACGTTGTTGCAAGTATAACTCTTGCCACCGTCCAAAGAGTTCAGCGCACATACGATGACGCGCATATTGTCAGCTTTCCAATTAGCATTCAGTGTCGCGTCGAAAGTCATGCTTGTTTCTTCACCCGCCTTGACAGGCTTTTCGGGCAGGAAGTCGCCATAGAGCGAACCGGAAGCGGAAAGCACTGCACGCACCACATTATTATGCTGGTAAGTTCCGCCGTCCACACCGAGTTGCATATAGTTGATACCGTCTTCTACCAGATAAACGATGCAGCGGTAACCGGCTGCCGTGTTGGAAGTTACTTTAGCGGTTACGCTTACTTTGGAAGTGCCCGCATTGTATGTACTGGCTATCGCTACACCGCAAGTAGCAGGGTAGTTGGCAAGTTCTTCCTCCAACTTCTGAGTGATTTGGCTCTGTATGCTAATCATGTCGCCTCCCGGGCGCATATTAAAGAAGCAACGGGGAAGTCCGCCGAAGTTGCCCAGTACATTGACTCTATACTTATTGGTTTCCGGAATAGCCATCGGGTCGCTTATATCGTAGTTCATATGGAAAGATGCCACGGCAAGGCGTCCCGGCTTTTCAGTCTGGATATTCTTCAGGGCGGCACTCAGCGTGGGGCAGTTTGTGCAACCTACGGATGTAAACTGCATGGTAAGCACTTTGTGGTAATAGTCTTTGCCGCCGCTGATGGCGGTAGCGGTAACCGTTACTTCATCGCTGTACAGCTCTTTGCCGTAGTAGTAGCGTGCCTTGATTTTGTAGGTGCCCGCTACGGTGGTGCTGAATGCGTGTGCGCCAAGCGCCATATTTACTTCCTCGCCCGATTCTTTCGTTACCACCAGATTCATGGACTGGTCTTCGCTGATATCCTTTGAACCGTAGTGTACGGAGAAGGTCACCGTTTCCGCACCGTCAGCCACAATACTTTTTTTGTCAGCCTTGATACGCACTGCGCCGTCGTCCGGGTATTCCACTTCTATTTCACCGTCATTGCCGGAGCAGGCGGCAAAAAACGCCAGCAGGCAGGGCAGGAAAAAGCGGAATCCGTTTAAATAAAATCTCTTCATAAACTTGCGGGTTAATCGTTATACTTATAGTCTACACTGCCGTTGATGGGACATTCGGTGATATTGTCCACACGGTCTTTGCCGTCTACACGGGTCAGCGCATAAATTACTACACGTGCTTTGGAAGCATCAAGGCCTTTTGCCTCAATTGTGTATTCGGCTGCATTGTGTTCTTTATCGGCTGCTACCGTGAATTTTGCATCGCTCATTTTCATATAGTTCGGAGAAATGCCCATTACCGTATAGTCGTAAACGTCTTCGGCTGCGTCTTGCGCGGTCAAGCCGTCTTGTACTAAAGCGTATACCAAATCGTAAGTGCCGCCTTTGTTTGATTTCAGTGAAGCGTTTACCGTAATTTTTCCTGTTGCGGCATTGTAGGCTGAGTTGATTTTAATACCGCAGGTAGCCGGATATTTCATCATATGCTCGTTGAACAGTTCTTTGATAACAGTCTTTCCGCTGTTGCTTGACATATCTATAAGGTCATAGATGCAGGTCGGGAAACCGCTTGCGCCGAAAGCGGACATTATCTTGCCGGTTTCATTCAGGTGGAAAGGATCGGCTGCGGCGCTGGAAGAAGCATGGAAGCCCATACGAACCATGCGGCCCGGCATCTCTTCTTCTACGGCGTGCAGGCCGGCAGTCATGCGCGGGCAGTTTACGCACCACGTTCCGGTCATCTTGAATACTGCAATCTTACGATAGAACACTTCGTAATTCTTGCGGTTTTGCACCTTGATTTCCAAAGGCTCGGAAACCCAGTCTTTGTAATATGCCTTGAAAGAGTGGGTACCGTTTACCACTGCTTTGAAAGTCTTGGTCTTTCTTTCCAGATATGTATCGGTAGTGACATCTTGGAAATATATTTCTTTCTTATATTCTTCATTGGCGGTCAAGTCAATGCCGTTGGCGTCTTTCACGATAAAGGTCACCATGTCTTCTCCGTTTGCTTCAATGACGCTCTTATCCGCTGTCAGCGTGATGGGGCCGGTTACTTCGGTAGGGATGTCCACCTCGTCGGACGAACCGCTGCATGAGGCGAGTGAGCCGGCAAATGCCAGACTGCATACATAAAACATTAAATTTTTCTTCATACTCTTACTGTTTTGGAATTGATATTGTTAAAAAGAAGTCGTGATAGAGAGGTTGGCGCCTGTATATGCCTGTATCAGACGGCATACACCGCCGGAACATACATAGCCTTCCTTGTTGCGGCCGTAGCTCAGGGCAATGCGGGTGCGTGACTTGGCATAGCTGACGCCTACATTGTAATAATGCACTTTGGTGTCTCCGTGATTGTACATATCACTGCCGTAGATGCTCCAACTGGGGGCGAAGTTCACTTCGAGCAAAGCTGCCATCCAGTCCTTTTCGTTCTCTTGGCTGGTGAGGTATTGCAGTTCCAGGCGGGTGGAGAAGTCCGGTGTAAACTTGTACAGCAAGTCGGCTACGAAAATATTGGAGAGGTTGGTGACCTTGGTCGCGCCATACGAGGGGCTGTACTCTTGCATGGAGTAAAGCAGGTTCATCTTGAACTCTTTGGTCCACTGTTTTTCTACATCTACGCTGAAATCGCGGAACAGCATATTGCCTGTCTTGGCAGTGCCTTCCTCGGAGAGGGCATAGTAGGTAGAGAAATTACCGTGTACTTTCAGTCCGCGTTTGCCGCCGATGGCAGTGCCGCGCTTGAAGTAGTAGAATACGTCCAGTTGTCCGCCCATCTCACCGCTGTTGGTGTAGCTGTTCGTCATGCTGCCTATCTGCGGGGTATAGGGATGCAGGGTCGTGAGCAGGTAAGTGTATTGCGTGCACATGGCAGGCACATAGTTCAGCAGGTTGGAGGTGGAGGTGTTGTCGGAGATGATTTTGCTGTCCATCCATTCCAGACGTCGTCCGGTCAGGTTGATGCCCAGCCCGTTTTTGCTGTAACCCAGCTCCAGCAGCTGCGCGTTGGCGCGTTTGCGGACGTACTGTTTGTCATCGTGGGCAAAGGCGTAGAACTTGTTGCCGCCGTCCACGTATTCACCTTTGGCGGTGAAGCCGTTGCGCTCAAAGTTCACTCTGCCGGAGAAACCGTTGGTATAGGGCTTTCCGCCTTCTTCCTGCAAGTCCACCATCTGTATTTTCTCGTAGCGGTTCAGGGCGGATGCCTCGATTGCCAGCGAAGTGCTTTGCCAGTTCAGCAGGTTGGAGAGGGAGAAGCTGAGGTCGGCGCCGCGTACCTGCGTGTCGGAAAATTCCATGCCGAAGCGGGGTGCGCCCCAGATAGCCTTGAAAGCCACCAGATTCTTATAGTTATAGGTGAAGCGTGCGCCCATTACCGCATTGTTCAGCCCTAATGCCCGGTCTTCCCAGCTGCGGAACAGCAGTCCGCTGCCGAACTGGTCATAGAATGTTCCTGCGGTGATGGAGAAATTCTTGTCTACCCATGAAGCGTAGTAATTGGTCATCTTGGCTTTTTCCAATTCGGAAGGATAGCCGTAGAGGGCGGGCTCGTAGGCTTCCAGCTGTATGCCGGCGGTGAACTTTCCGTGATAGTAGTCCAGTTTCAGGTAGTTGTTGCTACCGAAATGGTCGTCGGGAGATTCAGCTTTTGTCTTGCTGTCGTCCTTGTAGTAATTGGTATTGGTTTCAAAACTTCCGGTCAGGTAACCTTTGTTTTTCGTCTCTTGTGCTCCGGCGGCTGCCGACACTAAGGTCAGCAGCGCTAATGTCCGGAAAAATAGTTTGTTCATGCTCGTGAAACGTTAGCTGTGTCAGTAAATAAATTATTTCTTCAAACCCTTGATTGTTTTCAGCAACTCTTGCTCGCTGCCCGGAGTGTATCCGGTGTGCGAGTAGACAATCTTGCCGTTGGCGTCCACCACGAATACTTGCGGGGTAAGCGTCACGTTCATGGCACGCATAAACTCTTGGTTCTTGTCGTAGAGTACGGTGAAGTCGCTCCAGCCGTGACCTTCGGCAAGCGAACGGGCTTTGGCGGCGGAACGGTTGTCATCGGTGGCGATGGCTATCACGCGGAACTGCGCTTCGTCCAGCCAGTCGGGCATCAGCTCGTTAATGGCGTCCAGCTCGCGGATGCAGGGTTTGCAGGTAGTGGCCCAGAATGAGATAATCATCGGGGTTTTATTATCAACCAGTGAGGCGGTATTTACGAGCTCTCCTTTGGAGTTCTCTATCTTGACCGAGGGCACTTGCGCCCATGCGGTAGTGCAAGCCATAGACAGGCACAATAACGCGGCAGTGATAAATGTTTTCATAAGTAGTTCTTTGTTTTAATTAATAATCAGTATTATTTAATGCGTTCCATCGCACATTTGCGTATATTGAATTTCATGGTAGCCACTTTGCCGTCCTTGTAAAGGTCGCCTATCAGGGTATTGCCCGTGAAGGTAATGGTCTTGGTTGCCGGATCGTATTCGCCGCGGTAGCCTTCATAGCCCACGCTGCTTGCGTTCTCACGGAAACGGATGGTGTAGGGGCCGTTGGCAGCTACGTCTTCACCCTGCATGATGTACACGTATATCTTCTTGGCGGCTTCGTCATATTCGTAGCGCATACGCCAGTTGAAGGTCCATTCAATATCTCCTTCCGGGTCGAAACCTTTCTCGTTGGAGCATACCAAGTATTTGCCGTAGGCTTCCGTACCTTCTTCGGCGAGGTTCACCTTGACGGAGAAGCCTACCTGCACATCCATGACGGAAGTACCCGAAGCCGTTCCGGTGAATGCCCACGTTCCGGCAAGCGTTTCGTAGTAATTGGAGTCATTGTCGAGAATCTTCATGGTCATGCTGCTTTTCTGACCGGCCTGTCCGCCCTCTACCGAGGTGATGGCGATGGTGAGAATGCGGTCTGCATTGATTTCTTCATCGTCCACGGGTTTGAACTCAAAGTTGGCGACAGCTTCATCGGCGGAGATAACGAGTGTCTTGGTAGTCACGATGTAATTTTCGTCTTCCGCGGCATTCTCGCTGCTGATGCTGATTGTTACTTTGATGTCTCCGTTGCGTTCGCCTGTCACTTCCACCGGTATGTTGCACAGGTCGGCAGTCTCTTTCACTTCCATTTCAGTATTCTGAAAATTGACGGTGGCGTCTGACGTATTGAGCGTAGCCTCGTCTTCGGAACAGGACACTGTCAGGACACCGCACAGAAGGAGGGTAGCTATCTTCAAGTATTTCATCTTACTCTTTTTTATCATTAATGGTTTACTCTTTCTATCTATTAATATCCGGGGTTCTGCTGTCCGGCAAGTGACGTGTTGGCATCCATTTCCGACTTGGGAATGGGCCATACCATACGGTAGTCGTCGGCGGGTTTGTTCAGTCCGTCGGTAGTGGCTTGTCCGGGGAACAATACCAGACCGGAATTTTGCGGCAGGCCGCGCTTCACGCCTTTGCCCCAACGCTTGAGGTCCATCATGCGGTAGCCCTCACATACCAATTCGCGCTCGCGCTCGTCCATAATCTCGTTCATCAGGACTTCTTGGTTGTTGTAGTTTCCGCCGGAGAATCCGGGAATACGGGCGGTTTTCAGCGTTTTCAGGTAGCCGCGCGCTTTCTCCAGACTGCTTGCCGTACCGATACGCGTATTGGCTTCGGCGGCAATGAGATACATCTCGGCAATGCGGAAGGGCTTCGGCTGGTTCAGGTAGCGGGTTGTTCCGCCCAGCGTATTGAAGTTCTTGTTGCCGGGATACTTGTTGAAGAACTTGATTTGGGCAGCCGTTCCGGTAGAAACGCTCAGCTTGTAGTCTCCGTAGTATACGGCAAGACGAAGGTCGTCGGCATCGTAAAGGTCTATCAACGTCTTGGTAGGGATGTAGTCTTTCTTGGTGGTGGGATAACCGATGAAGAGTGTTCCCAGCGGAGAACCGGCGTCGTCGGCGCTCTGCATGGCTATCTGCCAGATGGTTTCCGTACCGCCGTCCTCTTGCCACATATCTTTAAGTCCGCTTTCATTGTTCAGCAGCGGATAGAAGTCCGAGTCTATCAGGGACTCCGCATAGGCAGCCGCATTCTTGTAGTCGTCCATTTGCAACGCCACGCGGGCACGCAATGCTTTCACTACGTCTACCGTGATGTAGTTGCCGCGTTGCTTGGGGGCTGTGTTTATGTTGACATAGGCGCCGTTGATGTAACGATCATAGTCTACAATGCCTGAACGGGCTGTCTGGATGCGTGTGTCGGCTTCCGCCAAGTCTTCCGTAATCTGTTTGTAGGTAGCTTCCAGTGAAGAACGTTCCGGATATTCGGAAGCGGAAATCTTGGGCTTGTACTCCAATTGCAGGGGCAGTCCCAAAGTGGAAGCGGCGGTAGCCGGATTATAGTCGGCGCAGTAAAGCGTGGTGAGGTAGTAGTAGCAGTAAGCGCGCGTGAAGTACGCTTCGCCCACGTACACCGCAAGCTGTTGTTTCTGTACGTCGGTAAGGTCGTTTTCCTCGCCTTCGTCCATCTTTTTGGCAGAATCTATAAAAAAGTTGGCGCGTCCGATGGCGGCGTAGCAGTTAGACCAGATAGCCTCTACATAAGAGTTGCTGCTCTGGAAGTTCCAACGGTAGAAGTCACCGTAGGTATTGGAAAAGTCGGCAGTGGCATTAAAGCCGTCTGCTTGAAATTCGGGGGCGAGGACGTAACTGCCGCCCGCCAGACCTATATAGGCGGCGTAGATACCGGTGCGTGCTTCCTCGAAAGCATTGATGGAGTTAAGAGCCTCGTCGGCGGGTATTGAGTCGTAGGGCATCATGTCCATGTCGCACGCGCTCAGCCCGAACATCAATGTAGTAAATGCTATGATAGATATTTTCTTCATTTTGGCTTTATACTTTTTAATAAGTTTAGAAAGTTAGTTCAATACCAAAAGTGTATTGCTTGGTGTTGGGGTAGTTACCCAGCTGGAGGTTGCTGTCCACCTCGGGGTCGTAACCCTGGTACTTGGTTACGGTCAGCAGGTTTCTTCCGGTGAAGTACACTTTGGCGCTGTTGATGACACCGGTCTTGCGCAGCCATTGTGCAGGCAGGTTGTAACCGATGGTCAGGTTTTTAAGGCGCATGAAAGACGCGTTTTCCAGCAAGTGGGTATCAAACTGCATGGGAGAATCGGCTACGGCGATGTCGGTAACGTCACCCGGTTTTTGCCAGATGGACAGTACCTTCGTTGTCTGGTTGTTGGAACCGGCAAAAGTGGGATTCTCGGTAAAGTAGCGTTCGTTGTTCATCATATACTGTCCCAGCATGAAGGAGAAATCGGCGCTGATGAAGATACCTTTCCAGCCGGCTTGTGTGCCGAAACCGCCCGACCAGGGAGCGTAGCGTTGTTTGCCCACGAATACGGCGTCTTCTTCGGAGTAGTTTTTGGTGAGGTTGCCGTTCTTGTCATACCACATATTGTAGCCGTCGCGCGGGTCAACGCCTGCCCACCGTACGTAATAGTATTCGCCCCAGGCTTTGCCTACTTCCATTTTCAGCCCGGTGTCGGGCAGTGTATATTCGTCCAGTCCGTTGAACAGTTTGGTGATTTCATTCTTGTTGTAGTTGATGTTGCCGGATACGCTCCAGTTCCAGTCCTTGTTCCGGATGATGTCTACGGCAAGGCTGAGGTCGAAACCGCGGTTACGCATACTTGCCACATTTTCCACGCTGTTGCTGTGACCGGTGGTGAAGGAGAGGGGATAGGCCATCAACATATCTGCCGTATGACGGTTGTAGAACTCTATATCCAGTGATACGCGGTCGAACACTCTGGTGGAAAGGCCTACGTTCAGGGTCTTCATGCTTTCCCAAGTCAGGTTGTCATTGCCCACGGTAGAGGGGGCGATACCTGCCTTGCCGTCGTAAATCAAACCGCCGCTCACCAGGGCAAGGGCGTTGTAGGGGCTGATTCCGGAGTTACCGGTTGTCCCGTAGCTGGCTTTCAGCTGCAGGCCGGTCAGCCATGAAATGTCTTGCAGGAATTTCTCTTTCTTCATGTTCCACATGGCTCCCACGGAGTAGAAAGTGGCCCACTGGTTCTGCTTGGCAAAAAGGGATGAACCGTCGCGGCGGCCTGCGAGGTCGATGTAGTAACGGTCGTCGTAGTTATAACTGATAGTGCCGAAGTAGGAGTTGAACACCTTATTATATTTAGTATGCAACGGCACGTCGGAGTCTGCACCGGTGCTCATCAGCATCATACGCTTGTCCAGTATCTTGGTGGCGTAGGCGGTGAAGTTCTCGTTCTTGGTGATGATGGACTCCTGTCCTGCCAGTACCGTGAAGTAGTGCTTGCCCGCAAGGTCGAATTTATATTCGGCGGTGTTGGTGTACGTAAACGAGTAGTAACGCTGGAAAGACTCGCTGGCTTCGCCGGCGCCGTCGAACGGGCCTACGGGATATACCTTATGGCTGTTGCGGTAGTCGTATGCTTCTACGGCTTGTGCGGCACGGATATTCAGCCCTTTGACGGGGTTGATGTTGAAGAATGTATTTCCGTTGATGCGTGCCGTGCTGCGTTCGTTGGGCTGTATCTCGGAGAGGTAATAGGGATTGTAGAAACCCAAGTCCGAGAAGTAGTCAAGGCGTTTGCCATAGCCGATGAATTTGCCTTCGTTGTCTTTCAGGATTTCGTTCACCGTCTGGTCGGGGCGGTAGACACGGGCTGCATAGGCCTTGTTGTAGACACTGTTTGCCACGCTTCCGAAAGAGGTGGTGTTGTACTTCTGATAAGACAGGTTCAGGTTGACACCTGCCTTCAGCCAACTGGTGATATTCATTTCTACATTGCTGCGCAGGGTTTCACGACGCATGAAAGAGTCGTCCATGATGCCTTCCGCATCGTAATGTCCGAAAGAAAGGTAATAATTGACACCTTCCGAACCGCCTACTACATTAAGGTCGTACTGCTGTGTGGGGGCGCTTTTGCCGAAGAATACATCCGACCAGTCGGTGGATATGCCGTTGTCTACATAGAAGGCTTTTCTTTCTTGGAAAGCACTGTCGTACAGCTTTCCCGGGTCCATAATCTCCTGAAGGTTAAACCATTGCCCGGAGTTCATCATGCTTGCATTGTCGCCTGTCATCTTGGACCATCCGTACTGGGCGTTAAGGCTGATTCTTGCCTTCTGTCCCATTTTGCCTTTCTTGGAGGTCATGATTACGACGCCGTTGGCGGCACGCGAACCGTAAATGGCTGTGGATGAGGCGTCTTTCAGTACTGTCATGCTCTCTATATCATTAGGGTTCAGTGCTGTGAACGCACTGGACGAGATAGGAGAACCGTCCAGAATGAACAGCGGTTCCGTATCTGAATTGATAGAGCTGACACCGCGCAGGCGCATTACAACCGTTCCGCTGGGTTCGCCGCTGGGGGTGAATACTTGCAGGCCGGCTACTTGTCCTTGCAGGGCGTCTCCTGCATTGGCTACCGGCTTGTTGGCAATCTTGCCACTGTTCACCGTAGACACGGAGCCTACTACCGAACCGAGTTTCTTACCGGTTCCGTAACCTACTACCACTACTTCGTCCATCATTTGTGTGTCGGCTTTCAGCACGACTTTCATCTGCGGCTTTATGGGAACGACCTCGGTTTTCATTCCTATAAAGGAGATTTGCAACGTCTTGGCGGAAGCGGGTACGTCCAAGTTGAACTGTCCGTCTACATTGGTTATTGTTCCTTTGGAACTTCCTTGTACGAGAACAGAAGCTCCGATAACGGGCTGATTGTCCTCCTCGGAAATTACAATTCCCGTAACGTTACGTGTCTGGGCTGTTATTGCTTCGACTCCCAATAACAGGAGCCCTAACAGCAACACCATCTTTCTTTTCATAAAACTTCTTTCTAAATTATTTAATAAATACATGGATCAATAGAATAGTTGTACTCCATCGCGGACATACTTACATTGAACGAATAATATTGCCGGGTCTGTGACCGACAATGTTTTTCAATGTAGTCTCATAAAGTGCTGTGAATACGATTGGGGGAGATAACTCTGATTAAGAATAGGCGGGATAGCATATTTCTCCCCTTCAAAAATCAATCAGAAGGGAGGAACGATAGACAACCGGAAGTTGTCATTAAAGTTGGCATTGTAATACTGATATAATGACCGAATCAAGTTTTCTTGGTTGCGATTATTGCAAAACAAAAAAGAAAACAAGGCTATGTAACAACCTAATAATGATAGGATATTTAGCATATCTGTTATTTTATTAGTATAAATTCGTTAAAATATTTTTTTAATTTTCATCTCTCTTAAAGTTCTTACAGACTTGTCTTTCTTTTTACATTCTTCTGCCTGAAATGCTAAAAATACATTTTTAACAGGGAAAAGAAAAGTACGGCAAGAACTTGGTAATGAGTTGAAATATGCCTTATAATGGTCTGTAACGGTAAATTTTCAAGAAACTCCGGAAGGGTTCTGTTTTAAGAAGAAACAGGGTATTTAGAATGGAAGAAGAATAGACCATAATAAAAATTCCTATGCTTCTTTTTTAATTGTGTAAGTTTTATATTTTTTACTAAAAATAATATATTTATCATTTTTATATTTAACTTAATGACCGTGTGGGTGACAGAGTGCTTTTTAACCTCTTCCAACTGCTTATATAGACACGAAATTTATAAAAATACACTCTTTATGATGTTTCCTCGGTGCATATAGTGTCATTTTGACGAAATGCAGACAACGGTGCAAAAAAAAATCCCGTATATGCCATTTTTACAAAAAAAAAACATAACTTTGTAATCGTAATACAGGTGTAATTACATAGATACCAAAAAGGTGTCGTTAAATAAGAGCGGAAAAATCGCTTGTTTATATAATGTATGTATACATTTATTATATATATCAAAAGACAAGTGGTAAACCGACCAAGTTCTTGCCGAACTTTGTGCTCTTTTTGCTTCCAGACCTCCTGCTCTCATAAATAAAATTCTTTCTTACTTTCATATTTTGGGTTGGTTCTGAGTTTTTTAGCCGTATTTTTGGTAGATAGCGGTGAAAATCGTAATTTTCCACGATTTTAGCGGCTCGTTTTTGCAGAACGGAAGGCGGGCGGCTTCATATAATTCGTTGGAATATGAAATATATTATTATTGGTTTAGGTAATTACGGCCACGTGCTTGCCGAAGAGCTTTCAGCCTTGGGGCACGAGGTGATAGGCGCCGATGTGAGTGCCGGTCGTGTAGATAGTTTAAAGGATAAGATAGCCACCGCATTTGTGATTGATGCGACCGATGAACAGGCTTTGTCCGTACTCCCTCTGAACAGCGTTGATGTCGTAATCGTGGCTATCGGTGAAAATTTCGGCGCTTCCATCCGGGTGGCGGCGTTGTTGAAGCAGAAAAAAGTGAAGCGCATTTATGCCCGGGCCATCGACGGCGTGCATCGTTCGGTGCTCGAAGCCTTCGGTCTGGAGCGTATCCTTACTCCTGAGGAAGATGCGGCTCGCGGACTGGTTCATCTGTTGGAGTTCGGTGCGGATATTGAGACTTTCCGCGTGGATTCCAACTACTACGTTATGAAGTTCACAGTGCCCGGAAGGTTTGTCGGTTACAATGTGAATGAACTGAAGCTCGACAACGAATTCGGGCTGAAGCTGCTTGCCCTGAAACGTGCCGAGACTCTGAAGAACTGCTTGGGCATCTCCTTTACGGAGCATGATGTGGTGAACGAACTGCCGGATAATGATAAAATACAGGCGGGAGATCAGCTGGTGTGTTACGGGCGGTATCGGGATTTCCGGAAATTCTGGAAGGCGCTGTGATAATTTGTTTTCAAATAAAGTGATTCTTATGCTTTTTCCCGGGGAAGATTAGTACCTTTGTTGCCTAAGACTAAATCGTTCCACCGTGGAGTTCTTTTCGTTCCTCCACGGTGGAACGGAAAGTTCTCCATGGTGGAACGCAGTGTTCTCCGTGGTGGAACGATTTATTCCGGGTATCTTCTCCCTTAACCGTCGAGGGGCAAGTTGCTGAGTGTAGCATTGACGGCAACAAACTTCAGACTACTATGAGTGCCTATTATGACCTTTTTGAGAAGCCCGACATCCGCCGGACCGGTGAGCAACAACCCCTTTATGCCCGTTTCGTACCTAAAGGTACTATTGATAAAAAAGAATTTATAGACCGTGTCCATCTCTTTTCCGGCATCAGCCGCAGCGTGCTTGAGGGAGCGCTGGCCGCCTTCACGGACGAGATGCGTGACTGCCTTGCCGACGGTTGGAGTGTGGAACTGGGTGAACTCGGCTATTTCACCCCTTCATTGAATTTTCAGCGTCATGCTATGGACAGAGATGAGGTGCGTGCCGCTTCGGTGTCTCTGCGTGGTCTGAACTTCCGTCTGAGCAAGCCGTTTTGTGAGGAGTTGCGGGGTAAGATGAAGCTGGAGCGCAATCCGCAATCCACTTTCCTTGCCGCTACCATCCTGCCCGCAGAACAACGGATGCATCTGCTTGACGAGTATCTGCAAAAATATCCCTGCATCAACCGCGCCCAGTATGCCCGGCTCACAGGACGCAGCCGCAAGCAGGCGGTTGTAGACCTGAACCAGCTGCTTGAGGAGGGCGTGCTGATGAGGCATGGGATGGGGAGGAGTGTGGTATATGCGAAGAGAAAATAGGACGCCACATTAAATACTTGACTTGACCTAATAGAAAACTGGCTATTTTCAGTACTTTTGTAGTCTAAATGCAATTAGCAATGGACAATGATATAACAGTACCGCAAATGACTGAAAGGCAAGCTATGCTTCCCGATAATTACAATAATTGGCGTAAAGAAATCATTTCATTGATTGAGCAGTCTAAATTGAAGGCTATCCTTAGCGTCAATACAGAATTGCTTACTCTTTACTGGAAAATTGGTAGCGATATCCTAACCAAGCAAAAGGAGCAGGGTTGGGGTGCAAAAGTCATTGTGCAATTATCGAAGGACCTCACGAAGCGATTTCCCGATGATAGGGGGTACTCTGTAACCAACTTAAAGTATATGAGAGGATTTGCGTTGAGTTATCCTAATTTTCCGTTTATACAAGTGCCACTTGCTGAATTAGAGTTGCTCCCAATTAGTCAAGCGATACTTGACCAAATCAAAAAGCCGAATGAAGAATTTGGTCAAGTGCCACTTGACCAAATATCGTGGTACCATCATATCTCGTTAATACCTAAGGTAAAAAGCAATACGGAACGTGCGTTTTATATTATGGAAACCGCTGCCAACGGCTGGAGTCGTGATGTAATGCTTTCGCAGATAACGAATGGTTATATCAAAGCCAAGGGCAATGCGATTACCAACTTTCAGGACACCTTACCCGCTTACCAATCGGACTTGGCGCAATATGCTTTCAAAGATCCGTATAACTTCAGTTTCTTGGGAACGGTAGCTTTACAGCGTGAACTTGATATCGAAAAGAACCTTGCTCAACGTATCACCAATTTCCTGTTGGAAATGGGCAAAGGCTTTGCATTCATTGGTCGGCAATACCATTTGACGGTAGACGGCGATGATTACTACATCGACATTCTAATGTATCACCTGCAACTACATTGTTATGTGGTGGTGGAACTGAAAGCTGTGGAGTTTGTGCCCGAATTTGTCAGCAAACTGAATTTCTACATTTCGGCTGTGGACGAATATGTAAAAACATCTGAAGATAAGCCTACCATTGGTTTACTACTATGCCGCTCAAAAAGTGACACCAAAGCACGTTTTGCTCTGCGCGGCATCACCCAGCCATTGGGCATTGCACAATACGAAACCGAAAAACTCTTTGAAGATGTGGCTTCTGTACTGCCACAAATTGAAAATATTGAAAATCAGTTGGAGGAGGATAAAGAATGAGGTTGACTGATATTGCATCCGCCCTTATCTTAAAAAAAAGTATGGCAGGCAGATTGTAACGGAGGGACTTCTTATTTCTCAAAAATTTCAGATTATTTTATTCCTTTTGTTATCAGTGGGTTACTCTTGTATTAGATGCCGGTTGATAGATTTGAAAGTGATGTAAACGACCATTAAAGCACCATGCCGTTTTGTGCCTGTTGTATCTTTGCATCGTGATCACAAAGAAACAGGTTTTGCAAACTGACGAGCGAACAAAGCCGAAAAACAAATTTATTAATCATCTAAAATTAAAAGATTATGGCTTTAAATTACGAAGTGAAAAAGAGAGTGTTCGGTTTTGACAAGACAAAAACAGAAAAGTATGTGGCTCAATTGAAGACATTGGGAACGGTGGAGTTTGGAGATTTGTGTAATGAAGTCACTAAAGTAGGCATGGCGCCGCGCGGTGTGGTGAAAATGGTGCTGGACGGCTTGATAGATACACTGAATATGAATATAAACAAAGGCTTCTCGGTGCAATTGGGAGACTTTGGGTGCTTCCGTCCGGGAATCAATGCTAAAAGTCAGGATAAAGAGGAAGATGTGAAGTCGGATACGGTTTACCGCCGAAAGATAATTTTCACTCCGGGACAACAATTCAAGGAGATGCTGACACGTGTCAGCGTGACGCGCGCCAATTGGGAGAGTTCGGAAACCATTTCCGGAAATGATTCCATACCCGATGGAGGGGAAGATAACAACCCGTTGGGATAATATGCGCTGAAGTGACTGAAAACAAATAACAGTGTATGAGAATGATATGAACTTTTCTCAGGAAAGGTTCATATCTTTTCTCCAATTACTTGACTTCGCCTTCCGGATGTTGTATCTTTACATCAACAATTAAAAATGACACATAAATGATAAACCTGCAAAAGACTATGGAAAATGAAAATGGCTTTCGTATCAGAACGTATACGAAAAAAGAACTGGCATGCTTGTATTGCCCCAATGCTACGGCGCGCTGCGCTATTCGTACACTGACGCGCTGGATTAAACGCAACCGTGAATTGTATGCGGAATTACTCCTTACAGGATACCATGTGAGGGTACGGACATTTATGCCGAGGCAAGTAGGCATCATTGTCCACTATTTGGATGAACCTTGATTGACTTATTGTTTTTATGGCTTTCATTTGTATTTCTCCCGCTCTTTTTGTTCCTTTGCCCTTGTCAATTAAAAAAAGAATCGATGAAAACTGTTGGTTATATAGTGTTTTGTGCAGTGGCGTTGTTGATTGCTTCCTGTGCGTCCCGAAGCAAGAGCGGAGAGGATGTGCAGGTATTGATGAAGGACAGCACGGTGACGTCTGCCCCACAGCGTATGCAGGTTTCTGATACAAAAGTGACTATTACTTATAAAGGTAAGGAATATCGCTCGTCTGTGGTCCGCCGTCCGGATGACAGCTTGCCTGTTGTGAAGAATGAACAGGGAGAGAAGTTTGTTGACAACAGCATCACGCTGCGTATTACTTGTGGCGGCAAGCAAATTGTGGACAAGGTGTTTACAAAAGAGAGTTTTGCTTCGCTGGTTGATGCCCGGTTTATGAAATATGCCATTCTGGAAGGATTGGTATATGACAAGACTACTCCTCAGGGCATTCTCTATGCTGCCAGTATCTGCTATCCGCAAACGGATCTTTACGTGCCTCTCAGATTGACAGTTTCCGCCGACGGTAAAATATCCATGGCGAAAGAAGAACTGTTGGAAGATGTGTACGAGGAAGATACTATTCCCAACTGATATCCGGGTAATTCCAGAATGATTCCAGATTTGTGAGGTTTCTTTGCTGATATGAAAATCCTGATTGTAGAAGATGAGCAAGATTTGCGGGAGACGATCCGCACTTCGCTCCTGAAAGAGAAATTTGTCGTAGAAACGGCTGCCGACTATTTTTCGGCTTTGGATAAGATAAACGACTATGACTATGACTGCATCCTGCTGGACATTATGCTGCCCGGCGGAAGCGGCCTGGATTTGCTGCGCGAGTTGAAGCGATTGCACCGTACGGACAGTGTGCTTATCATCTCCGCCAAAGATTCGCTGGATGATAAAGTGGATGGACTGGAACTCGGAGCCGACGATTATCTGACAAAACCTTTCCATCTGGCAGAACTGAATGCCCGCATAAAGTCTTTGATTCGCCGCCGCCAAACGCAAGGCGATGTGACTGTAACCGTAGGCAACCTGCTGCTCTATCCGGACAAGCGGCAGGCGGAAGTCGACGGCGCTCCCCTGCAACTGAACCGTAAGGAGTTCGATTTGCTGTATTACTTCGTGGTGAATGCCAACCGGGTTATCAATAAAATGAGCCTTGCCGAGTCGGTGTGGGGCGACAATATTGACCAAGCCGATTCTTTGGACTTTATTTATTCGCAAGTGAAAAACCTGCGCAAGAAGTTGAAATCGGCCGATGCTTCCGTCGAACTGAAGGCTGTCTACGGTTTTGGCTATAAACTGTCCGAACTATGAAACTGGTGTACTACACATACCGTAAAATTTCCTTACTGCTATTTGTGTTAATGGCGGTGTGGGGCGTACTGTTTTATTATGCCATTATTGATGAAGTTGTTGACGAAACGGACGATACGCTGGAGAATTATGCCGGGATATTGATGGAACATGCGCTTCATGACCCTTCTATTCTTGAAACGGAAGGCTCTTTGATGTCTTTTTATAAATTCCTGCCTATCTCTGAAGAAGAGGGGAAGCATTATCAGGAGGTCTTTTATGATTCTACTGTTTATATCGAACTTGAGGATGAGAACGAACCGGTACGTGTGATGCGTACGGCTTTTCGTATGCCCGACGGTCAGTTTTACGAACTGACCCTGATGATTTCCATTTTGGAACGGGACGATATGGTAGAGGCGGTGCTTTGGTATTTGGGAGCTTTGTTCTTGCTTCTTCTTATTTGTACGTCTGCCGGTATTCAGCTGATATTGAAAGGAGTATTCCGTCCGTTGCATAAGCTGCTGGACTGGCTGCACAATATTCAGCCCGGAAAGGAGGTGCCGGTGTTGGAGAATCCTACGAAAATACGTGAGTTTCGTCAGTTGAGCGAAGCTGCAGTAGATATGGGCAACCGTAGCTACAAGGCCTATGAGGAACAAAAACAGTTCATAGAAAACGCTTCGCATGAGTTGCAGACACCGCTTGCCATAGTACGCGGCAAGGTGGAACTGCTGGCAGAAAATGATAATCTGACTGAACAGCAGATGAAAGAACTGGATGAAATCTATTCTACTTTGGGACGTGCTGTGAAGCTGAATAAATCCCTGTTGCTGCTGTCACGTATAGAGAACGGGCAGTATACGGAATTGGAAGATGTGTCGGTAGATGAAATTCTGGATAATCTTCTGCCGGACTTGATGGATATATACGAGCATAAGCAAGTGCGCTTGGTGCGTGAGCGGGGAGAACATCCTTTTATTATCCGTTGTAATCATTCGTTGGCTCAGATTCTGGTTTCCAATCTGGTGAAGAATGCATTGCTCCATAATGAGGATGGAGGAGAGTTGCAGATACTCACTACTCCGGCTTCGCTGGCTATAAAGAATACGGGAGATACATCGCTGGACGGTGAGAAACTGTTCCGCCGTTTCTATCACAGCATTGACGGAAAGAAAGATTCTACGGGGCTGGGACTTGCCATAGCCCGCTCCATTGCCCGGATTTCTTCCTTGAGGCTTACGTACGAATGGCAGGAAGGGATGCATTGTTTCCTGCTTGTTAAAGAAAACAAAAATAACAGTTAACTTCGATTATTCCCAAATCTTTCCTATTTCTCTGTCGTTATTTGCAGTGTGAATGATACAAAACAATTTAGTAACATTAAAAAAATAACGATTATGAAAAAAGTATTATCTATTCTTGTGTTGGCTCTTGTAGCCGTACAGTTTGCATTTGCAGGCGATGTCATTACACGTGATGCCAAGCAGCTGCCTTTGACTGCCCGTAACTTTATCAACCAGTATTTTACCAAACCTCAAATTTCTCATATTAAGATTGAAACCGGAATATTGGGATCTAAAAAGTATGAGGTATTATTGACCGACCGCACAGAAATTGATTTTGACAGTAACGGTAACTGGACGGATGTGGATTGCAAGAAGGCTGCCGTACCCGAAGCATTGATTCCGGTATCTGTGAAGGAATATGTAAAAAAGAATTTTCCACAAGAGATTATTACAAAGATTGAACGAGACCGTAGCGGAGTGGAAGTGGAACTTGCCAATGACTATTCGTTGAAATTCAACAGCAAGGGAAAGTTTGTCAGCATGGATGATTGATTGTTACATTAAATGTATAACTTTAAAATTACAGTAAGGTATGAAAATGAAAATTCAAATGTTAGCGATGTTGTTTATTGCCGCAATGGTTTTCGGCGCATGCAGCGATGATGATAAGAATGACAATATAACTGCCCCGGATGCGATATCTAAAGCGTTTAAGGAGAAATATCCGGCTGCTACGGACGTTGAATGGGAGCGGAAAGGTAATTTCTTTGTAGCCGACTGTTGGATGGATGGTAGGGAAATGGACGTGTGGTTTGATACTCAGGCTGTCTGGCAATTGACCGAAGTAAACATTTCTTGGGAGGGTTTGCCGGCTGCTGTACAGACTGCCTTCAATACCGGAGAATATGCCAACTGGAAACGGGAGGATATTGATATGCTGCAATATCCGGTGGAGCCTGTACAGTACGTCATCGAAGTGGAAAAAGGCAATATGGAATACCAATTGTTCTATGACCAAAGCGGTAACCTATTGGACCAAAAGGATGTCAGTGGAGATAAAGATGATACGCATTGGCCGTAACTTTACATCGGCTTATAATCCTTAGCTAATCCTCCTTCACTGGTTTCCTTGTACAGTGAAGGCAGGTCATTTCCGGTTTCTTTCATCACCTCCACTACTTTGTCGAAAGATACACGGTGCATACCGTCGGTGAAAGAGGAGTAGAGGTTGGCATCGAGGGCACGTGCGGCGGCGTAGGCATTTCTTTCTATGCATGGAATCTGTACCAGACCGCATACAGGGTCACAGGTCATTCCCAAATGATGTTCCAGACCCATTTCAGCTGCATACTCTATTTGTGCAGGACTACCGCCAAACAATTGGTTGGCGGCTGCGGAGGCCATGGCGCAGGCTACGCCGACTTCACCCTGACAGCCAACTTCCGCCCCCGAAATGGAAGCATTGGTTTTTACTATATTTCCTACTAATCCGGCTGTGGCAAGGGCTCGTAAGATACGCGTGTCGCTAAATTCACGACTTTTGGACAGATGATAAAGTACAGCGGGCATAACACCGCAAGAACCGCATGTGGGAGCTGTGACAATGATACCTCCTGAAGCATTTTCCTCACTTACCGCCAAAGCATAGGCAAAAACCAGTCCGCGGGATTGCAAAGACTGCTTGTAGCCGCTGGCTCGTATGTAATAGGTTGAGGCCTTGCGGCGCAAGTTCAGCGGACCGGGTAATACACCTTCTTGCTCCAGCCCTCGTTTTACGGCATCCTGCATGGTTTTCCACACTTCTTGCAGGTAATCCCATATGTCGCTGTCCTCACACTCCTTGACATATTCCCAATAACTTTTGCCTGTACGCTCACACCATTGCAAAATTTCCGTCATACTGTTCATGGAATATACATCGGGAGTATTGACCGAAGATGCTCCGTCGTTCTCTTCTGCCAAAGCGCCGCCGCCAATACTGAAAACCGTCCATTGGTCGGTGTCTCTCCCTTCTTTATCCATCGAAACAAACTTCATTCCGTTGGGGTGGAAGGGGAGGAAAATCTTAGGCTCCCAAATAATCTCTACCGGTGCTACCGGTTGCAGGACTTCGGTTATGGCGATGTTGGTCATGTGGCCTTTGCCTGTTGCGGCCAGACTGCCGTACAGCGTTACTTTGAATGCCGCAGCTTCCGGATGTCTTGCCAGAAATATTTCGGCAGCTTTACGAGGGCCCATTGTGTGGCTACTTGAAGGACCAGTGCCAATGCGATAGAGTTCTTTGATTGATTTCATTTTAGTACTTAGTTATCGGATTATTAGTCTCTATTTTCTGTCTTCTGTTTCTTAATTCTCAACTAACTCAAATCTACAACCGTAATTCCCGCTCCGCCAAACTGTATATGTTCGTCGGCAAAGCGGCTTACGCCGGGTACAGTTTGCAGATATTGGCGGATGAGGGTGCGCAGGATGCCTGTACCTGTGCCATGAAGGATGCGTACGCGGGACATTCCCACCAGTATGGCATCGTCTATGAAATAGGTAACCGCTTGTAAGGCCTCATCTCCACGCATACCGCGTACGTCTATATCTTGTTTGAAGTTCAGCTTCTTTTCGTACATACTGTCTTGGGTTTGCGAACTGATGTAGGTACTTTTGGCAGAGACGTCTGCTTGCTTGGGCTGTGCGTTTGTCCGCTCCAGCCTGTCCAGCTTGACGGTGGTTTTGATGCTGCCGAAAGCAACGGTGGCATTCTTTCCGTTTATCTCCAGCACTTCACCTACCGAAGTTTGCCCTTTTATCTTGACATTGCTGCCGGGTACGATTGCTGCCAGGCGTTCGGCTTCTTTTCGCGCCTGTTGCTCTGCCAATGCCTGGGCGGACAGTGTATTTTCCTGTCCTTTATCGGCTTTCTTTTCCTTTTTCCGGTTCTGCTTTTCTTTCAGCTTTTCTATTTTGCGGGCAATCTTCTCTTCCTGTTCCTTAGCGGCAAGAGCGTCCATTGATTCGCGGAAATCATTCAGTTCCTGGCGTACCTGACGTGTCTTTTCTTTTTCTGCTTGCACCTCTTTTATGGTACGAATAGTATTCTCGATGCGGGCATTGGCTTCTTGCATCAGTTGCTCGGCTTCTTCTTTGGCTTTTCGCAAAATCTCCTTGCGGGATTTCTGTAATTCTTCTATCTCCGTCTGGTATCGGGCGATGGTTTCTTCCATATGCTTTTCACGCTGCCGGATAGTCTGGCGTTTGCCTTCCCAGTATCGTTTGTCGCGTACGATGTCTTGCAGGTATTTGTCGGCATTGATGTACTCGCTGCCTACAATCTCCGAGGCATCGGCGATTACATCTTCCGGTAATCCGATTTTGCGGGCAATCTCTACGGCGAATGAACTGCCCGGATTACCTATCTGGAGTTGGAATAAAGCCTGCATCAAGTGGCGGTCGTATAGCATGGCACCATTTACTACCCCTTCGTGATCTTCGGCAAAATGCTTCAGATTCTGGTAGTGTGTAGTAATAACACCGAACGTCTGCTTTTGGTTGAAACGCTTCAGTACTGCTTCGGCTATCGCTCCGCCAATCTGGGGTTCCGTACCGCCGCCAAACTCGTCAATCAGGATGAGGCTGCGCTCGTTGCAGTTCTTCATCATTATCTTCATGTTCGTCAGATGCGAAGAGTAGGTACTCAGGTCGTCTTCGATGGATTGTTCATCGCCGATGTCAATGAATATATTGCTGAATATGCCGGCATGGCTGCGCTCGTGCATCGGGATGAGCAAGCCGCATTGCAACATATATTGCAGCAATCCTACGGTTTTCAGGCAGACAGACTTGCCGCCGGCATTAGGACCGGAAATGATGAGGATGCGTTGCTGTCCGTTCAGCTCTATATCCAGCGGTACTACCTTTTTGCCATGTTTGGCAAGGGAGAGTTGCAGCAGCGGATGGACAGCCATTGTCCAGTCTAAAACCTGTTTGTTTTCGAAAGCGGGTTTCAGCCCGGTGATTTGTTCGGAAAATAATGCTTTGGCACGTATGAAATCTATTTCAGCAAGAAATTCATAGGATAGCAAGACATCGGGAATAGATGGTCGCAACAGATTGGAAAACTCCATTAGTATACGGATAATCTCCCGTCGTTCGTCTCCTTCCAGCTCGCGGATGCGGTTGTTGGCTTCCACCACTTCGGCAGGTTCGATGAATACGGTTTTTCCGCTGGCAGATTCATCGTGTACAATACCTTTTATTTTCCGTTTCAAGGCCGGCACTACGGGAATAACCAGCCGTCCGTCGCGCATTGTGGGAGTTACGTCCTTATCTACAACCCCTTCAGACTGTGCATTGCGCAAGATACTGTTCAATGAACGCGAAATGTTTCCCATTGTGCTTGCCAATTCCCGGCGGATACGTGCCAGTTCTGCCGATGCGTTGTCTTTTATTTTTCCGTAGGGGGAGAGAATGCCGTTTATTTTTCCGATAAGTTGCGGGAATACGGTTATGTCTCCCGCCAGTCGTTTGAGGCAAGGGTAGGGAGATGGGCCGTCTTCCTCATCTTCGTTTTTTTGAAGGAAATGTACTATGTCACGTATCGTCTCTAATGAGCGGCGGAGATCGAAAAGTTCCTGCTCGTCCAGATACATACCCTCCACCCGTATTCGTTTCAGGGATGGACGTACATCGAAAAAATATTGTGCGGGAAAATTGTCTTCTTCCTGAAGTATGCGTACAAATTCTGTAACTTGATCCAGACGCTCTTCCACTTCACCAAAACGGTCGGAGAATGCCATGTCTGTCACTCGCTCTTCGCCAAGCGTACTGAGGCACTTCTCTCTTAGCAGCTGGCGTATTTGGTCGAAACCTATCTTCTGTTCAAAGTTCTGTGGGTATATCATGGATGCAAAAGTACAATTAATTCATGAAAAAACAGGAAGTATGTTTGCAGAATTAAAAATGATTTGTACCTTTGCACCGCTTTAGAAGAAAAGCACTTCTTGAATAGGAAGTTTTTGGAGAGGTGGCAGAGTGGTCGATTGCGGCGGTCTTGAAAACCGTTGTGCTGCGAGGCACCCGGGGTTCGAATCCCTGTCTCTCCGCTGGAAAGAATTGCAAAACAAAGAAAAATCCCTGTAAAATAGCACTTTACAGGGATTTTTTTGCTTTTGGTATATAGCAAAATAAGTATATCCAAGCATCCCTAAAAAGGGATGCTTACAATGGGAATCTGCAATAATTGTTCTTATTGTGGATTAGTATTTATACTCAATAGATTTCAGTTGACTTTCTTCTGAGGTTCCGCCGACAAAAATCTTGTATTCTCCTTGTAGAGGGTGTACAGTGTTACTATCTTTATCCCACCACGTAAAGGTATCGGATGTGAATGGGAAAGAAACTTCAACTGTTTGGCCAGCCGGAATGTGAATACGTTGGAATCCCCGTAGAGTCTTCAACGGACCATTGGGGTCATCATGGCGTTTTACGTAAAGTTGAACAACCTCATCACCGTCATAGTTTCCGGTGTTTGTTACTTTCACTTTGAGTTTGCCATTTTCAATGAGAGGAGTACTATAGGAAAAGGTGGTGTAGCTTAATCCATGCCCGAAAGGATATAGTGGCTCACAATCCAAATAACGGTATGTACGCCCTTGCATATCATAATCCTCAAAATCGGGTAATTGATTGTCTTTTTTATAAAAAGTAACCGGTAATCTACCTGCAGGGTTATAATCGCCAAATAATACTTCTGCGATTGCAGTACCACCGGCTTGTCCTGGATACCATGCTTGTAGGATGGCATCACAAATTTGGCTTTCGGGCTGCAATCCCATAGCGCATCCGGAGAAATTTACGAACACTATTGGTTTACCGGTAGCTTTCAGGGCTTTTACTAATTTGCGCTGTACATTGGGCAATTCGATGGTGGTACGGTCTCCTCCGCGGAATCCTTCTGCATCTACATCCATTTCCTCACCTTCCAATGAAGCGGATATACCACCCGCATATATAATTACATCAGCTTTTGAAACTTGGTTAACAACTGCCTGTATGTCGGTTGGATAATAATTTACCCATGGGTATTTCTGATCTTCTGCATCTTTTTGAGGAATATAAATAAGCCTTTCTTGAGGTAAATATTGTGTTAGTCCTTCAAGTAAGGTAATGGTGTGGGCAGGAAAACCGTTGTAGTTAGCCCATTGCATCACAGAGTCATTGGCGTTTGGACCAATGAGTGCTACTGTCATTTCTTTGTCTAATGGTAATACATTTTTGTGATTTTGTAGTAATGTCATACTTTCACGTGCCATTTGTAGAGCCAATTGTTGATGTGCATGACACGACAATAGACTGTCCGGTAACTGATCCCACGGAGTAGTGTCATCCATTTCACCCAATTCGAAACGTGCTTTCATGAGACGGCATAAAGATTGATCTATAGCGGATTCGTCGATTAACCCTTCCTTTACAGCAGATACCAACCCTACATATGAGCGTCCACATTCCAAATCCGTGCCACTTAATACGGCAGCTGCCGATGCGTCAGCTTCGTTCTTATGCGTTTCATGCCGTCCTTTAAAGTAGAAGTTGTCTATAGCTCCACAGTCGCTAACTACCAAACCTTTATAATTCCACTCATTTCGTAGTATGTTAATAAGCAAACGGTCACTTCCGCAACAGGGGTCTCCTTCGAAACGATTATATGCGCACATGACTTCTTTTACATTACCTCGTGTGACTAAATCTTGGAAAGCAGGTAAGTAAGTTTCCCAAAGATCGCGTGGATTGATATTTTCGGCATTAAAACTGTGCCGGTTCCATTCAGGTCCGGAATGCACTGCATAATGCTTAGCACAAGCATGTGTTTTGTCATATTTAGTGTTCTCGGGACCTTGTAATCCATCAACAGCCGATAATCCCATACGTGAGGTTAGGTAGGGATCTTCACCGTAGGTTTCTTGTCCACGTCCCCAACGCGGGTCACGAAAGATATTGATGTTGGGTGTCCAAAAAGTTAATCCTGTATATCGCTTGTAGTTGCCGACTTCACGAGCCTGACGGTACTTAACACGTGCTTCGTCACTTATAGACGTGAATACTTGGTAAAGTAATGTGTCATTGAAAGAAGCTCCCATGCCAATAGCCTGGGGGTAGACTGTGGCTAATCCGTTTCTGGCAACTCCATGTAACGCTTCGTTCCACCATTCATAAGGCTTGATGCCCAATCGTTCCACGGCTGGTGAGTTGTTTTGCATTAAAGCAATCTTTTCTTCCAAAGTAAGCCGACTAACTAAGTCTATAGCTCGTTCGGTGGGGGAGAGAGACTTGTTTTGGTAGGGAGCCTGATGACTACACGCTACTAATGTGAGCGTGCATGCTGACATCATGATTTTAATAAATCGTTTCATAATATTAAAGTTGTTTTAGTTGTTTATATAGGAGAATATTCATTAGTCGAATTTTCCCAAAACGGGGAACTCGGTAATACGTAGTGTGGTACATCCATATGGAATAAGGGTAATTTCTTCTTCAGAACTTTCTTCTTTATTTATGCCGTATATCATTCGGCTGTATGGTTGAGGACCTGCCATTTCATTATAGAGTGTCCATGAAGGTATCTTTTTTGCTTTGACTTTGATTTCTATGGGAGCACTCTCTTGATTCCAAAAATATTTAGCTTTCATTTTTTCGGGATGTTCTACTACAATGAAGTTCTTGCTAAAGTTTATCGTGTCGAAGTCTATCAATCCATAGTTCCACGAAGTGGTAGGCAATACTTCGTTGTAGCTTGTTCCAAAGCGAACGGGATCATCTTTTATTTGTTTCTTTACCCATTTTTCGCCTATTTTTAAAGAGTAAACCAGTGGCCCGCGTTCCACTGCAACTGAATTTTCGTACCATTCAGATGTAAATACGTTCATTGGTAGACTAAGTTCAAGTTGATCTCCTTCATGCCATTCGCGTTTTATTATTTCAATACCAGACTGCGAACCTGATAACTGTATGTTTTTACCATTAATTTTTATTTCAGCTCCTTTACACCATGCAGGTATACGTAGGTGTAATGGGAAGTTACAGGATGTATTAATTGAATTAGGAAAGTTGAAAGTGAACATAATATTGTTCCCCATAGGATATGTGGTAGTTTCTGTTACGTGTACATCTACTCCTTGACCTACCTTTATAGTCGCTTCAGAGGGGGCATAAACCAGTGCAGCTATACCGTTATCAGCTGTGGCATACCATAGGTTTTGTGTAAACTTAGGCCAACCTTGGTGAAAGTTACTGGTACAGCAAGGATAGCCGGTTAGAAGTCCATATACAATGTCGGTTTCACAATGATTGATATCAAAATTGTGTTCGTGACGTGTGAGCATTACTTGGTTAGGTTGCTGAAAATATTGGCGTGCCATGAAATCATCTGTGATATGTGTAGGTAAAGCATTATATGCCAACTTTTCAAGATGATCGGCAAATTGTATATCTCCTGTAATTTCGAGCATACTTTCTAATGAATACATAAGTTCTACAATAGAGCATAATTCTGCTCCTTGAGTTGGTTTATTACCATGTAAAGCTTCATCTGCTCCATACATTCCTTGAGGTTGTCCGTGGTATTTACGTATGTCTGCAAATGCCTTCTTAACAGCATATATATAAGTAGAGTCGGGATCTTGTTGGTAGTATATAATTGGTTCTTTGATACCTTGGGCTAAATTCACACCATGAATCGTATTAATGCGTGTGAGGTCATCACGTCGCAAAAACATATCTACATAATCATAACCTTGTTTATGCAATAGTTTACCTAAATCCAGTAAAAATGGCTCGCCCGTTATATTATAAAGCCAATATACGATCTGAAGATTATCACAAGCTCGGTACTCTGCCCAAAAAGTCCAATATCCCAAAGGTTTTTGTGGTAGAGTTTGTAGTTGATAACGGAAATAGCGGGTAAGGAAAGGTATAATTCGTGTATCTCCAGTTGCTTCATAATGTTGTTTCATGATTTTTAATATTACCATGCGGGGCCACCAATCTTCTGAATTGTTGCGTTGCAATCCTGGTTCAGGTTCGTAGTTGCGTGAAGGACCGAAAAAACCGTCCTTACGCTGACTGTTCAAGGCCCATTCTATCCAGGGTTGTACTTTGTGTTTCATTTCTTCATCATCAAGGAGATAGGATAGAGGTAACAACCCATCTATCCAATAGGGTCCCCGTTCCCATTGGTCGCCGTCACCACCCAACCAACCGTTACGGATTCCCATAACCTCCGGATAAAGTTTATCAAGTTGTGAGGACATACCATTCCGTTGTCTGAGAAGCATTTCTTTGAGCCATCCCTTGGGTTTGATACTACCGATTGGTAACTGTATATAGGGCTTTCGTTGAAGTGGGTAAAGGTTGTTACGGTAATTCATAGGCATTGGAGTTTGCGCTAGACTAAATGGTATAATAAATACCGATAAAAAAAATGCTGTTAGTACAAAAGTTAAAGATTTTATTGGTTTCATAAAGCTTATGGATAAAATAATTTGATGTTTTTTTACAACTCAAAGGTATGCTTTATTGTATGTAGTTCCAAGCTGATACAGATTTTTACACGATATTGACAAATTATTGTTAGACAGCTTTTTTGATGGTATTTGAGTAAATATTATTATTCTGTCAGAATCTTGTAAAATTATGTCAAAGCAGTATATAGTATTGAATAGGTAACATTGATGCTTTAGATGTGATTAAAAATAGTTGGTGTTATTGGGCGTTATTATGTTGATTATTGTTACGTGCAGAAGTCTTAAATTGCAAAATGGAGATATTCTGCCATTTTATATCATAAATTTGTAGAATTTTGCTTGGAGAGTTTTCTTTATATATTTTTGCGATGAAGAAAAACAGCTGTTAATGTTAAAAAAAAACAAGTAAGTATGAAAAACATTATTTTTACCTTTATGGTAGCCTATTGTTTCACTATCTTTTTTGCTGCTTGCAGCAATGATGAATTATTACCTGATTTTATTTATGAAATGACGGTATCATCGGAAACAATAAATGTAGTTTCTGAAGGGGCTACTGAAACTATTGAAGTTAATTCCAATTTTGATTGGACAGTGGAAAGTAATGCTGAATGGTGTAAGCCTACTATAAAAGGCGGTTCGGCAGGAAGTTCTTCTTTGCAGATTAAAGTGGAAAAAAATGAAAAAATTGAGGAACGTTTGGCAGAAGTAACAGTGAAAGCTGGTTCAGTTGAGCGTAAGATTAAAGTTGTGCAACTTAACCCTGACGGCTTCGAAATTGTGGATATGCCCACTTCGATCACAGTAGACGGGCTTGAGAACGTTATTCAATTAAAAGCTAACACTAACCTGAAGTTAGAAGTGACATCTGTTGATGGATGGGCTGTGATGCTTGAGGATGAGGTGGTTAGTGGGAATCCTCCTCGTCAGGTTCCTTTACGTATTATGTTTAAGGATAATGTTACAGGTTCTCCCCGAACTTCTACTGTCTCTATTAATGGTAAGGGGCTTCCTGCGAATTATGCCAAAACATTCGAAGTGACCCAACAGCCAGCCCCTGAGGCGGACATGAATGATGTACGTGTTTTGGGTACATGGCTGGTTACTAGGGCTATGAATGGGGCATCAAATGACCTGGCTCTTTTGGGTAAGACGATGGTTTTTGAAGCTGATGGAATGTTTAAAGAAAATTCATCAACAGGAGCAGTCATAGATGGAACATGGAATGTGAGAGGTGAACGATTGGCTATCTACTATTCTGATAATACTCGTCGATATCTATACTTGGAGGAGACTGGTGAGTCAATTAAAGGCAAAATGACTTCTACTGATATCAATTCGGAGATTTTGTTTGAGTCTACCCTATCGCAGGCAACAGGAGGTGACTGTGTACTTAGTCTTGTGGATGTTACCAACACTAAAGTTGTTTACATGATGGTAATAAATGGTGATATGAGTAAGTATTCGGAATATGGGCTGGTTATGGGACGTACTAAAGATCCTACGGTGAACGACAAGAAGTTTGTTGGCAAGGGTGGAAATGTGGTAGTTGGTGAAATTACTAAATTACTTTCGGGTGATACCTACCATATTCGTGGATACCGTGTTGAAGGTTCTAATACTTTGTATACAGAGAATATACAAATAGATATGCCTGTTAAGGATTATGATGGTAATCAATATAAAATAGTGAAGATTGGTGACCAATATTGGTTAGCCGAAAACTTAAGAACTACGCATTATAATAATGGAGACGAGATTTTGTATTGTGATAAGAATCATAATGCAGAATTTGATAAAGCTGGTCGATCAGACATGGTAGGTGCATTTAGTTGGATTTTTGGTGAAGCTGCTGATTGGCAGTGGACTGAAGATACTTTCAATCAAAATGTAAGTGATCATAGCGCAAAAGCGTATGGTGGCGTTTATAATTGGTATGCAGTAGCAGACGAGCGAGGTATTGCCCCCGAAGGTTGGCATGTGCCCAGTAAAGCCGAACTGATAACTTTGCTGGAGTCAATTGGAGCCAGCACTGAAGATTTTGCTGCAGGCGATATGAATTACATGAATGGGCTTTTGGCACACGATCATTATGCTAACTCTACAGGTTGGAACGGCTGGGCTTGTTCAGGACGCAATGGAGATGGTACATGGAAAGGTTGGAATACTTTAGGAGCACGTGAAACAACATGGTGGTCTATTGATGTTAGTGATTCTAATTATCCTTGGTTACTTTATCATCGCCGAGGTGATGAGGGTGATAGTGGTATTAGCTGGACTCATAAGTATGAAGGTTGGCAAGTGCGTTGTGTACGTGATGCAGACAAATAATAAACTTTTTTAATTTAGAAAAACATAGTAAACATATGTATAAGACAATTCGGCAATTCAGCATATTTTTTGTTGTGCTATTGATGTGTACAACAGTATCATTCGCTCAGACGAATGGGAGCATAACTGTGACAGGCACGGTGGTTGATGAGAAAGGAGAATCTATCATTGGTGCGACTGTACAAGTGGAGGGTACTACAAATGGTGTGATTACTGATATAGATGGTAAATATTCAGTAAGAGTGGAAAATGATAAAAGTACACTTCGTTTCTCATTTGTGGGATTAGTCCCTGTTGTTGAACAGGTAAAAGGACGGAGAATTATCAATGTAGTATTAAAATCTGATACCGAAGTTCTGGATGAAGTGGTGGTGACCGCCTTGGGTATCAAAAAAGAGAAAAAGAAACTGGGTTATGCAGTACAGGATTTAGATGCCCCTACGCTTACCAAGATTCCGTCTGCCAATACCGCATCTAACCTAACAGGTAAGATTGCCGGTTTAAAGGTGTCAAATTCTCCCAATCTTTTTGATACTCCTGCACTTCTTTTACGTGGTGTAGCTCCTGTAGTGGTAATTGATGGAGTACCAGTTGAAAGTGCAACCTTTTGGGAGGTTGCTCCTGAAGATATAGAGAGTATGTGTGTACTTAAAGGTCCTGCTGCCGCTGTTCTTTATGGACAGATGGGACAGAACGGTGTGATTCAGATTACCACAAAGAAAGCTAAAGAAGCGGTTAAAATTTCAGTAAACTCATCTACTGGATTTGACACAGGTATGATTGCAAATCCATCTTACCAGAAAAAATATGGAACCGGTTATCAAGGCCAATATCGTGTGGGTAATAGTACTGATGAATTTTGGGGAGCATGGGGACCGGAACTTGATGGTAGATTACTTCCACAATGGAATAGTCCTTATGATGCCGATGGCAACAGAATTGCTATACCTTGGATACCACGTGGTAAGGATAATTTAAAGAATATGTTGCGTACTGGTGTGGTGACAAATAACAATGTAAGCGTGGAAACTAAGTTTGATAAAGGAGATTTCCGTATATCTTTGAGTGAAATGCATCAAAAGGGTGTATTTGAAAATACTAAACTGAATAGTTACACTGTGAATATGAGTGGTGGTATACAATTCTCCAAGAAATTGCGTTTTGATGCCAATATTAATTATAATAAGATTGATTCACCAAACTTCCCATCTGTGGGATATGGTCGGAACAGTCCTATTTACTCTATGATTCTTTGGGCAGGTGCTAATGTGGATGTACGTGATTTGCGTAATTATTGGGCTCCTGGATTGGAAGGTTTGCAACAACGTAATTTCGATATTGGACCTGGTTACGACAATGGCTCATTCGATTATAATAATCCTTATTTCATTTTATATGAAAACTTGCATGGCTATCATAAGAACGCAGCATACGGTAGTGCATCATTGAAATATGATGTAACTAACGAATTGAACATTACTTTGCGTACAGGTGTAAACATGAATCAACTAATGGAAGATTATCGTACGGCCTATTCTACTGCATATAATCGCAACGGAAATTATTCTCAAAGCTACAAGAATGATTTTCAGATTTTGACAGACTTGATTGCCAAATACGATAAGAAATTAGGCATATTTGATGTGGGTGCAATGCTTGGGTTTAATGCACGTCAATATAATGACGCTTCACACTATGCTGAAACTGACGGTTTGGCTGTTCCTGGTATTTACACTTTATCGAACTCAATGAAACCCACTACCCCTACCAGCAGTAAGCGGGAGTTGGCTGAGTATGCGGTTTATGGATATTTGGATTTAGGTTGGAAAAACTATTTGATGTTGAATTTAACTGCTCGTAACCAATGGTCATCTACTATTCCTACTTTTGGCAAAAATAGTTATTTGTATCCATCTGCACAGCTTTCTACAGTGGTATCGGAATATATTCCTATGCCTGAATTTATTAGTTACTTGAAGTTAAGAGGCTCTTACGCTCGTGTGGGTAGTGCTTTCTCTCCTTATTACTTTTCGCCTGTGTATAGCGAAACTGGTACTTGGAACAACAATTTAGGTTTGACTTCTCCTGAAATTATTTATTCCAAAGATATTAAACCGTCTTATAGTACTGGTTATGAGGTAGGTGGTGAACTTCGTTTGTTTAACAACCGTTTAGGCTTTGACGCAACTTATTTTTACTTTATTGATGGTCCTCAGACCTACAATCAACCCATTTCAGAGACATCGGGATATGGAGCCTACTGCTTAAATGGATTGAAAACATTGCGTAAGGGGTGGGAACTTTCAATTACTGCTTCTCCTTTTAGAAATGATAAAGGTTTTAATTGGGATCTTATTTTGAATCTTTCTTCTTATCGCAACTACTTACATGAGTTGCCTGAAGGGCAAACACAATACGGTGAGTTGAAAGTTGGCGATCGTATGGATGCTATCTATGGCTCGGCCATAATGTATGCTCCGACAAATAGTGAATATGCGGGGCAGGTTATTATAGGTGACAATGGAAATATTCAAAAGGATAATATCAAACAAAAACTGGGATATGCCAATAATGATTTGATGGTTGGCTTCAGTAACAATATGTCATATGGTCCAGTATCACTGAACTTCTCGTTTGATGCCTGTATCGGTGGTAAGATGCTTAGCCAATATAATAGATATATGTGGGCTGGTGGTCGTTCACTTGATATTGATGATCAAGAGCGCCAAAACTGGTATGCAGGTAAAGAATATATTGCAGAAGGTGTAAAAGTAGTATCGGGTGAGTTGAAACGCGATGGAGAAGGTAATGTTATTAGTGATACGCGTAAGTTTGCTCCTAATGATATTCCAACTAATTATTTTGATTATGTGCAGAATTCTAAGGGGTATTATGGTATAGATGAGTGTGTGTTGGTTGATCGCTCATTCTTGAAACTGCGTGAAGTGTCGCTTACTTATGATCTTACCAAACATTTGACAAAAACTCCTATTAAAGGAGCTAGTGTTTCTCTGGTAGGCCGTAACCTTTTCCTAATCACTAAATCGGGATTAGTAGACCCTGACCAGTACAATGAAAATACAGTGTGGGATAACTTGCAGACCCCTTCATTCCGCAATATCGGATTTAATGTGAATGTAACATTCTAAATGAATAAAAGTAAAAAGTAACAATTATGAAAATACTGAAAAATAAATTCGCAGCTTTGGTGGCAGGCGTGTTCATGTTTTCCGCATGTCAACCATTCTCTGAATATGAGAATAATCCCAACTCGGCTTCTCAAGGGCAGGTGCCTCCTACTTTACTTCTTAATACAATTATTAAGAACACTTTAGGGTGCTATCGTCCCTTGATTGGAGTACAATGTGGTTGGTCACAATATGTCGCATCTATATCAGCACAACAGGGTGATCTTGAGTTCCAAGGTTATTTGGGAGGAGAGGCAGGATTAACTTACCATATTATGCGTGATGTAGAAGCAATGGAATTTGAAGCTGATCGTGTAAACTCCCCTGCATATAAAGGGGTGGGGAATTTTTTTAAAGCTTGGAATTATCTTGACATGACTATGCAGATGGGTGATGTACCTATGACTGAGGCAATGAAAGGACAGTCTGAAGCTAATTTTACACCTAAATACGATACTCAAAAACAAGTGTTTCAGAATTGTTTGAGTATGTTGGAAGAAGCTAATTCAATCTTGGCACAAGCAGCACAAGAGAAGGTTTCGTTAGGTAGTGGAGATCTCATCTTTAATGGAGATGTGGCACAATGGCAAAAAGCTGCAAACGCTTTAAGGCTTCGTACATTAATTAATCTGAGTAAACGTTCTGATGATACCGATTTAAAAATCAAAGAACAGTTTGCAGAGATTGTGAATAATCCCACAAAATACCCGCTTTTGGGTTCAAATGCAGACAATGTTGTTTACCGTTGGTATGATATTGAAGATAATCGTTATCTGTGGTTCTATTTGAAAGCTAATGTTGATTATTATAGAATTGGGAACACTTATTATGATTTAATTAAGAAATATAATGACCCACGTATTTCTGTAATTGCTGAACGTACAAAAGTTGCACAAGATGCTAATCCTGACAATTCTAACTTTGATGTGAACGAGTATGGGGGAGTAAACTCGAACGATCTCTACGATGCTATTTATGCAACTCGTGAACAAGCCTCAACTTTTAATCGTGAATATTATTGTACACCTGTAGGGGAGCCTATGATTTTGTTGGGTTATTCAGAACAGTGCTTTAACATTGCCGAGGCTATCAATCTTGGTTGGATTGAAGGTGATGCCGATGCTTATTACAAAGCGGGTATACGAGCTTCTATGGAATCTTACAATCTTGATGAGGCTGTTATTTCTGACTATATCAACAGTTCTGTGGTTGCTTACAATAACGATTTAGAGCAGATTCTTAATCAGAAATATATTTCATTCTTCAATAATTCAGGTTGGGAGCCTTTCTATAATATGCGCCGTACAGGAGTTCCGGCATATCAGATTGGTAGTAATATGAGTAATCCTAGCGGTAAAGTTCCTGTGAGGTGGAGATATCCAAGGGCTGAATACCAAACAAATGAAGCTAATGTGAAAGAAGCGATCAAACGGCAATACAATGGTTCGGATGATGTAGATGATATTATGTGGATTTTGAAATAAGTGTATAGTTAGAATTATTGAATAGTTATGGGGAGGCATCAATGCCTGTATATATACATTGATGCTTCCTTTTGCTATTATTTAATATTGTATTAGTTTTTTCTTTAGCTCCATTTGGTGGTATAAAGATTGTTTGTTTACTGAGAAAATAAAAATACTAATGAAAAAGTTCTTCTTATATTTCATTCTGAGTATCGTTTGGTGCACAGCATTGCAGGCTGGTGAAATTCAGAATAATGACGATGCACGTCAATACAGTGCTGAAGCACGTCCTTGGGTGTGGTGGTTTTGGTTAGGAAATGTGGTAACAGAAGATCTAATTGATAAGCATATGGACGCATATGCAAAAGCTGGATATGGTGGTGTAGTAATTATAGCTACGTATGGTGTGGAAGGATACGAGGAAAAACAATTAATGTATAGGAGTGATGAGTGGTATAATATGGTGAACTACACATTGAAGAAAGCTAAACGATTGAATATGAAGGTCGATATAGCGCTTTCTTCTGCATGGCCGTTTGGAGGTAAACAGGTTACAAAACAAGATGGGGCTAAATTTTTAAAACGCTCATTGAGTTTCGAGGCGAATGGGACAATCGATAAGTTTTTAATAGATGATAAAGATGATGAATATATTATTGCAGTATCAGCTTTCTCAAATGATGGTGAATATCTTGATTTGACTCCTCAGATCCGTGCAAGTGGTAAATTGAAAACATCTCTTCCTAAAGGAAAATGGCGAATAGAAGCAGTAATAGGAGGGTATACTAACCAACGTGTTAAACGTTCTTCTCCAGGAGGAGAAGGACTTGTTTTAGATAACTTTGATAAAAATGCACTGCGTAACTATTTGAAAGATTTTGAAAAAGATCTGATACGTATGAAAGGTATTCGGGCGGTATTCAACGACTCATATGAGGTATACGGTGCTGATTATACTACTACATTTATTTCAGAGTTTGAGAAAAGACGTGGATATTCTCCAAAGCCATATCTCTCTCTCTTGTTTGATAAGCAGCAAGGTGAACTGCATGAAAGGTTTCTTTGTGACTATCGTGCTACGATGGCAGATTTGATTTTGGATAATTTTACCACGGAATGGACTCATTGGAGTAATGAGAATTCCTTTCTTACTATGGAACAGGCCCATGGAAGTCCTTCAAATGTTTTGGATATGTATGCTGCGGCAGACATTCCTCAGTGCGAATCGTTTGGTCCCAGTTGCTTTAATATAGATAAAGTGCGAGTGGATGAGGATACACGACGAGTTCCTTATAAAAGACCTGATGTGTTACATATGAAATTTGCTTCATCAGGTGCAAACCTTATGGGAAACCGACTGGTCTCGAGTGAGACTGCTACATGGTTGACTAATCATTTTCGTACTGCCCTCTCTCAAGTAAAGCCTGAGGTGGATAAGCTTTTTGTAGCAGGTATAAATCATATACATCTTATTAGTTCCACTAATACACCTTTAGATTCAGAATACCCTGGTTGGGTGTTTTATCCAGCCCCGGATTTTGGTCCTCGATCATCATTGATGGATTATATGCCTGATTTTAGCCTTTATGTTTCAAGAGTACAGAATGTTTTACAGCAATCTGAAAATGATAATGATATATTGCTTTATTATCCAGTATCCGATTATTTTAGTGAAACTAAAGAAGATTTGGGAGTACTCACCATGATGGACCATCTTACTACTAAATGGGGATTTGACTGGCCGTTTGCTGTAACTGGTCGTAATTTAAAAAATGCAGGTTATCAGTTTGATTATGTGTCTGATAAATTGTTACAAGGCATGACTGTGGATAATGGAATGATTAAAAGTCAAGGTGGACATCTATATAAGGCCGTAGTAATTCCAGCATGTAAGCGTATGCCTATTGAGACTATGACTAAATTGTTGCAGTTGGCTAAAAGTGGTGTTTCTGTTATATTTGATAGTTCTATGCCTCTTGATGTTCCTGGACTTCATAAAGTGAGTGAAAAACTGCTGACACTTAACAATCTTCGTGAATCCATGAGAAGTGTTCCTCAAGTATTTATTACAGAGAATGTCGATTCTGTTTTACATAGACTTGAAATTCCCAAAGTAGGATTTTCTACAGTAGGACTGGATTTTATTCGTAAAAGCTACAAAGAAGGAAAAGTATATTTTGTTGCTAATCAGGATAGTAAATTCAATTATGGCGCTATTATGCTTGATGCTAAGTATAAAAAAATAACAGCTTACAATCCTCTCACTGGTGATTTTTATAGGCTCCCTACAATAGAAAAGGAGGGAAGTAATAGTGAAATACGAATTCAATTGTTGCCTGGAGAAGCAATTATAATCTTTGCTGATAATAGTATACAGAAAACCGAAGCTTACAATGAATACATAGGAAAAAGCTATCAGTTAAAAGGGGAATGGACTATTTCTTTTGGAGAAGAGAAAAATCCTCCTGCCACTTTAACGACAACTAAGCTGTGTAGTTGGACTGAGTTGGGTGACAGCACGCATTGTTATTATAATGGGGTAGGATCTTACAAATTGACATTCGATTTACCAAAAGGTTTAGAGAATTCTACAAAATTACGGTTGAAATTTTCTGATGTTCGTGATATGGCTGAAGTGTTTATCAATGGGAAATCAATAGGAAGAACTTGGTGTGTTCCTTATTTATTGGATTTTGATGCTAAACTTTTAAAGCGGAAAAATAATAAAATAGAAATAAAAGTGAAAAATATAGCTACTAATAAAATAATAGGTATGGATCGCCACCATATTAAATGGAAAGAATGCTATATTAGTGACCCCAAGCGTGGTGATTATAATACCACTAATTGGCAGTTAGAAGAATCAGGACTGATAGGTGATATATATTTAATAGGTAATTATTAATATACAAACAAAATGAATAATAAAATAAAAAGTTGGGTTTTAAAGAGTATGGTAATTTCATTGCTCTTTCAAAGCTTTTCTATACAAGCACAAGAATTGAAACAAAAACTTTCTGACTTTACTGCAACCGAACGTCCATGGCTTTGGTGGTACTGGTTGGGTAGTGCAGTGGATTGTGCAGGGTTGGACTGGCATCTGCAACAGTTTAAAGAAATGGGTTATGGTGGTGCCAGCATTGCAGCCACATATGGGGTTGATGATTATAAAGAGAAGTTTATTCCCTTTATGAGTCAAGACTGGATTAGAATGTTGAATTATACTGCTACTAATTTTAAAAACAACGGGCTGGCAATTGATGCATCACTTACTTCTGCCTGGCCTTTTGGAGGACCTAATGTCACTCCTGAAATGGGTGCTAAATATTCAGTTGTGACTCGCGTATTTACAGCAATACCCAAAGAAAAAGTAAATATCCAAGTAGATACTTTGGGCAGAGGTGAAATTCAGGTACTAAGTGCTTATTCTACTGATGGAGAATATATAGACCTTACTCAGCATATTAATAAAGATGGTATATTGTCTTACACATTTCCTGCAAAAAAATATGATGTATATGCTTTATTTTCTTGTCCTACCGGACAACGGACAAAGCGTTCAGGATTAGGAGGTGAAGGGTTGGTAATAGACCATTTTGATAAAAATACGGTTCAACAATATTTGAAAAGGTTTGATGCTCTGTTTCAGTCACGGTCAGATTTGCGCTCAACTTTCAATGATTCATATGAGGTTTATGGAGCTGATTATACTCCTGTATTGCTGGATGAATTCAAAATACGTCGAGGTTATGATCTAAGAGAAGTACTTTACTTACTTGATCCTTCGAACAGAAGTGATGAAGCGCGTAGAGTATTGTGTGATTATCGTGAAACTGTGTCTGATCTTTTATTGGATAATTTTGTAAAAGTATGGCATGAGTGGGCAAATAATCATGGAGTAAAGACTGTGGAACAAGCTCATGGAACTCCGGCTAATTGGCTTGATCTATATGGTGCTTCAGATATACCTCAAACTGAATCGTTTGGCGCCAGTCCGCTGAATATAAAGAATGTGCGGATTGACAAGGTATATAACGAGAAATCTTTTGGTCGCCCGGATAAGATGCTATTAAAATTTGCATCATCGGCATCGCATGTAATGGGTAAGTCTCTCACGTCATCGGAAACTGCTACTTGGTTGGGTGATCACTTTAAGGTGGCATTATCACAGGCAAAACCACAAATTGATGAGTTGTATATTAGTGGAATCAACCATATAATGTTGACTTGTGGCGCTTATTCACCCAAAGAAATAGATTTTCCAGGATGGAGGTTTTATCCTGCAGCTAATTTTGGAATAACCAGTGCTTTCAAGGAAACAATCCCTAACTTTTCACTCTATGTTGCGCGTTGCCAACATCTACTACAAAATAGTTCAACAGATAATGAGGTACTACTTTATGTACCTATGCATGATTTTTGGACAGAATCGGACGATGAAGATAGTCGAAGTAAATTAAAGATGTTTACCATACACAATCCTGACACTTGGTTCTACCGTCAGGACATTGGTGATATTGCACGTACAATGAAACGTGAGGGCTTTGATTTTGATTATATATCCGATAGGCAGATTGTAATGTCAAATGCTGTCAATGGTAAAATAGTAACGCCTGGAAAATCAGTTTACACTACTATTGTTGTGCCTTGCTGCAAGCGTATGCCACTTTCTACGTTACAACAACTCAGGCTGTTTGCAGAGAAAGGCGTTCAAATTGTTTTTGCATATAGAATGCCTCGTGACATTCCAGGTTATCATGTCTCTGAAAAACAACGTAAAGAATTCTATTCATTGTTGGATGAGATAAAAGGTTACAATAATGTGCAAATAGATGCTCAGTTTTGCAATGCTATTAAACGTTCTGGTGTGGTACAAGAGAAATTTGGCACTCAAAACTTGGAATTCATACGTATGCGGAATAAACAAGGCATAATTTACTTTGTAGCTAATCAAAGTAATGAATTTGAAGAAGGTTGGGTTAAACTCGGTAAAACTGCAGAGAATATAACGCTTTATAATCCGTTGACAGGTGAAGAGGGGGTAGCTAAAAAATCAGATAAGGGAATTTATTTGCAATTAAAGCCGGGGGAATCCTGTTTTATCAAATTATTTGCAGATAGCAATACTTCTGCATGGAACTATCATAATGCAATTGCTTCTTTCCGTATAGATGGTGATTGGAATGTATCTTTCAAAGAAGGGAAACCGCAACTTCCTGCCTCCTATCATACTACTACTATAGGAAGTTGGACTGAGGCTCCGGATACTATGGCGCAGTATTTTAGTGGTATAGGAGTATATGAAACAGTTTTCAATCTGCCAGAAGTGAAATGTGACAATTATCAACTTGCTTTAGGTGATGTTCGTGAAACAGCTAAAGTTTGGATAAACAATCAATATGTTGGGGAATTGTGGTCAGTACCGTTTGAACTGAATATTAATGCTTCTTTACTTAAAAAGAAGAATAATAAACTTCGTATCGAGGTACGTAACCTTGATGCAAATAGAATGATATGGATGGATCGTAATGAAGTGAAATGGCAAACATTTTTTTTAGTGGATGTTGCATATCGTAACTTTAGTGCTGAACTGTGGGATAGTGTTCCATCGGGAGTGTTGGGCCCAATAGAATTAAGATGTTGTAAACATGAAGATTGACTGAAAAATAAAATAACATACAATTTATGAAAAAAGTATATTTGTTTATGATTTGTTGCATGATGCCACTGATGGTATTGGGGCAATATTTCAATGTGAATGATTATGGAGCTGTTGGGAATTATACACTTTGCACGGAGGCATTCCAAAAGGCTATAGATGTTGCTTCTGATAAAGGAGGCGGGAAAATTATTGTACCTGCAGGCAATTATGTAAGTGGTCCTTTATTCTTGAAAAGCAATATTGAGTTTGAAGTCTGTTCTGGAGCCACAATCTATTTTAGTAATGATATAGCAAACACACCTATTATAGATGGATCTTGGGAGGGTATTGAGCGAAAAGTATATGCTTCACTCTTTACAGGACATGATCTGAAGAATGTGACAATCACTGGTCGTGGACGAATTGACGGACAGGGAAAGGCATGGTGGGATGCCTTTTGGGAAACTGATAAAATGCGTACGGCTGCAGGTATTCGAGAACGTGAACCTGAAAACCCTGAGGGTTCACCGTTGAAGTATCCACGTCCGCGTATGATTAATTTATACCGTTGTGAAAACGTGAAAATTTCGGATTTGACTATAACTAATTCTCCCTCATGGACAGTACACCCAGTGTATTGCCGAAATGTTATTATTAATGGCATTTCTATTATTCAACCTTATGAATCCCCTAATACAGATGGTATTGATCCAGACTGTTGTAATGGAGTGAGGATTTCAAACTGTTATGTCGATTGTGGTGATGACTGTATAACATTGAAGTCTGGTTATAATGAGCATGGACGCAAGAAAGGTCTTTCATGTGAGAATATTACTATATCGAATTGTACGTTTGCTCATGGACGTAGTGCAGTGGGAATAGGTAGCGAAATGTCAGGAGGTATAAAAAATGTAACAGTTATGAACTGCGTTTTTAAAGGTACGTTACGTGGTTTACGTGTGAAGACTGGGCGTGGACGAGGTGGAACAGTAGAGAATATTTTTGCAAGTGGAATCATCATGGAGAATCTGCGTGAAGGTATTTCAATTGATATGGGGTACGAGGGGATTAGTGGGAAGATTTATCCAGTAACAGAATCAACTCCGTTCTTCAAAAATATTCGTTTCAAAGACATTATTGGGACGAATATAGAGCAGGCTATTAATATTATAGGATTGGCAGAAGCTCCTCCACAGTCCATTTTGTTAGAGGATATTCGCATGGAGTGTAAACAAGGGTTAGAGGCCAGTTATGTGAAGAATTTGACTCTACGTAATATAGAATTACTGAATATAAATGGAAAATCATCATTTAATATAACGCATGGTAATCAAATTGTACTTAGTAATTTGATAGGTAATACTACTTCAAAAGATACTCCTGTTATTGATGTATTCCGCACAGAAGGAGTATTGTTGAGGGATTGTGTAATGCCTATGCTTGATGAAACTAAATTTATCAATCTAAAAGAATGTAGTAATGTGAGATATGTGGGTAATCAGTTCCGCAAATAATAATGAAGTCTATGTTTATTTTTAAAATGAGAAATATGGGAAAATGTGTAAAAATATTATTTAGTGTAATTATTGTTGGTTTTCTATTTATTGCTTGTGAGTCAGTCAATGAACCCCGTTTGCTTCCGGCATTAGGTGATGAACCGCTTAGTAAGGAGTTTTGTGTAAGTGTTAACGGAGTGAAAGCGGCTGTTGAGAAAATGGCAAAATTGGATATTCCTATTCATTACACACAAGTGGTTTGTGATGGAAAGGCAAGTATAAAGATTATGGTAACAGTTCAGGAAGATATTCAAAGTTATCGCATAAGCCCATTAAGAAAAGATATTCACGGTGAAGTTGTTGGAAATAAGTTGACTTTTACGGTCGATGGACCTGGATTTTTTATGGTAAAAATTAACAATATGGAGGATCTTTATCTGCTTATTAATCCATTTATAGACTACCGGTCTGGGTTTAAGAATCAGGCTCTTGTGAATATAAAGGATTATGATATAGACGGTACAGGAAATGCGCTTTGTACAGATAAAATACAGCAGGCCATTGATGAAACAGCTCAAAAAGGGGGTGTGCTGTATTTTCCTAAAGGTATTTATCGAACTGGACAGCTTAATATGCGCAGTAATCTTACATTATTTTTGGCAGATGATGCGTTGATTATGGGCAGTGTTAATCCTAATGACTATCAGGAGAAATGTTTGATTCGTATAGATAGCGTAAGCCACTTTCGCATATTGGGATATGGCACAATAGATGGAGCCGGTTGGAGTGGATTGCGCAAAAATGGTGCTCGTGAATTTTATTTAGTTTATGCTTCTAACTGTAAGGATATTGTTTTCGATGGTGTTGTGCTTCGTGACCCTACTTTTTGGAATACTCGTGTGTATCGTTCAGAGCAGGTACATTTCAGAAATCTCAAGGTGTTGAATAATCGCCCTGTGAGAAATTGGACCAATACAGATGGAATTGATTTTGATTCATCGAAAGATTGTTCACTCATAAATGCAGTTATTCATGCAGGTGATGATAATGTGGTCGTTAAAGGGCTGGACAATGAACGAATTTGGACAACTGAAAATATTTTGTTTGACAGGATTTTGACTATGAGTAACTCGGCTGCTGCGAAGATTGGTACTGAAACTTGCGTGAGGAAGTTTAGTAATATTACGTTCAGTAATATTGATATCTTGAAGTGTAAAAGAGCAATGGTTATCAATGCATTCGACTCCACTCATATTGAAAAAGTACGATTTGAGAATTTTTATATTGAAAGTTTTGAATTTCCAGGTAATGAAGCCCCTAGGTTAATTGATTTTGAAATTACTGATAAAAGTTGGCGTGAATGTACTGGAAATTGTACAATTGATGGAGTAGAAGTTAAAGATATACATATATTAGCGAACATGGATGGGGTAGAATCGCAAATATTAGGCAAAAATGCACAGTTCTGTATTAGAAATGTAAATATTGCAGGCTGTACTGTGCAAGGAAAGCCCGTTTCTGCAGAAGAAGGTTTGAATTTAAAAATCAATGAATTCGTAAAGTAAATTTGAGAACCTATCACTATTATATTAATAAGTAGAGTTTATAAATATGAAAATTATACGTATCTGTTTAATGGCCCTGGTAATGCTTTTGAGTACTACACTAAATGCAGATGTACGACAATATCATTTTTCACATCTTACAATGGATGATGGTTTGTCTCACAATGACATTACTGCCATTATACAGGATGCGTATGGATTTATGTGGTTTGCTACACGCGATGGCTTGAATCGTTATGATGGTAGCAAAGTGAAAGTTTATAAGGGTGAATGTTCCCCAAATAATTCTCAAGACATAAATAGTATTTTTTCACTATGCTTGGCTCCAGACAGTACACTTTGGATAGGTACTCAAGGTATCCTTTGTTATGATACTCAAGGAGACTCTTTGAAGCAGGTACATATCAAAACTGCAGATGGACGTACTCCTAAAGGAATGATTCTGTCTGTAAAGGCAAATGCAAAAGGTGTTTTATTCTTTTTGGAAAAGGATGAAGGAATATATAGTTATAATCCCCAAACTTGTAAATGTCAATTTTATCCCTTTAGCAATTTAAAAGTTGGGGAGACAAATATCACTGCTACAGCTATGTGGATTGATAATGATGATAATGTTTGGATTGGTGGTGATAAAGAGTGTTTGATACAATTCGATTATACAACAGGAAATTATCATACAGTTAAAATAGATTGCCTTAATGCCGAGAATGATGGTATGCAGGTAATAACCGGCAATGGACATTTTATCTATATGGGCTTTCAATACTCAGGTGTAGTGAGATACGATTTAAATGATAAGACCACTCAATGTTTGAAAATAGGGGAGGGGATAGGTGAGTCTCTTTATGTACATGATATACAAATAAGTGAGAATGGGCTTTGGCTGGCAACAGAAACAGGGTTGTATCTTTATGATGAAATACAAAAGAAGGCATCAAAATGTGTAAATGATTATTTTGATAAGCGTTCGCTTTCTGACAATGCTATTTATGCTGTCTATCGCGATAGTGAGAATGGACTATGGGTTGGTACTTATTTTGGTGGCATCAACTATATGTCCATTAACGAGAATCGGTATATTGAATCATATTATCCAATAGTGACTAGAATATCTCTTAGAGGAAGGGTTGTAAGAGAAATAAGGCCAGACTCCATGGGCAATCTTTGGATTGGAACAGAAGATGCTGGTTTGAACTACTTTAATTCTCAAGAAAAAAATATTATTCCTGTTGATGCCCATTTGGAACATTATAATGTTCATGGGCTATGTGTAATTGATGATGAACTTTACGTGGGAGTATACTCTGGTGGACTTAATGTTTATAATCTGAATACTGGGGGGGTGAAAAGGTATTACATATCAGACGAGCGTTACAATGTACAAAATTCAATTTATGCTATTTATCAAGATAGAAAAGATCGTATTTGGATATGCACGCAAGGTGGATTATATTGGTTTAGTCCTAAGGATGGGACATTTACGCAGGTGAACGGATTTTCTAATATGTATGTACATAATATTTGCGAAGATCGTCATGGTAATATTTGGCTTGCCTCGGTAGGTAGAGGACTTGTATGTTATACTTATGATTCAAAAAGAATTGATTTTATTTCTGAGATTCAAAAACAAACCGGACATTTAATTAATAAGATTGTGGATGTTTATGAAGATAAGGATGGTTGGTTATGGATGGGCACAATTGGACATGGTTTATTATGTTATAACCCTGAAGATAAACAATTTTCTCACTATACTATTGAGGATGGTTTCCCTGATTATACAGCTTTCAGCCCAATTCAAGATGACTTTGGGGATATTTGGGTAGGAACTAATCGTGGTTTAGTACGACTTAATCCATCGTCTGGTAATATTCGGGTATTTACCAAAAGTGAGGGATTGATTTCCAATCAATTTAATTATAACTCTGCATATAAAGATAATCATGGAAAGCTTTATTTTGGAACTATTGGAGGTTTAGCTGTTATTGATCCTCTCAATGTTAAAGATGATTTAAGTTTTCCAACTGTATATCTAACGGGATTCCAAATAAATAATAAAGAAGTTATTCCTGGAGTAGACTCGCCTTTGAAGCATTCCATTATTCATACAAATAAATTGGATTTAGAATATGACCAAAACTTTATTAGTTTTGATTTTGCTGTATTGAAATATGCGGCAACTACAAATGATGCTTGTTGTGTAAGGTTGGAAGGCCTTGATAAAGATTGGTCTTACACAGATATGCAGCGTATTTCATATTCAGATTTACGTCCAGGTAAGTACATATTACAAATCAGGTCTAAAAATAGTGCAGGACAATGGCATGAAGCTCGTTCACTTACTATACATATACATGGTCCTTGGTGGAAAAGTGTGTGGGCATATACTATTTATTGCGTATTGATATTGGTATTAATCGTGATTTTCATGTCCTACAATCAGCAGAAAGTGAATAAGAAGCATCAGAAGTTAATGCAAGAGTTGGAACATGAAAAGGAACGTGAATCTTACCATGCTAAATTGGAATTTATTACCAATATAGCTCATGAAATAAAAACTCCGCTTACTTTAATAAAGACTCCGCTAGAATACATAATGCGTAATAAATCATTAGATGAGAATACGCAGGAAACGTTGGATACTATGATGAGAAATACGGAGCGTTTGCTTTCACTTACTTATCAGTTACTTGATTTTCAGAGAGTGGAAACAAGAAGGGTTCAATTGAACTTTGAACGTACTGATATAAATCTGTTACTTAAGTCTATTTATAGGCGTTTTAAGTTGCCGAGTGAACAGCATGGCCGTAAGTTCTCATTATTACTGCCCGAAGATTCTCTATATGCTGATGTAGATTTGGAAGCATTTACAAAAATTATAAGTAATTTATTTACAAATGCTTCAAAATATTCAATTTCAGAAATCAAGGTAGAATTAACCGCTGTAACAAATAGCAGTTTTCGTATTATTGTTGAAAACGACGGGGAATTGATTGAGCCAACAATGAGAGAAGCTATTTTTGAACCTTTTGTGCAAGTTTCATCTCAGGGACCGATAAGTTCCGGGAGAGGGCTGGGGCTGCCATTGGCACGTTCTTTAGCACAATTACATGGAGGTTCACTGATACTTGATACCGCGTGTATAGAACGAAACCGATTTGTGCTGAACTTACCAAGTTACCATCAAACAAGAGTAGATGATGTTGAACCGAAAGATGAAGAACCTGTTACCATGACAAATTTGAAGTTTTCAGAGAAGTCAGCTATGCTGATTGTTGAAGATAATATAGAGATGCAGGACTTTATATCGAAACGTTTGATGGATAAATACGATGTGTATAGGGCTGTTGATGGTTTGGAAGCATTGAAAGTACTTAAGGAGTTTGATATCGATATTGTTGTAAGTGACATAATGATGCCCAATATGGATGGTATGGAGTTACTCAAAAATATTAAGGAGACTGTAGAATACAGTCATATTCCTGTAATTTTATTAAGTGCTAAATCGGATTTGGAGAGCCGTATAAATGGATTAGAATTGGGAGCAGATGCCTATATCGAAAAGCCGTTTTCTTTAGAATATCTTATGGCACAAATTCAAAATCTACTTGTAAATCGGAAGTCCATTAAAGAGTTATTCTACAAACGCCCTTTCATTGAAGCAAATGTTGTAGCACTTACAAAAACAGATGAGTTATTCTTGAAGCAAATGAATGAAATTATCGAAAAGAACATAGATAATACACAATTTAGCGTGGATGTACTGACAGAAAAAATGAATATGAGCCGTTCGAGCCTACACCGAAAAATAAAGGGGGTGACAGACCTTACGCCTAATGATTATATTAGATTGCAACGATTAAAACGTGCGGCTTCTCTATTGTGTGAAAGTGGTTATAGAGTTAATGAGATTGCATCCCTTACTGGATTTACTAGTGCATCTTACTTTACAAAGTGTTTTCATCAACATTTTGGTATGCTTCCTAAAGAATTTATAAAGCAATCTGGAAGTAGTAGTAACTCGACAGAATGAAATAGAATTAGAATAATGAATTAACTTTTAAATAATAGACTAAGATGAACAAAACAATTTGGGTACGTACGTATCTTGCATTATTTTTACTAATGTTTTCGTTTAATGTATCTGCGCAAAAAACGTTTAAGAACCCTATTCTTCCAGGATTTCATCCGGATCCTTCTGTTTGTAGAGTGGGGGATGATTATTACATGGTAACTTCTTCGTTTGAATGGTTCCCGGGCTTACCCATTTTTCATAGTAAGGATCTGGTAAACTGGGAGCAGATAGGGCACGTGCTTGATCGCCCTTCTCAATTGCAAATGAAAGATGGCTTGAAGGCATCGAATGGATTATGGGCGCCTACCATTCGATATCATCAAGGCAAATATTATGTGATTTGTACAGCTACAGGGTGTGGAGGCAATTTTTTTGTAACAGCAGACTCTCCCGAAGGACCTTACTCAGAACCCATCTTTATTAAAGATGCACCTGGTATCGATCCATCTCTATTCTTTGATGAAGATGGGACTATGTGGTACTGTGGTAGTATTAATGGAGATAATAAAATACCGCCCCGTCGTTATCCGGCTGAAGATCGTATTTATGTGCAACAACTCGATCCGTCGACAGGGCAATTTATTGGCGAACGACATATAGTTTCAAGCGGATATGCTATCAATAGCCCTTATGCTGAGGCACCGCATATATATAAAATTAGAGGGAAGTACTATTTGATGATTGCTGAAGGTGGCACATGGGAGAACCATGCTGTGTCTATTTTTACTGCGGATAATGTTGTTGGTCCATATACTCCGTTTGTTTGTAATCCTGTACTGACGCATCGTCATTTAGGTAATGATATTGACATTACTACAATAGGCCATGCAGACTTGGTACAAACTCAAAATGGAGATTGGTATAGTGTGATGCTTGGTGTACGACCTGTAAATGGATTTAATATGTTAGGACGTGAAACCTTTTTGACCTCTGTAGAATTTCAGGGAGACCAGCCTATTTTTAATCCGGGAGTAGGAAGGGTACTCATGGAAGAACAATTTCCTAAACTTCCTGAATGTCCAGTAATAAGGCCTGATAATAAGGATGAATTTAATGGACAATCATTAGCTTATTGCTGGAATTTTTTGCGTACTCCTTTTGAGAAGTGGTATGAGTTAAAAGATTCTAAACTCCAAATCAACCTGAGACCTCAGCGTGTAAGTGAGTTGGTGAATCCTTCTTTGATTGCTCGTCGCGTGGAACATCATAAGTTTTATACAGCTTGTGCCATGCAATTCAATCCAAGCAAGCCCAATGAGGAGGCAGGTATGGTAATTATGCAAAATGATCGTTTTCATTATCGTTTGACTATAGCGGGTAAAGGAGATACTCCTCGTGAACTGAGGTTAATTCAAGTCAAAAATGGGAAAGAAGCCATATTAGCTCATGTTCCGTATAGAGTAGACAATATCATTCTTTCTATTCAAGGTGATGGGTTGAAATATGCTTTTTACTACGGTGAATCAAGTGAGAATATGCGTGCGCTCTGTGAAGAGGTGGATGCAACTGTTTGTAGTACGAATGTGGCTCGTGGTTTTATCGGTCCATATGTGGGTATGTATGCTTCCAGTAATGGAGAAGTAAGTAAACGAACAGCGACATTCTCTTGGTTTGAATATACGGGATTTTAATTTGAAAAATAATAAATATAACGAATAAATAATATACAATGAAACAATTTACTAAAACAATTCTTGTTTGTGGTATGACATTAATATGCTATACGGGTGGTGATAAAACACTTTTTGCGCAAACAAAAATGATTAATCAGGTGGATTTTTCTCAAGTTCGTATACAGGATGATTTTTGGTCTCCTCGTCTGAAAAAGCATGTTACTAATACACTACCTGTTTGTATAGATCAAATAGAAAATAAAACTGGGCGGATACGGAATTTTGAGAATGCGGCAAAAAACTCAGGGAAGCATTCTGGTATTTTTTATGACGATTCGGATGTTTATAAAGCTTTGGAAGGTATTGCCTATTCACTAATCAATAACCCAAATCCTGAGCTGGAGAAAAAGGCAGATGAATGGATAAATAAAATGGCGGCAGCCCAACTTCCCGATGGATATATCAATACTTTTTATACCCTTACTGGGTTGGATAAACGTTGGACAAATATGGATAAGCATGAGATGTATTGTGCTGGTCATATGATTGAAGCGGCTGTAGCATACTATAAAGCTACGGGAAAGCGTACATTATTGAATGTATCTACACATATGGTAGACCATATGATGACACTTTTTGGACCAAATAAACGTCATTGGGTACCTGGACATGAAGAAATAGAATTGGCTCTTGTAAAATTGGCGCAAACAACAGGGGAATCCAAATACGTGGATTTCGCTAATTGGCTATTGGAGCAACGCGGGCATGGTTATGGTACTAAGGGTGATAAGAGTAATTGGGATAAATCGTATTATCAAGATGAAGTTCCTGTTTCGGAAATGGAAAGTATAGGTGGTCATGCTGTACGTTGTATGTACCTGTATTGTGGTATGGCTGATGTCGCTGCAATCAAACACAACCCTCAATATATTGATGCGCTTAATAGATTGTGGACTGATGTTGTGGAACGAAATATGTATATAACGGGCGGTATAGGTTCATCACGTCACAACGAAGGGTTTACTGAGGACTATGATCTTCCTAATTTAGAAGCTTATTGCGAAACTTGTGCGTCGGTTGGTATGGTATTGTGGAATCATCGTATGAATCAATTCACGGGTGACTCTAAATATATTGATGTACTGGAACGTTCTATGTATAACGGTGCACTGGCAGGTATTTCTCTCAATGGTGATCGCTTTTTTTATGTGAATCCCCTTGAATCCAAGGGAGACCATCATCGTCTTCCATGGTACGGTTGTGCTTGTTGTCCGAGTCAATTATCGCGCTTTCTCCCTTCTATTGGTAACTATATTTACGGTATCTCCGATAATGCTATTTGGGTGAATCTTTATATTGGCAATGTGGCAGAAGTCAATGTGGATGGAGTCCAAGTAGCTATGAAAGAGGAGACGAAATATCCTTGGGATGGAAAAATTAAATTTACTATTAATGCAGATGAAAAAATCAATAAGGAGTTGCGTTTGCGTATTCCTGGATGGTGTAAAAAGTATAATTTATTCATTAATGGAAAGAAAGTTAAAAAACAGGTGGTTGATAAGGGATATGTAGTAATAGCCGAATGGAACTCAGGCGATAATATAGAATTGGATTTTGATATGCCAGTAGAAGTTGTGCAATCTGATATCAGGGTGAAGCAGAATATAGGAAAGCGTGCTATTCAGCGTGGCCCATTGGTTTATTGTATTGAGGATGCTCAAAACAAAGGCACAATTGAAGGAATCCATATTTCTCCAAAGACATCATTTAAGACCAATTTTAATGTGAATCTTCTGAATGGTGTTCAGCAAATTACTGCCAAAGATGGAAAAAAGACTTTTACCCTAATTCCTTACTATGCATGGGATAATATGGAGGCTGGTAACATGAAAGTATGGATTGACTATAAAAAATAGTGAAATTCCTAATATAGGTGATTGTGTACTCCTGTGATAGTTTCTGACAAAAAAAGGTTAATGAAGAAATATAATACATTAATTGGATTATTGTTATCCGCATAGTACTTGCTGATAATTTCATTTGTTCTTAATTAATGATATATAATATAACTATTATGAAAATAAAGCGAATACTGGCTAAGAGGATCTGTTTGATAGCAAAAACTGTGTTGCCAGTTATTATAGGCGGACAATTGTCAGCTCAAACCATGATAGCGGAAAAGGTGAAAGTGTATGCGGTGGCAGATGCACACTTGGATACGCAATGGAATTGGGATATTCAAACCACTATCCGGGAGTACATCTGGAACACTTTGAACCAGAATATCTTTCTTTTAAATAGATATCCTAACTATATTTTCAACTTTGAAGGAGGTGTAAAATATGCTTGGATGAAGGAGTATTATCCTCGTGAATACGAATTAATGAAGACTTTTGTAAAAGCAGGACGTTGGCATGTAAGTGGAGCCAGTTGGGATGCAACTGACACCCTGATTCCTTCTACTGAATCATTTATTCGCAATATTATGTTGGGGCAGGAATTCTATCGTAAAGAATTGGGAGTGGAAAGTACTGACATTTTTTTGCCCGACTGTTTTGGTTTTGGCTGGACACTTCCTACTGTAGCTTCTCATTGTGGGTTGATAGGCTTCTCTTCACAGAAACTAGACTGGCGTACCAATCCTTTTTATGGTGAAAGTAAACATCCTTTCACCATTGGTTTGTGGAGAGGTATAGATGGTGCCTCCATCATGTTAGCTCATGGATATTATTATGGTCACCGCTGGAACAATGAGGATATTTCCAACAATAAGACACTATTAGAGTTTTCCAAACGTACTCCACTGAATACTGTTTACCGTTATTACGGAACGGGTGATATGGGTGGATCTCCCACTATTGCTTCTGTTGCTTCTGTGGAAAAGGGTATTAAAGGAGAAGGACCGTTAGAAATTATCAGTGCCACGAGTGATCAACTGTTCAAATCATACCAACCTTATGATATCCATCCTGAGCTTCCGGTATTCGATGGTGAACTGTTAATGGATGTTCATGGTACAGGTTGTTATACTTCATAGGCTGCTATGAAGCTTTATAATCGTCAAAATGAACTTTTAGGAGATGCAGCAGAGCGAGCCTCTGTAGCTGCTGCCTTGCTTGGGACAGCAGAATATCCGGGAACAAGCCTGACAGAATCATGGCAACGCTTTATCTTCCATCAGTTCCATGATGATTTGACTGGTACTAGTATTCCTCGTGCTTATGAATTCTCTTGGAATGATGAGTTACTTTCTTTGAAGCAATTTTCCGGTATTCTCACTTATGCTGTGAAAAGCGTGGCAAACAATCTTGATACTCAAGTTAAGGGTACTCCTATAGTGTTTTATAATGCTTCCGGTTTTGAGGCTACCGATGTGGTGAGTATAGAGATAGAAACTCCTCGTTTTCCCAAAGAAGTGACTGTGTATAATGAACAAGGTCAAAAGGTAAATTCACAGTTAGTTTCATATACTGATGGAAACGTGCGCCTGTTGGTAGAAGCCACTGTTCCCGCTATGGGCTATGTGGTTTATGATGTACGTTTTTCAGGTAACGGAAAAAGGGTAGCTACTGCTGAAGCCACAAGTATTGAAAATTCACTCTACAAATTGAGGTTAAACGAAAATGGTGATATAATTTCACTGTTCGACAAGAAAAATAGCAAAGAATTGGTGAAAGCCGGCAAAGCTATTCGCTTAGCTCTTTTTACAGAAAATGAATCGTTCTCTTGGCCCGCCTGGGAGGTACTGAAGAAAACTGTAGATAGCACCCCTGTTTCTATTACTAGTAATGTGAAGGTGACTTTGTGCGAGAATGGTAAATTACGTAAAACCCTCTGTGTGGAGAAGTCTCACGGCAACTCTTTTTTTCGCCAATATATTCATCTATATGAAGGTGCGTTGGCGCATCGAATAGATTTCATTAATGAAATAGATTGGCAGTCTACCAATTCTTTATTAAAAGCTGAGTTTCCTTTCAATTTGGATAATGAGAAAGCTACTTACGACTTGGGTGTAGGCAGTGTGCAGAGGGGTAACAATACTTCGACTGCTTACGAAGTATATGCTCAATATTGGGCAGATTTGACAGACAGCAATGGCTCTTATGGGGTTTCTGTGATGAATGACAGTAAGTATGGCTGGGATAAACCTGATAATAACACTTTGCGTCTTACTTTGCTGCATACTCCGAAAACAAAAGAACACTATGCTTATCAAAATTGTCAGGACTTTGGCTATCATACCTTTACTTACAGTCTGATAGGTCATACAGGTACTTTGGATGTAGTACGGGTTCGTGAGGAAGCTGAGTTGTTAAATCAACGCATTAAGGCATTCATTACTGGGAAACATCATGGTGAATTAGGAAAGACTTATTCTTTAGCTTTCTCAAATAATCGGAATGTTCTTATTAAGGCGTTAAAGAAGGCTGAAAGCTCGGATGAATATGTGGTGCGTGTATATGAGACAGGAGGAGAACAGGTACAAGAAGCCTCAATAGTCTTTGCTAATGACATCATAGCGGCTGTAGAGGCAGATGGTACAGAAAAAACTATTGATAAGGCAGAATTCAACAGAAATTGTTTAAAGGTGGTTGTCAATCCCAATAGTATTAAAACTTACAAGATACGCTTTGCCTCCGCGAGAAAAGCGAAAACGGTCGGTAAACCGTTGATTCTTACTTATGACAAAAAGTGCTTCAGTTGGAATGAGTTCAAGACAGCGGCAAACTTTGAGTCTGGTTATTCTTACGCTGCAGAACTAGTTCCGGCTGAGATAAATATGCATGGAGTACCTTTTAAACTGGAAACCTATGAAGAACTTAATGGTATGGCGTGTAAAGGCGATACATTGAAACTGCCTGTAGACAGTGTTTATAATCGTCTTTATATTCTTGCGGCTGCCGCTTCTGAAAAAGATGTGCAGGGAGTATTTCGCGTAGGTAGGTCTGAACAGGAAATTATTGTACCTTCCTATACTGGTTTTATTGGTCAATGGGGACACACAGGACATACGGAAGGTTATTTGAAAGATGTAGAAGTGGCTTATGTGGGTACGCACCGCCATTCAGGTAAAGGTGATCATCCTTATGAGTTTACCTATATGTTCAAATTGGCCATTGATTTACCGGCTAAGGTTACAGAGGTAGTATTGCCTGACAATAAGGATATTGTCATCTTTGCAGCTACTTTGGTCAACGATAATACTTTGTCCGTTTGTCCCGTTTCTAAGTTATTCCGTACAGCAAATAAAAGCGAAACTTGTCAAGTGAAAACTTTAAATCGAAAGATGAACTAATAAAAATGAAATATCACGATATTTTCTAAATAAGGTAGTGTTAGATATCAATTATTTGTATCGTTTTTCTTACTTTTGTTCCCCAAAAACACAAATCAATCATATGAAACAGGACAGAGTTGTATTTTTGGATTATCTGCGAGTTTTTGCTTGCTTTTTAGTGATGATGGTGCATGCCGGTGAAGCGTTTTATGGGGTGGGTGACGTGCCTATTCTTTCAGAATCACACAAACTTTGGATTGCTATCTGGGATGGGATGAGTCGCATTTCAGTGCCTTTGTTTGTTATCACTTCAGCTTATTTGTTGGTTCCTATGAAAGAAAATCAGCCGTGGGGAGAGTTCTTTAAACGGCGTTTTCTCCGTATTTTGCCACCTATGGCTATATTTATGGTTATCTATGCTGTACTTCCGATATGGCAGGATGGGGGAAGTTGGAAAGAAATGTGCGTGGCTATTTGTAAGCTGCCATTAAATTTTCCGATGAATGCTTTTCATCTTTGGTTTATGTATCCTCTTATCGGACTTTACCTGCTTATTCCTATTCTCTCGCCTTGGTTGCGTACAGCTACGGCTAAACAGGAACGTATGTTTCTATATTTGTGGGCGTTGACTACCTGCTTGCCGTTTGTGAATAAATTCTATGGTGATGTGTTGGGGAAGTGTTGGTGGAATCAGTATTATATGCTGTACGATTTCAGTGGCTATCCCGGCTATCTGATTTTGGGACATTATATTCGCTATCACATTGATTGGAGTCGATTCAAACGTTCTGTTATCGGGTTTGTCTGCTTGTTGGGCGGTACATCCTTTACTATTCTTAGCTTTTATCTGCAAGCTAAACCCGGCACCCCTCAACAACTTTCTGATTTGGAAATCGCATGGTGTTTCTGCATAATTAATTGTGTAGTAGCTACTTTTGGGGCATTCTTGTTGTTTACTACTATTCAAAAGGAAAATAGGATTTATGGTCTGATAAAAAGTATTTCCATAAATAGTTACGGTATGTTCCTGATGCATTTGTTATGGTTGCCGTTATGGGTTTCATTTATTCAGCCGCAAACATCCGTTGCAGTAGCTATCCCGCTTATTAGCGTACTTACTTTTATCAGTTGTTATGTCACTACAAAACTTATCTCCTATTTGCCCGGTAGCAAATGGATAATAGGGTAATGATAAATGGGAGTAGAGTTTGCTTCTTACTTTTGTAGGTTATTTTCCGGTACTAAAGTATTTTGCAATCTCCGCTCCTTTGAAGTAGATGACCAATGAACTGACGATTACCAACATACCGGCTACGGTACTGAATGTAGGGTATTCGTCCGCAAGCATCACCCAGCTTAATACAGCCCCAAGAATAGGATTGATGAGGCGGCACATATTGATGTCGCTGACTTTTGTACCTTTGCTCTGTAATGCCATAAACCAAAAACTGAATGCAAAGACAGATATGAACACCAGAATGCCCAGACTGATATAAAATCCGGTAGGCTTGCCAATGAAAGAGTGATACCCCTCTGTTGTTAGTCCTATGATATAGATAAGCAAGCCACCGAAGAACATTTGTACGGCGTTTAGAAAAACAGGATTGATTTTGCCTTTCTCTTCGGATACAGAAATGGCAGAATACCCCTGAAAGATAATGCTGAGTAACAACAGTACAATACCTGTAATACCTTTCCAGTCCAGCGGCTCACCATCACTGCCCATGCCTACAATCAGCAATAGTCCTGCGAGGCTGACGATGAGGCTCACTATTTTATACCCGTTCAACTTGTCATTGCTCGCCAGTAAGTGTGCCAGCAGTACGTTGATAAGAGGTGTCATACCCATGATAATAGACGATATAGCTCCACTTACGAAGTCCACTCCGAAATAGAAGGCGGTATAGCCCATGAACATATTGATGAATACCAGGTTCAGAAACAGTTTGCGGTATTGTTTGATTTCCTGCCACATACCTTTATGCCAAGTATAGGCAAAAAGTAGAATGCCGACACTTGTGAAACGAATACCGGCAAAATTCATCGGAGTGAAATCATAACTAAGCCCTTGCTTGATAAACGGGTTTACAATAGCCCATAGTATAGATGCAAATATAGCATATAGCAGTCCTTTTTTCATGCTTGCAGAAAGTGAGTAGTTTGATAAAATTGGCTGCAAAGATACGTTTTTCTTTTGAATTAAAAGTTAAGCCAGCGTTTGAAAGCACTAAGCTTCTCCTCACTGATTGTTATTTTGTTTTTATAGGGTGGACGCACTGTTACTGATATTTTTCCATTAAAGTAGGGCTCAGCATGGTCTATAACATCGATGCACAGGATAATCTGACGGTTGGCGCGAAAGAATCGGTCCGGATCCAACTGTTCGGAAAGTTTGTTCAGTGATAGGTCGAGTACATATTCCTGATTGTCACGGGTGACTGCAAAGGTTATTTTATTTTCTGAGTAAAAATAGGCGATATCACTGACTTGTAAAGGCCAAAAACGATCGGCACGGTATATGAGGAAACGAGTGCGGTATTGTTTTTCTTCTTTGGATTGTAAAGCGTTTAGTAAGGTTGTCAGGTAGTCTTCGGGGCGTGTATTGCTGTGTTGCTGCAAGCGTTCATATTTATCAATGGCGTCCTGCAAACGCTGTTCATCTATCGGCTTCAGTATATAGTCAATGCTGTTGACTGTAAAAGCGCGGACTGCATACTGATCGTAGGCAGTTGTAAATATGATAGTGGATGAGGGATGAGCAGCTGCCAGAAAGTCGAATGAGTTACCGTCAGCCAGTTGTATATCGAGAAAAAGAAGGTTAGGGTGAGGATGCGAGGCAAACCATTCGGTTGCCTCCTCTACACTACCGGGAATAACTGTGATGTTCCACTCCGGACGTAGGCGGGCAATCATGGAATGTAACAGACGGGCTGCCGGAATTTCATCTTCAATAATGGCAACAGTGGGATTACTCATATAACAAAGGGATTTTTATGGTAAATAGTTCTATTTCGTTTTCGATGATTATATCTTTGCCGGACATCAGTTTACAGCGTTTGGCAAGATTTGCCAGCCCTATTCCGGATGATGTAATGCTTTTCTTGGGGTGCACTGGATTGCTGACAGACAGATATTCACTTTCGATAGAGATAGTGATAACCATAGGCTTGTTGGAGGTAATAGAATTATGCTTAATGACATTTTCAATTAATAATTGTAAGGTGAGGGGAGGTAACATTCTTTCTGTATACTCTGCCGAAACGTTATTTTGGCATGTGAGACAATTACCCAGGCGAACTTCGTGCAAGAACAGATAGGAACGAATAAATTCTAACTCCTCGCCAAGTGTCACCAACATTTTGTCCTGACTTTGCAGCACATAGCGGTAGACACTGGACAGATGCTTGGTAAAGTGTACCGCATTCTTAGGGTCATATTCTATCTCGGCAATGAGGGTGTTAAGGCTATTGAAAAGAAAGTGCGGGTTTAATTGGTTTTGTAGGGCCGTATAGCGCGCCGTATCATTCTCGGCTTGCAATACAGCAGCTTCTTGTTGTAGTTTCAATGCTTTTTGGATAGAACGGTTTGCCAGTAATAATCCCAGAATAACGAGTTCTACAAGCCAGATAGTAATCAGTAGCCACCATCCTCTTGGCTGGATGGCGAATGGAGATGTTGCTCCTGCCAGTATTTTGGCACTGGCAAGCAGCCCGTAATTAAGTAACAGGAAGAGCAACATGACTATCAGATAAATGGCAGGAATCTTCCATCGTGAGCGGATATTCACAGCATATTGTGTGCTAATCCATGAACTGAGACGAAGGGTAGCATACCCCAGCACATTGAATGCCAAGATAAAATAGATGAATGCCCCGCGGGAATAGAGTGCGTCAGCAATATGAGGAGATAGATTTGTATAGTCTACCAGAAGGATATAGGAGAAGGCTCCTAATCCAGAGAACAGAATGCCGTATATCAGATTATTCCACTTCATGGGGGACAAAGTTATAATGTTTTGGGAGAATTCAATATCTGTGCAATGCTTTTATCAAACTGGAGTAAGAAGCCTGCGCAGAGACTTTAGCCTGTATGTAGTTTATTTGTGAGGCTTGCCGGTAGTTCTGGGCTTCAATAACTTCCATGATGGATGTTTTCCCTTCTTCATAACGTTCTAATGCTTTTTGTTCATTTTCTCGTGCTTTCTCAAGAGAGTTTCCGGTGAGCTCTACTTGTTTTATAGCTTGTGAAAGGGAAGTGCGTGCAGTTTGTACCTCAAGGTTTACATCATCGGTCACTTTGTTAAGATAGTCGTTTGCCATGCCTACTTTCCAAGCGGAAGAACGCTTTTCGTTGCGTCGTTTGCCCCACTCGAAGATGGGAACGGATAATCTTGCATATATAGCATAGTTGGGATCAAGGTCGGTTTTGAAATCATAGCCGGGAGAAGAGTAGCTACCGTCTACTCCGATGTAAAGTTGTGGTTTGTATTTAGAGTCTGTCAGCTTACCATGGCTTTCGGCTATTTTTATCCGATCGTATGCTATAAGCAGTTCAGGACGGTTACTGCCACCGGACATCATCAGATTATCGGAGAGAGGAACCGTAGGGATGGTATCTTCTACTTTCGTTTCAGCTTCGAGTTTCATACCTATTAAGGAATTGAGTGCCATACGACCGGTTTCAAAATTGTTTTGGGCTTGCAATACTTGATACTCGGCTTCATTGAGTTTTACTTCTGCCATGAGAAGATCTTGGGGATCGACAAGTCCAGCTTCAACACGCTCACGGATAGTATGTGCCAATGAAGCAATAGAGTTACGGTAATCTGTGGCTATGCGCACGAGCTCCAAACGAGCCACGGTATTCCAATATTGCATATCTGTCTGGTAACATACAGAAGATTGGAGCAGTTCTGCCTGATGAATACTCATGGACTGTTGATGTTTTGCCAGACGGATAGATTCAAGGATGCGGCCGCCTGTGTAGAGAGGCTGTGTTAATGACAGAGATGCACCGTATTTCATATCACGCCCCTCGAAAGTGAGAAGGGGCGTTTGGGGAAGATTTATGGTAAGCTCAATCGGATTTCCGGTGTACTGAAAATTTGCATCACCCGATAATTTGGGCTTAAGATCGGCTTTGGCGGCTTTCATCAGTTCCATGCTGGAAGCGATGTTCTTGTCTGCGGCATGCAGATCGTGGTTATAGTTCAGAGCCATTGCCCTATATTTTTCCAGCAGAGAATTCTGCTGGGAAAATACGGGCTGGACACACAAACAACAGAACAGTAAAGTATAGAATGTTTTCATGTTTACTTAGTTTTTATTTTATAGAATAAGATATATAATGCCGGAGTGACAAATAGCGTCAGCAAAGTGGCGAATGTTAATCCGAAAATAATCGTGGCCGCCATACCTCCGAAGGCAATATCAAATAATAATGGAACCATGCCGAGAATTGTGGTTGTGGCCGCCATTAATACAGGACGTGTACGAGAAACGGTAGATTCTATTACGGCTGTATAGGCAGGGACACCGTCGCGGCGTTGTATGTTGATTTCATCTATCAGTACAATCACATTCTTGATAATCATACCCAGTAATCCCAACCAACCTGCAATGGGGAAGAAACCGAATTCGAATCCGGTAAGTAGCATTCCGACAGCAACACCTATAAGTGATAGAGGAAGTATACACAAGATAATGATCGGTTGACGGAAATTTCCAAACAGCGCTACCAAGATAACAATCAGCATTAGGAATGCCAGTGGAAAGTACTTGGCAATGGCCTGCATGGCTTCACCCTGATCCTTATATTGCGAGTCCCAAAAGAATGTGTAGCCGGTGGGAAGCGGCATGGACTCTATTTCGCTACGGATTTCTTCATGTACCTCTGCCATTGTATGTCCCGGCTTTACGCCGCACATGGCAGCCATACTGAGCTGGCGGTTATAGGTGCGTATTTGAGGAAACTCCCAAGTTGTTTCAATACGTTCCGTTACTTGTGATAAGGGGGCGGAACGTTCACCGTTCCACATGGAGAAGTTGCCTAAAGAGCTGGCATTTGTAATGTTGTATCCTTCGGTTTTCAGCAGAACGGGGACTTTCTTTTCATTGTCACGATAGATGCCTACCGGTACACCGTCACTGATAGATTTAACAGACTGCATCATCTGTGCTTTGGTGATGCCGAGTTCACCCGATTTTACCGGATCGTAAACCGGGCGTATCATCAATGCCATATTTCCCCACTCATTACGGGCGTCCGCTACTTTGGGATTACAACGCATGGTTTCGATTGCCTGCCCAACGAGGGAATCGAGTACAGCCGGGTCAGGACCTAAAAAGCGGGCCTCGATAACGGCTTCTGTCAGCGGACTTAGCTCAAATTTGTTCACTTTGATGAGCGGTTCGGGAAATTTCAGGCGAATAGAGTCTTGTAATGTAGCGTTAAGTTGACGCGATTCTTTCGAGGTGTGGCATTTTACCAGTAATTGCGTATAATTGGACTGTGGTCCGAAAGCCACGTTGGATAGGTAATAACGGGGGGGAGTCCTACCGATAAAGGTGGATACCATTTCCGCTTCTTCGTATGTACGGATATATTCCGCCATATCTTCTGCCATCTTGCTGGTTGCATCAATATTAGTGCCTTCGGGTAGCCAGACATCCACCGTGAAATATTGTTTGTCCAGTGCAGGTACAAATACTTTGGGAATGAATTTAAAACTCCATGCAGAGAGTATTAAAAGCAAAATCATGCAGCCTATTGTGGCATAGCGATGTTTTATAACCCAATGTAGAGAATGGCGGAACATATTATAATACTTCCCGTCGAACAAGGCATTTTTCAGTTCTTCTGGTCGGGGACGGCGTACAAATTCTTGAATGAAGAACGGGGTTTGTGTCAGTGCGAATACCCAGCTAAACATCAATGAAACACCAATAACAATTACCAATGAGGAAAGTAATTCGCCGGTGATATGAGGTGAAAAATAAATAGGCAGGAACGTCAGTATGGCAATGATGGTTGCCGCCAGTAACGGTAGGGCGGTGGATGAACAAGCGCGCATAATGGCGACGCGCTTTCTCATACCCCGTTGCATATTTACCAACGCAGAGTCGGATACCACGATGGCATTATCTACCAACATTCCCATAGCAATAATAATAGCTGCCAATGACATACGCTGAAGGGCGATGTCAGTACACAGCATTACTATCAAGGTGGCGAAAATAGAGAATACCAATCCGCTGCCAATCAGAAGCCCATTCTTCAAACCGATAAAAAAGAGCAGGATTGCAACTACGGTAAGTACGGATATAATGAGATTAAGGATAAAACCCCGGTTGGCAATTGCCGACTCGTATCCCTGATCGTAAATAGTAACCAGTTCAAATCCTTCGGGCATACTTCCCGACAGTCGTTCAAGGGATTCTTTGACAGCAGCTGCCATGTCAACCACATTGCCAGTAGGAACGGTGGAAATGGCAATACCGACAGCAGGCTGCCCGTTGATACGCATTAGGTTGCTTGCCGGAGTCTGATAGCTTTCTTCAATCCGGGTAATGTCTGCCAGACGGAAGTGTTCTCCGGTGTGTGATACAATCGTGAGGTTGCGTATATCGTTCAAAGAATAGAAATTTCCGGTGGACTCAATGCGTAAGCGGTTGGAACCGGCATCTATACCGCCGGCATCCACTACTTTATTTTGAGCTTCGAAAGCACGGGAGATATCTGCAATAGTGATACCGCTACGGGCCATTACAGAAGGACTAACAGAAATATCAATGGTGGGTGTCTGTGTACCGTAGATTTCTACTTTAGCTACGTCCTTTACTTTCAGAATTTCATTTTTTATTAGTTTGGCCTGATTCTCAAGTTCTCGGTAACTGTGTCCACTTCCCGTAAGCCCGTAAAAAACGCCCAATACGTCACCAAAATCATCATTTACAACTGAAGGACCGGCTCCTTCAGGCAGTTTGTTCTGTACATCGTTTACCTTGCGGCGCAGTTTGTCCCAGAGTTGCTGCATCTCGTCGGCACGAGTTTCTTTCTTTACATAAACGGTGATTTTTGATAGTCCGGCACGGTTTTCCGTTTTCAGATAATAGAGTTCACCCAATGCTTGGATAGATTCTTCCAGTATGTCTGTGACTTGTGACTGGACTTCCGAAGGGGATGCTCCCGGATAGGGTGTTAATACCAATGCTTGTTTAATGGTGAACGGGGCATCTTCCAGTTTACCCATTTTGACGTATGCCAGTAATCCACCTGCCAATACTAATACCAATAACAGGATTGTGACGGATTTCTTCTGTAAAAAGTATTTTACCAGCTTCATAATTACTTGTTTTTAGAGGTAAGACCTACTTTTATTCCGTCAGAGAGGAAGCGCAGGCTACTTGTTGCAACGATTTCCCCGGTTTGAAGTCCGTTTGAAATATGTACCGACCCGTTAGACAATAATTTCTCGACTGTTACTTTACGCCGATTGACTTGTGATGTGGAAGGATTAACTACCCATACATAATCGCCTATGGAAGGTCGGTGACAGAGTGCCGCCTGGGAGATGCAGAAACCGGCGGCACTCTCTGCTTGTGGTATATCCAACATCGCTTTGCCGGACATACCCGCAAGCAGTTTACCACCTTCATTTGGTAATATGGCTGTAAGCAGATATGACAGATTGTTGCGGGTAGTGCCTTTGGACACCTCCATTATCTTGGCCTGATAGGTTGTGTCAGGGATGGCGTCGAAATGTATCTGTATGCTGTCTAAAGACTGTGCGGCGTAGGCTATCTCTTGCGGTATGTATATCTCTATTTTTAGTTGATGTATGTCAATAAAGGATATGACCGGCTGAGTAGCTTTGACATCTTGAAACTTTTCAATGTAGACCTCGCCTACATATCCGGTGAAAGGGGCTGTCAGGCGGGTATCTTCCAGTTCGCATACGGCAGTATCGAAAGCGGTTTTGGCGGATATATAATCGGATTTCGCCTTTTCGTAAGTGCTGGCAGAGATGTTTTCTTTCCGGTATAACGCTTCTATACGTTCAAATTCTGTTTTACTTTGGCGGTAGACTGCTTCGGCACGTTCTTTACGAATGTGGAAATCGCGCGGGTCTATCTCTGCAATGATGCTTCCATGTTTATATTGGTTACCGGCATATACATCGAAACGATCAATAGGACCACCCACCCGGAATGATAGTTCACTGGTACGAAAAGGCTGGGCTATGAAAGGAAATTCTTTATTGCCCTCTTGTGGTAATGTGGAGACTGTGGAGGTGTTGATCAACAACTCGTGTTCATTTTTAGTATCCTTTTCATTGCAAGCATAAAGCAATGGGACAAGTGCAGATAGTAGGATAGCGGGTACTTTTGTTTTCATATTTCATTCTGATTTTTCGCCAAAAGTAAGGAAGGCTTAGGAAACTTGTCCTGATATAGTTTCCTAAGCCGGAAAATTAGAGGCTGAAAAAGGAGAAATAGGGAACAAAAGTTGTACCCTTCGGTTGGAAAGGCCGATGCTTTTACATAAAAATGATATGCTGTTTCAATATAGATGTAATCTGTCCTTTCAGCTGATTGGCATTGATAGGTTTTGCCATATAGGCATCAAAACCGTTCTCCATGACTTTCTGCTCGTCAGATGCATAGGCAAAGGCTGTAACAGCTATAATGGGTACTTGTGTAGATAGCTTGCGTATTTCCCTGGTAGCTTCATAGCCGTTCATAACAGGCATGTTGATGTCCATGAGGATAAGTTGCGGTGCATATGTCTTGAACATTGCAACAGCTTCTTCGCCATTCCAAGCATGGATCAGATTGTAGTCTTTTTTGAGGATTGATTCTATCAGACGGTAATTGCTATCATGATCTTCGGCTATCAGGATAGTGATTTTTTGTTGTTTCATCTTGATAGGCTCTGTTTTTACCTCCTGCTGTCTGATGTGGGTGGAGGGAGTGTAGGGCAGGGTAAACCAGAAGGTGGAGCCTTCTCCCGACTTGGATTGTAGCCCAATATTGCCACCCATATGTTGTACAAGGGTTTGGCAGATAGAAAGTCCAAGCCCTGTACCTTGGGCAAAGTTATTCAGCTTCACGAAGCGGCCGAATACGTCTTTCTGTTTGTCATCGGGAATACCGCAACCGGTATCGGTAACATAGAAATAGAGTGTCTTGCCGCGCTTTTCGTAGCCAAAGCGGATGCTGCCCGTGTCAGTGAATTTGATGGCATTAGTTACCAGATTGATGATGATTTGAGAAATACGGTTACGTTCGGCATAAATATGGCAATCGGGCAGGCGGGACTCGAAGATAAGTTCCACATTTTTTTCCGGTGACAGTTTCAGGCGAAGTGCGCTTTCCAATTCTGTCATTACCCGGTTTAGGTCGAAGTCTGTATTGACAAATTCCATTGTGCCGGCTTCAATCTTGGAAAGGTCGAGGATATCGCTAATCAATTGTAATAACAAAGCGTTGTTGTTTTCGATGATACTGACATATTCCTGTTTTTCCTTTTCTTCTTCGGTGGAAGCCAGTATGCCGGAAAATCCGACAATGGCATTGAGTGGAGTGCGTATCTCGTGGCTCATATTGGCAAGGAAAGCCGACTTGAGACGATTAGATTCTTCTGCCCGGTTTTTGGCAGAGATAAGGTCGGTCTCCATTCGTTTTCTTTCGGTGATGATTAAAGAAGAACCTATCAGCGTAAGCGGTTCACCTTTCTCATCGTAACTCTCTATTGCTGCTTGGGCTTCTACCCAGTCTATTTGTTTGCATCCGTTGATGCGGTTGATAACTCGGTATTCTTCTTTGACCTTTGTGGTACGTTTCGCTATCAGATCGGCATATGCTTTTTTTACCTTTGGCAGGTCTTCCTTATGTATTTTGGCAAAGTACATATGATCTGGAACGGAAAGCTGCTCTTCATTGGAACCGATGTTTTCATGGTTTAGCTCAATGGGTTTGTTTACGTCACAAAGTATGGTGTGAGTCTGCAAATTCCATTTCCAAGGCACGATATTGGCTATGTCGAGTGCCATGGATAGTTTATGGTTGATGGAACTTAACTGCATTTGTGCGCGATGCAATTCGGTGCTGTCCAGACAGAAAATATCCATGTGGCGTTCGTCGCTGTAAGCATTTATCACAATGTCGTAGAAAGCGTTATCTTCTTTAGAATAGTAGGAGAAGGTTACAGAACGTTTTTCCTTTAAGGCGATGTTCATGAAATAGAGGAAATGTGTCATGGATTGCGGGAATATTTCACTTCCCAGTTTTCCGATGACTTTGTCGCGCCGGAGGATTTTTTCTTCAAATTGCCTGTTTACATCAATAAAGCGGGTCTCTACGATTTGTCCGTTTTCATCTTTAATTAACTCTTCCAGTTGATAGATAATAGGCATATTATTTATCAGGGTATAGTATTTGGTGGCAGTATCCAACTCATTCTGCTGAAGTTTTTTCATTTTTTTGAGCACGAGCAGGCGGTGGTGTTGGAAAGCTAACATGAGAATAATGATAACACAGATACAGATTATGATGATGTATTCGTATTGTTCCCAAAAGGTGGGTGGCATATTATAAAATACTGTATTTTTAGGGCAGCGTTTGGGGTCGAGGTTAAGTTGCTTCAGTGAGTTGTAATTGAAAGTGGGAACCCCATCGGTGGCATAATAAAAAGGAATGTTGCGTGCGGCTTTTCCGTTCAATATCTCCTGAATGGTAGAAAGCATTTGTTTGATAAAGGCCTTTTCGTCGTAAAAATATCCACCAACGAAACCGGTTGCGTCTTTAATGCCTACTGTTCTGGAAGAGAACAGGGGAATGGAGGAAGTCGCGATGATGCGATGAGAGTTGTTGACCATTATCGTATTGTCCTTGTAGTCTTGTTTCCGAAACCATGAGGTGTACAAGATGCCGGTGGTTTGGGTATTCACTTTGTTGAGAATAGTAAACAAACTGTCGGTAGTGACGTCTTTGGCGGATATGAAATCGTATGACAGTTCCGGATGTTTGTTCCGGATGACTTCCAAAATATCATAATTGTTTTGCTGGCAGATATAAGTTTCGTCCCCGATATACATGAGTTTGTTCATTTTCGGAATCATGTGTTCCATGAGACGGATATTCTCTTCTATATGGTTGCTGGCGTGCATTAGGGTCAGGTTCATGCGTCCTTGCATACTTTTTAGCGGAATGCGCATTTCTGGTGATAAGGCATGTCCGTCGGCTACACAGTCCTCCGGACCTGTATAGTCTCGTTCTCCGCATAAAAGCATTGGGATATCCGGCCATTGTTTGTTCAACTCGTCACATAGAATGAAACTGGCACATCCTATGAAGACTATTAAGCTGGGTGATTGGTTGGAAAGTTCTTTGCGTATTTTCTTTTTATAGCTTTTGAAGTCTTTTGTGTCTTGCAAAGTGAGCATCTTCAGGTGTGCGGTATAGGCTCCCATATCACCGTGACGGGACGCTAAATTTACTATCGGGAGAATGAGACTGTTACTCCATGGATTGGCATCGGAGTATGTGTTGACGATTAGAATGTGATTTATTTTTTTGTCTCCTTTGTTGGCGTACGAAGACACGGATTGTGTCAGTAAACAAAGTAAAATAGTTACTGCTTGAATGAATTCTCTCATGTCTTCTTTTATAAGTTCATTTAATGTGAGTTAAAATTAAGCAAAAGTATGTATAATTTGTCGGACGGACAAAGGAAATAGAATAAATAATGGGGGAGAATATAAATAAAGCGAAGTGACGACATAGGTCTCACTCCGCTTCTATAAAAAGGAATTGAAAAGAGTGTTTCACAGGATAGATTAGTTTTCGTCTTTTTTAAAGTCGATAGTTATGTAACGTTCTCCGTCATACAAACTTTTTACACGGATATTGAGTCCGGTTTTGCCAACTATTTGGTCAGCTATCTTGTCCAATTTGAAAGAAACCAGCCCTTGTCCCGGTCTGAGGGGATCGTCATCATAAGCATTTTGGCGGAACTCCAGTGTGATGTATCCTTCTTTGTCGTTCTTGCCATCGGAACTCTCGTTTACTATCAGGTTTAGCATATGCTTCTTTTCATCATCGCCACTGTGGTATAGTTGGTACTGGATGTTCAAGTAATTGTCGGTAATCCACATATTGGTTATGTTGATTCGGTCGTCACCGATGCTGTCGGCTTTTTCGGCAGGCATAAAGTAGATGTCTTTGGTGAGGATATTTTCTACGTGATTGATTTTCGCATTATAATCGTATCCGTTTACTTTTTCGTCGAGCAAATTGAAGTACACAAAAGCGCGTTGCCCTTCTATCAATGTGTAGTTGTTGATTTGTGCGGTGTCACCGGGAAACATCTTGGTTCCTTCATCGAGTGCAAAGTAATAATCTTTTCCGTCGACGATTCGTACAGTGCCGATAGTGAGTGATGAACGGTTGCTATCATCCCAGTCGTCCAAACAGGATTGCAACGTGGGCATGGCTATGAACAATAGTAGAAATGCGGCTAATGTTGTTCTTAACTTTTTCATAAGTAGAGGTTTTGTTTTATAGATTCTATAATTTAGATTTTGTATTCAGAAAATGCCGAATTTGGATGAATACTGCTTAATGAGATTGTTAAAGAAGATAAAGAATGAATTTCTTATCTGTCGGATGCAGTATTTTTGTGCCCGTTGCATTTATAAGGTAAACACGTGTTGAAAGAGAGAATGGAAGAACAGGTATTGGCAGAACGCTGTAGGCAAGGAGACAATCTTGCCCGCAAAGAACTGTATGAACAATATGCGGGGCGGATGCTCAGCGTATGTTTGCGTTATGCCGGTGACCGGGAGACTGCGCAAGACCTGATGCATGACGGCTTTCTGAAACTATTCGACTCTTTCGATAAGTTCACTTGGCGTGGAGAAGGTTCTTTGCGGGCTTGGATGGAACGTGTGATGGTGAATACGGTATTGCAGTATTTGCGGAAGAATGATGTGATGAACCAGTCCGCTGCCTTGGACGATGTCCCGGAGACGTATGAAGAACCGGATGCTTCGGCAGTGGATACTATTCCTCAAAAGGTATTGATGCAGTTTATCGGTGAACTTCCTGCCGGCTATCGTACCGTATTTAACCTTTTTGTTTTTGAAGATAAATCTCATAAAGAGATAGCCCAACTGCTGGGTATCAATGAAAAGTCATCGGCTTCGCAGTTAGTACGTGCTAAAGCTGCTTTGGCGGTTAAGGTAAAGGAGTGGATGAGAAAGAACGCATAAATGAAGAAACGTATGGAAGATGAATTGTGGATGCGAAAGATAAAGGAACGGTTGGAGGATTATTCCGAGCCGTTACCCGTTTCGGGTTGGGAACGGCTTGAAAAGGATTTGTCCGCTTCTAAGCCACCGGTAGTTGTGCAACGGCGTATCATTCCTTTCCGTCGCTGGACTGTAGCTGCAGCTGCGGTGCTGTTGGTTGCAGTGTCATCAGTCAGCGTATGGTTACTTCAGAGTCCTATGGGGGAAGAAGTGCGGAGTACGGCTGTGCCGGCTTTAGCGGCTGTTCCGGACAAACTGCCTGAGCAACAAACTCCTGCAATGCAAACGGAAATTACAGAACCTGGCTATCGCGTGCAAAAACAAGTGGCGGCAACAGGTGTGCACCACCGTACTTTACTGGCACAACAATTGCACGTAGCAAGCGAAACCGGACAGAATACAGAAGAGCAACCTTTGGCTGCCCGGCAAGAAATGCAGGGAGATGTGCAGGAGCAAACAGTACAGGAAGAGACAGGGGATGTAGCAGTGAAAGATAGCCGTACGGAGAACCGGCAGATTGAGAGACGCCGCCCGTCCAGCAAGGATAAATTACAGTTACCGGTTGGAAATACGAAAAAAGAAAAGTCACGTGGCTGGTCGGTGGGATTGGCTGTGGGAAATACGGGCGGACTGATATCGGGAAATAATATCAGTGAAGGCAGTTTCATACAAAGCGATGCAGACTTCGGTTATTCCGGTGGAAAAGTAGACCTTAGTACAGTAGCTAACGGGATTTTAGCTGTTCCTGAAGGGCAGGAACTTGTCTTCAAGAACGGAATGCCATATTTGTTGAAAAATAAGGATCAGATAGTGGATGTAGACCATAAGCAGCCTTTGTCTTTCGGTTTCTCTGTACGTAAAGGACTTGCAAAAGGATTCTCGGTAGAGACAGGCTTGACATATACGTATCTCGCTTCGGATGTAAAGTTCGCCGGAAGTTCGGAAAAACTCAGCCAAAAACTACATTATCTGGGCATTCCTCTGCGGGCAAACTGGAACTTTGTGGATAAGAAAGCTTTTGTTATGTATGTTTCTGCCGGTGGTGCTATGGAGAAATGTATCTATGGCAAGATAGGCAGCCAAAGTGAAACAGTGAAACCATTGCAGTTTTCTGTAATGGGAGCTGTGGGTGCACAATATAATATAAGTAACAGAGTAGGTATCTATGTGGAACCGGGGGTGTCTTACTTCTTTGATGACGGCTCTGATATTCAAACCATAAGAAAGGAAAATCCCTGTAACTTCACTTTGCAGGGCGGGATACGGTTGACATACTGATTAAATTGAGAATTTTTTAATTCTCAATTTACTACTACTGTCGGAAAGTATTCTTTAAAGAGTTTCTCTGCCTGTTCCAACTGTTCCGGAGTGTTCTCTATCACTTCTTTCAGTTGGTAATCCCAGCCCATTGCTTCGTATTTATGTACTCCAAGTCGGTGGTAAGGAAGTATTTCTACTCGTTGTATGCTTTGATATTTGCCAAGCTGTTTACCCATACTGCGTATATCCTCCTCGAAATCACTATATCCCGGCACCAAGACATAACGTAACCAGAAAGGGTGGCCTTGTTGTTCCAGCCAGGCGGCGGTGCGTAAGGTTTGTTCGTTGCTGCGTCCGGTCAGGGTGCGGTGGCGTTCGGAATTGAACTCTTTAATGTCGAGCAGTACCAAGTCTGTCAGGCTGAGCAGTTCCTCCACTTTTTCATTCCAAATGCCGCCATTGGTATCAAGACAGATATGGATGCCGTTGGCTTTTAAATCCTTAAACAAAGGTACCAATGCCTCAGCCTGTAAGGTAGGTTCTCCGCCGGAGAAAGTAATTCCTCCCTTCTTCCCAAAGAACACTTTTTGGCTGATTGCCATTTGCAGAATTTCATCGGGTGGAGTGGGGTTACCGCCCTTTACGTCTATGGTATCGGGGTTGGCGCAGTACAGGCAACGGAAAGGGCAGCCTTGAAGGAAAACGACGAGCCGTAATCCCGGGCCGTCGAAAGTGCCCATTGATTCGTATGAATGAACATTAATCATAATCGAAGGTCTATAATTAAAAATGAAGGATGAAGAATTAAGAATGAAGAATTAAAAATGAAGAATCTTGCTACATCCTGCAGATACACCGCATGGCAATTCTTCATTCTTCATTTTTAATTCTTCATTCTTAATTAACGTATTACATACGTTCGTGGAAACTGCGGCTGATAACTTCTAATTGATGTTCGCGGCTCAGTTTCACAAAGTTCACGGCATAACCGGAAACGCGGATAGTGAGTTGTGGGTATTTTTCCGGATGCTCCATGGCATCTTCCAGCATTTCGCGATTCAGTACGTTTACATTCAGATGATGTGCACCTTTGGTGAAGTAGCCGTCCATCATGGTGACCAGATTCTCTACACGTTCTTCGGCAGTAGGGCCTAATGACTTCGGAACGATGGAGAATGTGTTGCTGATACCGTCTTGTGAGTCACGGTAACGCAATTTGGCTACGGAACTCAAAGAGGCGATGGCGCCGTTCTTGTCACGTCCGTGCATTGGGTTGGCTCCCGGGGCGAAGGCAACACCTTTGGCGCGTCCGTCAGGAGTGGCGCCGGTCTTCTTACCGTACATCACGTTAGAAGTGATAGTCAGCAGTGACAGGGTGGGGCGGGCGTTCTTGTATACGGGCAACTTCTTCAACTCTTCGCTGAAATAGTAAACCAAGTCCACGCCGAGGTGGTCTACACGGTCGTCATTGTTGCCGAAACAGGGGAAAGCGCCTTCAATGTCGAAACCTTCCGTCAAGCCGATGTCATTGCGGCGTGCTGTTACTTTGGCATATTTAATAGCGGACAGTGAGTCGATGGCAATGGAAAGTCCGGCTACACCATAGGCAAGATTAATGCGCGGGTCAGTATCCACGAATGCCATTTGGGCTTTTTCGTAGTAATACTTGTCGTGCATATAATGGATGATGTTCATTGCTTCATTGTAGACGCGGGCAATTTCCGTCAGTACTTTCTTGTAGTTAGCCATTACTTCTTCGAAGTTCAGCGTGTCGTGGGTCAGTACGGGGATACCTTTTACCATTACTGTTCCGGTGTTTTCGCAACGTCCTCCGTTGATGGCAAGTAACAATGCCTTGGCAAGGTTGGCACGTGCACCGAAGAACTGGATTTGTTTGCCGATGGCTTGGTAGGATACGCAGCAGGCAATACCGTAGTCGTCACAGTTACGCACCTCGCGCATCAGGTTGTCGTTTTCGTATTGGATAGAGCTGGTGTCCACTGATACTTTGGCGCAGAACTCTTTGAAGCCTTCCGGCAGCTCCGGACTCCACAGTACAGTCATGTTAGGTTCGGGAGAGGGACCGAGGTTGTACAATGTTTGCAAGAAACGGAAAGAGGTCTTTGTTACTTTCACACGGCCGTCGTTGAAACGTCCGCCGATAGCTTCGGTAACCCACGTCGGGTCTCCGGCAAAGATATCATTGTAAGACTGCATACGCAGGTGGCGTACCATGCGCAGTTTGATGATGAATTGGTCAATCAATTCCTGTGCAAAAGTTTCATCAATCTTGTCGTGAGCTAAATCGTATTCAATAAAAATATCGAGGAAAGAAGATACATTACCCAGTGACATGGCCGCACCGTCTTGTTCTTTTACAGCGGCAAGGTATGCCATATATACCCACTGTACTGCTTCTTGAGCGGATGTTGCCGGGCGGCTGAGGTCGAGCCCGTAATATTCACCCATCGTCTTGATGTCCTTCAAAGCCTTAATCTGCTCTGATACTTCTTCGCGCAGGCGGATGCGTGCTTCGGTCATAGGGCCGGTCAGGTTATGTAAATCTTCCTGCTTGGCTTCGATGAGACGGTCGATGCCGTACAACGCCAGACGGCGGTAGTCACCGATAATACGTCCGCGCGCATAATTGTCGGGAAGTCCGGTAAGGAAGCCCAAAGAACGGAACGAACGGATTTCTTCGGTATATACGTCGAACACGCCGTCGTTGTGCGTCTTACGGTAGTGTGTAAAGATGTCTTTTACCCTGTCGTCTACTTCCACACCATTTTCGCGGCATGCTTTTGCCACGACATTGATGCCACCGAAAGGTTTGATGGCGCGTTTCAACAGTTCGTCTGTCTGCAAGCCTACTATAAGTTCATTTTCCTTATCAATATAGCCTGCTTTGTGGGAAGTAATAGTGGATACTGTAGTATAGTCTAATGAGCGAACACCGTTATTGGCTCTTTCTTCTTCCAATGCTTCCAAACACAGGTTCCAGATACGTTTGGTACGTTCCGTAGGTCCTTGCAGGAAAGATGCATCTCCGGTGTAGGGTGCGATGTTTTTACTAACGAAATCACTGACATTGATTTCCTTGTTCCAAAGCCCGTCAATAAAGGTTTTGTTTAATTCCATAATATTCTTTTTTTGAAGGTGATTAGATATGTTATCCCTTAGAGCGCGCAAAATTATGGAAATTTTTCCGTAATTACATAATAAAACGGCTGATTTTTATGTTGAAGAACATAAAATATCCATAAACTAATGTTGTGGATATTAAAATCTATTCGTCCCACAACCGTTTCACTTTCGTCCGACAACTGTGGGACGATAATTAAACAGCTGTCGGACGATTAGTATTTAGTGACGAAACATTAGGCTCCCTTATACTGTAATTTTAGTTTTTGTGAATATAGAAACTATTTTATTTCGGATTTATTTGTGAATTAAGAAAAAAGTAGTATCTTTGCACCGCTTTAAGAGAAAAGTACTTTTTGAAAAAGAAGTTTTGGAGAGGTGGCAGAGTGGTCGATTGCGGCGGTCTTGAAAACCGTTGTGCTGCGAGGCACCCGGGGTTCGAATCCCTGTCTCTCCGCAAAAAAAAGCTGAAAATCAGTGTTTTGCAAAATAAACGCCCAATTTTACATACCAAGAATGTAAAATTGGGCGTTTTTATTATTTTCAATAATCTTATCGATACTACACGAGTATTTGATAAAATCTTGATTTCCGGGCGACACAATCTATCAATGTCTTTTCAAGATTGTATCCCCGATAATCTTTGCATCATCGTAAACCGGCATGGATTCTTCCGTAGCTCATTTTTCCTGAAAATAGGTAATGGCTCTGTCGGGATATTCTAGGGAATGTCGTAAAGATATTACTTCCATACTATTATTGATTGGAGAAAAGCGAGCAAAAACCTTGCTTGTAGAACTGGTAATACATTTCAATGCGCTCGGGTACGTCGTTTTCGAGTAGCAGAAGCAGTTCCTTGGCAAATTCAAGTGTAGCAGAACCGTTTGCTGTCACGATATTCTTGTCGCTGACTGCTTGAGCATGGGTATATCCTTCCGGATTGATGTAATTGTCACCGCCCCAAATTTTCAGTTGCTCCAATCCGTTGCCGGTATGCTTTACGGTATTGAGGAAGCCGCACTTTGCCATGAAGGAAGCCCCGTTGCAAATTGCACCGACAACCTTTCTTTTTTCTATGGCTTGCCTGACAATCGGCTCGACTTGTTCTGCAACAGGTGTTGTCCACCCGAAACCACCAATCAATACCAATGCTGCATAATCATCGGGCATCGTTTCAAATGAGTAATCGGGTAAAGTGCGGAAACCACCGATGGATTTTACAGGCTCCATTGTCGGGGCTACAACCTTATTGACATACTTCGGTTTTTCTTTCAGCGCATATTCATCAGAAGCGATAGCCTGTGAAAGATATACCACTTCATGTGCGGCATAATTCGGTAAGAGTATATATAGAATTTCGTTGTTCATCATATTCATAATAATAGTTTGAGTAATTCTTCGTGGATTTTTCCGTTTGTTCCGATTACTTGGCATCCTTGAGCCGGGTCGAGTGCATTTCCATCCCAGCCGGTTACTTTTCCTCCGGCCTCTTGTACTAAAAGCATCCCTGCCGCATAATCCCATGGATTCAAATATATCTCGAAATATCCACCTTGTCTGCCACACGCTGTATATGCCAATTCCAATGCAGCAGAACCAAGTCTTCTGATGTCTTGAGAGTTTTCATAGACTTTGAGAAACTTGGCGAAGTTTTCTTTCGCCAGCTCTCTTTTAGCAGTGCCGATGCCGATTATGGTTTCCGAAAGCTTTCGGGCAGAGGAAACGTGTATGGGTTTGCCGTTTAAGAAACAGCCTTCGCCTTTGGCAGCAGAGAAAAGCTCGTCATGAAACGGGTCATAGACAATACCCAAAACTATCTCTTTTTGGCGACAAAGAGCCAACGAAACCACGCTATGCTGATAGTCGTGCATGAGGTTAGTAGTGCCGTCAACGGGGTCAAGAATCCAGTAGCAGTCTGTATTCATCCGCTGCAAGCCGGTTTCTTCTCCGAGAAACTGGATGTCAGGTGCGAATATATACAATTCATTTTTCAGAAAGTCCTGTATAGCCACGTCAACTTGCGTAACGTAATCGGCAACTCCTTTTTCTTTCACATGAGCTGCCATTTCCCTGTTTGTGATTATCCCCTTAGTCTCTTTGACCAAGCTGATTATACGTTGTACATCCATGTTTATTTATAGGGTTTAATTTAATTGTTTTTTCTTATGTCTTGGAAAGGATTGCCCTTGCCCGAATGCAAAATTAGTTATTTTATTGATGTTTTTACAGATAGGCTCAAAGAAACACAAAAACAAATCTTCCGGTTGTCGCAGAAGCATTTCCTATAGTTCAGGCGATAAAGATTTGCCGGAAGAATGGGGAACTCTATTTCATCGGAATCCAGCTGTCTACCAATGTTTGGTGCACCTTTATCCATTGGCGTGCGGCATAAGTCTCTGTTTTCTGCGTTTTTTCTACGGCAGTCATCAATGAGCTAATCTGCCGGTCGGTCAACCGGATGTTACGTAAAAGTTTGGCAGCAAACGGATCTTTCTCGCTGAAGCCTTTCCAAGTTACGGTGTGGATGGATTCCGCTTTTCCATATATTTGTTTGGGGTCATCAAGTACCTTTAACTTATAACGTCCAAACATCCAGTGTGGAGTCCAGCCGGTTACTACTATCCATTCTTTCTTTTGAATGGCTTTTTCCAAAGATGTGGTCATGGCAGGAGCGCTTGCTGTCATCAGCTTATAGTCCAGTCCGTAGTTGTCCAATGCCTTTTCGGTTGTTTTCATAATTCCGGCACCAGCATCAATACCGATAATTTTGCCGGAAAATAACTCTTTATGTTCGTTTAATTCTTCGATAGACCGGATGGTGACATATTCCGGTACTACCAGTCCGATACGGGCATTGTCATATATGTCACTGATGATTTCCAGTCTGTCTCCATATTGTTCCATATAATCATGCATGGTTACCGGCATCCATACGTCCATAAATACATCGGCTTTTTTGCGTGATAGGGAAGCGAAGATGGGTGCTAAATCTGCATTCAGCATCTTTACGTTGTAACCATGCTCTTCCAGTATGACTTTTGCCAGATGAGACATTGCGATGCCTTCCGACCAGTTGGCATAGGCTATGCTGATTTTCTTATTATTGTCAAGATTGCTGCAGGCTGCGGATAACAGGGCTGCCAGCAATAGTACGGCTGTTATTTTTATTTTATCCATAATAGTTGATTCTTTTTTATTGTTTTCTCTTTTTACTTTGTGCCATTCCTTGGGTGATGCGATCCAGTACAATGGCTAATATGACAACGGCTATGCCACCTTCAAAGCCGAGTCCTATTTTCATTTGGGTAATTCCCTTCAGGACAATTTCTCCCAAACCACCTGCCGAAATCATTGCGGCAATGACTACCATAGACAAGGACATCATGATGGTTTGGTTGATTCCTGTCATTATGGTGGGTAGTGCAAGGGGGAGTTGCACTTTGTAGAGTAGCTGCCAAGGGGTGGCGCCGAAAGAGCGGGAGGCTTCTATTACATTTTTTGGAACTTGACGGATACCGAGCCCGGTTAGTCGCACTACAGGTGGCATAGCGAAGATTACAGTTGCAAATGCCCCCGGTACAGTACCCAGCCCGAAGAATAGTACAGCAGGAATCAGATATACAAAAGCGGGCATGGTTTGCATGAAGTCTAATATCGGTCGCATAATTGTATTGCATCGGTCGCTGTTGGCCGTCCAAATGCCCAGCGGTACTCCCAGCAGTAGTGCGAGGCAGGTGGATGATAGTACAAGAGCCAGTGTTTGCATAGTTTCTTGCCAAAAGCCCATTCCGTAAATCAGTAATAGTCCCAGAATAGTAAATATGGCTGTACCTTTACCCGATTTCATCCAAGCCAGAAGTGCCAGTAGAACAATCGTGATATAAAAAGGAATTCCGTACAGTACGTGCTGAAAACTGTCTATGAAGCCGCCGATGCCTATACTCAAAGCATCAAAAAAGGTAGAGAAGTTGTTCGTAAGCCAGTTGATGGCTGATTCTATATATTGTCCTATGTTTATCATAATTCTATTGCGTTTTGAATGATTTCATTAATTTCTTCTTTATTCTTTCCTGTCACCTCAATGATGAGTGAAGACAGGGGGACTACTCCTTGAAATTCCCGGTTTCCGTTAACGACCCAGATGGGAGAGTTGGTGCGTGTCATCAGAGGCAGGATGTCTTCAAGTACAGCATCGCTTAATACGGAATGTACCTCGTGGCGCACAACAGCGTCTATTGAGCGGATTTGTTCTTTTCTCAGTTTTATCAAGTCATTCAGCCTGACTTCCCCAGTCAATATATTGCCGGCATCTACCACCGGCAGAACAGTCAGGTTGCGTTCGCGCATTTTGCGAATCAATACTTCCGGACCTTCTTTTTTCAGTCGTGCCACAAGCGGTTTGTCCACCATAATGGAACTTGCTGTGATGATTTTGGAGCGATCTACATTTTCCACGAAGCGCTCTACGTAAGCATTGGCAGGTTCTGTCAATATCTCTTCCGATGTACCTGTCTGTACGATTTCTCCATCTTTCATGATGGCGATGCGGTCACCTAATTTGATGGCTTCGTTCAGGTCGTGGGTTATGAAAACAATTGTCTTTTTCATTTTCGACTGCAAAGTCAATAATTCATCTTGCATCTGTACGCGTATCAGTGGGTCGAGGGCGGAAAAGGCTTCATCCATCAGCAGCACCTCCGGATTGTTGGCAAGGGCGCGTGCCAGCCCCACACGTTGCTGCATACCTCCGGAGAGTTGACCAACCATTTGATTCTCATATCCATTTAATCCCACTTGTTGCATACATTCCATGGCTTTCTCTTCACGCTCTTCTTTTTTCACTCCTTGCAGCTCTAACCCGAAAGCAATATTGTGTAGTACGGAGCGATGGGGCAGCAACCCGAAATGTTGAAATACCATGGCAAGCTCTTTCCTGCGTATTTGTAGCAATTCCTGTTTGGAGGCTTTTGAAATGTCTGTTTCGTTGATTATTATTTCTCCTGATGTGGGGCGTATCAGCCGGTTGATACAGCGTAGCAAGGTTGATTTTCCGCTGCCGGACAAACCCATGATTACGAATATTTCGCCTTTATTGATGGAAAGGTTGGCATCTTTTACGGCAATGGTACATCCGGTTGCCTTTAATATTTCCTCTTTGGTTTTACCTTTTTTCAGCATTTTCTCAGCTTTGTGTTTTTCTTTTCCGAAGATTAGGTATAAGTTTTTAATTTCTATTTTACTCATAATAATATAGTTTATTTTAAATAATGGTTCAGGTTCACATTTTATTTTCAGACCGGGGGCTTATTTAACTCTGTTTTCCTTGAGAAGGATGAGTAAATATGGAATTAAAATGAGGGAATTTGTCGTTTACTGTTATATAAACGCCCACTGCTATGCTTTGTTCAGAGGAAACAAAAAATCCCGTCCTGCTTTCACAAGTAAGACGGGAAAACGACAAAATTTATAATAGCCTTTTAAGAGGGCTATACAAGTATATAAAAATATAAATTCATGATGGCAAAGGGAACTAAAAAGCCCCCGACTTGTTAATATTGATACCACTCATGTACTAACAATAAATGCGATATACGCATCGTCGAGGGCTTAATGCCTTCCCGCTGCGTATATCGCATTTATCGTACATAAGTGGTAGTGCAAAAGTAATAATTAAATTTGATTATTGAAGACTTTTTGACTTTTTACTTGAGTTTGACGGAATATAATATGTTTTTAATTGATTATTTATGCCAAACATTTGGTAAATCCGAAAACTTCCCCTACTTTTGCGCCCCGATAAGGAGAGGTGCTCGAGTGGTTGAAGAGGCACGCCTGGAAAGCGTGTATACCCCTAAAGGGTATCCGGGGTTCGAATCCCCGTCTCTCCGCTGAACTAACCGGACAAAACCGGACAGTAAGCAGACAAGTCCCACAAATTCAATGATTTGTGGGACTTTTTTTATCCCCTTGTGTCTGCCTTGAAGTACATCTTTTCGCCCCTGAAAGACAAAGTTCGTAACCTAACTTGTACCCCCGACAAACAAAAGCGGAAAGGGGGTACAGATTGTCCGAAATTGGCGAACTCCTGTCGCTATTTGGCTTGCCTGCATAGAACTCATTTTAAGAGATTTACAATAGTTTTGCAACTTAAAGAAGTGAGTTATGAAATCGACATTCAACATTTGCTTTTACGCAAAGAAAGACAAGCAGAAAGCCAACGGTGCGTACCCCATTTTCGCCCGTATCACAGTGGACGGCGTGGCAAGCCGTTTTAACACCAAGCTGGACGTGCTGCCCTCTATTTGGGACGGTAAAATGGGCAAGGCTACCGGACGTACTTCGGAAGCCAGCCGCATAAACCGTATGCTGGATGATATAAACGCATCTTTGAACACCATTTACCACGAAATGCAACGGCGTGACAACTATGTGACCGCCGAGAAAGTAAAGAACGAGTTCTTGGGACATAGCGAGAGCCACGAAACTATCCTTACCCTGTTCCAAAAGCACAATGACGATGTGAAGCAGCTTGTGGGCATATCCAAGACGATAGCGACCTACCGTAAGTATGAAGTCACCCGCCGCCACCTTGCCGAGTTTATTCAAAGCAAGTACAATGTATCGGACATATCCATAAAGGAGATAACGCCGATGTTCATTACCGATTTTGAGTTGTACCTGCGTACCGCCTGCAAATGCGGTTACAACACCACCGCCAAGTTCATGCAGTTCTTCAAGCGCATCATCATCATAGCCCGTAACAACGGCATATTGGTAAACGACCCGTTCGCCAGTTATAAAATCCGGCTGGAGAAAGTGGATAGGGGTTACTTGACGGAGGACGAGATAAAAATCATCCTCAAAAAGAGAATGGTTTCCGAACGGCTGGAACACGTCAGGGACTTGTTCATCTTTGCCTGCTTCACTGGACTTGCCTACATAGATGTAGCCGGGCTTACGCAAGACAATATCCGCAAATCCTTTGACGGCAACCTTTGGATAATGACAAAGCGGCAAAAGACCAATACGGACGTGAATGTTCCCTTGCTGGATATTCCCAAGATGATTTTGAAGAAGTACAAGGGCAAATTGCCGAATGGCAAGATACTTCCCATTATCAGCAATCAGAAGCTAAATGCGTACTTGAAAGAGATTGCCGATGTATGCGGGATTAAAAAGAACCTGACATTTCACCTCGCTCGGCATACTTTTGCAACGACCACCACGCTCTCAAAAGGCGTACCCATTGAAACGGTCAGCAAGATGCTGGGACACACGAACATTGAAACGACACAAATTTACGCCCGCATAACTAACAGTAAGATAGGCAGCGATATGCAGGGACTTGACAAGAAGTTTGTCGGCATCGAAAAGATTTACAAGGAAGTAGCCATGTAATCTTGATTATTGGGAACTGGTCACAATTTGTGACCAGTCCTTTCTATTGTTCCAACATTACTTAATCCCCCTAAAATATACAATTATGGATTTACAGATTATCCAAAACAAGATTTTTGAAGTCAGAGGTTGCCGGGTGATGCTCGATTATCATTTGGCAGAACTCTACCAAGTGGAAACACGAGCCTTGAAACAAGCGGTCAAACGCAATATCGAGCGTTTTCCCAGTGATTTTATGTTTGTTCTTACCAAAGAGGAAGCTAACTTGTTGTTATCCATAGGGGTATCACAAAATGTGATACCTCCTGATTATAACTTCGGTGTAGCCATGCCTATGGCTTTCACGGAACAGGGCGTAGCCATGCTGTCCTCTGTTCTCCGTTCCAAAGTAGCCATAGAGGTAAACATTTCAATCATGCGGGCTTTCGTCCTCATGCGCCAAATGGTAATCGGTTACGAGGAATTGCTAAAGCGCATCGAGGAACTGGAGGTAAGCACCGATGCACAGTTCAATGAACTGTATCAAGCCCTTACCCAGCTTCTAAGTCAGTCACAACAGCAGAAAGAACGCCGTCCGATAGGTTTTGTTACCTATGAGCGTTCAGGTAACAAATAGGTAACGATTTCGGTAACGAAATGCCGCATAACAAACTATATCCCAATAAAGTATATTCTTCCACCTTGCGGGCAGTCCGGCGACTACCCGCATTTTTCATATCCTTTTCCAACTGGCACATTCCCCGGAACGCCAGCCGTGCGTGGCATGGCTGACTGTATTCCGTGAAAAGAGCCGTTGGAAACCCGCACAAGCGCATTGCAAGCGAGCTCACAACACCCTTGCCTTTCCCGCCCACATGGAGTGTTCCCTAAAAGAAGAAAGAGAACAGGCACTTTTCCCCTGTTTCCCTACCTGTAAATCTTCCTCTTACGCAGTCCCCCAGCCGGGACAGTCATTTTTATCATTTCAATAGGCAAAGGTAGTTACGTGTTCTTCACGACTTCGCAAGGTCGAGCCGTCCCGGTTCGGCGAAAAAATCTTCCCTGCGACATTCGTTGCGAGGTATTTTTTACCCGAAACCTTGCAAACTCTAAACACTACCCTTTTACGCCTATGTGAAACGAAAACGACCGACCCGACCGGAAGACGCATAAAAAAAAAGTC